>Ga0213872_10002270_pt1 | contig 11459 bp, 9 predicted proteins | sample VelepicomBERX_R2_FD_160071 | JGI IMG/M metagenome (GOLD analysis project Ga0213872, IMG submission 160071) | Rhizosphere microbial communities from Vellozia epidendroides in rupestrian grasslands, the National Park of Serra do Cipo, Brazil - RX_R2 | ecosystem: Host-associated > Plants > Roots >... | reverse complement strand
AAGATGAGCCCGACGTTCATCATGATGTCGATGAATATCGAATCCTCGGCTACAAAGGATCGCAGGTATTGGCCCTTCTCGACAAACCGCTGCGCCAGCGTTCGACCGGCCTGCACGACCACGTCCCGAACAGCGGCATCTTTCGTTGCCTGATACCAGCGGTAGAAAGTCGATAAAAAGATAAACCCAAGGTCATGCACATCGCTGTCCGTTTTGCGGCCTTCGAGCGGCTTGCTGTAGCGGATCGCCTGCTCAAACCAGAACTTCGATTCCGTCCTTTCCGGGCTGAAGTGCTTGTGGAACAGCCACATGATCCCCGGCAGAAAGCCATCGCACCAGTGCGTCCAGGCGGGCCCTTCGTGCTTCCAACGCCCACCCATGGTGTACATCGGATAGAAATCCGGATGCTTTTCGATCAGCCGCTTCACCTGTATTTGCGCGAAAAAAATCGCATTTTCAAACAGCTCACGGTCGGACTCGTAAATGAATTGGATCACGCAATTACCCGCGATCACATTATATGGAGCCCGGGGGATTGCTCTGCTACCATCGGGGTTCATGGCTGCGAAAGTAACAATCGTAAACAACGGCCCGATTCGCATTGAAGGCGAATTCACTATCCAGGATGCGGAAGGAAATTCCTATGGATTAGCCGGCCGAACCGTAATTTCCCTTTGCCGCTGCGGCATGTCGGAGAACAGGCCTTTCTGCGACGGCGCCCATGGCCGGAACGGCTTCAACTCGCTGTGCCAGGCCCGCGAACTGCCGCCTCCTAAAGTGAAAGTGTAGGAGTCATCCGCTGTAACGCGTCGCGGGAACGGGCGCGTCTCTTCCTTGAGAGCGTGCACGCTCCCCGAGAGACGGACCGTCTCATGCCATCGCCAACCCGTACAGGCCGTCTCATTGAACTCGACATTCTGAGAGGATTCCTGCTCCTCTGGATGACCCTTACGCACCTGCCCACCCGGGCAAGCGTCTTTTCCAATCAGACCTTTGGCTTCGTTTCCGGCGCAGAAGGATTTATCTTCCTGAGCGCTTTCATGATGGGCCAGATAGAACACCGCATCGAACGCCGGAATGGGTGGAGCGGAACTCTTCGGGACCTCTCAAAACGTACGCTACGGGTTTACCTGTATCACTGTGCATTGCTTGCCATTGCATTCACTCTTGTCGCGGCAGTTGGCGTTCAGTTCCACAGGCAGGCACTCGAAAATCTTCTGTCCTATTACCTGAGTAGTCCCCGGCAGGCCGTCCTTGCCGCAGGCCTTCTCGAATACCGGCCGTCGTTATTCGACATTCTGCCGATGTATGTCATTTTTCTGATCTTGACGCCGATCGCGCGGGGAATCGCCCGGCGCTGGAGTTGGGATCTCGTCATCTACCTCAGCGTCGCGGTCTGGATTCTGGCGCAGTTTGGCTTGCGAGCCTGGCTCTATAGACACATCAATCTATTCGGCCTGTCGGTTCCCGCAACCTCGACAGGCGCTTTCGACTTGTACAGTTGGCAACTGTTGTGGATGGCTGGCCTCGCCCTCGGAAGTATTTACGCAGACGCGGTGTCGGGAGAGTCACCCGTCGATTCCGACCACAGGATCCCAGGTTGGCTTCTCGGCCTCAGCACGGCTCTTGCGACGGTTTTTCTAGTGCTTCGTTACAGTCCTGTCGATCATTGGATGGACCCGAACCTTTACCGGTGGCTGATTGACAAATGGCATCTCGGCCCGGCGCGCGTCATCAACTTCTCCGCGATCGCCATCCTGCTCACCCGCTTCGGTGTCCGAATCGCCTCCATACCCATCGTGAGGCCGCTTGCACTGCTCGGCCAGGCATCCATCGAGGTCTTCTCGGTACACGTGCTTTGCTGCGTCGGCGGAGATGCGCTAAGCCGCGACGCCGATCCGCATCTGCCCGCGTGGCAGCAGATCCTGTTGATTGCAGTCACGCTAGCCGCGCTCTTTCTCACCGCCTTTGCTCGTCAAAGCCGCGTACGCGAGAAAAAGCAGGAGCAAGTCCCGGTAGTGGTCGGTCAAGGATGAGCCTCCGGGACTATTCCGCCAGAACCCGGATATCACCCAGGTTGCGATAGTCTTCGGCAAAGTCCAGCCCGTAGCCAACCACAAATTCGTCCGGTATCTGAAAGCCGACGTATTTCACCTCCACCGGCGTAACGCGCCGGTCCGGCTTATCCAGCAGCGTCGCAATCTCCAGGGACTTCGGCTTGCGTTGCTCCAGTAATCGCTTGAGGTAACTGAGCGTGAGGCCGCTGTCGATAATGTCCTCCACAATCAGGACGTGCTGCCCCTCGATGTTCACATCGAGATCCCTCGTTAGCTGCACCTGGCCCGAACTCGTTTTCTCATGCCCGTAACTTGAAATCGCCATGAACTCAATACGGATTTCGGGACGGCTGAGCGCCCGCGCGAGGTCGGCGACGAAAATGAACGCCCCTTTGAGAACGGAAACGAGATAAATCGGGCCGGCCGGATAGTCAGCCTCGATTTGCGCCGCCATCTCCCGGACACGCCGCTGGATTTTTTCGGAAGGAATCAGGATGCGGTCAGCAGGCACTTCGAGACAATCTTAGCCTGCGGCCGTGAGTTCGCCTTCCGCATTCAGCTTCATGACCACCAGTGTCATGTCGTCGTGCTGCGGCGCGCCGGAAACAAAGCGGTCTGCTTCCGCCATCAGACTGGGGATAATTTCGGCGGCGGGTTGCGCCGAATTTGCGGCGATGGCCGGAATCAGCCGCTCTTCTCCCCATTCCTCATCCTGATTGTTCATCGCTTCGCTGATGCCATCAGTAAACCCGACGAAGATATCGCCCGACTCCAGCATGAGAGCGCCTTCCTGATAGGGAGCGCCGGGGAGCAGCCCCACCACCGGGCCGCCGGTCTCTAGACGGATCACATGGATCGTGTCTCTCGACGTTCGCCGCAGCACAATAGGAGGATTATGGCCCGCATTCACATAGCGGAACATGCGGCTTGCCCTTTGATACTGGCCGTAGAAAAACGTGGCGTAGCGGTTGATCGGCGTCGTGTCATAGACAAACTGATTCACGTTCGCCATGAGTTGGGCTAGATCACCCTGCCCCTGCAAAGCCTGCCCGCGCAGCGAAGCCTGCAGCGACGCCATCAACAGCGCCGCCGCAATTCCTTTCCCCGAAACGTCCCCGACCGCAATTCCCAGATCGCCATTCGGGAACGGCAGAAAATCATAGTAGTCACCGCCGATTCCCAACGCAGGCCGGCATGCGCCGGAGTAGTCGACACCGGCAATCGCAGGCAGGCGCTGCGGAAAGAGCCGCTCCTGCACTTCGCGCGCGATTTCGATTTCACGGTTCAGCTTCTCGCGCTGCGCCATCTCCGTGGCTACCGCCTTGGTCAAGCGGCTGTTCTCGAGTGCCAGAGCGGTCTGCACCGACAACGACCGTAGAATCTGGACATCGCTCGCCGAATACGGTTCTTCCGACAGCTTTTGGCCCAGGCTCAGAATTCCCAGCAGTTTGTTTTTCGCGCTAAGCGGCAGCAGCAGTTGCGTATGCATCGCCTTCAAGGTGAGCAACTCGGTCTCCGGCGCGGAATGGACCCAGTTGTCCTTGCGGTCGAAATTGATGCGAGCACCGTCCTTTGAGTGTTCGAGAACCTCAACTGTCTTAGAATCCTCGGGCAATCGAAGCTCCGGCTCGGCTTCAAAACCGAGGCAGTAAACAGGACGGAATCCATTGCCTTCATTCAGGAGCACCGCAAATTGCGGCACGTGCAGCGACTCCGAAATACGCCGCGCCACCGTATCCAGCATCTCGCCCTCATCCACGATCGAGCGGACACTCTCGCTCAGATCTTCGAGGATTATCTGAGCGTCATACGCTTCGCGGAAGAATTTGCGGTCGACCCACTTCATCAGTTGCTCTCTGGTCCTCCGGACCAGAGCAATCACGGCAATCGCAGCGAAAACATAGATTCCGATTTCCACTTCACGATCCACCTCAGGGCCCATTCTGCGGATGGCCGGTCCCAGAAGAAAATTGCTGAGAACCAGCAGGATGCCGGCGGCGGCAAGCCCCAGCACGACCCGCAAGCCGCCCTTTGCCAGCGCGTATCTCACGCCCTGGCGAACGGCGCTCCGCAGATCGAGCGCGCGGTCGACGACGATGACGTAAGCCAGCGTGATGGGAAAAAAGCAGAACAAAGAACAGACGAGGATGATGATCCCTTCCGGAAAGGTGGAGGGGTTCCGTCCCGTCGAGGCGGCGTAGAGAATAATTAACCCGATGGGCATGAGCCCCAGCATCGAGCCGGCAAACATGATCCGAAGACGCCTTCGGCCGTCTTTGTTCTGCACGGTGGCTAGCTTGCGTCCAATCGCGCAAAAGAAGAAAGCGATGCTTACCGCAAGCAGCAATGGAAAGTACGCGACGGCCTTTGCGGCCATTGCCTGCAGCGCAGGGAGTGCCTGGTAACTGAAATAGGCAACGATGCAACTAAGCCAGAGCAGCCAGAGAGCCGCTGCAAGCGGGCCCAGGACGAGCCATTTGAGCCACGGCCGCCTGCGGTCCCATGCGAACTTCTCAGGGAAGGTCAGCGCGAAAGCAATCATCCATAATGGCAGTCCCATCGACGCCAGGTACTTGAATGCCAAGGCGAAGAACCTGAGCGGCGCAGGGAAATCGAACCACTGTGCCATCTCGACGACAAGAGACGTGCCCAGCATCACGCCCAGAAAACTGAGCGCCCGAGCATCATTGGGCAGGACCGCGGCCGCGTAGATACCGGCAATGATGCAAAGGAACGATACCGCGAGAAAAAAGAGGATGAAGATCCAGGCCCGCAAACCTGAGAAGTCGTTACTGGGCTGAAGGATGAACTGAACAGTTCGAGTCGCAGCATTCCCCGCAGGCTGGACCTTGAGCGCCAGCCGCGTGCCAGGTTTGTGTGCGTACAATGCGGGATCGAAGTCCCGCGAACCGCGGACAGGTTTGCCGTCCACCTCGAGGATACGGTCGTTCAACTGTAATCCGGCATTCGCGGCCGCCGGCTCCACGCTTTGGACGCGGCCGTCATACATTCGAAAAGGAATATGCGGCGTGCCGCCCACATCTGCCTGCGCACGGATGCTCACAACCGTGTAGCAGAGTTGATAAAAAAGCGTCGCGGCAAACAGCGGGACCAGGAACAGGTAGCGCCTGTTTCGTGCGGATGCAAACTTCATACTAGCGGCTTGGCCCTAAACGTTATCACAGCCGCGCTGCCGTTGGGCTGACGCCCGATAGTGGGTCAGTCTTGCGAAGATCGCCCTTCAATGGAACAGAAGAGAAATTGAAGCCGTATCCTCGTCAAGTGAGTGCGGTGCGCGGCTGCTAATGTAGCGAGCCGCGACACTCCACCCGTTTCGGAGGTTTGAATGGACGTCCAGGACGCTCAACGAGAAGTGCGCTTTGTCTACATTGGCGGGTTTTGGGGACAGCTTGTCAGCTCCGTAATTTGGCTGGTATCGGCGACGCTAGGTACGTGGGTCAGTCCAAGAGCGTCTATCCTGACCGTGGTCATCGGGGGATTCTTCATCTTTCCGCTCACGCATATGCTGCTGCGTTTCTCGCCCCGCCGCGCGTCGGTGAGCACAGAGAATCCGTTCACTAGCCTGGGGATGCAGATCGCGTTTGTGCTGCCGCTTTCGATGCTGCTTCTTGTGCCCGTAGGTCTCTACCGCTTGAATTGGTTTTTCCCGGCCCTGATGGTCCTTGTAGGCGCACACTATTTGCCGTTCGCTACTCTATACGGGATGCGCATGTTCCTGTTCCTGGCGGGAATCCTGATCGTTACGGGCGTCGTGATCGCAGTCTATTTCGCGGAAACGTTCTGTCTGGGCTCATGGATCGGCGGACTGGCCCTATTCGTTTTCGCCTGGATTGGGCGCTCTATCGCGACGGGCGAAGCAAGCACATAGATGACGACCGGCATTGGACGTCCAGAGCGCTTTTTTCATACCCGCTGTTCTGCTAGCGCTGGGCAAGCCTCAGGCGCGTGCTTCCGGTTCCAATGTGAATGTGGGGCGCGGTTGCCGCACCGGCAAACGCTGCGCGGAAGGCGAGATAAGGAATTCGAAGCTGTTCCAGGAATTGACGCAGCCAGATGCCCTCCGGCGCGTCCGGGTTGAGAGCAACATCCACGCGATTGTGATGATCAAGACCCATGGATTGATGCAATTGCGTTTCGCCGAGAGCACTCACCGGAAGTGCACGGTGAAACTGCCGCTCGAATGCAGCCTCAATCTTGGGTAGTTGGGACAACTGGAACAGGCCATTGCCGTCATACCGCAGCATTACGTCCTTCAGAGCCGGTTGCGAAAGCTTGGAGAGCTGCTCGAGCCGCTGTTCCGTGGCCGCCATCTGGCGCAGTTCTTCAAGCAACTGCATTCGGTTCTGCGCCAGCCCGAGAACTCGCTTACGAGAATCAAGCTCCTCCTGATAACGGTCGAACTCAGAACGCGAAAGGATGCCCGTATCGAGCAACTGCCGGCGATCCTCCACCAGTTTGGCCTGACGATCGACACGCCGTTGCGCCGCGGCAACCATAGCGCTCGCCTGTTCCGGAGTCATATCCTGAATCATCGTCTCGCCGTAGAGCGTGCCCGCCAAAATCGCGTCATCCTGCGCATCCGCCAATTTTTCCTGCGCCTCGGCCAGCCGCGATTTCGGCAGGGTCCCCTGGTCTACCAGGAGCTTGATCCGGGCCAATTCGGCTCCGGCGCGTTCGACCATGGTGTTGGGCAGGGCGGAATAATCCAACGGGGCGGCGTCTGACGCCAGGGCTGCGGGAGCGAAGCTTGACAACGCCCCAATCAGGCACAAGACAACAGCCCGAAACGGCAGAAGTAAGCATTTACGCATCTATCGTTACTGTAGTACGCTGGGCGCAGGGAGAACGTTTACACAACTCTGCCACGCCGTTCCACAACCAACACGCCGTCGCCGCTGGAGACGCCGGAAACACCGAACTGGCTTTTGGCTGCTCGGGCTGCCGAATCAAAGAAGGCCTTCGACATCCGAATCCTGGATCTTCGAGAAGTCACGTCCTTCACCGATTTTTTCATTGTCTGCTCCGTATCCAACCAACGCCAGGGCCAGGCGGTAGCCGACGAAATCGAGAAAGCTCTAAAGGAGACGGGCGAACTCCCCGTCAGCATTGAGGGTTACGATGCCGCCGAATGGATTCTTATGGACTATGGAGACTTCCTTGTCCACATCTTCTCGGAGACAGCGCGCAGCTACTACGACCTCGAGCGGTTGTGGCGCCATGCCAAGGTGATGGAGGCACAAGCTCTTACCGCTTAATTGCGCTCTCCTATTGACAAACTCCCGAGCAATTCTGCAACCTTTATAATCATGTTACAGGGGCGGATTCCCCCAGCCCCCCAGTTTTCAGCTTGCTTTTTTCGGTGCACAGATGAGCCACTTCGGCACGCTCACACCGCGTCATTTCGACGTGTTGCACGCGATTGTCCAAAATTATATAGAAACGGGCGAACCCGTCGCGTCGCGGACGATTTCCCGCAAATACCCCATGAGTCCGGCGTCCATCCGGAACATGATGGCCGATCTCCTGGAACAAGGCTATCTGTCGCAGCCGCACACTTCGGCAGGCAGGGTTCCCACCGAGCTCGCGTACCAAAGCTACACCAAGACGCTCATGAGCAGCCGCCTGGTCCAAACGGAGCTGGACCGGCTGCATATCGAAATCCGCAGCGCCGGCGGCGTGGAGGCGCGCATCGAGCGCTCTTCCAAGCTGTTGACCGAGATCACGAGGAACTTCGGGATAGCCGCCGCTATCCCTACCGAGAACCAGACCCTGGACCAGGTAGAATTGCTCGGCCTGCCCGACCGGCGGATCCTGATGGTAGTGATCACGCGCGATCGCATGGTCCGGAACAAGGTCATTAACGTTGACGATACTGTTTCACAGGACGAGCTCGCGTCGATCCGCAACTACATCAATTACAACTTCAGCGGTTGGGTACTGCCGAATATTCATCGCGAACTGAAGCGGCGGTTCGAGTTAGAGAGCGCCACCTACGACGCGATCCTCCGCCGCGTGAGCCTTCTCTACTCGAAAGGCTTGCTTGACCTCGGGCTCATGCCCGAAATCCACTTTGACGGCGCCGAGAATCTCATCGGCCTCGACCTCCACCTCACCCGCGAACGCATGCGCGAGCTGTTCCGCGCGCTCGAAGAAAAAAAGCGTATTTTGCAACTGCTTGAACGCTTTTTGGAACAGCGCGAGGGAGAACTGGCCATTCAGGTTGGATTATCCGATGTACATCCGAGCATGACGGAGCTTTCGCTCATTGGTGTTCGTTTCGGGTTGCCGAACGGGCTCGAGGCGCAGGTCGCGGTGCTCGGCCCCATGCGGATGAATTACAGCCGCGCGGTTTCGGCCGTTTTGCACGTGGGTCAGGCCTTCAAAACCAGCACCATGTAGTGCTGGCACTCAGGTCGAACTTGGCTTTCACCCTCATCGGGCCACCTGACATGGCGTTCCCGGGCGAGTCGAGGGTTGCCGGCGCGCACCGGCCTCCGTTTGCGCCGCGGCAACTTGAAATGTTTTAATAGAAAGGTAGCGCAACCGAAAAGTGGGCGAAAAGCCCACTTTTTTATTGTGTAAAGGAAAGTACCATGGCGGCAGCGGAACAAACCGGATTGGTCGACAGGATCACCGAACTGGGTGAACGCGCGGCTGCGGGTACAGGAATCGAAATCGCAGAAGTTCAGTTGCGGGGGGCCGGGAAGGCTCGTTTGCTCCGCGTCTACATAGATAAGTCAGGCGGCGTCACGCACGGGGATTGCGAGCTCATTTCCGAGAGATTGGGCAAGATGCTTGACGACGGGGATGTGATGCCTGAAGACAGCTACACGCTCGAGGTCAGCTCGCCGGGCGTGGAACGAGCGCTCTCCAAACCGCGGGACTTCGCCAGAGTCGTCGGCCAGAGCATCCGGGTTTCGCTAAAAGAGCCGATCGAGGGCCAGACCCGTTACGAAGGCAAGCTTGCAGGACTTGCCGAGGAAGCGCTCGAGCTTGAGAGCGCGTCCGGTGAACTGGTGCGCATCCCTCTCAACCAGGTGAGGAAAGCCAACCTGAAGTTCGAGTGGTAAACAGCGCAACTTTCTGGACACTCTAGAAATCCACTTTTTATCTTTTAAGAGGTTTTTGACACGTGGCTTCCATCTATCAATCCATTGAGATTCTCAGCAAGGAAAAAGGCATCGACCCCCAGATCGTTCTGGATGCGGTGAAGGATGCCATGCTCGCGGCCGCTCGCAAGCACTTTCGCTCACAAGAGGATCTGGTCGCGGATTTAGACGAGAGTAGCGGCAATATTCAGATTTACAGTGTGAGGCAGGTCGTTGAGGCGGTCGAAGATCCGGCAAGGCAAATCACTCTGTCGGCAGCCAGAAAACTGGATCCAAACGTTGAAGTCGGAGGCGAAATCCGCGTAGCAAAGCCCACGGAAGCCCTCGGCCGCATCTCCGCGCAAACAGCTAAGCAGGTCATTCTGCAAAAGGTTCGCGAAGCGGAGCGCGACACGGTGTTCTCGGAATTTCAGGGCCGCCAGGGCGAGCTCGTGAACTGCAGCATCAAGCGCATCGAAGGCCAGGATTACATGGTCGATATGGGCAAGACGGAAGCGCGACTTCCGAAGAAAGAGCAATCGCGAGTAGAGAGCTTCAGTGTGGGCGACCGCGTCCGTTGCGTGATCAAAGGTGTCGAGCGCGGCGGGAAGAACTCCGGCGTAATCGTTTCACGCGCCGCACCGGAACTCGTTATACGGCTTTTCGAGCAGGAAGTCCCCGAGATCTACGACAACACGGTCTCCATTAAGGCATGCGCGCGAGAGGCAGGCGAACGGACGAAGATTGCCGTGTTCAGCCGTGACCGCGATGTCGATAGCGTCGGCGCATGCGTCGGCATGAAAGGCATGCGCGTACAGTCGATCATCCGTGAACTGCGCGGTGAAAAGATCGACATTATCGAATATTCGGACGATCCGGTTCAATATGCCACCAAGGCTCTGAGCCCGGCAAAGATTTCGCGCGTGACCGTTCTCGATCCGGCCGAGAAACACATGGAAGTCGTGGTCGACGATTTGCAACTGTCGCTCGCCATCGGCAAGCGCGGGCAGAATGTCCGTCTGGCCGCGAAACTGATCGGCTGGAAAATCGATATCAAGAGCGAGGAAGAAAAGCGCCGCGAGCTCGAGTCAAGAATGGCCGACCTGGTCATCTCTGGCGCTCCGGTTTCGGTCTTGATTGATCTGGGCCTGTCCGAGACCATCGTAGAGCAACTGGTGACTGCCGGTATCGGCACGGTCGAACGGCTAGGTTCCATGACGCCTGAAGAACTCGAGGCGATCCCGGGCATTGACGAAGAAATCGTGCAGACGATCCAGGCGAGTGTGGTAGCTTTCTATAACCAGTACGATACCGAACAGAACGCCCTGGCGCCGGTCGACGCGGATGAAATAGAGGCCGTCATCGATGAAATACCCGAAGGGGAAAGTCAGGAAGAACCGCCGGCATTCGACAATATAGAGACCGGCGTCCTGGAACGGGACATGGCCACCCACGAACCCGCCCTGGTCGAAGAGGACGAAGAGGGTGATGAGGTGCTGGACCTGGGACGGGTGGAAGGTTTATCGGCAGCGCCCTCAACCCTTCGTAACTTTGTGGAATCAGAGGACATCCCGGAGGGCGATCAATCTGATACCATAAAAAAAACTGATTAATCAAGTACAAATTGTGGTGCTGTAAGGAGTTATTTAGCAGTCTCTTCTATGAGTAAAATCAGAGTCAACGAGCTGGCGCGGGAGCTTGAAGTCAAACCCGGCGTCATACTCGAGCTGCTGCCCGAATTGGGCGTGCACGAGAAGAAGACGCATTCCAGCTCGCTCGACGACGACGTAGCGCTCGAGCTTCGCAGGCGGCTGGGTGCGCCCGCACAGCCGGCCGGCCGGCAACAAGCGCCGCCGCCTGAGAGCCACGAAACGCCCGCATTTCCGCAGACCGGAACACCCACGCCGGCTGAAGTCCCATTCCAGCCGGCACCGCAAGCCGAACACCAATTCGCTTCAGCCGAACCGGTTCAGGCAAGCCGGCCCGCCATGGTTCCACCGCTCCGCCAACCTGCCGCACCGCCTCCATTCCCTCGAATTCCGCTGCCTCCTGCCGCGCCCGCACAGCCGGCAGCTCAGGCGGCAGCCGCTCCTGCCACGCCGCCCGCCGCGCCAGCGGAGCCAGAACGTCCCTCACCAGTTTTTCGGCCGTTGCGTCCACCCATCGGGTCCGGTAGCGCCGTTCAGCCGCCTCTAGCGTCCAGTCCCGGACAAACAGTTCCTGGTGCCCCCGCTCGCAATGTTGCTATCCCGGCGCGCCCACTGCCGCCGCAAACTCCTACACGGGTTCCTTC
>Ga0213872_10002269_pt1 | contig 11467 bp, 10 predicted proteins | sample VelepicomBERX_R2_FD_160071 | JGI IMG/M metagenome (GOLD analysis project Ga0213872, IMG submission 160071) | Rhizosphere microbial communities from Vellozia epidendroides in rupestrian grasslands, the National Park of Serra do Cipo, Brazil - RX_R2 | ecosystem: Host-associated > Plants > Roots >... | reverse complement strand
CGAAATGGAGCGTTTACTGCCACGTGAGGAGTGCGGTAAAACTGCGTGATTTCTAAATAGCATGTTCATAACTTACTAGGGATAAAGCAATTACAAAATTAGCTCTACGGCCGTTTAAGCCGTAGACGGAACTCTTGCGCCGGATGCCGCCCGTGGGGTTCGAATCACATTTCCGAAATTGTAGTCACTGGGTTCAATGTATATCTGGCGGGGTGACACGCACCTTCCCATCGACCGGTAGATGGGGCGCTATCTCTCTCGATTTTATGCGCGGTTTTTGTCTCCTGTACTAGCCAGGCGCTGTTCGAGCAAAGCACAATGGCGGTCTTCATATCATGGCATCCGTTGGTTGGATGATGGTAGCTCCGGCCGATCCTCGAAGCGAATGTCACGCGTGCCGTAGATCATTGTTCCTTTCATGTGTAATCTCCTTGTTCACAGGGGTATTCGATCAGAATTTTTTACTGAGCACCGGACCGCGATCGCGCCACCGTCATTCGAGCTTAGCCCCTGAACCCACCGTTAGCCCACCGTCGACGACCAAGGCGTGCCCGACTACGTAGCTCGCACCCGGGCTGCACAGCCAAAGGACCGCCGATGCGATCTCCTCGGGCTTGCCGATTCGGCCAATAGGGGCGGACTTTGACAACGCCACGTATCTCTGCTCGTCCCCTTCAACCACCGCGCGGGCAATCGCCGTGTCAATCGTGCCCGGGCAGAGCGCGTTCACGCGGATGCCTTTGGCGGCATATTCGAGGGCCGCGGTCCGCGTCAGCCCGATGACCCCGTGCTTCGATGCGATATAGGGCGAAATACCCTTGTCGCCGGTGAGGCCACCGACGGAGGAGCAGTTGACGATCGCTCCGCTGCCCTGACGCTCCATCTGGCGCAGTTCGTACTTCATACAGCTCCAGACGCCCCGGAGATTGATCCCGATCACGCGGTCCCAGTCTTCGCGCGTGCTGTCGGCGGTTGAGGCGACTCTGGCCATGACGCCGGCGTTGTTAAAGGCCGCGTCGAGCCGACCGAACTCGGCGACCGTCCGCTCGACCATGGCTTTTACCTCATTGTCGTTGCTGACATCGCAATGGATTGCGATGGCTGTGTAGCCGGCAGCGACGAGTTCTTCTGCTGCAGTGCGGACCGCTTTTTCGTGGATGTCCGTCAGGACCACGGCAGCCTTCTCCTCAGCGAAGGTTCTGGCTGTCGCTAAGCCCATGCCAGCGCCTGCACCCGTCACAAGTACGACTTTGTTTTCAAATGAAAAGTTCATAATCGGGAGTTACACAGTTATACGATAAACATCGACTATCGGCCTTTACCCTTCTCTCGCGATCATGCGAAACCTGTCGCGTTCTTGCCCTAACTATGAGCCTCTTAGACGAAGGATCACCCCAGTCCGCAAATAGCGAGGAGCTTTCGGTCCACTCATTGGTTTGTCGCTCTCCTCTACCCGTCTCATGACAGATTTTGGCGCCTTTAAGGGCTCATTCCTACATCACCGGGTCGACGTTGTTTCGATCTCAATCACGGGTTCTGGCCAGGCATTTCAAAGAAACGCTGAAACTCGGACCTGCCAATCCATTTGTAACTGAATGAGACGGGTTATCCTTTCGACCCGTCTCACAAACAAAATTGTCTTACCACTGGAATTTGGCGGGATATGAGAACACTCCCAGAAAATAATTATTACAACGAAGTCAGCCTTCGCGGGACGGTTCCACTCACCGCGCTTCCTGGTACAGGCCTATCCCAGATGCCTACGCTAGAAGATCCAATCGCGGGTCACGAAATCGTGATCATCGTCGGCAGTCCCTCGAAGGTGGCAAAGGCCACTTTGATAGAGTTTGTCACGAAGCTAACGGAACACATACGAGTTAATCAGGGTTGGAGCGGCGCACACATCATCGTCCAGTCTATGGGGTTCCGGGAACTGCCACCGCTTGGAGAGCCGAGGCATATAGAGGGCAAGCTTACCGCCTGGATTGTCTAAAGGGCTATTGTTTCAAGGAAGGGTCGTTGGCTTGATCGCGAGTGCGTCAGGGGCTCTTTATCTGACTAGCCAGCGGTCAGCCTCTCTCCCTCTCCTTCAAGAATCGTCGAATCTCGGTAGGCGTTCTGTGAAACGAGCACGGGCGCGATATAACGTACCTGAACGCTTGCGCGTTCTTGGTTATTGCGATCAGGGGCGGGGTATCGATCCGACCAGCGGCGGGGCTATTCACCTGAATGCCAATCCGTCCTCAATGCGAAGTGTTTGACGGAACATTCTTCGATGAGTTCGGAACATCCGGGCGGGAGGAACGAACTCTCCCAATCGTCGCCGAAGCGGGTCTTGACAGCGTTTAGATCGCGCCAGACAGAAACGAATAGAAAGACATCATCTTCGTCTGAAACGCTCTTGCCGAAGAAGTGTCCTTGATTTCCCGGTTGGTTTCTAACGACATCGACGGATGTCGTGGCAAATTTCTTCGCCAGCGAATCGGCACAACCTGGTTTGGCGCGAGCTTCAAACACGCGCAGTATCGAGCCGCTAAACGCTTTCTTATCGCTCATTGATTTGCCTTCCTATGTTGCTCACGATTAGTGTGGGTGAAAGCATCGGTCAATGGTCAGCAAGGCGGACCGGCCGATCATCGAATCTCGAGCATTGAAGCTAACAAGATTTCATCGTCGTCCACTTCGCTGATGTGATGATGGGCAAGACGTTATTCGCCTAGCGGCGTGACTGAGACTTCTTTTCCCGAGGTCCAGGACTATCCGGCTCCGGCAATCGCCGTCGTGACCACATGCCTGACGGCATCGCTTTTGAGCAGCTGTGACAATTCAGCCAGGCAGCTGGCTGTCGTAACGAGGGCAACTGTCAGGAAGACAACAAGAATAAATAATTCGATGAGCGCGAATTTGGGCGAGACTGCACGGGTGGCCAGCTTCCAGAGTGGCGGTTCAGGTTCCCGAATCGGACTCAGCCGAGTTGGCTTTGATTCCAAATGCTCGAATAGGCTTCTTTTGCCAGCTGGCAGAAAGGAGAGTTGGCCGGGCGCAACGAATTGGATGATTGCAGACATGGCTCTTTCTCTGGTTGTGCTGAAATAGCTTTGGTGTTTGACCGGGTTACCAGTCTTCATCCATTACAAACGAATTGGAGTCAGAGGGTTTCAGAGTTTCCTGTCTTTTCTGTTCTGGCTGAGCACGAAGCCCTCGGGTGGCTCTGGCGGAAGTTTGCTAATTCCAGAATTCCCAAGGACCCGATAAGGGTGTAAAAGGGGCTAGACGAGGGCTACTTATGAAGCCGAACGAGAGCCGGAGAAGTGGTCTTGGCCGCCGGTTTGGGACCACGCGATGGGCTGTCACTCTGTTGGCGCATCAAATGCTCCGCCACCGAACAAAATTGCACGCGTTCTGCGAGGCATTGATTGGTTCGCCAGGCTGTCCGGGACCGTGAGAACGAGCGACATACAAGCCTGCCCAGTTTGTGGTACGCTGCTGCCTGACGGCAGTGAATCCTGCCCGGTTTGTGCGCTGCGCGGAGCGCTTGCATCGGAGGGCGGTCCATCCCCGGAGGGTCACGCTTCTTCGGACTCAGAGTTTCGATTCGAGCACTACCAGGTCCTGAAGAACGAGGACGGCACACCGATGGAACTCGGACACGGGGCCATGGGAGTCACGTACAAAGCCGTTGATGTCCGTCTGCAGTGCCCCGTCGCCCTCAAGATCATCAACGCCAGATTGATTGGCGACGCCTCAGCGCGGCACCGTTTTGTGCGGGAAGCTCGGGCGGCAGCTAGTGTTCGTCATCCTAACGTCGCTTCGGTGTTTCATCTGGGTGAAAGGGGCGGCAATTACTTCTACGCCATGGAGTTTGTCGACGGCGAGACTTTGGAGAAGGTCATTCGGCGTTGCAGCAGGTTGCAGACCGATGTCGCCCTCGAAGTCGTGGCGCAAATCGCCGCCGGATTAACGGCGATCCAGAAACAGCATCTGGTCCATCGGGACATCAAACCCAGCAACATCATGATCAGTTTCGAGGAGGACCGCATTGAGACTGTCAAAATCATCGATCTCGGTTTGGCCAAGGGCGTCGCGGAGGAATCAATTTCGACTGTTGGAGGTTTCACGGGAACACCTGAGTATGCTAGTCCCGAACAGTTTGCAGGTGTGCCGACGGACATTCGTTCGGACCTCTATTCATTAGGGATAACGCTTTGGGAAATGCTTTCAGGTAAGCTGCCTTTCCAAGGCTCTCCCGTCGATTTGATGTACCAGCATCAGCACGCTGCATTGCCCGAGCAAAAATTAGCGAACGCTCCGGCACCGGTTATTGCATTGCTCCAGATTCTACTGGCGAAAGATCCTGGCGAACGCTTTCAAGACCCGGCGCGACTTCAGAAGGCTTTGATAAAAGTGAAAGAAGCCACCGCATCCGGGTCACAGCTAACTACGCAGGAGCTGCGAGCGGTGGCCGAGCAAACTACAAAGGAATCGTCAACAACGGTTCAGAGAAAGTATCCTATTCGCTGGTGGTTGTCAGTAGCCTTTGGGTTGCTTGCATTGCTGCTCGGATCATTCTTCGTCCTTCGTTATCAAGGACGGTTCTTTACTCGACAAAGTACCCAAGCCGGTTCAATCGAGAAGAGCATCGCGGTCCTGCCCTTTGAGAGTCTGAGCGAGAGCAAGAGCGACAGTTACTTTGCGGATGGAGTGCAGGATGAGATCCTTTCTAACCTTGCCAAAGTGTCCCAACTAAGAGTGATCAGTCGAACCTCGGTGATGACATATCGCTCCGCCAGTAATCGCGATTTACGTTCCATTGCAGCTGTGCTAGGAGTTGCAAAGGTAGTGGAAGGCACCGTTCGTAGAGACCGTAACCGGGTCCGTGTTACGACCGAACTGATTGATGCTCGAACCGATGAGACACTTTGGTCCGACAGCTACGATCGAGAACTAACCGACGTCTTCGCCATTCAGAGCGACATTGCCCAAAAGGTCGCCTCCAAATTGAGCGCTCGCCTTTCCCCGGAAGAAAGGAAAAATATCGAAGAACAGCCTACCAAGAACTTGGAGGCCTATGACCTTTACCTCCGAGCTAAAGAATTGACTACCAATGCTATTGTCGGAAATACTCCTGACTCGAGTCTTCTAGATGCGATTAAATTGCTGGAAGAAGCGACCCAAAGGGATTCGGGCTTCGCGCTTGCTTATTGCTCAATTACTAAGGCTGACGACTGGCTTTACCTGCGAAAATTCGACAAGGAGATAAGGCGTTTGCACGGCGATGCGGCTGTGAACCAGGCCTTGCGTCTTAGGCCAGATCTTCCTGAGATTTATCTGACGGCGGCTTTTCACTGCTACATATGCTATCGAGATTATGAGAAAGCACGCGTGCAGATAGCGATAGCTAAGCGGGCTCTGCCAAATAGCGCTGACGCGTTCGCTCTGACTGCTTATCTCGACCGGCGACAGGGTCGCTGGGCAGAATCGACGAAAGCTCTGGAAGAGGCGAGCGACTTGGACCCTCTGAATCCCGAGATCCTTGAACAGTTGATGAACAGCTATGGCTGCCTCCGTCGATATCGTGATTGCGAGAGAGTCTACGACCGAATGATCGTATTGATGCCCGCGGAGACAACCTTGCAAGCCCAAAAGGCTGGTGAGATCTTTGAAGGAAACGCAGACTTGGCGGGCTATCGGGCAGCCTTAGAAAGGTTACCGGCCTCCGCAAGAGATGACTTGAATTTTCTTTCTCGGCGCATCCTGATGGCAGCCTTTGCCCGCGACTGGACAGCAGCTAAAGAGATGCTCGACCGCAGCTCAAACACAGGATTCTACTTTTATAACACGTCGTGGGAGGTGCCCCGCGAATGTCTGGAAATCTGGCTCGTGCACGCTCAAAGAGTTCAACCGGTTATGGAAGACTGGGCTCAAGCGGGTCGTAATCGGTTGCACCAGAAAGTCGAAGCGCATCCTGAGGAACCGGAACTATTAAGTATTCTCGGGATGATAGATGCCTTCTTGGGGCGCAAGGCAGAAGCGATCGACGAAGGAAGGCGTGCGGTGGAAATGCTGCCTATTTCTCGGGATGCGTTGGACGGCCCTCCTCTCGTCGAAAACTTGGCGGTAGTATATGCATCAACAAACGAGATGACCTTGGCCCTTCAAGAGTTAGCCACCTTGGTCAAAATACCTAACGGAATATCTTACGGAGACCTAAAGCTTAATCCCAGTTGGGACCCGCTTCGCAAGGATCCGCGCTTTGAGAAGCTGTTAGCTGAATTAGCGCCTCGAGATTAGCAGACAAGTTATATCGTGAAAGCAGAGCCCCAACGCACTTGCCCGAGCTGCGGCAACGAGCTTCCTGAAGCAATGGAATTCTGTCCGGTCTGCCTGCTTCGCACGGGTCTTGCCGGCGGGGTTGAGTCCGGCGAATCTTCGTCTGAAGCGGCCACGCCGACACCCTCACAGACCCCGCTACGCTTTGAAAATTACGAAGTCCTCAAGCGTGAAGATGGTACTCCTATCGAGCTGGGGCGGGGCGCCATGGGTATCACCTACAAAGCCATTGATGTCGGTCTGAGACGCGGCGCGGCTCTGAAAATCATTAGTGAGAAGTACCTCGGCGATGAATCGATGCGGCTGCGGTTTTTGCGGGAAGCGCGCGCGGCCGCAAAGGTGCGTCATGCCAATGTCGCCTCGGTCTTTCACCTGGGCAGAACCGGGAGCGGCTACTTCTATGCCATGGAGTTTGTGGAAGGCGAGACGTTGGAAAGCCTGATCCAGCGCTCCGGCCGGCTGGAGACCAAGCTGGCTTTGGAAATTGTTTCCCAGGTAGCTGCCGGGCTGGAGGCGGTTCACGAACAGAAACTCGTCCACCGGGATATCAAACCAACTAACATCATGGTCCGCTTGAAGGACGAAGGCCGCGTAACGGCCAAAATTATCGACCTTGGGCTGGCCAAGGGAGCTGCCGAACCCGGTACTGAATCTGCTATCTCGACCCCTGGGGCCTTTGCCGGGACACCAGAGTTTGCCAGCCCAGAGCAGTTCGCGGGGATCCCGGTCGACATTCGTTCGGACCTGTATTCGCTGGGTATCACGCTCTGGGAAATGCTCACAGGCAGGGCTCCGTTCGCCGGCACTCCTGGTGAAGTGATGCATCAGCATCAGCACGCACCGGTACCGCTCGAACGACTCGAAGGAGTGCCGCAGCCAATTGTTGTTTTGCTTGAGGTGCTTCTGGAGAAAGATCCAGCGCGGCGCTTTCCGAACCCGACCGATCTTCTAAGGGTGGTCCCGGTGGTGATGCAAGCAGTGAAAGCGAGGCGCAACATAGCGCGTCAAAACCTACGCACGGCTTTTATGCAGAAGCATAGCCGTGGCCCCCAAAAATTGCCTGCAATCAGGGTGCCAAAACGAAGTATTGCCGTACTTCCATTTGATACTCTTAGCCACGCTAAGGGAAGCACCTACTTTGCCGACGGGATTCAGGACGAGATCCTATCCACTCTCGCCAAAGCGCATCGAGAAATAGTCCGGCTGTCTTTTTATCCGTCTGGGTGGCTGCGCCAAGTGCGGTTTGAAGTTCTGCTTTTGTCATGATTGGCCGTTCCTTATGGCAGTGATGCCGGCCGATTTCAATCGAAATTAGAGGATGCAGATCAGCTGTGTCCCTGGATCGTAACTCAGGGCGCCCTGGAGGCCATAAAGGAGGCGGTGGCCCCACAGAACTGAAGAGGGCACGTGGTGCGCTGGGTTGCAGTTTGGCTGGCCAAACGGGCGGAGACAACCTATACGGAATTATCGAAAGCAAAGAGCGAGTGCGTCCGGAGGACGTGGAGTCCGGTTACCTCTTTGGTGAGTTATCCAGCTCCTCACCTAACCCGATCGGGTAATATGAACTACATTGATCCAGACATACTATTCAAGTTATCCTGAGACTTGGAGCGAGAGTCTATGAGTCGCCCAAAATCCACGTCGCATGTCAGTCCGCTGTGCAATTACCAATCGGCTGTTGATTTCGTTAAGAAAATACAGGCCGATTCCAAAGCATTGGCAGATCAAATCGATGTCCCAGTCGAATACGTTGTCGGCCTCGCCGCTGAAGAAAGCCAATACGGGTCGGGTCGAATCGCAAACACGTATAAGAACTACTTTTCGATGCATGCTCCGGCACCGTTCCAAAATGGGGCTGTGCCGTCGCTAAATAACCCAAAGGTTAAAGTCGCGACCTACGATTCCTTCCTCAAATGCGGCCAGTCGTTTGTCGAGCGATTTGGCGACAATGTCCGAGGGATTAAAGATCCGACAGAATTTGCTAAAGCCCTTGTAAAGGTGCGCTTCAACACCGGGGATTCCAAGACCGGGGGCCGGGATGATTTTGTGCCGTATCTTGTGCAAATTATTAAGAACGTCAAAGTCAGGATGACCTGTAATTGAAAGAACTAACTAAAAACAGCAAGCAGAACCGCCTCCAAATCTTCATCCGCGGGTTCGCTCGAAGCTCTACCCTTTCTCGGCGCTCCAGCTCTCGCTTCCTGGTTCTGTGATCTCCGATCCAAACGCTGCCAAGTCGTTTGGGTTCCGAAAAGGTTTTCTAGGTCCGGCACCAAAAAGGCCGGATTGTTCGTGCATACCGCCGTATGAGGATCCTGCGTGGCTACCAGCGAACGAAGGTCTCCCGAAGTTGGTCATTGAGCTCCTTCGTTCGCACCTGAGGAGATTGTGCACACCGGACTCACTCCATCGCATCTGTTGGTTCTTGACCATGCGCTTGCTCACCATTTGATTCACCGCGGACTCCGCGAATGCCGTTGAAATCTTCTCTCCGTGCCGGTACAGATAATCATAAGTTTCGTCCCGGCCGCTTCCGGTATCGGCAAAGAGGATCGTAAGCGTCTGAGTACGCACACCTGTTCGTCTTGCCGCTTTATGGTATAGCGATCCGCGCCACGTCGGCAGGTGGTTTTCGCGCCTCCTGCTGACGCAGGTCTCACAGCGGCTCGCCGGTTGCGGTCAGCCTCTGAAACCGCAATTCATTAAACGCCTGGCCGGTCAGATCGTCGGCTCGATCAAAGGTCAGGCCAAAGCGCGACTTCGCCGGGTTCGTCCGTCGGCGGCAAAGTGGCCCACGATTGATGGTTTAGGGGGTGAATTGGCGAAAGGTGCTTGAGCCGGGACTCATGCGTGGGATAGACGTTGTGTGTTTCTTCCCAATCGAAAGCATGAAGAAAATTCGCTACTGGCTTGAGTGGTTTTTCGTCAGCATTTTCGCGCGATTAATTCCCATGTTACCGCTTTCGCTTGTGCGGTATCTCGCCGACCTTGCCGGTTGGGTCGTATATGTATTCGACCGCCATAGCCGCGCTGTCGCCCTGGCAAATCTTGAGGCGGCTTTTGGCCCCGAAACGAGCGTTCAATGGCGTCGCCAAGTGACGAAAAAATCCCTTCAGGTATTCGCTCGCAGCTTTCTAGAGCTGTTCTGGACCCCATGCCTGAATCGAGCAAATCTTCAAAAATTCATCTCCTTCGAGAACCCAGAGGGTTTGCCGGCCCTCATCGTAGATAAAAAGCCGATTATTGCCATTACGCCCCACTTTGCCAACTTTGAATGGGGGAGCGCTTTCTTTGCTTTCTGTGGTCACGGCGGTTACATTCTGACACAGCGCTTCAAAAACGACCTCCTAACACCGATCTTCCAAAGACTTCGTGAAACCTCCGGGCAACACGTGGTCACTCAGGAAGCATCAGTCATTGGATTCCTCAAAGTTCTTCGTAAGGGCTCGTCAGTGGGCATTCTGATCGATCTTACGCTAAAAATGAATGATCCTGCGGTCATCATTCAAGCATTCGGCTTACAGATGAGAACCACCATGATCCATGCTTTTCTACACGAGCGGACTGGGATCCCGATCGTCCCGACCATAACCCTGCCCCGAACGGACGGCGGTTATTTCGTGCGAGTGCTTGACCCGCTTCATTTCCCGGCAGGCACTCCTTACCAGGCAGTAGCCCAAGCGTGCTGGGATCGTTTTGAACCCATCATTCGGGAACACCCCGAACAGTGGCTCTGGGTCTATAAGCATTGGCGGTACCTTCCCTCCGTCACCGATCGCCGGTATCCGTTTTACGCGAATCGCTCAGTGAAGTTTGACCGAGAACTTGAAACGCAGCAAAGGCAGGGAGCGTAATGGCCCTGCAAGGCCAAGGGTTTCGGTGGAAACTGAGCCGGCGTAATTGCGGATATTTCGTGTGGCTTGGAGCATGGGCTACGGCATAATGCAACAGAAGGGCACTGTGAGCTTGATTAGTCGAAGCAATTACGAAAACGGATGCGGTCGCGGAATTCGCCTGAGATCCCTCATCGGAGGTCGACCATTTGACGGATATCACCGCGCACCCCCGAACAAGTGAATCGCCCGTCTTGCGGCGCAATCCACATTGGGATGCCATGTTTAGGGGAAAGAGTAATTCCAACATGGCGATCGATTCTACTGTTCGGTACTACTGTGAATCGGTACCGTTGGAGCATCATCGCGAGCACAACTTTCAGCTCTATCATCGCGAGAGAGTAGCCAATGCACTGGTGCGGACCGGCTCCAAATGGGAAATATTCGTACGATGACGGATTCGAGGTGAGCCACCGGTGCGGCAGAAATCTTCCGGGCTGGTCGTAAAGATCCGGCATACGGTGTGTAATGTACTGGCTCAAGGCTACAGTGCTCAGGCTGGGTAACTCGAATGGCCCTATCTGGAAAGGTTCGACGGCGATTCGAAACAAGTACACCACTGGCGGAAGGAGCCGCATAGTTTCTTTGATAACGCCCTCAAGCAACTTGAGCTGCCCGAGTTCCTCGACCGCAGGAGCATCCCCGTGCAAAGCGCCCCGCAGCTCATCGAGGAGGTCGCCCATGACGCTGGGATGCTGCGCAAGCAGGAACAGAGTCCAGGCCAGCGCGTTGCAGGTGGTCATGTAGCTGGCGATCAACAGGAGCGCTGCCTGCCCGATCACTTCATTATCGCTATCGAGGCCCACCAACAGCGAGAACACATCGGGGTTTTGGTCGGACTGGGCCCGCTTTCGGTTGATAGTTTTTAGCAAGTCCTTCTCCAGACTGTCTGCTAGCCTAAGCATTTGCCAGTACGGAGTTCCGGGTCGGTCGACACGGAAAGCGCTGACCGGGAACGAACTGTTCATTAGCAGCCAGCGCTCCAGGCCTGCGCCGAGCGCGTTAGCTTCTGAAGGAGAGTCAAGCCCAAGCAGGATCTTCCCGGAGATATGCAGCGCTAAGCGCTTCGACTCGAACGCCATGTCGCGTCGGATGCCGGCTGACCAGCTATCCAGAAGCTTCTCGGTTAAATGGACGATCGCGTCGCGATAATTTCCAATGGCCTTTACATGCAGGAGTGGCATGATTGCTCGCCGATATTTCTTGTGCCGTTCGCCATTCATGCTCGCCATACTGCAGCCAAG
>Ga0213872_10002268_pt1 | contig 11468 bp, 9 predicted proteins | sample VelepicomBERX_R2_FD_160071 | JGI IMG/M metagenome (GOLD analysis project Ga0213872, IMG submission 160071) | Rhizosphere microbial communities from Vellozia epidendroides in rupestrian grasslands, the National Park of Serra do Cipo, Brazil - RX_R2 | ecosystem: Host-associated > Plants > Roots >... | reverse complement strand
GAGTCGCCCGATACTCGATACCTTGCTCGCATATCTCAAACGGAAGCGTCTTTTCCTTATCCTTGATAACTGCGAGCACGTGATTGATGAAGCGCGCCGTGTGGTTGCTGCGATCCTACATGATTGTCCCGATGTACGCATCCTGGCTACTAGTCGGGAGAGCTTTGCGATCGCTGGTGAACAGGCGTATCGCATACCGTCGCTTCCCGTCCCATCCACGTCGGAGCTTCTGTCCCCACAGGAGGTGTCGCAATACGGCGCCGTGCGACTCTTCAGCGATCGCGCAGCCTCCGCCGACAACCGCTTCACGCTAACCGTCGACAGTGCGCCGCATGTTGCGGACATCTGCCGCCGGCTCGATGGAATACCACTCGCCATTGAACTGGCGGCGGCACGGGTGAACGCCCTTTCACCACGTGAACTCGTGCAGAGATTGGATGAGCGATTTCGCTTGCTGACTGCGGGCGATCGAAGCGCGCTTCCTCGCCATCGTACGATGCGCGCGCTGATCGATTGGAGTTATGAACTGCTCTCGGACAATGAGCGCCGGTTGTTCCGCAAACTCTCGATCTTCGCCGGAGGATTCACACTCAAAACTGCTGCAGCGGTGTGCGGGGAAGGTGAAATGGACGAAATCACGATCGTCGATTTGCTTTCGTCGCTGGTAGACAAGTCGCTCGTGCAAGTTGATATCGCGGGGAGCGACACGCGCTATCGCCTCTTAGAATCGATTCGGCAGTACGCGCGCGAGAAACTGAGCAGCGCCGGTGAGGAAGACACGGCGGCGGTCGCACATGCACGCGCCTTTCTTGAACTGGCGGAGCAACTCCACGACATGTGGGAGATCACGGCAGATCGCATGTGGGACGCGCAGGCCGAGCCGCACGTGGAGAACTTTCGGGCGGCGCTTTCCTGGGCGTTCGGCCCGCGCGGTGATGAGCTGCTCGGACAACGCTTGGCCGGCGTGCTGCGCTCCGTCTGGTTTTCTTTCGGCCCATCGGACGGGCGGCGCTGGGTTCAGGTTGCGCAGCAGCGGGTCACGGCAGAAACGCCCGCCGCGATCCTAGCCACACTCGATCTCGCCGAAGCCCAACTTGCGGGATTGCTCATGGAGCGCAAGGCGAGCTTACCGCCGGCCGAACGCGCGTTGGCGCGCTATCGCGATCTTGCCGATCCGCACGGCACCGCTCTGGCGGAGAGACAAGTCGGCACGGCGCTGGTCTTTCTTGGAAAGATTGAGGAGGGTGAGGCGTTACATGAGCGAGCCTTGGAGGCACTCCGCGCACTGGGCGATCGCAGATCGGTCGTCATCGCGCTGATTAGTTCGGGATCTGCGCATATGCTCGCCGGGGACCTGGGCGGGGCGCGACAACGGCTTGGCGAGGCACTGGCAGCCGCGCAGGCTTTTGGCGCGGAGGGCTATGCGAGATCGATTGCGCTGCATCTCGCTGAGGTAGAGTTTCGCGCTGGGAATGCGGTCGAGGCCCTGCGGCTCGCCAACGAAGCGTTTTCGAGCACACGTCCGTTCGGCGACACGCTTTTCGAGAAGCTTAACGTTGCACGTGGGCGGCACAACATGGCGGCGTATTTGGTGGCGTTGCGCCGGTTCGATGAAGCGCGAGCAGCGGCGCAAGACGCGGTGACCATGGCGTGCGATATGCAATGGTCCTTAGCTCTTTTGTCGTCACTGCAGCATCTCGCTGCAATTGCGGCGCTTCGTCCGTGCGCCGGGGCGCTGCTCATCGAAGAGCGCCGCCGAGCAGCGCTCATCCTCGGCTACGTCGAAGCGCGCCTCGTGGCGCTCCAAGCGTTCCGGCAATACACCGATCAGCAAGAGTACGATGCTACGATTTCCGTACTACGCGACGCGCTCGGCGAAAACGAGCTATCGCAACTCATGACCGAAGGCGCGACCTGGAGCGAAGATCAAGCCATTGCCGAGGCGATGCACAGCTAGCGCCCCGAAGCTTCGCACGCTTGCTAAAGCGACAACACGACGGACTCCCAAGGCATGACCCACGCCGTAATTTGCGGGGTCATTTGTCTGGGTTGCGGTGGTGAGCCGTTCGGCTTTGAACGAGAATCGTTGTAGACGCTATTCAGAACATCAAGCCCGAAGCGAGCGAAACTCGCGGGGGCAAGCGGTCCATTCTCAACTGACCTTACGACCATCATCACGTTTATTCAACGTGCCGTTTCCTATGGCGCGACTTGGTAGGTGCAGCAACATGATCATGAACGTACAGCAAGACTATCGGCGAGAGAATCTGCGGTCTTTCCTCAAGGGGCTCCGTCGCCGGCTAGATCCCCAGACAACGCTACTCGGCGAACAAGAGCGCCTCAACACGCGCTGCGGCCGCCGCGTCTCTCAAGAGGAAATCGCCGAAGCCGTAGGCGTGAGCCGCGGATGGTACGTTTCACTCGAAAGCGGCGCGCCGATTCGGCCCTCACTCTCCCTTTTAGACCGCATCGCCAATGCGCTGAATGCCACGCCACACGAGCGCGCGACGCTTTTCAGCCTCGCCATTCCGGAACTGGGCGTTCTGCCCATGTCCACGGTGGAGTAATGCCATGTTCGTATTTCGATCCGTTACAGATGCAATCAACGCAGGCTTTCAGGTGTACGACCGCACCGCAACGGGATATTTGGTCCGCACAAAAACCGAACGTGGCTGGGCCCTCGCACTTGTGGAAGTGCACTAACCGCTTGTGCACCGAGCTAGGCCAGTAAGCTCCAGTCCGGTTGCGCATTACGTCACATGACTTAGGGCTGACGGATGCAACGCGGTCACGTGACGGTCGTTGATTCGCAGCTGCGTCTCCTGCCATCAGCTGTATGGACATTCGCTATATTTACATGCGTCGTAGCGGCGCGGAGCTTTGTGATTCGCAATGGATGCGCGGCTTCGAATATGATGAGATCCTATCGCGAGCGATCTTCCACGCTTGCAACGTCATGCGATGCTCCGTCCTTGTCGTTGAGCGCGACGCTTCCACCGGCCACATGGCGCCTTTGGGGTTCGTCGCCGCATAATGAATCGCCGATGATGTAGTGCTTTTCCCTTGCGGCTCGAACCAGTGTGCGTGGCGCAAACATCCTTGCTCGGGCGCGAACATGAGGTGGCGGTCATTGAACGACATCTCACAGACGTTGGCGAGCGCGGCAGCGCGCTGCTGATTCGAGGAGATCCCGGCGTCGGCAAATCTTCGATTCTCGATGCCGCGAAATCCCTTGCGCTCGATCGAAGAATGACGGTTCTTGCCGCCACCGGCGTACAGTCCGAAACGAGCGTGCCGTTCGCAGGTCTGTACGAATTGCTGCGTCCTATCCTTAGTCGCTCCGAGCGCTTACCCGGACCACAGCAAAATGCTTTGCGCGAAGCTTTCGGCTTAACCGAAGGCCCCGCCGTCGACCTTTTCCTTGTTGCACTCGGTGCGCTGGATCTTCTCGCTGACTGTGCGACGGAACGCCCCCTCTTGTTGGTCGTCGACGATGTGCAATGGTTCGATACATCCAGCACGCACGTTCTTGCGTTCGTCGCGCGGCGGCTGGAGTCCGATCCGATCGTCTTGTTGATCGCAGCTCGGGATACACCGGGGACGCCCCTCGAGAATGTTCCGGAGTTGGGCATCGAGGCGCTCAACGAAACGGCCGCACACGCATTGCTCGACGCGCTGTATCCCGACTTGCGCCCCGATTATCGCCAACGCGTGCTCGAGGAATCGGCCGGCAATCCCTTAGCACTCGTAGAGTTTTCCAAGGCCATCAACCGTGACCACGCAGCAGGCCCGTTGCTTCCGGAGACGTTGCCGCTTACGACGCGCTTGGAGCGTGTATTTGCCGAACGAATTGCCGCCTTGCCGGCTTCGACTCGCTCGATATTGCTCGTTGCCGCGCTCCATGAAGGCAGCAACATCGCCGAAGTCATAAGTGCAGCAAGGCTCATCGAAGGCGCGGATTTGTCCCTCCCCGCGTTGACGCCCGCATTCACCGCGGGACTCGTTCAAGTTGATACGACCGCGCTGACTTTTCGGCATCCGCTCGCACGATCAGCCGTATATCAAGCATCGAGTCTGACCGAACGGGTTGCTGCACATTCAGCGCTGGCAACGGTGCTGACCGATCCGGACGCTCGTGCGTGGCATCGCGCGGCGGCAACGGTCGGACTCGATGACGACGCAGCCGGAGACTTGGAATCGGCCGCCATACGCGCGCAGCAGCGTGGTTGTATTCTCGGCGCGATCCGGGCACTCGATCGAGCTGCGCAGATCAGTGGCAATGCAACCCGCATCGTTCGCTGTTTGATGAAAGCTGCCGAACTCGCTTTCGAAATAGGTTGGCCAAAGATCGTGGTCGACTTACTCGAGCGGGCCGAGAAGCTCGATCTTTCAGCACGCGATCGTTTGAAACTCAAATTCTACTGCGCGGTGACCACTGAATCGCTCCCCTCGGCGCAAGCACTTGTCGAAATCGCCGACAGTATCAAAACACAAGAGGATATTGATCTTGCTCTCGATCTTCTTTCGCGCATCGCGCACGTTCGGTGGTGGTCCGAGTCCGACGAGCAAGTACGCAACTATGTCATTTCCGCAATTGAATCGGCAGACGCTTCACTACAGAACGATCCGCGATTTCTTTTTATCGTTGCGAACGCGACTCCCATGGATCGAGCAGCATTCGTCATGGAGCGCGTGCGCAGTTTGGAGACATACTTTAACGGCGATACGGAATCGACCGCCTTGTTGGGAGCGGCGGCATTCTTGGTTGGAGACTTTGTGTGCGCCGAGCCGCTTTTGAGCAGAGCCGCAGCGGCCCTGAGAAGTGAAGGCAGATTACCGCAGTTGGCACGCGTTTTGATGCTCCGCAGTCGAATCGCTATGCATTCCGCAAACTTCCAGGTAGCACTCGCGGACGCAGAGGAAGCCGAGCGCTTAGCGCGTGAAACGGCCCAGCCGGTTTGGGCCGTGTTGGCGCAGTCGGTAAGCGCAATCTTGGCAGCCATGCGCGGTGACCACGAATCGGCTGAAGCGCAGGTGGTAAGCATCGAACGCGGTAGCCGGTGCATCGGCTCAGCACTCGCATATGTTCAGATAGCGCGAGGCTTGGACGCCCTCTCTTCGGGGCGCAACGAGGATGCCTATCGACGTTTTCGCCGCTTGTTCGACCCCGCAGACGCCGCCTTTGCACCACCCCGATTCTACTTCATCGGTGACTTAGCGGAAGCCGCCGTTCAAAGTGGCCACGCAGACGAGGCGACGGCAATTGTCGCGCAGTTGCAGGCACTCTCCGAGCGCACGTCCTCGCCGCAGTTCCGTGCGTCGATGTACCATGCGCGTGCGATGCTTGCCGGCGACACTGACGCCGAGCGGTTGTTTCACGAAGCGCTAGCCGCAGACATCGTTCGGGCTCCCTTTGTCAGGGCGCGCTTGCAACTGGCTTTTGGCATCTGGCTTCGCCGGGCGCGACGCGTCAAAGAGGCCCGGGCTTCGCTTCAGGCTGCGGTCGAGCAATTTGACGCGCTTGGCGCTCTGCCGTGGAGCGAACGCGCACGACAAGAACTCCGCAACGCCGGCGTGGTACCTCAGCACCGGGTGCCCGATCGTCGCGAAGCGCTAACGCCTCAAGAACTGCAAATTGCGCTGATGGCCGCTGAAGGTTTGTCGAATCAGGAAATCGCCCAGAAGCTGTACTTATCCCGCCGCACGGTCGGTTCGCACCTCTACCGCCTGTTTCCGAAACTGCAAATAACCTCGCGCTATCAGCTACGCGACGTGCTCTTAAGCCAGTGATTCCTAGCCCGCTCCCTCGCAATTAAGTCACATGACTTAGGACCGCTTCATGCAATGCGGTCACGAGACGGTCGTTGAGTGGCGGGCCCGGCTCCTATCATGATCGTGAGGTTCAGATCATGACAGGCATCTTGATTTTCGACAACGCCCAACAGGCAATCCACGCCGGCTACTTGATCGAGTCACCGTATCCCGACAGCGAGGGATTTCTCCACGCGCGTACGCGCATGGAGACCGGCTTCGCTCTTGCACTTGTTCGTGTGAAGAAAGGCATCTGAAGTGTCCGTTAACTCTATCGAAGCGCGACGGAATCGACGTGAAGACTTGCGTTCTCTCCTGAAAAATCTCCGTCGCCGGCTCGATCCGGACACGATGGTACTCGGGGACCAAGCGCGTCTCAGTACGCGATGGGGGCGGCGCGTTTCACAAGAGGAGCTCGCGGAGGCTGTGGGCGTGAGCCGCGGGTGGTACGTCTCACTTGAAAGCGGCGCGCCGATTCGGCCCTCCGTCCCCCTTTTGACTCGCGTCGCCCGGGCGCTCAACACGACGCCACACGAGTGCGCGATGCTTTTCAGCCTTGCCATTCCGGAGCTGAGCATTCTGCACATATCGATGGTGGAGTGACACAAGAACGTTCACTGGCTGTGTACTACAGCGAAATTTGTCCACAACATCTCCACTGACATGCAACGCGCCGCGCGGTACGCTTTCTATAACAAGCAGTGAGACGACGCCGCCACAGCGGGACGCCGGGACTTAGGCAAAATACGATGGACGAATATCTTAGCGCCGTTACGCGCTTTGGGGACGACCTTTGTGCGCTCGGGATCCCCCGGCAACACCTTGCCAAAGCGCTGTGCTTCTACATCAGTGCACTTTCCGAGGCTTCGCAGGAGGCTTGGCTTCAGCTATACCGGCATGTTTCGGAAACACTCCAGGCATGGCCCGGCGAGGAGCTTGAGCCCGGTGCCGCGCGACGTCTGTTTGCATTCATCGACGACGACTTCGGCAGAAGCGTGTTGGAGCTTTCGGTGCGTGCACGCCTGCGCGAACACTTGCTACATCATCACGTCGCTTCATGAGCATCACGTTGAACGTACAGAAGAACGAAATGCGCCGCTTGTTCCTCCTCTGCGGCGCTCTCGCCATCATTTGTTTCGCCGATCGCACGACGTCCGGCTCAACGAGCTTCGTGTTACCCTACATCCAGGGCGAACTCGGGCTATCCGGCGACGAAGCGCCGCTCGTGACGTTGAATTACAACGCCGCATATTACGCCGGCATTCTCTTGTCGCCGTGGATATTACGCCGATTCGGAAGAGTGCACGCTCTTTTTGCGTGTGTCACGGTTTATGGAATCGCCTCACTGCTGTGTGCAATCAGCACCTCGTTGCAGGAGCTCGCGGCCTTTCGCGTGATCCAAGGCGTTGCCGAAGGCGGATTCTTCCTATTGGGGGTTCTAACGATCTTCGCAAACCTCTCGCCCAAAGTTGCGTCGCTCTTTGTCCTCGCTTATGCTGCAGCTTCACAATGCGGCAGCGGCATGGCTCCGTTTATCGCGGGCGCGATCGCCTACAACCACTCGTGGCGCCTGCTGTATCTCGTGTTGGGGCTCGCTGCGCTCACCGCAGCATGGATGATGCGCTCTTCGGTATCGGAGCACGCGATTGACGCGGGTCTCCACCCGGCTACTACCCGCCGTGAGGCGATCGACGTTCCCGGCATTGTGTTACTCACGCTCGCCATCGGCGCCTATAGCTATCTCACGGCATACGGAGAGTTGCGAGACTGGCTAAACAGCCCCGACGTCGCTACCTCGTTCGCGCTGTTCATCGCCGCAGCGCTCGGGTTTCTTCTTTGGGAGGTTTTCGGCGCGCGCAATCCCGTCATGCCGATAAGCACGTTTGCGCGTAAGAACGTGCTGATCGGTATTCCGCTGGGACTTGCAATCGGGTTTCCTGCGCTGGGGACGACGATTCACGTCAAGTACTTGCAAGAAGTGCTGGACTTTCCGTTGCCTACTGCCGGATTGGTCATTGGCCTGCGCGCATTGGCAATCGTGATCTCGGCTCCTCTCGGCAGCATCCTAACGCTAAAGGGTGTCGACACGCGGCTCGTGATCGTCGGCGGCTTCACATTGAGCATGTTCGCGTTCATATGGGAGGCGGCCGGCATTACGTCCGGGTCCGATTTCGGTACATTCGTCGGGGCCGAGCTCCTCGTCGGCGCGGGTTTTGGCTTAACGTATGGTCCGCTGTTGATAACGGTAATCACGAACCAACCGTTTACTGAAATTCCATTTGCGGTGGCGGCGATGAACTTGTCCTTCGCGGCGGCAGGATCGTTTGCAAACTCAGCGCTTACGACGATATTCGATCATCGTCAGGCAAAGCACTTAGCCGATGCCGCAGGAACGATCACGCTTTCCCGAGTGCCCATAGCCGCCGACGTACATTCCGGTGGGTCGCCGGCAGTCCACGGATTAGCCTCGCTTGTAACGCAGCAGGCCGCGGTAATCGCGTTCGCCGATGCGGCGCTCTGCGCTGCGGCTGTGGCGGCCGTCGCGATCCCGTTTACCTTGCTGTTACGACGGGCGTCCCCGCCCACACTCAAAGAATGGCTTGTGGGTCTCGCGTCGCCGCGTGCGTCCGCTACGGACGTTTGATTCGAGAATTATCGAGCATACCGTTCATGCCGCTATCCTAAGAGCGGCGAGGACACGTCTAGACCAAAGAAGGGAACACCATGATTCACATCCTCGCGACTGCTGCGTTTTCCGTTGCCGCCGTTGTAACGAGTTCACCACTGCCGTCGGTTTCCGATGTACTAGCCGCTATGGTAAAACAAACGGCGGGCCTCGAAGCGTATGATGTTCCCGTCACGATTCATGCCCACGTTAAGAAGGTTATTTCGATCCCCTTCACCCTGAGCGGCGAAAGATATTTCGCTTCGCCCGACAAGGAAGCACTGAAGCTCAAAAGCGTTCCGGCGATCGCGAAAGCATTTTCCAATCTTTATGCGTCGCTGGGCACACCGGTGACCTGGCCGCAAACCTACAATCTTCAAGTCGTCAATCCCGATCACGCCACCGCGCAGCCGATCTACGAACTGCTCGGCACGTACAAGCATCCTTCGAGCGTCGACCATATTCTACTCGACGTCGACGCCGGTACATACGATCCGTTAGAAGTTCGCTGGTTTTATCGAAGCGGCGCAACGATCGTCATGAACGTTCAAGAGGAAAGCGTCGGTCCATTTCGCCTTCCGGCTGTCGAAAACGTCGACGTTAATTTCCCAGGATACAGCGGACACGCGACGGTTACGTACGGAACCTACGACATCAACGGCACGTTGCCCGCGTCGCTATTTACCGATTCATAGTGAACGCTCTAAAGCCGCTCGCCGTCGTCATTTGGGTTGTATTGTCGATCGCCTGCACCGTGCGTGCCGAGGCGCAAGTACAGCCCTTCATGCCTGCGGCAACCGCCGACCCGTTCGATAGCGCCAACAAGGGCATCTTTACTACGGCCGCCGTCGAGCTGAACAGCGTACCGTTGTTTCGCGTGGCGGCTCCGACGAACCCAAAGACCGGTGAAATCAGCGCGCAAAACCGCGCCCTATTGGTGGACGAAGCGCTGCAGCAACTGGTCGCGACCGATGGAAGTGGTAAACCCTCGTATGATGCGTCATCGCTGCGCGTTTGGACGACTCACGACGGCGATTACATTTCAATCGTGGCGACCGACGCGCACCACCCCGTGCCGCAGACGCTCGTAACGGTCACTTCAGCCGACGCGAAGTCTCAGCTGTCAACCACTGATGCGATCGCGGCGTCCTGGCAGCTGGCGCTGCAAAACGCGCTGGTCCCGGCACTGCTCAAGCTTGAACCAACCGTAGAAAAACAACACCTCAGTGAAGTAGCCGAAATCGGCGTAGGGCTGACGGTCTGGACAACCCTACTACTGTTTTTGTTGAATGGATGGCAACGCCGCAGTAGGACACTGGCAAGTGCACTCGACGGAGGAGGAAGTGCTGCCACCCTCGACTATGACGCAACGTTCCGGCGGTCACGTATATTACATGATTTGCGGATATTTTCGTCAACGTCGGGAGTCTTGTTTTGGCTCACCGTGCTGTCATGGTTCATCGCCGCAACATGGTCTTTTGCGCAATTCTGGCAAACGACGGCACTTTCACAGGATCTCTCCCACGGCGCCGCCACGATCATCATCATTTGGATCAGCGCGGCGGTAATCAATAAACTCTGCGACCTTGCAATCGCGCGAGCAGCCGTCACTTGGAACATTCATCATTATCTCAGCTCGGAAGAGCAAGCTCGCGTATTATTACGCGTCCCGACCGCTACTCGCGTTCTCGGACACGCCAAGGCGTTTGCATTGGCTATGGTCGCAGGGTTCTTGACCCTCGGCCAGCTCGGTCTTCCGGTCCAGTCGGTCGTGACGATCGGCGGCATCGCTGCGCTCGCGGTAACGTTTTCAGCGCAAAGTTTTTTGAAAGACGTTATTGGCGGCATCGCGGTTCTCTACGAAGATCAGTACGCGATGGGCGATCTTGTGACGATTAATGGCCACACGGGAATCGTCGAAAACGTATCACTGCGCATGGTGATGGTTCGCGATATCAACGGAAGCGTTGTAACCATTTCGCATAGCGCGGTTACTTCGGTTTCGAATTTCTCACGGAATTGGTCGCGCATCGATTACCAACTGTCGATCGCCCCCGAAGGAGACCCGGATAAAGCCATCGATGTCATTCGTGACACCGTCGAGCAGCTACACCAAGATCCCGCAGGGTACGGATTATTGCTTCCCATCGAGTGGATCGGCGTTCACGCATTCACGCAAGCGTGGACGTTGATTCGCGCTTCCATTCGGACCGCTCCGTTACAACAGTCCGCGCTGCATCGCGAAATCAATGGCCGGGTGCGGCGCCGGCTTGCCGAAGCCGGAATTCCTTACGGTCCCGCGATCGAACCTCAGTTCATTACACCGTTATAAGTCGGCCCGCTACACTGCCGGCCTGCGCTCGTGGAACGACGTGTGTTGCTGATATGCGGCGGCGATGGCAGTAAGCTGCACTTCTCCCCAAGGATTGCCGAGGAATCCCAACCCGGTGGGCAATCCGTGATCGCCGAATCCGTTCGGTATGCTCAGCGACGGAATACCGGCCAGATTTCCGGGCGTGATTGGATCAACCGCGCCCTGCGCTTTGGGATAGACCTTATCGAACGGAACCCCGATTGGATACGCGACGCTCGGCAGTGTCGGAAAGATCAAGGCGTCATAGGGCTCGACCGCGCTTTGCACCGCGGTATCGATCTTTGCGCGTAGGCGCATTGCATCGACGTAGTCGACCGCTAGCGTTGCATACTGCCTGTAACCGCCGATACGGTCGTCCTTTGAACGAAGCTCTCGCGCGCGGCCACTTTCGATCAGATCGCGAAAGGCCGAAGCACATTCACCGTTGAGCAGCGTGTTCATCACGACGTCATACGGCATTTCCGGCAAGTGCACGTCATTCGTCACGTCGGCGAAGGACTGCAATACATCAATCGACGCATCGAAGTTGCGCACAACCGCAGCTTGAGATTTTTCGCGCGACTTTGCAATGATGCCGATGCGCGGGCGTTTGCGCGCGGCACGAGCCGGCTGTGACGT
>Ga0213872_10002267_pt1 | contig 11470 bp, 10 predicted proteins | sample VelepicomBERX_R2_FD_160071 | JGI IMG/M metagenome (GOLD analysis project Ga0213872, IMG submission 160071) | Rhizosphere microbial communities from Vellozia epidendroides in rupestrian grasslands, the National Park of Serra do Cipo, Brazil - RX_R2 | ecosystem: Host-associated > Plants > Roots >... | reverse complement strand
CTTCTCCGTACAGCCGCACCAGGACGGGACAAGAATAGAGGAACGGGTTGACAGGGGCAAGAAAGAGCGCCGTCGCCGCTTTGCTTGCCAATACAGGTGGCGGCGCGGATAATGCTTGTCGCTCAACGGGGGAGCCAGGGAACATGTCGCAGCGCGGCTTCACGCTCATCGAGATGGCGATGGTCATCGTGCTGATCGGCTTGATCGTCAGCGGCGGCCTGTTCGCCCTTGCGCCGATACTCGACAAGGCCAAAACCAACCAGACCAATGCGACGCTCGATCAGGTCGAGAGCGCCTTGGAACTGTTTGCCATCCGCTATTCCCGGCTTCCCTGCCCGGCCGACGGCTCGCTCGCCAACATCGCCGCCAACAGCGGCACCTATGGGCTGGAACAGGGCGGCGGAGCGACCGGCTGTAGCGTCCCCGTGACCAATGCGGTCATTCCCTGGAAGACCCTCGGTTTGGATGAGAGCTATTCCCTCGACGGATGGAACAACCGCCTGTCCTATTGGACGTCCGGCATGCCCAACCTCGGGACGGGCGCCGTTACCAGTACGGCCTACCTGACACGCACCGGCTCGAGTTATCCGGCCTTCGCCGGCATCACAGTGACCGACGTGGTGAGCGGTCAGGCGGTGACGCCGGATCCGACCAAGGCTGGTACGCCCAACCAATATGACCAAGCCGCTTATGTTCTGGTCAGCCATGGCAAGAGCGGCTGGTACAGCTGGCCAAAGAATAATACCGCCTTCCCAGTGCTCTCCGCCTTCCAGGCGCTCTTTCCTGGCGGCGCCAAACAATGCAACAGCAGTCCGACGACATGCACCATCAAAGGCGTCGCGGTCCCGAATTCTTTCGTCACCGGCGGTCCGGTCGGCCTCTCGCCGCCACGCGACAACACCTATTTCGACGATATTGTCCGCTGGCGGTCCGCCTCCTTCATCATTCAGCTGTGCGGATCGGGGGGACCATGCGGCAATCCCTGACCCGCTGGGCGCTTGCCGCGCTTCTCGTCACCTCTTCCGCAGCGCAGGGCCAGGAGGGGAAAGCCGCCTGCCTGCCCGAGCTCGCGGCGGCGGAGGCCAAATACCATTTGCCGCCCGGCCTCTTGCTGTCGATGGCGCTGGTGGAATCGGGCCGCCGCGATCCCATCACCGGGCTGGTCGCCCCCTGGCCCTGGACCACTCACGTCGAGGGCCAGGGCCATTTCTACGAAACCGCCAGTGACGCCGCGCGCGAGACCATGGCCTCGCTGCAAGCCGGCAACGGATATGTCGATGTGGGCTGCCTGCAGGTCGATCTGTTTCACCACCCGAACGCTTTCCGCACGCTGGAAGACGCCTTCAACCCCGCGACCAATGTCGATTACGCGGCAAACTATCTGGCTGGTCTCGCCAAAAGCCGGGGGTCCTGGCTGGAAGCGGTCGCCGCCTACAATGCGGGCGATCCGTCCGATGGCATCGATTACCTCACCAAGGTTCTCTATCTGTGGAAAGGCGTCCACCTGACGGCCCAGGCAGCCCAGACAACGTTCGACGGTCCGCAGCGCACCGGCTTCGCCATGCAGGAATCCCCGGAACCGTTCGATCTGGCCGCGCAATTCTATGCGCAGCATGACTATCCGGCGGCTCTGGCCCTCTACAACGAGCAGCTTCGCCATCATCCCGACGATGTCGGCGCTCTGATCGGCGCCGCCGCGGTGCTGACCGCCCAAGGCCATGCGGATGCCGCCCGCAACCGGCTGGAACTGGCCCTCACCGTGGCGCCAGACAATCGTCTCGCGCTGGCGGAGTTGCTGCGGCAGATCGACGCATTGCCACCCGAACGCCAATTGACCGCTCTTTTATCGGCTTATCGCGCGGCCCCCACCGCACCCGAGCTGCCGGCGCGTCTCGCCCTTTTATTGGCCGCTGCCGGCCGGATGGACGACGCTATAGCCAGCATGGCCGAAGCGGTCCGCCTGCAGCCCGGCGATGTGGTCCATCGGCTCGATTACGCCCTGTTGCTCGACCGCGCCGGTTCGTCCCAGGCGGCACGCGACGCCTATCGGACCTTCCTCGACGCTTATCGGCCGGGGCGCTCGCCCACCTTGACGATGCCGCTCGATCAGGTTCGCCAGCGTCTCGCCTATCTCGAAAAGACCACCTCTCCCTAGTTCCCAGAGGCCGCGATGGAAATCACCGAACTTCTCGCCTTCACGATGCAGAGCAAAGGGTCGGACCTGCATTTGTCCAGCGGTTCGCCGCCTCTGATCCGCATTTCCGGAGAGCTTCGCCCCCTGAAGGTCGATCCGCTCAACGGCGACGAGGTCAAGGCCATGCTTTATGCCATCATGACCGAGGAGCAGCGCGCCGAGTACGAGCAGGAGCGCGACCTCGATTTCGCCGTCTCCTATGGCGAATCGGCCCGCTTCCGCGTCAACGCCTTCAACGTCAACCGCGGCCCGGCCGCCGTGTTCCGCACCATCCCGACGGTGATCCCGTCTCTCGAGGACCTGAATGCCCCGGCGGTGTTCCGCCAGTTCTCGCAGATCGAGAAGGGTCTGGTGCTGGTGACCGGCCCAACCGGCTCGGGCAAGTCGACGACGCTGGCGGCGATGATCAACGAAATCAACCGCAATGAGAACAAGCACATTCTGACCATCGAGGATCCGGTCGAATTCGTGCACAAATCCGACCGATCGCTGGTCAATCACCGCGAAGTCGGCAAGCACACCAAATCCTTCGCCCGGGCCCTGAAAAGCGCCCTGCGCGAGGATCCCGACGTGATCCTGGTCGGCGAAATGCGCGACCATGAGACGATCGGCCTGGCGCTGACCGCCGCGGAAACGGGCCATCTGGTGATGGGCACCTTGCACACCAGCTCGGCCGCCAAGACGATCGACCGCATCATCGACGTGTTCCCGGCCGGCGACAAAGAGATGGTGCGCTCGATGATCGCCGGCTCACTGCAAGCGGTGATCAGCCAGATCCTCCTGAAGAAGATCGGCGGTGGCCGCTGCGCCGCCCATGACATCCTGGTCGGCACGCCCGCGGTGCGCAATCTGGTCCGCGAGAACAAGATCCCGCAGATTACGTCGATGATGCAGATGGGGTCCCGCTACGGGATGATCACCATGGAGGATTCGGTCAAGGCGCTGGTCAACCAGGGGCTAGTCGATCCGTCGGAGATGGAACGCTTCGCGGTTCCCGGCGAGAAGCAGGGCCAGGCACCGGGTCCGGCCTCCGCCCCTGCGCCTCAGCATCAGCCCCAGCAGCAGGCCGCTCCGCCGCCCGCCCCACCGGCCCGCGAGCCGGAACCGCCGCCGGAACCGGCCACCGAGGCGCCGAAATCGAACTCGCTGTTCAAGCGCAGCGGCGTGTCGAGCCTGATGAAATAATCCGATCGCTTGGGGGAAGCAGCAATGAGCCAAATTCGCCAATGGCTGGCCGACATGGTCGCCCGCAAGGGCGCCGACATGTATCTCACCTATGGTTCCACCCCGATGATGCGCGGCGATGGCGGGCTGGAGCCGCTGTCCGACGTCAAACTCGACGATGCCGCCCTGGCCGCCGCCATCGCCGATTTCACCACGCCGGAGCAGCGCGAGGAATTCGAGAAGGCGCGCGAATTCAACATGGCGCTGGACCTCGGCGCGACCGGGCGCTTCCGCGTCAATCTGCTGAAGCAGCGCCAGCACACCGCCGCCGTCATCCGCCAGATCACCACCACCATCCCCACCCTGGAACAGCTCAAGCTTCCCCAATTGCTCGGCGAGCTATGCTGTGAAAAGCGCGGCCTGGTCATCGTAGTGGGCGGCACCGGTTCGGGTAAGTCGACTTCGCTGGCGGCGATGATCGATTACCGCAATAAGAAAGAACCGGGCCACATCATCACGATCGAGGACCCGATCGAATATGTGCACGAGCACAAGCAGTGTCTGATCACCCAGCGCGAGGTCGGGGTGGACACCCATTCCTTCGACGCCGCCCTGAAGAACGCGCTGCGCCAGAAGCCCGACGCCATCCTGGTCGGTGAAATCCGCGATGCGCAGGTGATGGAGCACGCCATCAATATTGCCGAGACCGGCCATCTGGCGCTGGCGACCCTGCATGCCAACAACGCCAATCAGGCGCTCGAACGCATCCTCAATTTCTTCGAGCGCGAGGCGCATCACCAGATTCTGCTGAACCTGTCGCTCAATCTGCGCGGCATCCTGTCGCAGCGATTGGTGCGCACCAAGACCGGCGGCCGCACCGCCGCACTGGAGATCCTGCTGAACGAAGGCCTGATCAAGGATCTGGTCCGCAAGGGTGACGTCAAGGAGATCAAGGCGATCATGGCCGAGAATGCCGAACGCGGCATGCAGACCTTCGACCAGGCCCTGTTCGCGCTGTGGAAGAATGGCGAGATCGACGAAGAAATCGCCATCGCCGAAGCCGACAGCCCCGGCGACCTCAAGATGCTGATGCAGCGCGAGAAGCTGGGCGGCGGCGAAGGGCTGAAGGGGATCGATACGTCGAAATTGTCGCTGGGCTGACGCGGCCGCTCAGGCGGCCTCCTCGATGGCGGCCAGGAAGGATCGTTCGAGGTTGTTGCGCCCGGTCTTCTCGATGAGTTCTTTTGGCGTACCGATGAAGATCAGCCTGCCTTCATGCATCACCGCGATGCGGTCGCAGATTTCCTCGATATCGGCCAGGACGTGCGAGGAAAAGAAGATGGTGCGGCCGGCACTGCGATAATCGAGCAGCCGGTCCTTCAGCTTGATGCGGGCGCGCGGATCGAGGCCGCTCATCGGCTCGTCCAGCACCAGCAGCGGCAAATCGATCAGCATGGTTCCCAGCAGCCCCAGCTTCTGCCCCATGCCCTTGGAATAGGTCTTTCCGCTGCGATCGAGCGCGGCAGTGTCGAGATCCAGACCGGCGCACAAGGCCAAAGCCCGCTCACGGTCGAGCTTGCGGCCGTAATAGGCAAGCGTAAGGGACAGGAACTCCCACCCCTTCAGCAGCGGCGACGGTTGAAATTTCTCGGGCAGATAGGCCAGTTTCGTGCGACTTTCCGCCGGGCCGGTGGGTACGCCGAACAGGCTCGATTTTCCGGTCGGCTTGCCGAGGCCGAGAATCGCCTTGATCAGCGTGCTCTTGCCCGCGCCATTAAGGCCGATCAGGCCGAAAATCTCGCCCGGTTCGACCGTGAAGCTGATGTCATGGATGACGATCTTCTTTCCATAGCCGGCCGAAAGCCCCTCGACCGCCAAAGGCTGCTCACTCACGGAAAAATCCCCTCCACGATATCTTTCGAACGCGCCCGCCAGGTCTGCGCGACACGCAATTTGAGCAGAACCGGCTGCTCTCCGGCCACTGAGATTTCCGCCCGGTCCGCCGTTACGCCCACCACCTTGAAACCGGGGGGCTGGCGATTGGGACTGATCCGGTAGCCGTTGGCCCACACCGTCCACAGACCGTCGCCATAATCGGCGATACCCGTCACATAGATATTGGGCACCGACGGCGGCGGCACGTTCGTGTCCTCGCTCTTCTGGCCGGTGGTTTCCAGTCGCTCGTAATCGGCGATGGCCTTTGCGATCGCCGCCGCGTCCTCGGGAGAGAATAACAGCGATTTCGATGGGGGCACGGCGACTTCGGCAGCGCCGGCCCGCAGGAACACGCCCATCGCGGCCAGCACCAGCGAGAGCTGAATGCGTTGCCAAATCATTCAGGGATCCTCCGGGCTCTTGGGTTGCACACCGACCCATTGCAGGTCGATCTTGGCTTTCAAAGCGGGGGCGAAGTTCCCCCGCCGGATGCCCGCGAGGAAGGGTGCGTCGATGTCATGAATCCGGGCAATTTCGATTTCGGCCAAGCGGAAATGTCCCGGCTGTTGCGCCATCAGATCCTGCAGGAAGGCCCGTTCGTCGCTGTCGAGCAGGCCGCCATTCTCGAATACGATGCGCTGGGTATCGACCCTGTATCGCGGGCTAACCGCCGGTTTCGCGCTCTCTGCCGCCAGACGGTAATGAAAGTCGCTGAGATGGTGATGCGCCGCCCAGTCCTGAGCGAATTTCACCAGAGCGAGCCGGTCGAGAGGCACGGTAATACCGGATGCGACAGCCCCGTCATAATGCTGGCGCAGATCCGGATACTCATCGACCAGACGCCTCAACTCCGCATTCTGCCGGCGGACCTCAGAAACGCTGGCGCGCAGGCGATCAACATCGGCAACCCGCTGAGCCATGACGTCGTTCAGCACGACATAGCCGAGGATGAGAACCAGCAGGTCGAACGCGATGAAACCGGCGATCACCTTTAGCCGGAGCGGCATTTTCTTCAGTATGGCGAAATCCATCGAAATGCGCGCCATGGTTCACGCCTTCTTCCGCAGCAGATAATCGGCTATGGGCGGCCCCATTGCCGCGGCGGCAGCCGCCTGCGCTCCGGACCCCTCTATCACCTGGCTGCGCAGGGCGTTCACCGGCAGGTGCAGGATTTCCAGCTCAAACTCGGGAAAACTTGCCCTCAACCGATCCCCCAGTTCCTTGGCCTGTTGCAGCGGGAGGTTCGGCTGTGCGGAATTGGGCTCGAACCTGACCGCGAACGACAGCTCGTAGAGAGCATCCTTCGCGGCCGGCCCGCGCCCCCGTGGCGAAAGGCGCGGCGGAGGCGTTGCCCCCCCGGGAGCCCCCTCCTGCTCGATCAGCGACGGAAACCGGAAAGCCACCTTCTGCATCGCCATGCCGGTTCCCAGCGTTGCAGCCAGCCGGTCGAGCAGCGCATTGGCATCGACCGACGATTTCGCGATGCTTTCGACCGTTTGGTCGACCAGTTGCACATCTTCCACCGGCACATCGAAGGACGTCAATTTCCCCCGAATGATCTCGGTGGCCTGGCGCTCGGTCGCCAATTGCGTTTCCAGCACGTCCGTCGTCGTTCTTGTATCGAACGCGTCGAGGCCGAGCGAGACCAATTCGGCGATAGCGATCAGGGACAGAGCGGCCGACGTCGCGAATCCGAACCGGAAGATCCGGTCATAGACCAGCCTTTCCCGAAGGGCGGCGGTCGGCAGCGTCAGAAGCGCCCGCCGTTTCATGGCCAGCCATTGAGCATGCAGCACGTCCGCCAGGCCACTATCCTCCGGCGCCACCTCTCCCAGGCCCAGGAGCAACCCGGCCTGATAGGGCGTATAGGCCGCCAGCGACGCGACCGGCAAATCGCGTTCCTCGACCGCCCGGCAAATCTCCTGGGTGCCCAGAACGATCAGATCCAGCCGATCCTGGTCTGAGTAGCCAAGCCGCTTTACATAGCTGATGGAGGAACGCAATTCGCGTTCGATCAGCTGCGCCGCCGCCTCCGGCGTGAGTTCGGCCGACGGCGTCTGGCTCAGGCGGGTTACCACCATCCGGCCTTCGGTCTCGAAGATCTGGCGGAAACCGCTGGTCGCCTGCTGGCTGACCAGGACACGCCAGACCTGCCGGGTCTCCCCCTCCACCGACGGGCCGAGTTCGGCGGCGATGCCGGCGGATTCGAGCGGCATCAAGCAGAAGCCCGTTACCGGGTTGGGTAGCGATTCGAGGAATTCCACCCATTGGCGGATCGCTTCGGTCTCCGGCAAGGATGCGAAGATCATGCGTCCGCCCGGCAAAGGAAGCGCCGCTCTCAGGCGGTCATGGGGAAAGGCCATCTCCAATCGGCGCTTGAGGACGTTTGCGCGGTCGAAGCGCCCGACCTTCGGCATCTGTTCCTCGCGGTACATCTGCTCGAGCACGTCGGCCACCACCACGATCTCGGCCCGGGTGTCGGAGCGCAGATAGCCGGTCAGCACGCCAAGGCCATCTTCGGATTCGGGCCCGATGAAGACCGCGTCGGTCAGATCGGACCCGCGCAGCTGAACCAGGACGGCCCCCTCGTCGCCTACGGTGAGGATGAACTTCGTCACCGATTCGACGAGACCCCAGTGCCGCAGCCGATCCAGCACGGGGGCCAGGAAACGCCCCAGCACCGCGCCGCGGGCGCGGGTGCGGACGAAAAGCGGGTGCGCCTTCAGTCGGGAAAATCGTGCCGTGCGTCGCCTGGCCATCGCCTCACCCGGAAACTTTGCTGAGACTGTTGTAGATCGGGCCCATCACCGCGACGATGATCCAGACCATGATGCCGCCGCCAACCAAGGTCATGATCGGCGAAATCAGATCCACCAGGCTGTCGACCGTCTCGTCGACGTCGCGATCATAGAAATCGGTGACATTGTTGAGCGTGTCGCCGAGATTGCCGCTTTCCTCGCCGATCTTGACCATGCGGATGACCAGGCTGGGAAATTCGCCGGTATTGCGCAGCCCGACCGACAAGGGGTTGCCGTCGGCAACACCCGATCGGACGGTCTGAAGCGAGTGGATCAGGCAGAGATTGCCGACAACCCGCGCGGCGGTATCGAGGCATGTCAGGATCGGCACGCCGCTCTGGAACATCGTCGAGAAGAAATGCGCGAAGCGCGACAGCGATATCTTCCGCACCATCTCGCCGAAGATCGGCAGCCGGAGCAGATAAAAATCGACGCGGTAAGCCACCTTTTCCGATGATTTCGCCAAAATCTTGAAGGTGATGAAAAGTGCGACCGGCACACTCAGGATCAGCCACCAGAAATCCTGCACGAAGTCGGACGTGGCCAGCAGGGACAGGGTAACCGCCGGAAGCTGCTGTCCCTCCCCTTTCAGGAAGGTGACGAGCTGCGGCACGACGAACAGCATCATCGCCATGAACATGCCGAGCAGGATGACCAGCATGGCGGTAGGATAGCGGGTGGCCTTCTTGATCTTCTTCTCGACGGCGTCCGTCCATTTCAGATGCTTGACCAGCTGGCCGAAGGATTCAGTCAAATTGCCGCTCTCCTCGCCCGCCACCATCAGCGACTGGAAGACCGTGCCGAATACCTTGGGATGGCGGCCGAACGAATTGGACAAGGACATCCCCGACGCCACATCTTCGTGCACTTCGGCCATCAGATCGCGAAGCCGCCGATGATCGGTGGAATCGCGCACATCGGCCAGCCCGTCCATCAAACTTACACCCGCCGCCGACAATTGCTGCAGATGCAGGCACATCTGCACCAGTTCGCGGTTCTTGATCTTGCGCGCGAAAATGGCGGACAGGCCGGCGCCGCCGCTATGCGCCTTGGCCGAAACCAGTTCGAGATTGACCTGCCGCAGGCGCTGGAACAGGTCAGCGTCATTGTTGGCCGTCATCTGGCCCGACACGCGGCGGCCGGTCTGGTTCAGGGCTTTGTAATTATAAAGCGGCACTGAGGCACAACTCCGTCGGCAAAATTACAGCCGGTCCGTAATGTCCACGGTTCGGCTCAGACTATCCAGGGTGAGATGCCCCGAGAGGATTTTCGCAAAACCGTCCTCGACAATCGGGATGAAGCCGTATTTCCGGCCTTCATCCTTTAGATGGATCAGCGACTTGCCTTCCAGGATGATCTCGTCGAGCTGGCGGTTCATCGGCAGCAGCTCATGCACCGCCATCCGGCCGCGATAGCCGGTGAACCGGCACTCCGGACATCCGACCGGCTGGCCGACCTCCGGCGGGTGGTTGGCGTCGAGCCCCATGATGCGGCATTCCTCGGCATTGGCCGGGCGTTTGGTCGAACAGGCCTGGCACAAGGTTCGCGCCAGGCGCTGGGCAATGATTCCCGTGATGTTGCCGGCCAGCAATTTCTGGTTCAGGCCCAGATCGTGCAGACGGGGAATGACGCCGACAGCGTCATTGGTATGCAGCGTGGTGAAGACCTGGTGACCGGTCATCGAGGCGCGCAGCGCCATCGTCGCCGTCGCCGTGTCGCGGACTTCGCCGATGAAGATGACGTCGGGATCCTGGCGCATGATGGCGCGCACACCATCCGAGAAATTCATCGCCGTGCCATCGCGCACCTGGCCCTGGCGCATCAGCTGGACCTCGTATTCGACCGGATCCTCCAGCGTCATGATATTGCGCTCGAGCGAATTGATGTGGCTGAGCACCGCATAGAGGGTAGTCGTCTTGCCCGAGCCGGTCGGGCCGGTGACGATGATGATGCCCTCGGGGCGGCGGATCAGCTTTTTCAGCAGGGCGAAATTGCTTTCCGACAGACCCAGTTTGTCGATGGTGATCACGGAGCGCGATTTGTCGAGCACGCGGATGACGATGTTCTCGCCATGGACCGTCGGCATGCAGGCGACGCGGAAATCGATCTTGTGGCTGCCGATAGCGAAGCCGAAGCGTCCATCCTGGGGGTTCAGCTTATCGGCAATGTTCATGTCCGACATGATCTTGATGCGGTGCGAGATCGCCGGCCAATGGTCCTTGTGGAAGGTGCGCACCTGCTGCATCACGCCATCGATGCGGTATCGCAGGCGGACGAAGGCGCCCTCCGGTTCGAAATGCAGATCCGAGGCGCCGGTCTTCACGCCGTCGAGCATGATCGCATTCACCAGGCGGACCAGCGGATGGACATAGCCATCGCCGGACATGGCCGAAGCGGAGACGTCGTGCTTGCCGGTCTCCAGCTCCTTGAGAATGCCGTCGATGGAGAATTCGTAGCCGTAGAACTGATCGATGGCCTGGAGAATCTCCGCTTCCGAGCTGATCAGCGGAATGATTTCCGAGCCGGGCGGCGCATATTTGCGAGTCTGGTCGAGGGCCAGCACGTCATAAATGTCGGCCATCGCCAGGCGCAGCGACTTGCCTTCCATCGACACCGGCAGAACGCGATAGCGCAGTGCCACTTCCTTGGGAATGCGCTTCAGCAGTTCCGGTTCGACCACGGTTCCACCGAGATCGAATTTCTCGTAGCCGGAACTGGAAGCCAGCACGGCGGAGAGGGCGGATTCGGTGATGAAGCCGAGGTCGACGAGCAAGGTACCGAGCAGCTTGTGGGTGCGCTTGCGCTCATAGAGCGCGACCTGCAGCTGATCCTGCGAGATCAGGCCCATTTCCACCAAGCGGTCGCCGATGCGGGCGCCAGCGGGCGCGCCGGCGGCGTCGCCACCCGGCGGATGCCCTCCGCCACCCCCACCGGAGCCGGATTTTTTTGGCTCCTTCCCGTCCGGTCCGTCAGGGGGCGGACCGCCGCCGTCCGACCCTCCGCCGCCGGCACCCCCGCCCCCGCCGGCTGGCGGAGCGGGTGGCGGAGACGGTGGTGACGAAGCGTCCAGCGGCGCTGCGTCCAGAACCGGTAAGGGCACGTCCTCGGTCGTATCACGGGCGGGCGGCAGTGTATCGGCGAAGGCGAGATTGGGCGACGGCGTGGGCTGGGGAGCCTCGCTCTTCTGCTTGTCCTTGCCGACCTGATCGGAAAACTCGAACGCCATCACGCCCCCTGCGCGCCCCCGCGAACCCGCTTATATTAGCCTTTGTCTTGACCACATCGCAGTCAAAACTTCTAAGGGTCGGCCGCCGGATAAAAAAATGACGAGGTGGTACTCCACCTCGTCATCTTCAACTCAATCCGACGCTCCGAAGCG
>Ga0213872_10002266_pt1 | contig 11472 bp, 10 predicted proteins | sample VelepicomBERX_R2_FD_160071 | JGI IMG/M metagenome (GOLD analysis project Ga0213872, IMG submission 160071) | Rhizosphere microbial communities from Vellozia epidendroides in rupestrian grasslands, the National Park of Serra do Cipo, Brazil - RX_R2 | ecosystem: Host-associated > Plants > Roots >... | reverse complement strand
TCCGGTCGCCGCGTATACCCACGTGCGGTGAACTTTGACGCCGTCGATCTCCTCGGACATATACACGTGCCCACGATACTCGTCGTGCACGCGACCGGTCAGGTGATTCGGCATCGCGGTCACGACCTCGACGTCGTGTCCGCGGACGCGAAGTTCGCGCGCAAACGCAGCAAGCCGCGTTTGCGGTGCGCCGATCTCCGGCAGATAGTACTGAGTGAGAACTAGGACACGCACGGCTCCGCCCGATCTGCGACGGGAATGTGCGTCTGCATCGCTTCAACAATTCGCCGAGCGCTGTCGCCAGCACCGAACGGGAAGATCCGCTCGGACGGTGTCGCACGTTTAGCCACGTGCGCAATCGTAGACGGATCGCTCCCGGCTATCACGTTCCAATCGTCCGTGAGGGTCTCGACCCATTCGGTTCGATCGCGCAACGTCACACATGGCGTTCCAAGCGTAATACACTCCTTCTGCATTCCGCCGGAATCCGTCAAAACCACACGCGCGTGCTGTTGTAGCGCAAGCATGTCCAAGTATGAAAGCGGCTCGCACGTCGTGATGCTGTCATTTGCCCCGACTTTGAAGGCCTCGACGAGCGGACGCGTACGAGGATGAACCGGAAAAATGATCGGCATGCCGGCTTTACGCAACCCGGCTATCAGTCGCGCGAACACAGCCGTATTATCGGTGTTCGCCGCGCGATGGATCGTTGCGACGGCGAAGCTTTTCGTCTGCAATCCGAAGCGGTCGAGAATCGCGGGGCGCGCCGGCAGCCGATCTGCTGCAAGCAGCGCGAGATCCACCATCAAATCGCCCACGATTTCGATCGGCGCGGTGATGCCCTCATTCTCGAGTTGACGCGCGGAAGAAGCGCTTGGCGCCAGTAAGAGATCGCCGAGGCGATCGGCCACAAGACGGTTCACTTCTTCCGGCATCGTTTTGTCGAATGACCGCAATCCGGCCTCGACGTGTACGAGCGGCACTCCGAGTTTCGCCGCAACGAGCGCTCCGGCGAGCGTGCTATTCGTGTCACCATAGACGAGCACGCAATCGGGATCGTTCTCGAGGACGATCGGCTCGAGCCGCATCATCATGTGCGCGGTTTGATCCGCGTGCGAACCGGAGCCTACGCCTAAGTGCCGATGCGGCGCCGGCAGCTCCAACTCGCTGAAAAAGACATCGCTCATGCGCTCGTCGTAATGTTGCCCGGTGTGCACGAGACGTTCGTCGAACCCGCGCGCATTGAACTCGCGCGAGAGTAGCGCGGCCTTCACGAATTGCGGCCGCGCGCCGACGACGCTGAGAACTCGCATAACTTAGGCGACCGCCTGGGCGGCTAGCGCTTCGCGCAGCGCATTGCGCACCGCTTCGCGCTGCTGCGCGCTCAGTTCGGGAAACATCGGAAGCGAAAGGACTTCACGCGCCGCCTGTTCGGAATGCGGAAACGCGCCTTCACCCAATCCGAGCGAAGCATGCACTTCCTGCAGATGCAGCGGCACGGGATAGTACACCATCGTTTGGACGCCGGCGTCCTTGAGCTGCTCCTGGACCCGGTCGCGATCGCGCACCCGAATCGTGTACTGGTGATAGACGTGCAGCGTGCCTTCGGTTTCGCCGGGCACGGTTGCAAAAGCGCGCAGGTGGTCGCTATACCACTGCGCGTTCGCGCGGCGGCGTTCGATCCACCGATCGAGATGGGGCAGCTTGACGCGCAAAATCGCGGCCTGTACTTCGTCGAGGCGACTGTTTACACCGAGTTCCTCGTGATGGTACTTGACGCGTCCGCCGTGCGCACGAAGGCTGCGCATGCGATCGGCGAGGTCCTTCCGGTTGGTCGTGACCATGCCGCCATCGCCGTAGGCGCCCAAATTCTTCGAGGGGAAGAAACTGAAACACCCGACGTCACCAATCGAACCCGTCTTCTTGCCGTCTATGGTCGAACCGATCGACTGCGCGCAGTCCTCGACGACCGCAATATTGTGTTTCTTCGCAATCGCCATGATCTCGCGCATCGGCGCTGGGTGTCCGTAGAGGTGCACCGGCAGAATCACCTTCGTACGCTCAGTGATCGCCGCTTCGATCAGCGACGGATCGATATTGAACGTTGAAGGGTCGATGTCGACGAACACGGGCGTTGCGCCCACGATTCCAATCGCTTCCGTCGTTGCGACAAACGTAAAGGGCGTCGTGATCACTTCATCGCCCGGCCCGACGTCGAGGGCACGCAGCGCCAGATGCAAAGCGTCCGTGCCTGAATTCAAGCCGACAGCATACTCGGTGCCGATGTACTGCGCTATCTCTTTCTCGAGCGCGTGCACGTTCGGGCCGTTGATGAAATGGCCGCCCTCGAAAACCTCTTCGACTGCGCGCGTGATCTCGCTTTTGAGTTCGTGATACTGCTCGCGCAGATCAAGGATCGGAATCATTTGCTTCTCCGTACGGTTTCGCCGGACTTCTCGTATTCACGTCCGCATTCGCTACAAACGGCACGATCGTCGGCAAAGGTGAGTTTGACCCCGCACTCGCAGGCATAGCCCCGAATGCGCGCGGGGTTTCCGTAGACCATGGCATATGCCGGCACGTCTTTGGTAACGACGGATCCCGCACCGACGAATGCGAACTCGCCGAGCGTGTGTCCGCACACGATCGTCGCATTTGCGCCGATCGAGGCGCCGCGCTTGACGAGAGTCTCCGCATAATCCGCGGATGTATTGCGCGGCGTGCCCGAACGCGGCGTCGTCACGTTCGTGAAGACCATGCTCGGGCCGCAGAACACGTCATCTTCCAGGACGACGCCTTCGTACACCGAGACGTTGTTCTGGATCTTCACGTTGTTGCCGATCGTGACGTTTGACGAGATCACGACGTTCTGGCCGATCGAGCATTTTTGGCCGATGCGCGAATTCGCCATAACGTGGCTAAAATGCCAGATTTTCGTGCCTTCGCCGATCTCCGACGGCTCGTCGACGTACGACGACTCGTGAACAAAATACGGTTTGGTGCGGTCTATGACGGTCAACTAACGGCCTCCAGGGATGGGTGAGCAAATTCGTTGTTTGTAGCGAGCATCGAAAGCACTTGAACGACGCGCAAACCTTCCTCGCCGTCGGTCATTGGACGCGTTCCCGCGGTGACAGCATCAATAAACGCCTGCATTTCAGCGGCAAGCGGCTCCGACGCGCCGAACGGCACCTCGCGCGAGTCTTCGCGCCACAGTTCGATGTGATCGCGTTCTCCGCGACGGTCGCCGCATGGCGTAAGCGTGAGCTGCGCTCCGGCCCGCGAATCCGTTAGACGCAAGACGCCGGTCGAACCGAATACGTCCAGCCGCGAGGTTTTGTCCGGGTCGAGCCAGCTCACTTCGATGTGCGCAGAACGGCCGCCGGTGAAAATCATGTCCGCATAGGCAAAGTCGGCAATTTGCGGCCGCACGAAGGCGGACATCGTGCCCTTGACGCTTTCGGGAACGCCGCCGAAAATCTCGAGCATCAACGCAATATCGTGCGGAGCGAAACTCCACCACACGTTTTCTTGCGCGCGCAGACGTCCCCACGACAACCGCCGCGAGCGCACGTGACGAACGCTGCCGATGCCGCCTTCAGCGATCAGCGCGAGCATGCGGCGAACGGCGGGATGGTAGAGCACCAGATGTCCTACGAAAAGCGTACGCCCTCCGGCACGCGCTGCGCGGACGACCGTCGCCGCATCCTCGGCGCTCATGGCCAGCGGCTTTTCGACGAAGACGTGCTTGCCGGCGGCGATTGCCTCGAGGGCCAATTCCGCATGCAGCGGGGCCGGCGCAGCAATCACGACAGCGTCGATGTCGCGCTCGAGCAGCGAGGGGAGGTCGAATTCCAATCCGACGTCCGGATACTGCTCGGCGACTTTCGCAATCGCCGCTTCATTCGCGTCGCAGACGCTTTCCAGTACGCCGAGTTCCGCGCAAACGCGCACGAGGTTTGCGCCCCAATACCCGGCGCCGATGACACCTATTTTCACAGCATCACCACGTTGGTGCGCCCTTCACGCACGTCTTTGGTGGCATTACGCGTGTCGATGACCAGCCTGGCGCTTTCCACGACGCGCGCGTAGTCGAGAGAGGAATGATCGGTCAGAACGATCACGGCGTCGGCGCGCTCGAGCACTTCCTTCGAAAGCGGAATCGAGTGCCACATTTCGCCATGTTCGTCAGTGAAACTGGGAACGTGCGGATCGTAATAGTCGATGCGCGCACCGTCCTTCCGCAGAATATCCATCACTTTGAGAGCCGGAGACTCGCGCCAGTCCTCGATGTCTTTCTTGTACGCGACGCCGAGCACGAAAATCTCCGCATTTTTCATCGCCTTGCCTTGCGCGTTGAGCGCGCGAATGACTTTTTCGCGTACAAAGTACGGCATCGTCCAATTGATTTCGCCGGCAAGTTCGATGAAGCGAACGTTCATATCGTATTCGCGCGCTTTCCAGGCGAGATAGAACGGGTCGAGCGGAATGCAGTGGCCTCCAACGCCGGGACCTGGATCGAAACGCATGATTCCGAACGGTTTGGTGGCAGCCGCATCGAGCACGTCCCAGACGCTGATGCCCAGGCGATCGCACAGCAACGCCATCTCGTTGACGAGCGCGATGTTGACCGCGCGGAACGTGTTCTCGAATACCTTCGTCATCTCGGCGACTTTCGGAGATGCCACCGGGACGACGTTGAGTATCGTCTGTTGATAAAAACACGTCGCAACGTCGAGACAGGCGGAAGTTACACCGCCGACGACCTTGTTGGTGTTCTTCGTCGTGTAGCGCGCGTTGCCGGGGTCGACGCGTTCGGGCGAAAACGAGAGGAAGAAATCTTCACCGACTTTGAGGCCCGACTGCGAAAGAATCTTCAGCAGCACCTCTTCGGTCGTCCCCGGATAGGTCGTGCTTTCAAGGCTGATCAGCTGCCCGGGGCGCAGATATTTCACGATTTCGTTTGCGACGTTCTTAATGTACGAGATGTCCGGCTCTTTGTTCGCGGTCAGCGGCGTCGGCACGCAAATAACGATGCAGTCGCAACGTCCAAGCGAACTGAAGTCCGTCGAACCGCTCAGTTTGCCGCTCTCGACCATTTCGGCGAGCTCGCGATCGTCGACGTCGCGAATGTAGTTCAAACCTTGTTTGATCTGATCGACGCGAATAGGATTACGGTCGTAGCCGTGCACGTCGAAGCCGACCTTGGCTTTCTCGACGGCGAGTGGAAGACCGACGTAGCCGATTCCGACGACGCCGACGACCGCGGTACGGTCGACGATCTTCTTCTTCAGTGCGGACGCGCGAATCGGTGACGCTTCGAGGAGTTTCACGATCTAGTAGCCTCTGCAGGTGTCAGGATGAAGTCAGTAATGGTAGAGCGCTCAACGCGAACTGTTTCTTGTGTCTGCGTCTCGGGCTGCACCGGAGCACCGTTCAGGTGCGTGCCGGGAGTAAACTCAGGAACGAACTCTTTGAGGATCCCCACCGCGCCTTTTGCATCACTGCGCCGGACGACGGCGCGCAGACGGTCGATCCCGTCGTTCAGCCGCGCGTAGTCCAACCGTTGTTGCTTCGCGATGAAGAGGCGCTCGTGGCTCGTGCGGGTGAACCCTTCGCCGTCGGTAAGGATCTCTTCGAAGAGCTTCTCGCCGGGGCGAATGCCTTTTTCGAGGATCTCGATGTCTCTGTACGGCTCGAGTCCGGAGAGGCGAATGACTTGCTCGGCGAGCTCGAGGATTTTCACCGGAGCCCCCATGTCTAGCACGAACACCTCGCCGTCGATGCCCATCGACATCGCTTGCAACACGAGCGATACCGCTTCCGGAATCGTCATGAAGTAGCGCACCATGTCGCGATGCGTGATCGTGACCGGGCCGCCTTTTTGCACTTGTTGTTTGAAGATCGGAACGACGCTTCCGCGGCTGCCGAGCACGTTGCCGAATCGCACGGAGACGAACTCGGTCGCCGAACCGCCGGCGAATGATTGACACACGAGCTCGGCCATGCGTTTCGTTGCGCCCATCACGCTCGTCGGGTTCACCGCTTTATCGGTCGAGAGCAAGACGAATTTCGCGCATCCCGCAGCGGCTGCGGCAAGCGCGACGACCTTGGTTCCGATCACGTTGTTACGAACCGCTTCGCAAATGTTGTTCTCGACGATCGGGACGTGTTTGTGCGCGGCCGCGTGCAGTACGACGCGCGGCCGGAACGTCGTGAAGACGTTTCGAATTGCGCTCGGATCCGCAACGTCGGCGAGAATCATCTTCGTGCGGTCGAAGTTGTATCGGTCGCGCAACTCGCGCTCGATCAAGAAAAGACTGTTCTCACCGTGCCCGAGCAGCAACACTTGCTGCGGATCGAAACCCGCGATTTGACGGCAGATTTCGCTGCCGATCGAGCCGCCGGCGCCGGTGACGAGGACGACTTGACCTTCCAGATGCGGGCGGATGCCGGCGGTATCGATAACGACCGGGTCGCGTTTGAGCACGTCTTCCAAGCGGATATCGCGCATTCGCGAGACGGTGACGCGCTCGGTCAACAGCTCTGCCGCATCCGGAACGACCGTGACCCCCGGGCGGCTGTCCTCCGGAACCTGCGCGGCAAGTTCGCGAACGTGATTGATGATGTTGAGCGGCGAACCGGTGATCGCGACAAGCACCGTATCGATGGAGTACTTGTGCACGACCCGCGGGAGATCCGGAATCTTTCCGATGATGCGGACGCCGTCGATGCGCTTATCGGAAACACCGTCCTCGAGACAGCCGACCACGACCATCGGCATGTTGCGATCTTCCAGAATCGCTTTCGCCGTTTGATGACCGGCGATGCCGTGGCCCACGATAAGGACGCGTTTTGCTTCCGGCCGGCGCGAATACCACCAGATACGCGCCATGACGAGCGCGATGCGCACGAACATGCGTAAAATGAACGCGAGCACAGCGGCGATGACGACCAGTCGTCCCGATGCGCCCGAGAGCGGGGTCGGCAACTGCTCAAAGGCAAGCGCGAGCAACGCACCTGCGATCGCTCCTACAAGCAACCGGACGACGTCATGAAAGTCGAACGTGCGAGCGCTTTCATACCGGAATTGCACGTAGGCTCCGAAGAGGAGCAACATCAGGCCGACTATTGCCAGCTGCTCGCGGGACGCCGAATAGACGTCGCCGACGATTGGAGCCAGGGAGACGGCGACGCCGACGGTGATGCAATCTGCTAAGAAGAGGCCGGCTCGCAAAAGTGGACGGATTCCGCGATGCCCATTGACGATGCGCACGGTTTCTCGTCTCTCAGCGCGTACAGTTCGGACACGGCCGGGAAGCAAGTGGAAACGACGGGCAATGCACCTTCATGGAGGCATCGTATCGTCGGAGCTTGCTAATCTAAAGATTCAGGTCCCCCAATGGGCCATGGGACGCTCGGCCCTTGCTGGTGGGCCAACCTGATGTAGCATCATCACGTCAACGGCGTGATGATCTTAAGTGTGAAGGGTCCACGTGAGCTTGCCCGTCCCTGCGGGCAGCCTGCGATGTGTTGCGCAAATGGACCGGGCGTTACCCGTCTACGCCGCTCCCGTAACGATCGTGCCTGGGATGCATCTACGGAAGGTCGTCAAGCGACGTCAGCACGGTGAAGTGCTGATCGAGGCTTGTAATCTCGAAAATCTTGCGAAGCGGCGGACGCGTGATAATGAGATACACGTCTCGGCCGCTTTCGAGCATGCGGCGTCCATATTGAGCGATCGCATTGAGTCCGGTTGAATCGATAAAGGCTAATTCCGTCATATCGATTGCGACCGCGTCCTGGGCGGTCACCCCTTCGAGCGCGTCGCGCAGCAACTTCGCATTCGAGAGATCGATGTCGCCGGAAATCGAAACCACCGGCGTTCCTTGGTGCTCTCGAACGTCGATCTGCGCAAGTTGCTCGGACATTGTGTCGTCTTTTACCTATTTCGCGGCTCGAGCCGAAAGAATACCTTCGAGAATTTCAATGAGGACGTCTCGCTTATCGGTCGACGTCGTCGTCGAATACCGTTCGTAGTCGTCTGCCAGCGTTGTGCGCAAACCGTCGATCACGAGCGCTTGGGACTCTTGCGACGCGGGCGACCCCCCGCCCTTCGGCCGCAGTTCGGCATCGATTCGATCCCGTTCCAGCAGGCGCAAGATCGTGGCCTCGCACGGCGGACGGCGATAGACGTTGCGCTTAGCGCGAACGCCGGGAAATGATTGCCGTTCCCGCGAGACAAACGCCAGATCCTCGAGCACCGCAAGGGCCTCAAAGACCATCGACGGAGAGTAGAGGCCGAGATCCTCACGTATCTGCTCGATCGTGGGGCTGCACTCGCCGTCGTCGCTAAGCATCGCCAGATAGAGATACATACAGACTTGGCGCGGATTGAGTACGTGGAACATAAACGCACTCCACCACGCCGGGATTAATGCGGTCGGCTCGCACTCATCGTCCGGCCGACGACCCGGAATAGATTTCACGTTACCGCTCGTTACGGATGGCATTGTGCCCATGCCTTTTACACAAATGGTCCAGAATTTTGGGGGTGTTCTTCCCAAAGCCCGGTAAACGAAACGGCCCGCGCGAGCTCGCACGGGTCGTTCCTGGCATTTAGCACGTGATCTACGCTGGCATGTCTTGCCGGTCGGCGTTGCGCTAGGCCGGTTCCTTTTTCTGCTCTTGATAGATCAGCGTCGGTGGATCTTTCTTCTCGATGACGTCCTTGTTGATGATGCACTTCTTCACGCCTTGCAGCGACGGCAGATCGTACATCACGTCGAGCATCGTCTCTTCGAGAATGGAGCGCAATCCACGCGCACCGGTCTTCCGGCTTTGCGCCTTCGTCGCAATTGCAACGAGCGCGTCTTTCGTGAATTGCAGATCGACGCCGTCCATATTCATGATCTTTTGGAACTGACGTACGAGCGCGTTACGCGGCTCCGTGAGGATGCGGCGCAGCGCAAGCTCGTCGAGCGCGTCGAGCGTAACGACGATCGGCAGGCGGCCGATGAATTCCGGAATCAAACCGAACTTCAGCAGATCTTCCGGCATCAGCGATTGCAGCAGTTTGCCGGTACGCGCGTCTTTCTTTCCTTCCGGCGTCGCCCGGAAGCCCATGTTATTTGCGGAAACACGAGATTCAATAATCCGCTCCAGCCCGTCGAACGCGCCGCCGCAGATGAACAACACGTTGGTCGTGTCGATCTGGATGAACTCCTGATGCGGATGTTTGCGTCCGCCCTGCGGAGGAACGTTTGCCGTCGTGCCTTCGAGAATCTTGAGCAGCGCCTGTTGCACGCCTTCGCCCGACACATCGCGCGTGATCGACGGATTTTCGCTCTTACGCGCAATCTTGTCGATCTCGTCGATGTAGACGATGCCTTTCTCCGCGCGCTTGACGTCGTAGTCTGCAGCTTGAATGAGCTTGAGCAGAATGTTCTCGACGTCTTCGCCGACGTAGCCCGCCTCGGTGAGCGACGTTGCGTCCGCCATGGCGAGCGGAACATCCAGAATTTTTGCGAGCGTCTGCGCGAGATACGTCTTGCCCGAACCGGTCGGCCCCACGAGCAAGATGTTCGACTTCTGCAACTCGACGTCGTCGGCGGTGCCGCCGGCGTTGATTCGCTTGTAGTGGTTATACACCGCAACTGCGAGCGATTTCTTTGCGCGTTCCTGCCCGATCACATACTGGTTGAGAATGTGATTGATTTCTTTGGGCTTGGGAATGTTGCGCAGCCGCAGATTCTCGTCGACGTTTTTATAGAGCTCTTCTTCGATGATCTCGTTGCAGAGCTCGATACATTCGTCGCAGATGTACACGCCCGGACCTGCGATCAACTTGCGCACCTGCTCCTGCGACTTTCCGCAGAAACTGCACTTGAGTTGACCCTTCTCGTCTCCGAAACGGAACATGAGTTACGGGCGTCCTCCTCGGCTTAAGCCGGCGTCGACAAGGCCCCACGGTCTTCGATAACGTGATCGATAATCCCGTAGTCCTTGGCTTCATCGGAAGTCATGTAGTAGTCCCGATCGATGTCCTTAAGGATCTGCTCGAGCGGCTTTTGCGTCGTCTTTTCGTAAATGCGGGCGATGGTCTGACGCGTCGCAATCAGGTCGCGTGCCGCGATCTCGACGTCCGTCGCCTGGCCGCCGATCTGCGAGACCCAGGGCTGGTGGATCAAAATCTTGGCGTGCGGAAGGGCATAGCGTTTTCCGGCCGCGCCGCCCGTGAGCAGCACCGACCCCATCGAGGCCGCCATTCCCATACAAATGGTGGCGACATCGGGCTTGATGAAGCGCATTGCGTCGTAGATCGCAAGACCCGCCGTGACACTGCCGCCGGGCGAGTTCACGTACATATCGATGTCTTTATCCGGGTCTTCTTTCTCGAGAAACAGCAACTGCGCGATCACGAGGTTCGCCAAGTGATCGTCGATCGGACCGCCGACGAAGACGATCCGGTCTTTGAGTAGCCGCGAGTAGATGTCGTACGCGCGTTCACCGCGTGCGCTCTGCTCAACGACCATCGGCACTAAATGACCCACAAATTTCTCCCTAACCTATTTTCCGTTGCTGCTCTTTGAACTATGAAATCCGCTACGAAGTTGCTGTGCGGTGCTCCTACTTCTTTTTGTCGACGATTTTTGCGTTGTCGATAAGGAAGTCGAGCGTCTTGTTCCGGACAATGCCGTCCATCAACGATAATACGTTGTTTCCGAGGGCTTTGCGAATACGGTCTACGGGCTGGCCGTACTGCCGCGCAAGTGCAGCGAGTTCTTCCGCGACGTCTGCCGGCGTGGCATTGATATTCTCCGCTTTTGCGATCGCCTCGATCAACAGGGTGCCCTTGACACGCGTTTGCGCATCCGCTCGGTACTCCGAGCGGAGCTCATCCTCGCTCTTACCCGCTTCCTTAAGGTAGTCCTCAAAGCTAACGCCCGTGCGTGCCGCATTTCCGGCCGCATCGCTGATCATGTGGTCGATCTCGCGTTCGACCATCACGTCCGGCAACGGAAAATCGCGCGTTTCTAGGAGCTTCTCCATTACGGCGTTCCCGATGCCGCGTCGAGCGCGCGAATCGGCAATGGTTTCCAGGCGTTTGCGGACGTCGGCGCGGAGCGCTTCGAGCGTCTCATTTTCTGAAATCGATTTCGCGAATTCGTCATCGATCGCAGGCAGCTCGAGCGACTTTACGTCATGAACCGTGACCGTGAAAATCGCGGTTTTCCCAGCGAGATCTTCCTGTGGATAATCCTGTGGAAAAACGGCCTCAACGTCCTTCGTCTCGCCGGCACTCATGCCCGCGATGCCGCTGGCGAACCCCGGAATGAACCGGTTCTCGTCGAGTTCGGTCATCTGCCCCTGGGCGGTGCCCCCTTCGAACGGAACGCCGTCGATCTTTCCTTCGTAGTCCATCGTCACGACGTCGCCGAGCTGGGCCGGACGGTCGACCGGCACGCGGGT
>Ga0213872_10002265_pt1 | contig 11475 bp, 9 predicted proteins | sample VelepicomBERX_R2_FD_160071 | JGI IMG/M metagenome (GOLD analysis project Ga0213872, IMG submission 160071) | Rhizosphere microbial communities from Vellozia epidendroides in rupestrian grasslands, the National Park of Serra do Cipo, Brazil - RX_R2 | ecosystem: Host-associated > Plants > Roots >... | reverse complement strand
ATCTGGAAACTGATCGGTTACGAACTCTACCCGACCGATCATATGGGGCCTCATCTCAAGCCGTTCGACGATTCGCTTTTGGTCAATGTCCGGAAGATGCCCAAGCTCTATAGAGAGGCCTAGCCGTGCAGAACGACGACATTGACATTCTGGTAATTGGATCTGGCGCAGGCGGCGCGGTGGTGACAAAGCGCTTAACGGATTTGGGCGCGAAAGTCATGTGCCTGGAACAGGGCGGCTGGATAAAGCCGAGCGACTATCCGTCTGAGCGCCCTGATTGGGAGATTCAAATCCGTCGTGGAACTTTTAACTTCAGCCCCAACATTCGCGGGCGGTGGGAGGACTATCCGGTAACGGAGACAGGCGCGAATCCACCCGCGATCTTAATGTTCAACGCGGTCGGCGGAAGCACTCATCACTGGGCAGGACATTTCCCGCGCTTTCATCCATCCGATTTTCGAGTGCGAACTCTGGACGAGGTCGCGGATGACTGGCCGATCACTTATGAAGAACTGAACCCGTACTACGAGCAGAACGATCTCGATTGGGGCGTGTCCGGGCTGAATGGAGATCCGGCAAATCCAGCGCGCTCTCCGCGTCCGACGCCGGTTCTGCCGATAGGGGTTCTCGGCGCGACGATCGGAACAGGTTTCAACAAGCTGGGCTGGCATTGGTGGCCGTCCGACAACGCAATCATTTCGCGCGATTACAACAATCGGCCCGCATGTGGGTTGCACGGCAAATGTATGTTCGGTTGTCCGATTGGATCAAAAGCGTCGACGGATGTCACTCATTGGCGCAAGGCGATTGGGAAAGGGGCCATTCTTCAACCGTGGTCGCGGGTGCGCGAGATCAATGTAGATGCGCGCGGCAGAGCTAAATCTGCCGTGTACTACGACCGCCAAGGAAATCTGCACGAGCAAACGGCAAGAGTGATAGTCGTCTGCTGCAACGGCGTCGGCACGCCGCGGCTTCTCTTGAACTCAAAGTCGAACCTGTTTCCGGAGGGGCTGGCTAATTCGACGGGGCTGGTGGGGAAGAATTTTATGACCCATCCGTTTCGAACCTTAGAAGGCGTTTTTGAAGCACCTATGGACGGACACTTAGGTCCGTTTGGCATCCCGGCCATGAGCCAGCAGTTCTATGAGACCGATACGAACCGCGGGTTCGTTCGCGGATACACGTTTCTTCTGGAGCGCTCGTTCGGCCCTCTGCACCAGGCTTGGGGCAGCTTCTCCAATCATCCCGTTGCCTGGGGAGAAAATCACCACAAGGCCATGCGACAACGGTTCCCGCATTTAATTCGCGTAACGGTGATGGGCGAGGATTTGCCGGAAGAGCGCAATCGCGTTGAGATTGACCCGAATCTGAAGGACACAAGCGGAATTCCCGCTCCGCGCGTGGTGTACAGCTATAGCGAGAACAGTTTGAAAATGCTGGAGCACGGCGGCAAAATGGCGCGGCAGGCTCTGGAGGCCGCGGGCGCAATCGAGATCCTGGATAGCGGTCCTGTTACTCCGGCGTACCACCTGATGGGAACCGCACGCATGGGAGCTAATCCGCACAGGTCGGTGGTCAATGCGTCACATAGAGCGCATGATGTACCGAATTTGTACGTCGTCGACGGAAGTTCATTCGCAACATCGGCCGCAGTAAACCCGACGTCCACGATCGGCGCTTTGGCGTTGAGGGCAGCCGATAAAATCTGGCAAGAACAGAAAAGCTAGCGAAGAACGGCTATTCGAAGACGCTGGCCGGCATTGTTCCAACGGCGGACATCGAAGGCCGAAACTCCATGTAAGGCAAGATATCGCGTTCGATTTCGATTCCTGGCGCGACTTCGATGAGTTCGAGTCCCTCGGATGCGAGACGGAAGACTGCTCGTTCGGTGATGTAAAGAACGTCCTGTCCGTGCTTTCGTGCAAACTCGGCGGAGAACGTGATTCGTTCCACGTGATCGACGAATTTGTGGACCTTGCCGGCTTGAAGCACGCCCAGCCTGCCATGCGACCACGAGACCTTTGAGCCTTGCGCATCGAACGTTCCGCAGAACACGACCTTCTTCGCATTCTGAGCAATTTCCATGAAACCGCCCGGGCCGATCAGGTTTCCGGCGAGATGTGAGACGTTGACGTTTCCCAAACGATCGGCCTCACCCATGCCTAAGAATGTGATGTCAATTCCGCCGCCGCTGTAATAGTCAAACTGCTCGATAGAGGAAACAATCACTTCCGGATTACGAGCAGCTCCAAACAGTCTGTCGTCGAGCATTCGCCCGTTATGCACTCCTTGTTCGACGCTCATCCAGAGTTCATCAGAGGTGCCTTTTTCGGCAATGACGCCGAAGATGCCCCCCGGGATGCCGAACCCGAAATTCAATGACGCCCCGTTTCGCAACTCCAATGCCGCGCGACGAGCAATGATCCGCCGTTCCAGCTTGTCAGGAATTGCGGCCGTCATCCTCCCCAGGTGAGCACGACGGGCACCGGCGATGCTCGCATCGTAATTGAGGGCATAGAACTGCTGCTGTTGCGGATCCTCCACGACCGCGTCGACCATAATTCCCGGGATACGTATAGAGCGCGGATGCAAGTCGCCTGACTCCACAACTTGCCGCACCTGCGCGAGAACCCGACCACCGCTGTTGTGAGCAGCCAGAGCGATGGTGTAAATATCCATGTCGATCGGTTCTTCTTCGGGACTGACATTGCCGCGCGTATCGGCGTATGTACCACGGATAATGCCGATGTCGACTTTGAACGGTTTGTAGCGCAGGATCTCCTGGCCATCCACATGCATGAGCTCCACTAATTCTTCACGGCTGCGCTGATTACAGCGTCCGCCGTCGTGACGGGGATCGACGAAGGTGCCCAGTCCGGAATGGGTGAACAAGCCTGGCCGTCCGGCGCCGATCTCTCGCAAGAGCTGCTGCACGACTCCGCCGGGGAAGCAGTATGCTTCGATTTTTTCTTCGCGAATGAGCTGCTGAATTCTGGGCGACCAGGTGAAATGTGCCGCGATCACCTTGCGCAGCATTCCCTCATGAGCAAACCGATTGGTTCCTAATGCATCGCGATCGCCAAGGCCAAGAGAGTGGACCAGCGTCAAGTCACGGGGATGAGCGGTCTCAAGGAAGCGCTGCTCCAAAGCTGCAAGGATAGCTTCGGCAGAAACCATTCCCGCGCCGTTGCCGCTGATCGCGACGGTGTCTCCGTCACGAATGAGATCCGCAGCCTTTCGAGCGTCTATAAACCTCGTATTCATGCTGATTTCACCGGTTCTTGTACACAGGCTTTCGCTTTTCGCGAAACGCTTGCACGCCTTCCTTGCAATCTTCCGTGGAGAGCGCTTGCGCGGCAGCGCTGGCATGATGCTGACGCAAATCGGCGTGCGCAGTCGCAAGTATGCCCTTGGTCAGCGCCATGGCCGCGGGCGCATTGGCACACAGTTTTTCCAACCAGCCGTTCAGTTGGCGCTCTAAATCGCCCGCGTCATCAGCTAATGCCGTGATGAGACCCCAGTTCAGCGCCATCTCCGCTGTAATTGGTGTTCCCAGCAATGTCAGGTGACCCGCCCTACCGACGCCGATGAGTTCGGCCAAGCGGCGAATCCCCATCCAGCCGGAGATCATGCCGAGAGTTACTTCGGGTGATCCGAGCTTAGCCGATTTGACAGCGATGCGGAGATCGGCTGCCATCGCCAGTTCAAGTCCGCCACCGAGGGCGTGACCCGAAACAACAGCAATGACCGGTTGAGGCAGTGCGGCCAAGCGTTCAAACACGTTGATGCCGTACAAAATCCAATCACGACCCATTTCGTGAGGCGAAAGGGAGCCCCAGGCTTCGATATCTCCACCGGTACAGAAGAAGCGTCCCCGTGCGCGGATCACGACCGCGCGAAGCTCGCGATCCGCTTCGATTTCAGAAACGATCGAATTCAGATGTTCGAGCATTTGCATGGTGAGGGCATTTCCTTTGTCGGGACGATTCAGAGTGATCTCGCCGCACGTTGCCCCAAACTGTTGACTGCGCGAAAACAGGATTTCAGGATCCATACGGTTCCTCGTTAACAAACGCCTAGAATCGTGGAATTGTAAGACCGCCGTCGACGGTAACAGCCTGACCGACGGTATATGTTAAACGACCTTCGGCCATTGAACATACGGCCGCTGCGACATCGGCGGGAAAGCCCCAGCGTCGAGCCGGCACACTGTCCCCAATCAAAGCATCGTATTTCTCTTTGACCGGGCGGGTCATTTCGGTGTCTATAATTCCGGGCCGGATTTCGTAAACGCCGATTCCTTCAGCGGCGAGCCTTACGGCGAACAGCCGTGTTGTCATACTCGACGCACACTTAGAAACGCAGTACTCGCCCCGGCTGGTGGATACGGCAACGGCGTTGCTCGAAGTGATGTTAACGATGCTGCGATGCTGCCCGCTGATTTCGCCTTGCTGCAACATGCTCCGTGCGACGGCTTGGCTCAGGAAGAAAACTGCCTTGGTGTTCACGCGGATACAGCGATCAAAACTCTCGCTCGTGACGTCTAGGAGATCGCCACGTTTAGCAACACCGACGCCGGCATTATTGACGAGACAATCAATCCTTCCCCAGCGTGAACACGCCGTGTCAATTAGCGGCGTATGCTGATCGAGATCACTGATATCGCAACCGAAAAAAATACTCTCCGAGCCTGACTTCCCGATCTCAGCGATAAGCTGTTGCGACAGTGACGCATCATCAGATATAGCTAGATCGTTTAACAGAACGTTGAACCCGGATTTCGCCAGCGCGATAGCGCACGCCCTCCCGATGCCGCGGAGGGCACCGGTCACAATCGCCGTCGGTCTGCTAGCAGAGGAGTCGGCCATTAGCTTAAATAACCTGTCAGAGAAGGGTCAAACGCTTCTCCCAGCCGATGTAGGATTACGGGGCGGGAGGTTTGGCGGAGAATCGCTCCGTAGGTACGGCAGTAGTCGTCCGGCAGCCAACGCACGAGATTATAGAACGGGGCGGACGCCCGTTCTAAAGGATATGTCAAGTATTAGCTTTCACGAATTCTGCGTTTATAGGTGAGGAGCCCAACCCGGTTCGTATTCGCGGCTCCACGACTTCATCGCTTCGGGATCGTCCAGGATGCGGCCGTCTTCCGGGTTTAGCTTCAGTTCGCGCTGGACTTCCCAGGCGATGTTCGAGAGTTGAAGCAAGGTGACCGTAATGTTGCCGGATTCAATGGGCTGGGTGAGTTTTGTTCCGGTGCGTATGGCCGCGATGAAGTTGGCAAAGTGAAGATCGGTCATATTGTCAGCACCGGTCAAGTCGGATGATGCAGCGGCTTTCCCTTCCTTGAAATCGCCGGTTTTGTTTCCCTTGAGATCGTAGACCTCGTAACCACCGCTGTCGAGCACGACCGTGCCGGTGGTTCCGACGATAACGGAGCCTCGATCACGATCGTAGAGCTTCATTCCACTGCAACTCTTACCTTCCCAGGAAATGAGCTTGTCCTTGTATTCGAAGCTGGTGACGAGCGTGTCGTAAAACTGCCAGTCATCCTTGAATTGATAGCGTCCGCCAGATGCAGTAACTCGATTCGGGTAGTCGACGGCAAGCGCCCATCGACAGACGTCGATTTCGTGGGTGCCATTATTGAGAGCTTCCCCGGTGCCCCACGTTCTAAACCAGTGCCAGTTGTAAGGCTGCACATTATCCCTGTACGGCTGACGCGGAGCCGGGCCCTGCCATAAGTCCCAATCCAGAACGGCAGGAACGGGCACCTCCTTCCCCACGCCGATGGATTTCCGGGTGTTGCTGTACCAGGCCTTTGCATAATAAGCGCGGCCGATCAGCCCGTCCTGTATTTTCTTGACAGCGTCAATGAAAAGGGGCGAGGAGCGCCGCTGCGTTCCCATCTGGACGAGTTTGCCGTACTTGCGTTGGGCTTCGACTAGAAGCGCGCCTTCGGCAGGGTTATGGCTGCATGGCTTCTCAACGTAGACGTGCTTGCCGGCTTGGAGTCCGGCGATAGCCATGGGGGTATGCCAGTGATCCGGTGTCGCGATAGTGATGGCGTCTACGTCTTTAGCATTCAGGAGCGTTCGGAAGTCTCTGTCGGTAGCCGGCGTCTCGCCGAAGCTCTTCTGGACAGCGTCGGCGAACTTCTTGAGCGTGTTGCTGTCCACGTCACAGACATGGGTGATCTTCGCACACTTCTGATTTGCCTTGAGAGAGGCGAGGTGCGCGTATGCTCGGCTGTGAAGCCCGATCACAGCGAAATTGAGTCGATCATTGGCGCCCAATATTTGGGCATAGCTTTTTGCCGTTGAGCTGATGCTGAGTCCTGCAGCTCCCGCGCCGAGGGTATGAACAAATCCACGTCGGGAGATCATATCTTGTCCTTCGAACACCGTAGTCCGATTTTGTGCATTAAGGCAAGCCTATCAGACCTTGAATCGCGCTCTTCCTTACGCTTCACGGGCATCACCCTTTTAATCACGCGGGACCACAAGTGGGGGCTATTCGTGGCGCAGCGCGACCATCGGGTCTACACGCATAGCACGCCGCGCAGGGAGGAAGCAGGCCAAAAGCACCACTGCGGAAAGCAAGATCACGACAGTCAAAAACGTCACAGTATCGGTACTTGTCACGCCCAGCAGCATGCTCTGCACATAACGGGTGAGGGCAAAAGCTGCCGCCAGGCCCAAGCCCATGCCAACCAACGTCAAACGAAATCCCTGTGCCAGCACGAGCCGAAGAACGTTTTCTTTAGTCGCGCCCAACGCCATGCGGATCCCGATTTCGCGTATGCGCAGCCGCGTGCTATAAGCTGTGACGCCATAGATGCCCACCGTTGCGAGAAGCAGGGCGATCAGTCCAAAGGCGCCCACAAGAGTCCCGGCGATGCGCTGCTGGAAGCTAGCGATCCGCCAGCGCACTTCAAGGTTGGCCACGTCAAACACCACCAGCCCGGGATTCAACTCGTGGATTGCTTTCTCGACGGCCGTGCCAGAGGCCAAAGGGTCTCCGAGCACCCGCGCGTTGAGGATCATGCTCGCCTGGTAGACCTGGTACAGCGGCAAATACACGAATGGCTTTGGTTTTTCGTTCAGGCCGGTGCCCTTGTTGTCTCGCGCCACGCCCACCACCGTGAACCATTCGTGGGTTAAATCGGAGAAGACGTGTTTGCCGATGGCTTCCTGATGCGGCCAATAGCGGTCTGCGAAGGCTTTGCTTACGACGACTGTGCGCTGTGAATCCTGCCTGTCGCGCAGAGTGAAGTCGCGCCCCTTCGCGATTTGGATCTCCATCGTCTTGAAGTAATTCGGCGTGACGATGGCGACCTGTGTCTCCATCGACTCGTGCGCCTGCGGGATATACCCTTCCGCCTTTACGCTTGTCGACATGCCATTGAATCCCAACGGCACGCGGCTGGATAAAGCTACCGACTGAATGCCCGGCAGCGCTTCCAGTTTCGCGACGAGTTGCCGATCAAATTCCGATCCGGCTTCCGGCGAATATCCGGCGGTGAACAGATCGTAAGAAGCGATCAGCACATTATGTGTCTTGAAGCCCGGATTGATTTGCTGCGCACTCACGAAGCTGCGAATAAACAGGCCCGCGCAAATCAGCAGCAGCAGCGATAGCGAGATTTGCGCCACCACGAGTCCGCCCGCCAGGCGCGCCTTGTGCAGGCCTCTCGATACGCTTCCCGCATCCTCTTTCAAGACCGCGACGGGCGCTTCGCTCGAGGATCGCAGCGCGGGCAAGATTCCGACAATCACGCCCGTGAGCACCGAGATGGTAAGCGCCCCAAGCAGCACCGTCCTATTCATTCGAATACTCAGCGAAAGCGGGAAATCGGTTACGGGGAAGAACCTCATGAGCATGCCGCCAGTCCAGGAAGTGATCGCGGACGCGGCCACACCTCCTGCCAGAGCAAGCACGATGCTTTCGACGAGCAACTGGCGCACTAATCGCCACCGGCCCGCACCAAGCGACATTCGAATGGCGATCTCGCGCCGCCGTGCCACGGACCGCACGAGCACCAAATTCGCCACGTTCGTACACGCGAGGAGGAGCACAAAGCCGGCGATCGACATGAGCATCGGGAGCAACATCGAGAAGGCCTGATTTACTCCGAACGGGTTGCGCCAGAGCGGAAATACAGTCACGCTCTCGTGCCCTTTGTGTTCCTCGGGATAGTTTTGTACCTCCCGTTTCAGCCGCACTGTCATTTCTTCCTGCGCTTGTTGAGCGGCGACGCCGGGCTTCAGCCGTCCCAGCGCGAACATCCAGAAATAGTGATGGTCGTGAATCAGGTCGCCCTTCTCCATCAATTGCGGAACCATCATGATTGGGACCCAAATCTCGGATCGAAGTCCTGTCTGGCTCCCCTGGAACACGGCGGGGGCTACGCCCACGATTGTGTAAGGGCGCCGATTGATTTCGATGATCTGACCTACTACGTCCAGGTTCCCGGCAAAGTGCGTTTGCCAGAGCCGGTAGCTGATCACCGCAACGGGAGCGCCACCCGGTTTCGCGTCCTCTGCGGGTAGGAAACCGCGTCCGAGGATGGGCCGGACGCCTAGAACCGTGAAATAATTCGCGGTCGCCACTGTGCCCCAGATGCGTTCCGGTTTATCCTTGCCGGTCAGGCTCATTGGCGTTATTCCGCTCGCCGTGATTCCCGTAAAGCTCTGCTGCCCCTCGCGCATGGCGACCACGTCAGGATAAGTGAACGGAAATGGGTTTTCCGAAGGCTTGCTGAGCGATAGTGCCACTACCTCATGCGGGTTCGCCAACCCGGGAATCGGGTTCAATAATGTCGAGTTGATCCAACTGAAGATCGTCGTGTTCGCGCCGATGCCTAACGCAAGCGTCAGAATGGCGATGGCTGCGTATCCCGGTGCTTTCACGATCATTCGCAGGCTGTACCGTACGTCTTGCCAGAACGACGTCATCCCCACACCTCCAGGGAAATGTCGAGAAACGATGGAAGCACGTTGCTTGCCGATCTTCAAGGGACGTTAATGGAATGCTGGCGCATATGCTTAGCAGCACTGCCTGCATCTCCAATCGTGCGGTACTGTCCGATTGTGGGACATAGCATGAGGCAGAGCGGACGTGTCCAGCAGAGGTGTCCAACCACTTTCCATTACTCTGCGACACGTCACTAGCTCGAGGTGGGCTCAACCGGATCTTTCGTTTTAGAGGCAGACGAAGGGTTTCCATGCCGAACGGCTATGAAGGTCACGGTGTCCCAGGAGTTGTGCACACCCAGCAGAAGAAACATGACCGCGTCTCCCGCGACGACAGCCAGCGCCCAGCCGACATTCCACCAGATCAGAACAGCGGCGCCCACCAGTGCTAAGTGTGCGAGGAGAGGAAAGGCGAGATACCAGACCCAGTCCTCAACGTCCGCTCTATATGCTGCCTTACGAGCGTGCCAAAAAACTCGGAACGAGTAGCCTATTCCTGCCACTCCGAACGCTGCAAGACAAACAGCAAGGCTCACCAAGGTTTGCCAGGGTGCAGCCATAACAGCAGAAATCAACAGGGCAGTACAAAGGTGTATGACAGTTGGCGTGCCGAACGCGTGGATGTCACGCATGCTGCCGGCGGACCTGGTTTGCGTGACAAGGGTGATGACCACGAACTGGAGGCCCGTTAGGGCTCCAGCCGATGAGCCGACGATTTCGTAAAAGTTTTGCCAACTCGTGAGTGCTGCCGGTGTGATGTGATTCATTATCTTCGTTTTTGAGGCGGAACTTTCCAGAGACTCGGATTCGCTCCGGTTGCCATTATCCGTCGGCTGACTATGGGCAGATAAGATATCGGCGAGCAGTCTTCATCTGTTTGGGATGTCCAGGCGCGCTTATGTCCTCACACTCCAGCTACAACACTATTCCCGAATTACCAGAGTTGTACGACAGCATCCCGCTGTACAACTCTCGGCGCGATGTAGATCTCTACGTCGATCTTTGCCGGGAAACCGGCATAGCGCTCGAACTGGGCTGTGGTACTGGGCGGATACTCATTCCCGCCGCAGAGGCGGGATGCGTCGTTACCGGTCTCGACCAGTCGGAGTACATGCTCGCGCGTTGCCGTGCGAAGGTGGAAGAGCTTCCGATGGAGACGCGCCGCAGAATCACCCTAGTCGAAGCCGATATGACCCGATTTCGTCTCTCAAGAACCTTCAAACTTGTGATCGCACCCTTCAGACCCATCCAGCACCTCACTACGATCGGCGAGCAACTGAACTTCTTCCGGTGTATCCGCGAGCACCTTGAACCCGGAGGCAAACTGGCCTTTGACGCTTTTAACCCCAGCCTTGCCTCGCTCGCTGCTCCAATTAACCTAGACGAGATCGAAGACACTCCCGAACTGAGTCTTCCCGACGGAAGACGCCTTCGCCGAGCATTCCGCATTGTGCGAAAGCGCCACGCCGAGCAGTGCAACGACATCGAGTTGATCTACTATCTTGACGGGCGCCGCATTGTTCAGGCTTTCCCGATGCGCTATTTCTTCCGGTTTGAACTGGAACACCTGCTGGCGCGATCCGGCTTCGAAGTTACGTCACTGTACGGCGCATTCGACCGTTCGCCCTTCGGAAACGACTCCCCGGACATGATCTTCCTTGCTACCAGGATTTCGTAGCGAATACAGATCGGGTTTAGCGTTCTATCTTCCGTAACAGAGGTATAGAATTTAGGCAGACAGCGAACCGCATAGCTGTTCGTCTGCAGGAGAAGCACCATGCCCGCTTGCCCTGATTGCGGCGTCGTCACCCTTGAAGCGACTCGCTTTTGCCCGTCCTGCGGTAGGGACAACAAGCCGATGACGCAATATCAAACCAGCACTCCGTATCAGCATCAAGCTCAGTATTCTGGGCCCTACACGCATGCGGCCTCAAAGGGGCTCGACCAGATCTTTGGAATTGATCCTCGTATCGCGTTCCTGGCGTTTGTCGTGGACCTGATGCTGTTCGGTACCGCGGCAGCCACTATGGGAATCACCCTGCCGGTTCTGATTCCGCTCGCTGTCGCAGCCGGCATCGTGCTAGGACGCATCACTTACAAAGCACAAATGAAGTGGTACGGCGACGACCACGATTCCGCCATGATCAAAGCAGGCATCATCGGTCTGCTCACCGCCATCCCGGTCGGTATACCCGCTATCGTCTGGGTCCCCTCAGGCCTGCTCGGCCTGCTTCACAACGCACGGAAAAAACTGAGCACGCCCAATAACGGCTGAGCGGCGAACAGATTTCAATTGCGTGACATCGAGATCCGTCCGGAATCGCTGAAGTTGAGGCATCAAGAATTCATCAGACTGTCACAGTTGATCACGAAATTAATTTCGGCTACCCGAATCATCTAACCCGAAGTTCCACCCCTGACCGTGTGTAAAGAACGCGTTTCTATTAAGTTGGGGTATTTCAAGCACGTTTTTGTAGACATGTAAATAGAGAGATATCTCTTG
>Ga0213872_10002264_pt1 | contig 11475 bp, 8 predicted proteins | sample VelepicomBERX_R2_FD_160071 | JGI IMG/M metagenome (GOLD analysis project Ga0213872, IMG submission 160071) | Rhizosphere microbial communities from Vellozia epidendroides in rupestrian grasslands, the National Park of Serra do Cipo, Brazil - RX_R2 | ecosystem: Host-associated > Plants > Roots >... | reverse complement strand
GGTGCCCATGCTGGCGACGGCGTCGTCCTGATAGCTGTCCACCACCAGCCCGTTGCGCGAGGCGAAGTCCAGAAAGAACAGCATGTGGCAGCTGGAGGCCGACGCCACCAGCGCCTCCTCGGGATCGACCGCCTTCGGATTGGACAGCGGCTCGCGCACCACCAGCGGCGAGGAGGAGCCGGGCACCTCTATTCCGCCGTCGAAGCGCCAGACATGGGCGCGCGGATATTTGCGGTCGGTAAAGGGAACGCCTTGGCGTTCCCAGCGCACGCTAGCGGTATATTGGTGCATCTTTGTATCCTTCTGCATTGCAGCACAATTTCTCCGCGTGCCGCGCTTGACTGAGTCTTGGGCGTCCAGCACCATCATTCAAGATAGGTTCGCTTCCTATCCGCTTCCAAGGGGATCGATCTCATGCATGCCTTCGCCAAAGCAAGCGCCCGCGCTTCGCTGCTCGTCTGCCTTATGTCCGTTTCCGGGGCGGCTTTGGCCGCCGAGGCGCCGCTTCAGCCCTTCGACGCCTTCGTCGATCAGGCGGCGGCGGACTGGGTGCGGCGCAATCCGGCGGTGGCGACCAGTACCCAATATTTTTCGGGCGCCGAGCAGGACGCATTCGACCGCCAGCTGATCGCCACCGACGGCGTCGGCCTGCCGGTCGACCCCAAAAGCCGCGCCGCCGCGCTCAAGATGGTCGATGATTTCGAGACGCAGCTGAAGCTCTATGACCGCGCCAGCCTGACCCCCACCCAGCGGGTCTCGGCCGACAGCCTGGAATGGTCGCTGGAAGAGATCAAGAAGTCGGCCAAGATCGCCGACACCCAATTCGAATTCGATCAATTCCGCGGCATGCAGGTCAATCTGGTCAATTTCCTGACCCAGACCCATCCGATCAGGAACGCGCGCGACATCGAGAATTACCTGGCCCGCCTGAAGCTGGTCGCGGGCGTGCTCGACACCGGTATCACCGTGGCCGAGAAGCAGGAGAAGAAGGGGATCATCCCGCCCAAATTCATCATCCAGGCGACGCTGGACGGCATCGATGTGTTCATGGCCGGCGAGCCGGCCAAGAATGTGCTGGTGGCGTCATTGGCGACCCGCGGCGAGAAGGTGAAGGATCTGCCGCCCGAGACGCTGAAGGCCGATCTGGCGGAAGCGGAACAGACGGTAAAGACGCAAATTCTGCCGGCGTTCGGGCGGGTGCGCGCCATGCTGGCCAAGCAATTGCCGAAGGCTACCGACGATGCCGGCATGTGGCGCCTGCCGGGCGGCGCCGAGGCCTATAAGATCCGCCTGCAAGGCCAGACCACCACCGAGATGACGCCGGACCAGATCCATGAGCTCGGCCTCAAGGAGGTCGCCCGCATCGAAGGCGAGATGGACAAGATTTTCCGCGGCATGGGGATGGCGGAAGGCAGCGTGCAGGAGCGCCACGACGCGCTGGAAGCCAAGCTGATGCCTCCGGCCGAGCCCGATTGGCGTCCCGGCGTTCTGGAAAAGGCGCGCGCCATTCTGGCCGACGCCGAGCGCCGCGCGCCGGAAATTTTCGACGTGCGTCCCAAGGCGCCGGCGCAGGTGCTGCGCGAGCCGCCCTTCACCGAGAAATCGGCGGCGGCGCATTATTCCTTCCCCGCCCCGGACGGCAGCCGTCCCGGCACGGTGTGGCTGCCGCTGATGCCGCAGCCCGACCCCAATAAATACAAGATCATCGAGCTGCGTTCGCTGATCTATCACGAAGGCGTGCCCGGCCATCATTTCCAAGTTACGCTTCAGCAGGAATTGCCTGAGATTCCGAAATTCCGCCAGAAGCGGGTGTTCGCCGGCGGCACCGCCTTCGGCGAAGGCTGGGGGCTCTATGCCGAATATCTGGCGGCCGAGCAGGGTTGGTACGAGGGCGACGAGCCGGGCCATCTCGGCCAGCTCTATGACGAGCTGTTCCGCGCCCGCCGTCTGGTGGTGGATACCGGTCTGCACGCCAAGCATTGGACCCGCCAACAGGCGATCGATTACGGCATTCCCGCCAATGAGGTCGACCGCTATGTGGTGATGCCGGGCCAAGCCTGCTCTTACAAGATCGGCGAGCTGCATATCCTGGAATTGCGCGCCAAGGTCAAGGCGGCCTTGGGCGATAAATTCAGCCTGAAGGGCTTCCACAATCTGATCCTGACCACCGGCACCGTGCCGATGGCGGTGCTGGACAAGGTGGTCGACGTCTATATCGCGGCCAACAAGTAGGAAAGAGGCGAGAGATGACGCGACGAATTTCCCTGGCGCTGGCCGGTCTTTTGGCCGCCGCCGGCCTGCACGCCGAACCGATCGCCTATCCGGCGACCGAAAGAGGCAATGTCACCGACAGCCATTTCGGCGTCACCGTCGCCGATCCCTATCGCTGGCTGGAGACCGACGTGCGCACTTCGCCGGAAGTGAAGGCTTGGGTCGAGGCCGAAAACGCCACCACCGGCAAATTCCTCGCCACTCTGCCGAAGCGCGCCGAGATCAAGGCGCGTCTCACCGAGCTGTGGAATTTCGAGAAGTTCAAGGTGCCGAAAAAGGCCGGCGGCCGCTATTTCTACGAACATAATAGCGGTCTGCAGAACCAGTATGTGCTGATGGTGCAGGACGGGCTCGACGCCGCGCCGCGCCAGCTGATGGACCCCAATGGCTGGTCCAAGGACGGCGCCACCGCCCTGGCCGAGTGGGCGCCCAGCGAAGACGGCAAGCATGTGGTCTATGCGGTGCAAGATGGCGGCACCGACTGGCGCATCGTCAAGGTGCTCGATGTCGATAGCGGCGCGGTCAAGTCCGACGAATTGCGCTGGGTGAAGGAAAGCGATCTGGCCTGGAGCCATGACAATAGCGGTTTCTTCTATTCCCGCTTTCCGGCGCCGAAAAAGGGCGCCGAATTTCAGGCGCTCAGCCTCAATCAAGCCGTCTATTTCCATAAGCTCGGCACCAGGCAGGCCGACGACACGCTGATCTACCAGACGCCGAAACAGCCCAAGCTCGACCATCAGGCGGAGGTCACCAAGGATGGGCGCTTCCTGCTGATCCACTCGCGTCAGGGCACCGACGATCGCGGTCCGGTGCATCTGATCCGTCTTTCCGACAAGAAGCCAGTGCCTCGCGCCCTGGTCGAGGATTTCGAGGACACCTACACTCTGGCCGGCGTCGAGGGCGAGCGCCTGTTCTTCATCACCAACAACAAGGCGCCGCGCTTTCGCCTCGTGGCGATCGATCTGGCCAAGAAAGGGCCGATCACCCTGGAGGAGATCGTTCCCGAAGCGGCCGGCACTTTGGACAGCGCCCAGTGGGTCGGCGGCCGCTTCATCCTCGACTATACCGAGGACGCCAAAAGCGTGCTGAAACTGGCCGACGCCAAAGGCCAGATGATTTCCACCCTGTCATTGCCGGGAATCGGTTCGGTGGGTGCCATCGAAGGCGGCGGCAAGGACCCCGAGACCTTTTTCAGCTTCTCGAGCTTCAATCTGGCGCCGGCGCTTTATCGCCTCGACGCCGCCAGCGGCGCTGTCAGCCTGTTCAAGCAGCCGGCGACGCCGTTCGACGGCAGTCAATATGTGGTCACCCAGGAATTCTACGCCTCGAAGGACGGCACCAAGATCCCGATGTTCATCGCGCACCGGAAGGATCTCGACCCCTCGAAGCCGCATCCGACCCTGCTTTACGGCTATGGCGGCTTCAATATCACCATGCTGCCGGTGTTCAGTGCCGCAAGGCTCGATTGGATGGAGATGGGCGGCGTCTATGTGCTGGCCAATCTGCGCGGCGGCGGCGAATACGGCAAAGCCTGGCACGAGGGCGGGCGGCTCTTGAAGAAGCAGAACGTGTTCGACGATTTCATCGCCGCGGGCGAGACTCTGATCGCCCACAAGATCACTAGCAAGGAGCAGCTGGCGGTGTTCGGCGGCTCGAATGGTGGCCTGCTGGTCGGCGCCGTGGTCAATCAGCGCCCCGACCTGTTCGCCGCCGCATTGCCGGCGGTCGGGGTGATGGACATGCTGCGCTTCAACCAGTTCACCTCCGGCCGCTATTGGACCGATGATTACGGCGATCCGGCGGAAGAGGCGCATTTCAAGAATTTGCTGTCCTATTCGCCCTATCACAATATCAGGCCGGGCGTCGCCTATCCGCCGATCCTGGCCACCACGGCGGACACCGACGACCGGGTGGTGCCGGGACACAGCTTCAAATATGCCGCCGCCATGCAGGCCGCCGATCCGAACGGAAAACCGCATCTGATCCGCATCGAGACCCGCGCCGGTCACGGCTCCGGCAAGCCGACCGACAAGATCATCGAGGAATATTCCGACATGTGGGCCTTTATCGGCTATTTCACAGGCCTCACAACCGGCGGAGGCCATTGACCGAACATCATGTCCTTCATCGCCGCCCGCGTGTCTCCGGCTCGGATCCTCACCGCTTCTCTGGTGGGGACGGCCGTCGAGTTCTATGATTTCTACATCTACGCCACCGCCGCCTCCCTGGTGTTCGGGCCGCTGTTCTTTCCGGCGCAGGCTCCTGCCATCCAGCTGATGGCGGCCTATGCCAGCTTCGCCATAGCCTTCATCGCCAGGCCGATCGGGGCGGTGGTGTTCGGCCATTTCGGCGACCGGCTGGGGCGTAAATCGACGCTGGTGGCGTCGCTTTTGCTGATGGGCGGCTCGACGGTGGCGATCGGCCTGCTGCCGACCTATCAGATGGTGGGCTGGATGGCGCCTTTGGCTCTTTGTCTGCTGCGCTTCGGCCAAGGCTTCGGTCTCGGCGGCGAGTGGGGCGGGGCCGCCCTGCTGGCGGTGGAGAACGCGCCCGACACCCATATCGGCCGCTATGGCATGTTCCCGCAATTGGGAGCGCCGGTCGGCTTCATCGCCTCCAACGGCCTGTTTTATCTGCTCGGCATCTGGCTGGCGCCGGGCGCCTTCTCAGGCTGGGGCTGGCGTCTGCCGTTCCTGGTCAGCTCGGTACTGATTTCCATCGGACTTTGGGTGCGGCTGCGGCTGAGCGAGACTCCGGCTTTCGCCGCCGCCATCGCCGCCGCTCCGCCGCCCAGGGTGCCGGTGGTGGAATTGCTGCGGGAATATCCGCGCGAGACCGTGGCCGGCACCTTCACCGTGGTCGCCTGCTTCGCTCAGTTCTATCTCGCCACCGCTTTCGCGCTGGGTTACGGCACCACCGCCTTGGGCTATGACCGGAATGCTTTCCTGCTGACCCAGTTGGCGGCGATTCCTTTCATGGCGATCGGCATCGTCACCGCCGGAATCTGGTCCGACCGCGCCAATCCGCGCCGCGTGCTGATGGCCGGCTGTGTGATGACGATGATCGCCGGCGCGCTGCTGGCGCCGATGCTGGGCAGCGGTTCGCTATTCGCGGTGTGGGGATTTCTGTCCTTGTCGCTGCTGGCCATGGGCTTCGTCTATGGGCCGCTCGGCGCCTTTCTGCCCAGCTTGTTTTCGGCGCGGGTGCGCTATACCGGCGCGTCCATGGCATTCAATATCGGCGGAATCCTGGGTGGCGCCTTGGCGCCGATCTTTGCGCAAAAACTGGCAAGCTGGGGCGGCTTGCCGTATGTTGGGCTGTATCTTGGTTGCGCGGCATTGGTCAGCCTGCTCGGATTAATTGCGCTAAAGCGATGAGATTTCCAGTTTTTCCGCTGCTCCTGGCTCTGCACGCCGCCGGCGCCGGTGGGGCCGAAGCGGTTCACTGGATCGAAAATGACGCGCCCCCGTTCCACATCACCTCCGGCCCCTATGCCGGACAGGGCGGCGGCGATGTCGGCATTCACGGCCTGTTCGCCGCGCTCAAGGAATTTGACCATCAGCTGAACTACGCGCCGCCCGCCCGTCTCTGGTACGAGATGGCCCACAATGACGGGGTTTGTACCTTCCCGGTGGGACGCACCGAGGAGCGCACCAAGACCGCCATATTCAGTGATCGGGCTCTGGTGGTGCCGGGCTTTTCCATCATCACCACCGATGATCGGCTGCCGCTATTCGAGCGTTATCGCGGCGCCGGCGGCGCCATCGATCTGACGCGCCTAGCCGCCGCCAGCGACTTGGTGGGCGGCTATGTCGATAGCCGGCCCTATCCGGTGGCGATCGCCGATCTGATCCATAATCCCGAGCGGCAGCTTACCATCCAGGCCGCGTCGCAGGCGCCGCCGCTTTACCGCCAGATGTCGGCGCGGCGTCTGGATTTCGTGTTCTCGGCTGCAGCCGAGGCCTATTATTACAATAAGACCTTATCGCCGTCCGAACACTTCGTGACCTTGGCGATCCGCAATGTTCCGGCGGCGGTCGGCACCTACTTCGCCTGCTCGAACGGGCCGTTGGGACGCACCGTGATGGCGCGGATCAACAAGGTGATGGCGGAAGATCAGGTGTGGCAGGCGGTGGTCGAGCCGTGGCGGCAATGGTACAACCCGGTCGATATTCAGACTCTGATGCAGTCCGGAAATAGGGATGGATAGCGACCTCGCTTGCCGGCGCTCCGGCGAGATCCTGCTGCAGGCCGGATTCGTGCTGCGTCATTCATCGCTGAAAAGCGAAGCGTGCTATTACGGATGGCCTGGCCGCAACGGCCTGTTGCGGGTCGCCGCCCATGCCAGCAAGGCCGAAGTGATCGACGGGCAATTGATCATCGCCAAGCTGACCTTCGCCTATCCCTCGCCGAAGGCGGCGGAGAAGAAGGATCTTCTGTTGACCAAGGATCAGCTGGAAGCCCTGACCGCCGCCGCCATCGGCCGCTTCTTCATTGCTTCGGGTCCAGCGCCTGATTGAGCACGGCGGCAAGGCGAAGACCGCCCTGCTGCAATCTCCTCTCGATCACGGGCCAGGCGCGGGCATCATACTCTTCACCCAGTTGCACAGGCTGCGGCGGCGGCAAAGCACCGGGCGCAACCACGCCGGGATAGACATATTTGGCGGCCAGATCATGGGATTCCATGGCCCAGACGATCGGATCGAGGTCGCTCGCCGAAGCCTTGGCTTCCGCCACCGGGACCCGCTCATTGAGTTTGGCCGCCATCAGGGTGGAGGCTTGCCGCAATTCGGTATTGGGATCCGAGGTGCCGCCCTGCTGCACCCCTAAGTGACGCTCGATGATCGAGATGTCCCACATGGTGTGCAAATTCAGCGGATATTTGTTGGACGCCATGGTCTGGCCGAAATAATTCACCAGCACCTTATTGCCGCCCTGGTCGCCGGCATTCTCGGTGGCATGCAGCGGCATCTGCAGATCGCCGACGAAATGCACCAGGAACTTCAGGGCCTCGCGGCGTTCCAGCGGGCTTTTATAGGGATCGGCCAGGATGACGCGGAAGCGGTTGATGGCGGCGATCACGCAATTATCCTTGGCGCAGTCGCGGTCGGGATCATAGGCCGTCTCGGTCAGCGGGATGTCGACATAATGCCAAGGCCCGGTTTCCTTGCGCTGGCTTCTGATTTCGTCGGGCCAGCTGGCGACTTGCGCCAGATGCTCGAAGCCTTCCTCGGCCAGGATGGCGCGCACCTTGGCCAGAGCCGCGGGCGTCAGGTGCCATTCGGCGATATCGCCGACGATGGCATGACCGGCGACCCCCCAAGCGCGGCTGGAAAGCGGCAGCAAACAGAGCGACAGGGCGAAAATTCTCAGCAATTTCATGGACGACCACCTTCTTCTGCGACCACGATAAGGTGCGGCTGAACGGCCGCTAAGGTCAATTCCCCTGGCATTAAGCTTTTACGACAAGATAGCCTTCAAGAAAACGAGGTCCGAGCATGAGGGATATATTGGTGCAGCTCGACGGCGGCGAGGTCAGCCCGCGCCGTCTGGACGTGGCGTTGATGCTGGCGAAGCGCTGGAATGCGCGGCTTTGCGGATTGTTTCTGCAAAAGGAAATCGACGCCGCCGCCTTGGTGGCACGCCGGCCGGGGACGCATTTCGAGGCGGCTGCCGCCGAGAGCAGAAAGGCCTTCGAAGAGGCCACCGCGGGCGTGAACGCCTCCTGGCAGTCTCTGCCGCATGGCGATCCCGGCTTCATCGTCAGCGAGTTGGCGATCGCCGCCCGCTATTTCGATTTGGCGGTGGTGGGCCAAGGCGCCGGCGATTATCCGCAGCTGCCGGACGATCTGGTGGAACGGGTGGTGCTGGAAAGCGGCCGCCCGGTCCTGGTGATCCCTCGTACCGGCGCGGTAGACAGTTTGGGCGCCCGCGTCGCGGTGGCCTGGAACGGCAGCCGCGAGGCCAGCCGCGCTTTGCATGACGCGCTGCCCTTCATGGCGAGCGCGCAAGAGGTGACCTTGATCGTGGTTCCGCGGCAAGAGGCGGCGCCGCCCGATCAATCACCGCAGGTCGACATCATCACCCATCTTGCCCTGCATGGCGTGCACGCCAAGTTGGAGACCATGCGGTCTGAGGATATCGGGGTGATGGATTTGCTGTTGTCGCGCGCTTACGATCTCGGCGCCGATCTTCTGGTGATGGGAGCGCCGGCGGGCTCCAGTTTCGGCAAAGGCGCTGGAACCCGCTTTTTGCTGCGCCATCTGACGCTGCCGGTGCTGATTTCGGGTTAGTGCGCTTCCGCCCAGTTTTTGGCGGTGCCCATCTCGACCAGAAGCGGCACCGAAAGATCGGCGGCGCCTTCCATTACCCGTTTCACTACCGTCTTCGTGGCCTCGACCTCGCCTTCCGGCACTTCGAACACCAGTTCGTCATGCACCTGCAGCAGCATGCGGGCCGAGAGCTTTGCGTCCGACAAGGCATCCGGCAATTTCACCATGGCGCGGCGCACGATGTCGGCGGCGCCGCCTTGGATCGGCGCATTGATGGCGGCGCGTTCGGCAAAGGCCCTCATCGCCGGGTTCTTGTCGGTGATGCCGTTGATGACGCAGGAGCGGCCGAACAAGGTTCTGACCCGCCCATTCTTCCGCGCCTCGTCCTTGGCATTGTCCATATAGCTCTTGATCTCGGGGAAGCGGGCGAAATAGGCGTCGATGAATTGCTTGGCCTCGCCGTTCGAGATCCCGAGCTGCTGCGCCAGGCCGAAGGCGCTGATACCGTAGATGATGCCGAAATTGATCGCCTTGGCGCGGCGGCGGATCATCGGGTCCATGCCCTCGACCGGCACCCCGAACACCTGAGACGCGGTCATGGCGTGAATGTCGACACCGTCGGTGAAGGCCTGCTTCATGCCGTGAATGTCGGCGACATGCGCCACCAGCCGCAACTCGATCTGCGAATAATCGGCGGATAACAGCACATGGCCCGGTTCCGCGATGAAGGCGCGGCGGATGCGGCGGCCCTCTTCGGTGCGGATCGGGATATTCTGCAGATTGGGATCCATCGAGGCCAGCCGGCCGGTGCTGGTCGAGGCCATGGCGTAGCTGGTATGCACCCGTCCGGTCTTTGCATCGATCTGCTCGACCAAAGCGTCGGCATAGGTGCTCTTCAGCTTGGCGATCTGCCGCCAATCCAGCACCTTTTGCGGAAGCGGATGTTGCGCCGCCAGACCTTCCAGAATATCCGCGCCGGTGGCGTAGGCGCCGGTCTTGGCGCTCTTCTTGCCGCCGGGCAGGCCGAGCCGGTCGAACAGGATCTCGCCCAATTGCTTGGGCGAGCCGACATTGAAGGGCTCGCCGGCCAGCATATGGATTTCGCGCTCGAGATCCTCCATGCGGCGGCCGAATTCCAGGCTCATCGACTGAAGTTCCGCCCGGTCGATCTTGATGCCGGCGCGCTCCATGGCGCCCAGCACCGAAGATAGCGGCCGGTCCATGGTCTCGTAGACCGTCATGCCATGCTCGGCCAGCAATCTCGGCTTCAGGGCGCGATGCAATCTAAAGGTGATGTCGGCGTCTTCGGCGGCATAGGCGGTAGCCTTGTCGAGCGGCACCTGATCGAAGGTGATCTGGTTCTTGCCGGTGCCGCAGACCTCGGCAAAGGAGATGGTCTTGTGGCCGAGCACCAGCTCGGCCAGCTCGTCCATGCCATGGCCATGGCCGGCGCTGTCGAGCACGTAGGAAATCAGCAGCGTGTCGTCGATCGGCGCGATGGAAACGCCGCGCGCCGCCATCACCTGAGCGTCGAATTTGATATTGTGGCCGATCTTGAGGACGCCATCATCCTCCAGCAGGCTTTTCAGCAATTCCAGCGAGCGGGCTTCCGGGATCAGCGCCGGACCGGCGGCCGGCGCCGAGGCGTCGCCCAGCAGCAATTGTCCCTGCGCGCCGTGCGGCGTGTAGCGGATCGGCACATAGCAGGCGGCGCCCGGCTCCACCGAAAGCGAGAAGCCGACCAGATTGCAGCGCATCGGATCCAGGCCGTCGGTCTCGGTGTCGAACGCCACCTGACCCTTCTTCCTGGCGGTGGCGATCCAGGTGACCAGCATGGCCTCGTCGGTGACCATCTGATAGAAGGTCTTGGTCGGCTGGCCCGGCCTGGCGGCACTGGCCGCCTGCTCGGCGGGATCGGCGCCGAAATGGCCCTCCGCCCGCGCCTTCAGGCTGCGGAACCCCTGTTCACTGATGAAGGCCATCAGGGTGGCGGGGTCGGGCTTGCGGGTCGAGAACCCCGTCCACGGCTCCGTCACCTCGACATCGTTCTTGAGCCGCACCAATTCGCGCGACACCCTGGCGTCATCGGCATTGTTGGTCAGCGCCTCGCGGCGCTTCGGCTGTTTGATCTCGCCGGCGCGGGCCAGAAGCGTGTCGAGATCGCCATATTCCTCGATCAATTGCGCCGCGGTCTTGATGCCGATGCCGGGCACGCCCGGAACATTGTCGGTGGGATCGCCGGCCAGCGCCTGGACATCCACCACCTTGTCCGGCGTCACGCCGAATTTCTCGAATACCTCATTGGGGCCGATCGTCCGGTTCTTCATGGGGTCGAGCATGGAGACGCCGGGCCTGACCAGCTGCATCAGATCCTTGTCCGACGAGACGATCAGCACTTCGGCGCCGTCATCCGCCGCGTGGCGGGCATAGGTGGCGATCAGATCGTCGGCCTCGAAACCCCGCATCTCGATGCAGGGCACGCCGAAGGCGCGCACCGCGTCGCGGATCAAGGCGAATTGCGGCACCAGCTCTTCCGGCGGTTCCGGCCGGTGCGCCTTGTAGTCGGGATAGATCTTGTTGCGGAAGGTCTCGCGGCCGGCGTCGAAAATCACCGCCAGATGGGTGGTGTGATTTTCCGTCAGCAGCTTCATCAGCATCGAGGTGAAGCCATAGACCGCATTGACCGGCACCCCGTCCGGCCGGGTCATCATCGGCAGGCCGTGAAAGGCGCGGAAGATGTAGCCCGAGCCGTCGACCAGGCAAAGTTCCCGCTTGGCGTTGTCCATCAATGAGAAGTGGAGACTTTGGCGCCGGGAGCCAGACGGAAGGTCCTGCTGCAATAGGGGCAGATGATCTCGTCGCTATTGGGATTGAACGTGAGATAGACCTTCGGATGTCCGGTCACCGGTCCGTTGCCCGCGCAGGCGACGCT
>Ga0213872_10002263_pt1 | contig 11482 bp, 9 predicted proteins | sample VelepicomBERX_R2_FD_160071 | JGI IMG/M metagenome (GOLD analysis project Ga0213872, IMG submission 160071) | Rhizosphere microbial communities from Vellozia epidendroides in rupestrian grasslands, the National Park of Serra do Cipo, Brazil - RX_R2 | ecosystem: Host-associated > Plants > Roots >... | reverse complement strand
CAACCCTTGCAGATGCTCGCTATCCGAGGATTTTTGGGCCATTTGCCTAGTAGAGCCCTGTCCGCAGGACGCCCTGCGCCGGGCGGCACAATCGCGCCCATGCCCGAGGCCGCCCCGCCCGCTCCCGCCCCACCCAAACCGAAGTCCGCGCCGCGCAAGGCGATGGACAAGCTGGGCCTGACCGGCGACACCGCCCTGGCCCTGCACCTGCCGCTGCGCTACGAGGACGAGACCAGCCTCGTGACGATTGCCGACGCGCGCGACGGCGATACGGTCCAGTGCGAAGGCACGGTACGCGACAGCCGCATCGAGCTGCGCAGCCGCCGCCAGTTGCTCGTGCGGCTTGAAGACGCGAGCGGCACCGTGCTGCTGCGCTTCCTGAACTTCTATCCGAACCAGCAGCGCGCCATGGCCGTCGGCGCGCGGCTGCGCGTGCGCGGCGAAATCCGCGGCGGCTTCTTCGGCCGCGAGATGGTTCACCCGACCGTCAAGGTCGTCGAGGCCGACACGCCGCTGGCGACGCGCCTCACGCCCGTCTACCCGACCAGCGCCGGCCTGCCGCAGGCCTATCTGCGCAAGGCCATCGGTGCGGCGCTGGGCCGCGCCGACCTCCGCGAGCTGCTGCCCGCCGGCAGCGTGCCGCGCGGCCTGCCTTCGCTGCGCGAGTCGCTCGAATTCCTGCACGAGCCGCCGCCGAGCAGCTCGCTCGCCGCGCTCGAGGACCACAGCCACCCGGCCTGGCAGCGCCTCAAGTTCGAGGAGCTGCTCGCCCAGCAGCTCAGCCAGATGCGCGCCCAGCGCGAGCGCAGCAAGCTGCGGGCGCCGCAGCTCGTCGGGGCGCGCGGCGGCCTGCACGAAAAGCTGCTCGCCGCCCTGCCCTTTGCCCTGACCGGCGCGCAGCAGCGTGTCGGCGAGGAGATTGCCGGCGACATCGCCAAGCCCGCGCCCATGCACCGGCTGCTGCAGGGCGATGTCGGCTCGGGCAAGACCGTGGTCGCGGCACTGGCCGCCGCCATCGCCATCGACGCGGGCTGGCAGTGCGCGCTGATGGCGCCGACCGAGATCCTCGCCGAGCAGCACATGCGCAAGCTCGTGCACTGGCTCGAGCCGCTCGGCGTGCAGGTCGCGTGGCTGGCCGGCAGCATCAAGGGCAAGGCCCGCGAGAAGATGCTCGCCAGCGTCGCCGACGGCACGGCGCGGCTGGTGGTCGGCACGCACGCCGTCATCGAGGACAAGGTGCGCTTCGAGCGCCTGGGCCTGGCCGTGATCGACGAGCAGCACCGCTTCGGCGTGGCGCAGCGGCTGGCGCTGCGAAAGAAGCTGGCGTCCCAATCGATCGAGCCCCACCTGCTGATGATGAGCGCCACGCCGATCCCGCGCACGCTGGCCATGACCTACTTCGCCGACCTCGACGTCAGCACGATCGACGAGCTGCCGCCCGGGCGCAGTCCCATCGTCACCAAGGTCTTTGCCGACGGCCGGCGCGACGAGGTGATCGCAAAAATCCGCGACGCCGTCGAGCAGGGCCGGCAGGTCTACTGGGTCTGCCCGCTGATCGAGGAGAGCGAGGCGCTCGACCTCAAGAACGCGACCGAGGCCCACGCCGAGCTCTCGGCCGCATTGCCCGGGCATATGGTCGGCCTGCTGCACGGACGCATGGCGGCCAGCGAGAAGGCGGCCGTGATGTCGCTGTTCTCGCAGGGGCAGATGAGCGTGCTCGTCGCGACGACGGTGATCGAAGTCGGCGTGGACGTGCCCAACGCCAGCCTGATGGTCGTCGAGCACGCCGAGCGCTTCGGCCTGGCCCAGCTGCACCAGCTGCGCGGACGCGTCGGCCGCGGCAGCGTGGCCAGCGTCTGTGTGCTTCTCTACACCGGGCCGTTGTCGGAGACCGGCCGGGCGCGGCTGCGCGCCATGGCCGAGACGACCGACGGCTTCGAGATCGCGCGGCGCGACCTCGAGATCCGCGGCCCCGGCGAGTTCATGGGCGCGCGCCAGAGCGGCGCCGAGCTGCTGCGCTTTGCCGACCTGCAGGAGGACGCGCCGCTGCTCAACGCCGCGCGCGCGCTGGCCGGGCAGCTGCTCGACACTGCGCCCGGGGCAGCCATGGCCCACGTCGAGCGCTGGCTCGGCCACAAGGCCGAGTTCCTCAAGGCCTGAGCGGCCTCGATCAATTTAAAAGTTCTGAACGGCCGACTGGATCACGACGTCGCTGACCGGCCAATACGGCGCCGGTGTCGTCGAGTTGACCGGGACGGCCGCGATCGCGTTGATCGTGGCGATGCTGGTCGTATCGGTTCCGGAGACGGCGCCGAAGACGGCGTAGCCGAGCAGGACGCCCGACTGATAGTCGAGCGTCGTCGAGTTGTCGATGAGGTTGAAGTAGAACTGCGAGGTCGCGCTGTTCGGGTCATCGGTGCGGGCCATGGCGATCGTGTAGGCCTTGTTGCTCAGGCCGTTGCGACTTTCCAGGCCGATGGGCGCGCCGGTGGTCTTGCCGGAATAGACGCCCGACGTATCGATATACCCGCCGCCCTGGATCACGTAGCCCGATATGACGCGCTGGAACAGCGTGCCGTTGTAAAAGCCCGTCGACACATAGGCCAGGAAGTTGGCCGTCGACAGCGGTGCGTGCGTGCTGTCGAGGCCAACGACGATGGTGCCGTAGTTGGTCGTCAGCGTGACCTGGTGCGTGATGGTCATCGCCACCGAGCCCGGCGTCAGGCCGCCGCCGTAGCTCGGCACGGTATTGGCGCTGGTGGTGTCGGCCGGCGTACCGCCGCCGCAAGCGGCCAGCGAGCTCAGCAGCGCAGCACCAAGCGCCAGGCGCAGGAAGTGGGAAAGGGGCGAAGTGAGCTTCATCATTACGGCAGGCTAGCACGGCTGCGCGCCATGGCCGAGTTCCTCATGGCCTGAAACCTGAGCAGTTATCGAACAGCAACATGGGCCACATACACTGCGCGACCTTTGCATTCACCCGATGTTTCAGCCATGAAGTTTGTGACGACGCGCCGCTTGGCGCTGGCCCTCGGCCTGGTTTCCATCGCCTCCCTCAGCGCATGCGGCGGTGGCGGCAGCGGCAGCAGCAGCACGCCGCAGCAGACATGGGCGCAGCTCTCCGGCTCGACCAGCATCACGGCGCTGCAGACCACCGACACCGTGGTCGGCACGGGTGCCACCGCGACCGCTGGCAACACCCTGACGGTGAACTACACCGGCTGGCTCTACGACGTGCGCCAGACGAACCAGCAGGGCACCCAGTTTGACTCCTCGCTGAGCACGGGCCGCTCGCCCTTCAGCTTCCAGCTCGGCGCCGGGCAGGTCATCGCTGGCTGGGACCAGGGCCTCGTCGGCATGAAGGCGGGCGGCACCCGCACGCTCGTGATCCCCGCCTCGCTGGCCTACGGCGCCGCAGGCGGCGGCAACGGCGCGATCCCGGCGAACGCCGCGTTGATCTTCACGGTGCAGCTGATCAGCGTCCAGTAACGCGACCCTGAGCGCCGCGCATCGCGGCGCTCAGAACTCGAGGTTATCGATCAGCCTTGTGCGGCCGAGCTTGGCCGCCGCCAGGGCGACGAGCGGCTGCCCTTCGACGGGCGCACCGAGGTCGCGCTGACGCCGCAGCGTCATGTAGTCAGGGCGCCAGCCGGCGTCGGCCAGCGTCTTCAGGGCCTCGGCCTCGATCGCGTCGACATCGCGCCGGCCGCCCTGCCACGCGGCGATCATGGCCTTGAGCGTGCGCGACAGCAGGAGGGCCTGCTCGCGCTCGGCCTCCGAGAGATAGCCGTTGCGCGACGAGAGCGCCAGGCCCTCGGCGCTGCGCTCGGTCTCGCCGCCGACGACGACGATGGGCAGCGCCATCTGCTCGACCATGCGGCGGATCACCATGAGCTGCTGGTAGTCCTTCTTGCCGAACAGCGCGTGCGTCGGCTGGACGATGTTGAAGAGCTTGTGCACGACCGTGCTCACGCCCGTGAAGAAGCCGGGACGGAACTGGCCTTCGAGCAGGTCGGCCAGCTCGGCCGGCGGCTGCACCTTGTAGCCCTGCGGCTCGGGGTAGAGCTCGGCCTCGCTCGGTGCGAAGACATAGTCGCAACCGGCGCCTTCGAGCAGCGCGCAGTCGCGCTCGAGCGTGCGCGGGTATTGGTCGAAGTCTTCGTGCGGCAGGAACTGCAGGCGGTTGACGAAGATGCTCGCGACGACGGCACCGTCGCTGGCCGCGGGCGTCAGCGCGCGCCCCTGGCGCACCAGCGTCAGGTGGCCTTCGTGCAGATTGCCCATGGTGGGCACGAAAGCGCGCGCCGGATGCGCCGCCAGCGCCTCGCGCAACTCAGCGATGCGATGGATGAGCTTCATGCTGGTCAGAACCCGTGGACAGCGTCGACGGGGAAGGTGCAGGCCTTGACCTCGGCGACGTAGTTGGCCACCGCCTGCTGGATCGATGCGGCGCCCGCCATGAAGTTCTTGACGAAGCGCGGATGGCGACCGTGCGAGATGTCGAGCATGTCGTGCATCACCAGCACCTGGCCCGAGCAGCCGACGCCGGCGCCGATGCCGATGACGGGCACGGGCAGCTCGCGCGTCAGCTCGGCCGCGAGCGTGGACGGCACCATTTCGAGCACGATCATCTGGGCGCCCGCGTCGACGAGCTCGCGCGCATGCTGCTTGAGCCGCGCCGCGCCGGCCTCGTCGCGGCCCTGGACCTTGAAGCCGCCGAGCGAGACGACCGTCTGCGGCGTGAAGCCGAGGTGGCCGCAGACCGGAATGCCGCGCTCGGTGATGAAGCGCACGGTCTCGTTGACCCAGCCGCCGCCTTCGAGCTTGACCATGTGGGCGCCGAGCTTGAACAGCGCGGCCGCGTTCTTCCAGGCCTCTTCCTTGGACGACTGGTAGCTGTCGAAAGGCAGGTCGCCGACGATCCAGGCCTTGCTGGCGCCGCGCGCCACGCTGCGCGTGTGATACAGCATCGAGTCCATCGACACGCTGACGGTCGAGCTCGCGCCGTGCAGCACATTGCCGAGCGAATCGCCGACGAGCAGCACGTCCACGCCGGCTTCGTCCATCAGGTGGGCGAAGCTTGCGTCGTAGCAGGTCAACATGGCGATCTTCTCGCCGCTCGCGTGCATGGCGAGCAGGCGCTGCAGATTCATTGGTTTGCGTTCATTCATCGTGTAACTCCTGCATCGACGCGGGCGCAGTGTACTTGCGGACAAAATAGCCTGCAGGAGGTTGACCGGATGACACTGACCGAGTTGCGATACGTCGTCGCCGTCGCGCGCGAGCGGCATTTCGGGCGCGCTGCCGAAGCCTGCTTCGTCTCGCAGCCGACCCTGTCCGTCGCGATCAAGAAGCTCGAGGAGGAGCTCGACGTCAAGATCTTCGAGCGCGGCGGCAACGAGGTCACGCTGACGCCGCTCGGCGAGCAGATCGTGCGCCAGGCGCAGGCCGTGATCGAACAGGCTGGCGCCATCAAGGAGATCGCCCGCGCCGGGCAGGATCCGCTCGCCGGCCCGCTCAAGCTCGGCGTGATCTACACGGTCGGCCCGTGGCTGTTGCCCGAGCTCGTGCGCGGCATGATCGACAAACACCCGCAGATGCCGCTCATGCTGCAGGAGAACTTCACCGTCAAGCTGCTTGACCTGCTGCGCAGCGGCGAGCTCGACTGCGCCATCCTCGCCGAGCCCTTTCCCGACGCCGGCCTGGCCGTGGCGCCGCTGTACGACGAGCCCTTCGTCGTCGCCGTGCCGCCGGGCCATGCGATGGCGGGGCGCACCTCGATCGACTCCGAGGAGCTGCGCGACGAGACCATGCTGCTGCTCGGCACCGGCCACTGCTTCCGCGACCACGTGCTCGAGGTCTGCCCGGAGTTCGCCCGGCTGTCGAGCGATGCCGAGGGCATCCGCAAGAGCTTCGAGGGCTCGTCGCTGGAGACGATCAAGTACATGGTCGCCTCGGGCATGGGCATCACCGTCGTGCCCGTGCTCGCCGCCGCGCGCGATGCCGCCAAGCTGACCTACGTGCCCTTCGCCGAACCCGTGCCCTCGCGCCGCGTCGTGCTGGCCTGGCGCCGCACCTTCCCGCGCTTCGAAGCTATCGCGGCGCTGCGCAACATCATCTACGCCTGCCAGCTGCCCGGCGTGACCTGGATGAATTGAAGCCCCTCGCCCAGGATCGCCCTGCTGGACGCGGGCAATCCTGGGCGGTCCCCCGAGGGGACGACCATGCTTGCGGCGTCCAGCCGCAAGCATGGCCAGGGGGCCGGCTTGGGGCGGCCCGGCGCTCGGCCCGCAAAGGCGCGGTAGGCTTGAGCTTGTCACCTTCATCCAACCGCAAGGAGCACTCATGAGCAAGCGCGCCAGCAAGGCCACCAGCAAGACCGCCGCCAAGGCCGGTTCCGCCGTCAACATCGGCATCAGCGACAAGGACCGCGGCGCCATCGCCGGCGGCCTGTCGCGCCTGCTGGCCGACACCTACACGCTCTACCTCACGACCCACAACTTCCACTGGAACGTGACGGGGCCGATGTTCAACTCGCTGCACGCGATGTTCATGGCCCAGTACACCGAGCTGTGGAATGCGGTCGACCCGATCGCCGAACGCATCCGCGCGCTGGGCCACGCCGCGCCGGGCTCCTACGCCCAGTTCACCAAGCTCTCGAGCCTGCCCGACGCGCCGGCCACGCCGCCCAAGGCCATGGACATGGTCGCCATCCTCGTCGCCGGCCACGAGGGCGCTGCGCGCACGGCGCGCGGCCTCTTCGACCTCGTCGACAAGGCCAGCGACGAGCCGACGGCCGACCTGCTGACGCAGCGCCTGGCCATTCACGAGCAAACCGCCTGGATGCTGCGCAGCCTGCTGGAAGGCTGAGCGTGCGCGAGCGCCGCGCGTGAATAGTCACGGCGGCGCACTGCGGGCTGCGTTATGGCCTCTAATCGAGCGCCACAAGAGGGAGCTCGCACATGAACGCAGGAATGCGATGGTGCCGCGGCACGGCCGTGGCTGTTTTGGTGATCGGCCTGCTTGGCGGCTGTGGCGGCGGCGGCAGTTCAGGCATTCTGGGAGGCGGCACCAGCACGCCCCAGCACCTGACCTGTGCCAAGGCCTGCATCCCGTCGGACTCCGTCAGCCTCGACCAGCTGCGCGCCTCGTACATGCTGATCGACGATGGCCAGCACCTGCAGGCATTGGCATCGTTCGGCACCGGCAATGATCCGCGCTCGAATGTCGAAATCTCGGGCACCGACCAGATCCAGCTGGTGACCGTGCAGGGCACCCAGCCCTTCCAGATTCCTTCGACCAGTGCCGCCACCGCGATCGTGCAGGCCATCACGGTGGTGGTGGCCGGCGCTTCCCCTTATGAAAGCGATGTCAATGCCACGCAGGCGGCGAACCCGGTGCAGTTCCAGTTCATCCGCAGCTCGACGACCTACACCTCGACCGTCAGCCTGGCGCCGGTCTTCGCCATCTCGGCGCCCACGGCGGGCAGCACGCTGCCCATCGGCAACACCGTCATCTCGATCGCGCTGAGCTCCGCGGCCATCACGCCCACGCAATCGGTGGCGCTGAACTGCACGGACGTCAACGGCAACACGGCGTCCACCAACGTGAACGCGGCGATTCAGGGCACCCCCACCCTGGGCAACGGCGGCATGAGCTATTCGATCGATCTGGGCCCGGCGCTGAACAGCCTGCAGTTCACCACCACCTATCCGCGCGGCGCCATCGCGAGCTGCGCCGCCAGCCTGACGGTCATGCTGCAGACATCGGGGCAGACGGCCACCGGCCTGACGCAGGCGCAGATCGTGGGTCAGCGCTCGCGCACCGTGGCCTTCACGATGCGCTAGGAACCGCGGGCGCTCCCTAGAGCACCGACAGCAAGCCGATCACGCCCAGCGCCAAGGCCGCGATCGCGTCGCCCGCGATCAGGCCGCCGCCGACGAGCGAGGTCGAGCTCATGTCCGAGGGCAGCGCGTCCTCGCCCGGCTTTGGCTTGAAGAAGGTGTTGATCAGGCTGGAGATCACGCCGCCCGCGCCGAACCACAGCGAGGTCGGCAGGTTGACGAATCCGCCGAAGGACGAGGCGTAGGGGCTGGGCAGCACGATGGCATCGACGATGAAGTCGGCGGCATAGCCTGGCTTGCTCGAAGCGGCCCAGCGCCGCCAGGCCGCGTGGCGCAGGAGCAGCTTGCGCAGCACCTCCGTCACCAGGCCGATGCCGGCGCCGATCCAGATCGCCGTGATCTGGTAGGGCTTGGGGTCCGCCAGGCTGCGCAACGCGCCGACGAACTTGAAGGTCATCGCCGAGGTCCAGCGCGCGGGCGCCTGGTCGGCCGACATGACCGTCTGGTCGAGCTTGAGCACCGGGTAGGCCGCCATGAACAGGTGCGCCACGGCCACCGCCAGCACGGCGCCGAGCACCAGGCCGATGGCCTGGAAGCGGAACTGCAGGGCCCGGTTCGAGCCCAGCCGCCAGCCGGTCGAGCGGTCCTGTTGCATGTCACCGGCCGTGCTGCACGAGACGAAGACCACCGTGGCCGCCATCAGGCTCAGGGCCGGGTCGTTCAGGCCCAAGGAAGCCAGGATGAGCACGGTCACCACGAAGGCCGAGGAGAGCGGGTTCCAGTCGGTCAGGCCCAGCGAGATGCCGTTGACGAGGGCGAAGATGAAGACCAGCACCAGGGCCGTGAGCATCACGCCGAGCGGCTCGTGGAAGAACTGCGTGCCCGCGACGATCGTGGCCAGGCCCCAGAAGCCGACCCAGGCGATCAGGCGCGGCACGCTGGCGCGCGGGCCGGTTCGCTGTTCCTGGGGCACGGCCACCGCGCCGGCTTCGGGCGGCGATGCGAGTTGGCGCGCGGCGCGCCACAGGATCAGGCTCATGTCGATGGCCGCCGCACCGAGCACCATGCCCAGCGCCACCAGGAAGGCGATCTTGCGAAAAGGCTCGCCTGCCTTGAGCCAGCCGGCCGCAATGAAGACCGGGGTCAGCAGCTTGAAGGTCACCCCGGCGACGATGCCCGGCACGCCGACCCGGGCGCCGACGATCAGGCCCGCGCCCAGCGTCGAGCACGAGAACTCGATGGCGCCGATCCAGCCGATCTTGGCCGCCGCAAGGCCGCCGACGAGGCCCGCGCCCATGCCGCCGAACAGGCGCGCGACCGAGCGGCGCAGCAGCTCCGGGTCGGTCAGCGCACGCAGGATGTTGGCGACGGCCAGGCCCGAAGGAAAGTTCAGCTGCATGCGCTCGACCAGGATGGGCGTGTAGAGCATGCCCACGCCGGCCGCCATCAGCGCGATGCACAGCAGGTAGATGACCATCTGCCAGATCGGCGGCTGCGGCATGCCCAGCCAGACCATGGCCTGGATCAGCGCGCTCATGGCCATCATGCCGGCCACCGAGGCCGCGATGGTCTGGATGTAGTTGGCGCCGTGCTTGCCCTCGGCGCCGTAGCCGTAGGTCACCACCGAGCCCAGGATGCCGGCGAGCACCTGGCCACCGACGAAGAAGCCGATGGAGAAGTTCATGAAGGCGGCCGTGATGCCGCCGAGCGGTCCCAGCACGAGCATGCCGACGGCGCCGAGCAGGGCGTAATAACGCCAGGTTCCGACGGCAGGCAGCCAGGCCCAGCGGCGGCCGTCCGAGCTGGCGTCGGGAAGTGCGGAAACGGTCATGGGCGGCAGCCTTCAGGGAAACGCGGCGGACTGTACTCCCGCATTCCTGCTGGCAAGCCGCCCGGTCTGGCGGATGGGGGAGGGGATAATCCCGAGTTACTTCCAGCATCCCGCCATGTCCGCCGAACCGTCCGCCACCCCGATCCAGTCCGCGCTGCAGTCCGAAGTGCGCCGCCGCCGCACCTTCGCCATCATCAGCCACCCTGACGCCGGCAAGACCACGCTGACGGAAAAGCTGCTGCTGTTCTCGGGCGCGATCCAGATCGCCGGCTCGGTCAAGGCGCGCAAGGCCTCGCGCCACGCGACCTCGGACTGGATGGAAATCGAAAAGCAGCGCGGCATCTCGGTCGCGTCCTCGGTGATGCAGATGGAGTACCGCGACTGCGTCATCAACCTGCTCGACACGCCGGGCCACCAGGACTTCTCGGAAGACACCTACCGCGTGCTGACGGCCGTGGACGCGGCGCTGATGGTGATCGACGCGGCCAACGGCGTCGAGCCGCAGACGCGCCGCCTGCTGCAGGTCTGCCGCGCGCGCAACACGCCGATCCTGACCTTCGTGAACAAGATGGACCGCGAAGTCCAGGAGCCGCTGGCGCTGATGGACGAGATCGAGCGCGAGCTCGGCATGACCGTCGTGCCCTTCACCTGGCCGGTTGGCATGGGCAAGCATTTCCATGGCGTGATGGACCTGCGCCGCGAGCAGATGCGCGTGTTCGCGCCGGGCGAGGACCGCGTCGCCGGTGACGAAGAGGTGCTGGCCGGCCTCACCAACCCGGCCTATGCCGAGCGCTTCGGCATGCAGTACGAGAACGCGCAGGGCGAGGTCGAGCTCGTGCGCGAGGCCGCGCCCGAATTCAGCGCCGAGGCCTTCCTGAGTGGCCGGCAGACGCCGATGTTCTTCGGCTCGGCCGTCAACAACTTCGGCGTCCAGGAAGTGCTGGACGCCCTCGTCGAGCTGGCGCCGGCGCCGGGCGAGCGCGCCGCGATGCAGCGCGTCGTCGAGCCCGAGGAGCCCAAGTTCAGCGGCGTGGTGTTCAAGATCCAGGCCAATATGGACCCGGCGCACCGCGACCGCATCGCCTTCCTGCGCGTGGCCTCGGGCCATTTCCAGCGCGGCATGCGGCTCAAGGTCGTGCGCTCGGGCAAGGAGCTGCGGCCCAACACCGTGGTGAGCTTTTTGAGCCAGCGCCGCGAGCTGCTCGACGAGGCGTTCGCCGGCGACATCATCGGCATCCCCAACCACGGCGTGCTGCAGCTCGGCGACACCATCACCGAAGGCGAGGCGCTGCAGTTCACCGGCCTGCCCTTCTTCGCGCCCGAAATGTTCCGCGCCGTCGAAGTGGCCGATCCGCTCAAGACCAAGCAGCTGCGCGAGGGCCTGCGCCAGCTCGGCGAGGAAGGCGCGATCCAGGTCTTCCGCCCCGAGGCCGGCACGGTGCTCTTGCTCGGCGCGGTCGGCCAGCTGCAGTTCGAGGTCGTCGCCCACCGGCTCGAGCACGAGTACGGCGTGCGCTCGCGCATCACCGCGGTTCGTTACAACGTGGCGCGCTGGGTGACCTGCGAGGACTTCGACGGCGCCGCTGGCAGCGGCGAGAAGGAGCTGCGCCGCTTCATCGACCACAACGCCCACCGCGTCGCCTGGGACGCCGTGAACGCGCCGGCCGTGCTGCTCGAATACGCGGGCGAACTGCGCGCGATGCAGGACAACTGGCCGAAGATCAAGTTCCACGCGCTGCGCGAGCACGCCGGCCTCGTGTTCCAGCAAAAACTGGAAGGCTGACAGGCGCGGGCCGGATTGATGCCGGCC
>Ga0213872_10002262_pt1 | contig 11485 bp, 10 predicted proteins | sample VelepicomBERX_R2_FD_160071 | JGI IMG/M metagenome (GOLD analysis project Ga0213872, IMG submission 160071) | Rhizosphere microbial communities from Vellozia epidendroides in rupestrian grasslands, the National Park of Serra do Cipo, Brazil - RX_R2 | ecosystem: Host-associated > Plants > Roots >... | reverse complement strand
CTTCCTGTGGACCAACTGGAAGATGGTGCGCGAGCAGAGCCATGCTTTGGCCCGCAAGAACTTCTTCGAGTCGATGATCTATCTGGTCGGGTTGTTCGTCGCCGTGCTGGTCGATGTGAACCTGTAAAAGGTTCCACCATTAAGGGCGCTTGTCGCCGCGCGATTTTCCCGCTTCACTACAACTATGGCGATTGTCGGTGGAGAGCGGAATGGTTTCTCGGATAGTCATAGCACTCCTGTCGATCGGTCTAGCCGCGCCGGTTGTCGCGTTCGAGGCTCCGCCCCTAGATCGCCAGATTAAGGCGTTGGACCAGCAGATCCTCACTCTCAACACCCAGGGACGGTACGAAGAGGCGCTGCCCCTGGCGCGCCAAGTGCTCGATCTGCGCCGCGAGCGGGATGGCACTCAATATCCCGATTATGCCGCGGGGCTGGTCAATCTGGGGCTGATCTGCAAAAGCCTCGGGCGCTATGGCGAAGCGGAGACCGCCATGGAACAGAGCTTGGCGATCCGCCGCGATATCCTTCGCCCCAATCATCCCGATATCGCCGCGACCTTGGGAGATTTGGCCGAGCTTTACGGCGCCGAAGGCAAGTACGAGGCGGCCGAGAAAGCCGGTCGTGAGAGTTTGGCGACGTTCGAGAAATCGGGTGGAGCGGAGCATCCGGAGGGCTCCGCCGCGATGGATACGCTGGCGGCGATCTATGTCCGCGAAAACCGCACCGACGAGGCCGAGGCGCTCTATGAGAAATCTATGCGTATCCGCGAGAAGCGCCTCGGCGCGAACAGCCCGCAAGTCGGTAACAGCCTGGAAAGTCTGGGGCAACTCTATTTCGGGCTGGGCCGCTTCGACCTCGCCGAGCCGCTGTTCGAGCGCGGCCTGGCCATCTACCGCAAATCCTATCCCGCCGGCCATGCCAAGATCGGGATCGCGCTTAACAATCTGGCGCTGACCTACAGGGACGAGCGCCGCTATGGCGATGCCGAACCCCTCTATGCGGAAGTCGTCTCGCTGAAGGAAGGCGGATCCTCCGCCGAGCTTGCGGCGGCGCTCGTTAACCAAGCCATCCTTTATCGTGAAGAGGGGCGCGACGGCGATGCCGAACCGCTGCTGAAGCGCGCCGCTCTGGCCGGCGAAGGGACGCCTGCTTATCCCGATCTGCTGATTCGGCTGGGCGAACTGCATCTCGCACAGAACCGTCTGGCCGAGGCCGAGGACGCCTTCGGCCGGAGCATGGCCTTGCGGGAAACGCCGGCGGTGCTGGGCGATCTCGGGCTGGTGGCCAAGCGCCGTGGGCGGCTGGGCGAGGCGGAAACCTATCTGACCCGCGCCGTGATTTTGCGCGAAAGCCAATCCCCCGACAGCGCCGACCTTGCTGCCACCCTCAACGACCTGGCTAGCCTGTATCAGGATCAGGGCCATTATCCGGAGGCAGAGCCGCTCTATCGACGCTCGCTGTCGATCTACGAGAAAGTCTATGGCGCGGACGGTACAAATGCCGCCACCGCGCTCGCAAATCTGGCGTCTCTGCTGCTCGTCGAGAAGCGCTACGCCGAAGCGGAGCCGATGCTTCAGCGGAGCTTGGCCCTGCGCGAAAAATTATTGGGGCCGGACAGTCCGGTGGTCGCCAACAGCCTCGGCAATCTCGCGGCGCTTTATGGCAGCCTCGGCCGGGACGGCGAAGCTGAGGCGCTGTGGCTGCGCAGCATCGCCATTCTCGAAAAAGCCGAAGGCCCCGCCAGCTTGGCCATTGCCGGAAGCCTCAATAATCTTGCCGTGGTCTATCTCGACGAGAAGCATGACCAGCAAGCCTTGGAGGCATTGAAGCGGAGCCTGGCTATCCGCGAGGGCGCTCTAGGGGCAGGCCATATCGATGTCGCTGCCACGCTCAACAATCTGGCCACGTTCTATATGAACCGTAGCGATTACGGCACCGCGGAGACCCTGTTCAAGCGCAGCATCGCCATCTATGCCTCGGCTGCCGGCGAGGCCAGCGTGCTCCATGTCGCGGCACTTCAGCGCCTGGCCAAGATGTATGAGCGTCAAGGCCGCGATAATCTCGCCGCCCCGATCCTCTACCGGGTAAAGCAAATCCAGGCGGCGCAGGCGAAATCGTCCTGACCCGGATGGCCGGTTGAGCTCGTCGCGTGTTAGGTTGGCAACCGGACACGACCGATGAGGATGGAATGGTTTATCGCTTTGCTGCTGGCCTGCTGCTCGCCAGCGTTTCCTGTTTTGCCCTGGCCGCCGACAAAAGCCCCGATCAGGCGATCAAATCCCTGGAAGCTCGCATCGTCGAGCTGAACGGGCGCGGCCAATATGCCGACGCGGTGCCGCTGGCCAAGCAGGTGCTGGATCTGCGCCAGAAGAAGAGCGGCACCCAGGATCAGGATTACGCTTCGGCGCTCAATAATCTCGCCGTGTTGTACAAGGCGATGGGGCGTTACGAGGACGCGCAGCCGGTGCTGGAGCAGAGCCTCGACATCCGCCGCAAGGTGCTGAAGCCGGGCGACGCCGAAACGGTCGCGACCCTGGGCTCCCTGGCCGAGATCTATGCCGACGAGAACAAGCCCGATCTGGCCGGCCCGCTGCTGGCCCAGGCCGGCGGCGCCGCTTCGCCCGAGATCGCCAATGGCGCCGAGGCGGTGGGGTCTGCCTATCTGCGGCAGAGCCATTTCGAGCAGGCCATCGCGCCGCTGGCGCAGGCGCTGGACGCCTATCGCAAGCTCTATCCCGCCGGCAACCCCAAGCTGGCCGCCGCGACCAGCAACCTGGCCCAGGCCTATGTCGGTGCCGGCAAGCCCGATCTGGCCGAGCCGTTGCTGAAGCAGGCCGGCGGCGCGGGCCAGGATGACGCCGAGGCGCTGACCCGGCAGAGCGATTTCTACGTGGCACAGAACCGCCCCGACGAGGCGGCGCCGATCCTGAGGCGCGTGGTCGAGCTGCGCCGGGCGGCGGGAACCGAGGACAAGAATCTGGCGGCGCGGGTCGGCAATCTGGCCGTGCAGTTCGCCAATGCCGGCCGCTATGCCGATTCGGTGCCGCTATGGCAGGACAATATCGCCATCTTGGAGAAGATCGCCGGCACCGACAGCATCGCGGTGGCGGGCGGCCTCGACAATCTGGCCGTCATCTATCTGAACCAGGGCGAATACGATCAGGCCGAGCCGCTGCTGCAGAGGAGCTCCGCAATCTATCTCAAGGCGGGCGGCGAGACCAATCCGCAATATGTCGCGGCGCAGGACCGCCTGGCCAAGATCGACCAGCGCCGCAAGGCCCTGGAGCAGCAGAAGCAGCAGGCCGACCAGCAACAGCAACAACAGCAGCAGCAACAAAAGGCGCAGAGGATAACGAGGTAATCACACCCGGTCTTTGCGCAGTTCCATGGCGCGGGGCAACCATCGCCCCAGCGCTTCCTGCAGCACGGGCAGGCGCAGGGGCTTGGTGAGAATGCCCTGCATGCCGGCGTCGGCGCAGCGTTCGGCGGTTTCGGGCAGCGCATCGGCGGTCAGGGCCAGGATCGGCACGTCGACACCAGGCAGCGCGCGCACGGCCTGGGCCAGCGCCAGGCCGTCCATGCGCGGCATGTGAAAATCGGTCAGGATCAGCCCGTAGTAGGTCTGCTTCTGGAACTTCTCGAAGGCCTCGACCCCGTCCTCGGCGAGGTCGTAGATCATGCCCAGCCGGTCCAGCATCTTCGAGATCACCACGCGGTTGGTGACATTGTCCTCGGCCACCAGGATCACCGCGTGGGAGGATTCGGCCTGGTCGCGCTCGGGAGCGGCGAACATGCGGTCGGTCGCGACGGCGGCGCGCTGGGTGCGCCGGCCCAGCCCGGACTCGACCGCGGCGATCAGTTCGCGGGCGCGTACCGGCTTATGCACCGCCAGATCATGTTCGGGCAGCGGCCGGTCGAACGGCACCAGGCCGATCGACACCTTGTGCGGCGGCGCCGGCCCGTCATGAATTACCAGGTCGGCCTTGCTGGAATTGGGAGCGATCGAGGCGCCCTGGGTGATCAGGATGTTCTCGACCGATTCCCTGAGCGGCGAGGGGGCGACGACCAGGGCGGCCACGCCTGTCAGCGCCGTGCCCGCCACCGGCGCTTCGAGGCGGTCCTGGGGCACCAGGAAGATGAAGCGCGAGCCCTGCCCGATCTCGCTTTCCAGCCAGATGCGGCCGCCCATCAGTTCGAGCAGCTTCCTGCAGATCGACAGGCCGAGGCCGGTGCCGCCATAGCGCCGCGCCACCGAGGCGCTGCCCTGGATGAAGGGATTGAACAAAGTGGCCTGGGTTTCGGCGGGGATGCCCGGGCCGGTGTCGGACACCATGAAGCGCACGGCGCGATCGTCGCGTTCGACGGTGACCCGCACATGGCCGCGTTCGGTGAACTTCACCGCATTGCCGACCAGATTCAACAGCACCTGGCGCAGGCGGGCGGGGTCGCCCTGGAAGCGGGCCGGCACGCCGGGCAGGATGTCGACCACCACCTCGATGTCTTTCTCGCGGGCACGGGGCGCCACCACTTGCGCCACGTCCTCGACCACGTCGGCGAGGACGAATTCCAGGGTTTCCAGCTGCATCTGGCCGGCTTCGATCTTCGAGAAATCGAGCAGGTCGTTGATCACTGTCAACAGGCCGTCGGCCGAGCGGTTGATGATCGAGGCCATGCTGCGCTGTTCGCCGTCGAGGTCGGATTGCAGCAGCAGTTCGGTCATCGCCGCCACGCCGTTCATCGGCGTGCGGATCTCGTGGCTCATCATGGCCAGGAAGTCGGATTTGGCGCGGCTGCCGGCTTCGGCCTGCAAACCGGCCGAGGTAAGCTCATCGATCAGGCGCTGATTGTCGAAGCGCAGGCGGATCGATTGCGCCAGCACGCGTTCGGCATTGCGACTGCTAAGGGTGATGACGATCAGATAAACGCCCGCCGCCGCCGCCAGAAGCTGATATTCGCGCTGGCCCGACAGGGCGCAGGGAAGGACGAAGCCGGCCAGCACCGGCACGCCATAGCTCAGCATGGCCGGCAGATAGGCCGACAGGCTGGCCAGGGATGCCGCGGCCAGGCCGGTCAGGATGGTGGCGACGAACAGGGTATGGACAGGGTCTTCGGCCGCGAAGATCAGGATGCCGAAGATCATCCACATGATGCCGGCGGTCGACAGGCTGGCGGCCAGGATCACGCCCCAGCGGTCGGCCGCCTGGCTTTTCCACTGCATGCGGCGATAGGCGACGACGCTCCAATAGCGCACGCCCATGGTGGCGCCGTAAATGCCAAGCCAGGTCCAAACCCATGGACCGGCGGCATCCCGCATGCCCAGGCAGGCAAGCAAAGCGACGATGCCGCCCAGCAAGTTGGAAAACGGCATGTTGCGGGCCAGGGCCGCTATTTTCTCGGCTTTTATGCGTTGTTCGAGCGCAAGCGCGCGACTCGCCATCCTTTCCCCACCTTTCTCCCGAAGGCGGGTCATTCTGGACGAAGCGGTTCAGACTCTCAAGGTTCGTGCCCGTGTGGCCCAGGCTTGTCGCGCCAGCTGCTGGGCCTGGTCGATGGACCCGGCGCGGCCAGCCAGTTTCAGCGCGATGGCGGCGGTGCCGGTGACGATCGCCTCGGCCACCACGTCCTCTGCCTCGCCGCGCCACAAAGCAGCCAGCCAGACGGGGTCGAGGTCGCTTTCCGCCGGGCTGGCATCGAGCAGGGCCGGCCATTGCTCGTCGAACGGCTCGCCATCCCGCAGCCCCTCGACGTCGCAGGGTTTCTCGACCCGGCGCTCGACCTCGCCGCCGTCCCCCTTGAAGCAGGCCAGGTTCTTCTGGCCCAGCAGTTTGGCGGCGTTGCGGTGGACGGTGCGGTAATTGGGATGGAACACGCTGATCAGCGAAGCGGGCGCGTCGAACGGATTGAGATGGCGGATCACGCTATGCAGCGGCGAGCGAAGCCCGAGCAGCCATTTCAACTCCATCAGCTCGTCGAGCTTCGGATGGAACAGCCCCATCGGCAGATAGGCGAAACGGTGCTGCGCCAGATCCAGCGCGGCTCGCCCCAAATCCGCTGCCGGGGTAATGCCCAAAGCGCGCAGCGCGTCCTCGGTGAACAGGCGGTTGGCGGTATGGCCCTCGGCGCCATGCATCGCCACGGTCAAACCCTGTTCGGCCAGCAGCAGGGCCGAGAGGATGAACAAAGGCGCGCGGCGGGCCTTGCCGGCATAAGAGGGCCAGTCGATATCGACCGGCGGGATGGTGTGTTTGGGCAGAACGGCGCGGATGGCCTGGGCGAAGCCGGCGATTTCCTCGGGCGTCTCGGTCTTGACGCGCAACAGGCAGAAGAAGGCGCCCAATTGTTCGGGCGCCACCTCGCCGGCCAGGATCATGGTCGCGGCATCGCGGCATTCCTGCTGGGTCAGCGGCCGGCTGAGGCGCGGGCCTTTGCCTAGGATTCGGACGAACTGGGCGAAGGGATGCTCTGCCATGCTCAGAACCAGGCGATGACGGGAGAGTGGGCGACGGTCAAAGCGACGAAACCCTTCATGTCGACGGAGGTGACGCCGTCCGGCAGATCGGCGGGGCTCAATCCGCGCGCGCTCAGATCCTCGGCTAGCACATAGAGCGCCTGGGTCGGCACCTCTCGCGGGGATAGGGCTGCATAGACTCCGTCTTCCAGCAGCAGCAAGGTCGCGTTGGCGGTGGCGCGGCCGAGGCAGCGATCCAGCGCGGCGACCGAGTGGATGGTGTGAAGCGGCGCGGTCATGCTGTCACCACCACATCGGAACCGGCCAGCAGCACGGCCAGTTCCTCGCGCGCCACCAGATCGATGCCCGAAGGTGCCGCCATGCCGCGTTCGGCCAGGGACTCCTGTTCGACGGCGATCTGGTCGATCGCTTCTTCCACCAGTTCGGGCAGGCCGGAGCGCAGCCATTGCACGCCTTCGTCGGCCAGCACGAGCCGGACGTCATGGTCGAAGGCGGCGGCGGTCAGCGCCAGATCGAAAGCCTCGGGGCCGGCATCGAGCGGCGCGCGGGTCTGCAGGAAAAGGAAGCTTTTGTGCCGCATGTCAGTTCCCGAATACCACGACGCGATCGGCCTCGGCCGCCGCTTCCAGCCACTGCCCGACGCCTGAGATGCGGAAGCCCGGCGCCAGATTGGCCTCGCGCACGCCGCGCCGCAGGCCGGCGGTCGAGCACATCACCAGTTCGACCTTGCTCTCTTCGGCGAAACGGCTCCACTCGGCGACTGAGTTGCCTTCGGCCGGCGGCGGGGAGGACAGGCGGTTGGCGTGATGGACGCCGTCGGCCTGGAAGAAGATCTGCGTCACCTGATGGCCCTGGGCCAGCGCTTCGCGGGCGAAGGCGAGCGGGGTGGCCAGGAGGTTGGGCTGCCCGGCTTTCGGCGCCGAACGGATCAGCAAGGCGAATTTCACGGCCAGCTCGCTCCGATCTGGTCGAGAATCATGGCGGCGATCTCCTCTTCGGTTCCGATGCCTTGCAGCAGTACCGCATCCGATCCGGCGAACAAAGGCGGCAGATCGTCCGAGGCATGCATGCCGGCCGACAGCAGCAAGGGTTGCGCGACCACTTTCGGGGACTGCGCCAGCTTGCGCCAATCGGCGGCGAAGGGAGCTTGTTCGAGATAGAGCGTGACCACCTCGGCAAAACCACCCAGCTCCCGCAGGGTTGCGGCGACGGCTTCCGGCGTGCGGTTGGCGCCGCCTTCGCGCGAGCCGTGGCCGATCAGCAGCAAGGTGGTCCCGGCGGGATCGTCGGTCGCGGCCAAAGCGCGGCGATGGATCAGGCCGGGCAGGGAGGGATGGCAGCCGACCGGCGGGCAATAGGTCACGTTTGCTTTGCCGGGCAGCCCGAGGCGTTCGGGGATCAAGTGTTCGGTGTGCTTGCCCAGTCCGGCGAAATAGGGAACGACGAACACCGGGCCCTCGCGCAGATGATTGGCCGACAGGACCGGCTCCTGGCGCCAGAAGGCGAGGTCGACATGGGCAAAGCGCGGCTTCAGCGCCTCGGCAACACGATAGAGCCCCTGTGCTGCATCCGGATAGCGCGTCGAGCCGTGAGCGACCAGCAAAAGCGAAGCGGATTCGGTCATTCGCCCACTCTATCAGAAGGAATATCCGATGGTGCCGATGATCTGGCGCGGCGGGATGTATTGCTGGCTGGTCTGGAAGGTGCCGTAAGGATCGGTGTAGCGCGAATTGACGCCCGCCTTGTTGGTGACGTTGCTGGCGGTCAGCGACAGGGTGTAATTGCCGTCGTCGGGGGCGAAATCGAGATTGAGGTTCCACAGCCCATAGGCCTTGACCCTATCCAGGCCCGGCTCGTCGAACACCCGCGACCACAAAGCGCCGCGATAGACGTACTCGACCCTCGGCGTCAGCGTGCCGGCCAATGCCGAGAAGGCGTAGGAGACATTGACCGAGCCGGCATAATCGGGGGTCTTGGGCGGGGCGTTGCCGCCGATGTCGCGCGCAGCCCCGATCACCGCCGCCCAGCAGGCCGGATTGTAATAGGCGCCGCCATAGAGGCAGGCCGGATTGGTTGCCTCGATCTGGCGCTGCACGGTAGAATCGATGGTGCGATAGCGGCCCTGCACCGAGCCGCTTTCGGCGGTGAAATTGCCGTTGATGCGCAGGCGCTCGCCCAAGGCCAGATAGCTGAGTTCCGCCTCGCCGCCCCACACTTGGACCGAGGGGATGTTGGCCATGCCGCCATCGAACGGATAGGGATCCGTCTCGATATATTGCTGGTTGCGGTAATTGTAGAAGAAGCCGGCGAGATTGGCCCTGAGATGGCGGTCGAACAGGAAGTTCTTCGAGCCGATCTCGACGGCGGTATTGGTCTCGGGCTTGAAGCTGTCGGGCACCACGACGGCGGAGGCGACGCCATTGACGCCGCCCGGCTTGTACCCGCGCGAGAAGCTGGCATAGGCCAGGCTGTCGGGCGTGACGTCGTAATCCAGTTCCAGCCGCCAGGTCGGGGTGTGGTTGGAATAGCGGTGCGTCACGGGTGCTACGGCGAAGGCCGAGAAATTGAGCGCCGACAGAGTGTAGCCGTCATAATTGAAGCGCCCGCCGGCGGTAATGCGCAGATCGTCGGTGATCGGCCAGGTCGCCTGGATGAAGGGCGACACCGATTGGCGCTGGACATAGGTGTAATTGCCATAGGCCAGATTGGCCGGCGGATGGGTCTCGATGTCCGGCGTCACCGCCGTGACCGGGTTCGGATTGCTGCCCTCGAACTCGGCGACGAATTGCGAGCTGTGCTGGCTCAGCAGGAACACGCCGCCGACCCATTGCAGCCTGCTGTCGGGCAGCGACAGCAGGTCGAATTCCTCGTTGAGGTTGGTCAGCGAAGTGTTCCAGGCCGCCAGGTCGTCATAGGAGCCGAGGAGCGAATAGGCGCTGCGCGAGCTGTCCTCCTGCTGGCGATGGTCGAGGCCCTGGAAGGCGCTGACCGATTTGACGCTGAACCAGGGCAGGTCCCACTGCAGGTTGAGGTGGTAGAGCTGGGTGTCGAGATTGAATTTCGACGGATAATCCTGGCTGACCACCCTAGGGTCGGGGCTGGGATCGTTGATGTTCTTCTGCTCGGCGCCGTTCTGGTCCGCGCTGTACCACTGGCCGGTCAGGGTCGCGGTGAAAGTGTCGACGGGTTTCCAGGTCACCGCGACCTTGCCCGACAGATCGCCGGCATCGTCGAGCTTCTGCCCGGTCAGCGCGTTGGTGGCGAAGCCGTCATGCTGGAAATGCTGGCCCGAGACGCGCACCGCCCAATCCTCGCCCAGCGGCAGATTGACCTCGGCCCGCTCGCGGTGCAGGCCGTAATCGCCGAAACTGACATCGCCCTGGCCCGAGAAACGGCCCAGTTCCGGCTGCTTGGTCACGAGGCTGATGGCGCCGCCGATGGCGCTCTGTCCATAGAGCGCGCCCTGCGGGCCACGCAGCACCTCGATATGGTCGAGGTCGAACAGGGTCTGGTCGAGCGAGATGGTATTGGCGACATAGACCCCGTCGATGAACAAAGCGACGCCGGGCACGGTGATCGAGGCGTTTTCCGGGGTCTCGGACCCTATGCCGCGGATGGTGACCACCGTCTCGAAGCCCGAGCTCTTGGTGATTTCGAGGCTGGGGACCATGCCATTGAGCCCGGCCAGATCGACGACATTGGATTTGTCGAGGGTTTCCGGGGGAATCGCGGTCAGGGCCAGGGCGGTCTTCTGCAGATCGGTCGAGCGCCGCTCGGCGGTGACGGTGATTTCCTCGATCGGCGCGCGGTCAGCATTCTCCGCCGCTGCGTGCAAGGCAGGCACGGCCAGCATCGCCGCCGTGGCCATCAAGCCGGCCCGGCGCACCGATATCTTTTCCCCACGCACCCCTCACGCACCTTTTTTATTTTGCAAAGCACAATAGTGGGGGTGATACGCGGCAAGATAAAGGGGGCGGGCGCAATTTCCTGCCAGAGAACGTTCTCATCGGCCTGAGTTGACTACGTACAGGGATGAACAGGATCCGCGGCTCCGCCGCTAAAAAGGATAAACGAGGATAGGCCTCAGCGCAGACGCACAACATCGCGACCGCACGACTCATCCCCGTTCATCCTTTTCATCCCGTTCATCCCCGTACGTAGTCGACTCCGCCGCAGGGCTTTAGAAACCAATCCCCAATGTCACACGACGCCATGCCTCGATTTCCGCTCGCTGGCTGGCCAGTTTTCCCTCGGTGTAGAGCAGCGCATCCTCGCCCAACAGCAGCCGCAGCGGCGGTTCCGGATGATCGGCGATGGCCAGGATGGCATGCGCCGCCTTGCCCGGATCACCTGTCTCTCCGCCGGCATGATCTGCCAGTAACCGGCGCGACTGGCCAACTGTATCGTCGTAATCGGCGATGATCCGGGCGCTTTGCCGGCGTGAGCGGGTGGAGAAATCGGTACGCAGGCCGCCCGGTTCGATCAGGGTGACGGCGATCCCAAGCGGGGCAACTTCCTGGGCGAGGGTTTCTAGCGCGCCTTCGAGGGCGAATTTGCTGGCCGAATAGGGGCCGAGGCTGGGCCAGCCGACCAGGCCGGAGACCGAGCTGATGGCGATGATGTGGCCGGAACGGCGTTGGCGCATGCCGGGCAAGACGGCGCGCAGCAGGGACATCACCGAGAAGAAATTGACCTCGAACTGCTCGCGCAATTCGGCGTCCGAGGTTTCCTCGACGCCGCCGACCAGTCCATAGCCGGCATTGGCCACCAGAATGTCGATCTCGCCGGCGGCCGAGACGGCTTCGGTCATGGCGGCGGTGTCGCGCACGTCGCAGCGCCAGGTTTCGGCGCCCGGCAGATCCTCGCCGCCGCGCTGGATCGCCGCCACCTTGTCGCCGCGGGCTAATGCGGTTTCGGCCAGGGCGCGGCCGAGGCCCGAGCCGGTGCCGGTGATCAGCCACCTCTTGTTCATTCTTGTCGCTCTCCCACATTCACTGTGTTCTTATGGTGATAGAG
>Ga0213872_10002261_pt1 | contig 11488 bp, 9 predicted proteins | sample VelepicomBERX_R2_FD_160071 | JGI IMG/M metagenome (GOLD analysis project Ga0213872, IMG submission 160071) | Rhizosphere microbial communities from Vellozia epidendroides in rupestrian grasslands, the National Park of Serra do Cipo, Brazil - RX_R2 | ecosystem: Host-associated > Plants > Roots >... | reverse complement strand
CGCCGAGCGAACGCATCACGCCTCACCTGACACCGGGCCGGCGCCGCATCCAGCTGCAGGAATTTTCTCTCGACTACACCCTGGTCCGTTCCAAGCGCCGCTCGATCGGTTTCCTGATCGACGAAGACGGCTTGCGCGTCACGGCGCCCAAATGGGTCACGCTGGTCGAGATCGACAATGCCATCAACGAAAAGCAGCGCTGGATCCTGACCAAGCTCCACGAGCGGCGCGAGCGCACTGCACGCCTGCACCCGCAAACGGAGTGGCGCGACGGCGCCACCCTGCCCTATCTCGGCGCCGACATCACGCTGCGCATCCGTGCCGGCCATGCCGACGGCATCGCCTATGATGAGACGACGCGTGAATTGACCGTTTCCCTGCCTGCCGAAGCGGCCGAGCGGCAATTGAAGGATCGCGTGCAAAGCTGGCTGCAGGCACGGGCCAAGGCCCTCTTCGCCGCACGTTTGCCCGTGTATGCGGAAAAGCTGGACGTCAGCTACCACTCGTTTGCGCTGTCGTCAGCGCTGACGCAATGGGGCTCGTGCACGGCAGACGGCAAGATTCGCCTGAATTGGCGCCTTATCCATTTCTCACTGGAATTGATCGACTACGTGGTCGCGCACGAACTGGCGCATCTGCGCGAGATGAATCACAGCCCGCGCTTCTGGGCCACCGTGCAGTCGGTGTTCCCGGAATTCGAGTCCGCCAGGAAGGCCTTGCGCGAACATACGCCGGAAACGCTGCCGGCTTTCTAACTCGTTAGAGAATGACTTATGGGAACCTCTAGAATTCTGCACACCATGCTGCGCGTAGGCGACTTGCAGCGCTCGATAAGCTTCTACACCCGGCTGCTCGGCATGAACCTACTGCGCACCACCGACCGTCCCGAGCAGCAATACACGCTGGCCTTCGTCGGCTACGGCACCAATCCCGAGCACGCGGAACTGGAGCTGACCTACAACTATGGCGTCGAGCAGTATGAGATCGGCACCGCCTATGGCCACATCGCCATCGGCGTCGAAGACGTCCACGGCACTTGCGACGCCATCAAGGCGGCCGGCGGCAAGGTCACGCGCGAAGCGGGGCCGGTCAAAGGCGGCACCACCGTGATCGCCTTCGTGCAAGACCCGGACGGCTACAAGATCGAACTGATCGAGCGCAAAGCCTGATTCGCATTTATTTTTGCGCCACGCGCGCAGCCGTCAGCTCAATCTCGACCAAACCGCCTGGCATGGGCAGAGCCACAATTTGCAGCGTCGTGCGCACCGGCTTGTTCGGCTGTGCGGCGGTGCCGAAGAACTGACCATAGGCCGCGTTCAGGCCGGCAAAGTCCATCTTGCCGTCGAGCTTGGGATCACCCACCAGAAACACGTTGACCTTGACCACGTCGGCCATGGAATAGCCCTCCGCGGCCAACAGCTTTTCGAATTTCCTGAGGATGGAAGTCGCCTGGGTCCTGGTGTCGCCATAGGCTTCAACGGTGCCCTTGGGTGCGTCGGGGTTGGCGACATCGGCCAGCGTACCGCTGAAGAAGGTGATAGTCGCACCGGCCGGCACGGTAACCGCTGTCGCCAGCGGCAGGGTGGAATTCGGGTTGGAGCTGCGCTTGATCTCGTCGCCGAGAGCAAGGCTGGACAGCAACAGCAGACTTGCCGCGCCGACGGCGCATTTTGCCAAAGCTTGCATGCGAACACCTCCCAGGGTTGGAACTACACTACCCTCGCCTATCCGAGGTTGGCGAGGGCGACATACTGCTCCATAGGCACCGCTTCCGGCCGCAATTGCGGGTCGATGCCGGCATCGACCAACTGATGCTCGGTAAACATCCCCGCCAGGCAATTGCGTATCACCTTGCGCCGCTGCGAAAACGCTTTCGTCACCACCGCTTCCAGGCGCGCCGCATCACAGGCCAGCGGTTGCGTCAACGGAATCATGCGCACGATGGCGGACTCGACCCGGGGTGGCGGATCGAAGGCTTCGGGCGGGACGATGAACATCAATTCCATATGGTAGCGCCATTGCAGCATGACCGACAGCCGCCCGTACTCCTTGCCGCCCGGTTCGGCCACCATGCGTTCTACCACTTCCTTTTGCAGCATGAAGTGCTGGTCTTGTACGCGCGGCGCAATCTCGGCCAGATGAAAAAGCAGGGGGCTGGAAATGTTGTAGGGCAAGTTGCCCACCACACGCAGCTTGTTGCCGGCGGCAACCGGGATGCCGGAGAAATCGAATTGCAAGGCGTCGGCGGCATGCACCACCAGCCTGGCCGGATCGAACTCCTTGCCCAGGCGCGCCACGAGGTCGCGATCGAGTTCGACCACGTGCAACTGGCGCACGCGCTCCAACAGCAAGCGCGTCATGGCCGCCAGGCCGGGACCGATCTCGACCATAGAATCGCCGGGTTGCGCATCGATCACGCGCATGATGTTGTCCAGCACCGATTGATCGGTCAGGAAATTCTGTCCAAAACGTTTGCGGGCAATATGTTTCATGAAGTCTGCCTATGCCCCCTGCCGGCCACAGCCATCTGCGCCGCCAGCTCGATGGCGGCCAGCATGCTGCCGTGGTCGGCACGGCCGATGCCTTGCGCAGCCAGGTCGAGCGCGGTGCCGTGATCGACCGACGTGCGAATGATGGGCAACCCGAGCGTGACGTTGACGCCGCGGCCGAAGCTTGCGTATTTGAGCACCGGCAGTCCCTGGTCGTGGTACATCGCCAATACGCAATCGGCCTGTTCCAGGTACTTGGGCTGGAACAGGGTATCGGCCGGATAGGGGCCGCTGACGGCAATGCCGGCGGCCTGCGCCGCCTGCAGCGCAGGGATAATGACGTCTATCTCTTCCCGCCCCAGGTACCCGCCTTCGCCAGCGTGCGGATTCAAGCCGGCAACGAGGATGCGCGGCTTTGCCAAACCGAATTTGCCACGCAAATCGGCATCGATGATGCGCAGCGTACGCAGCAAGCCATCGGTCGTGATGGCGCCGCTCACTTCCTTCAGCGGCAGATGCGTGGTGGCGAGCGCTACCCGCAAAGGCGCGCCAGACGAAGTGGGCCCTGCCAGCATCATGACAACTTGTTCGGTGGCGGTTTTCTCGGCCAGGTATTCGGTATGCCCCGTAAACAGTACGCCAGGCACGCCGGCATCGTTGATGATGCTTTTTTGCAGCGGTGCGGTGGCGATGGCATCAACCGTTCCCCCCATGGCGCAGGAGATGGCCACGTCGAGCGTCTGCAAGACGGCCCGCCCGTTGCCGCTGTCCAGTGTTCCCGGAATAACCGGTGTCTGCAAGGGACAATCGATCACGGCAATACGATCGATGCCGAAAGCCGGCAGACCGTCGTTGCGCAAAGCCTGCTGCGACAAGGCCACCAGTTGTATGGCGGGGTCGATGGCCGCTGCGGTCAGCGCCAGAAAAGCAGCATCGCCGACCAGGACGGCCTCGACGGCCTGGCGCAGTTGCCAGGCGGCGCGAACGGCGATTTCCGGGCCGATTCCGGCCGGTTCGCCACAGGTGACGGCTACGCGCGAACGCCGGCCTTGCGGGCCCACAGCGCTCATGCCGCTAGCCGTCGCGCTCATGAATCACTTGTCGTCCGAGCGGAATTCGACGTAGGTACGGTCGCGCAACGCGCGCAACCAGTCTTGCGTCGCTTCGTCAAGCTTGCGCTCGCGGATAGCCTGACGCGCCAGCAGGCGCTGGCGCTCTTTCGAGACGTCGTCGCTCTTGCGTTCGATCACTTGGATCAGGTGGAAACCGAATTGGGTCTGTACCGGATCGCTGACTTCACCGGGTTGCAGCGTGTTCATGACTTTCTCGAATTCAGGCACCAGGTCGCCTGGATAGACCCAGCCCAGGTCGCCGCCCTTGGCGGCCGAGCCGTCATTCGAATACAGCTTCGCCAAGTCCTCGAAAGTGGCTGCCTTGTTGACCAGGCGGTCGCGCAGTTCGGTGAGCTTGCGGCGCGCTTCGGTCGCCGTCACGACTTGATTGACCTTGATCAGGATATGGCGCACATGGGTCTGCTGCACGGTCGGAACGGTCGGTTGGCCGCCACGCATCACGCTGGGCGAGCGCTTGCCGACCAGCTTGACGATGTGAAAGCCGTTTGCGCTCTTGACGATGCCCGACACCTCGCCCGGCTGCAGGTTGGCGACGGCATCGAGGAAAAGCTGCGGCAGACGGTCTTGATTGCGCCAACCCAGGTCGCCGCCCTTGATCGCGGTATCGGAGGAATCGGAATAGGTTGCCGCCAATTTGGCGAAGTCGGCGCCCGACTTCAATTGACGCAGCAAGTCCTCGGCCTTGGCGCGGCGCGCGGCAATCTGCTCGGCGCTGGCGTTTTCCGGAATGCCGATCAGGATGTGCGCCAAGTCCAGTTCCTGCTGCGCCGCCTTCGCGCCGTTTTGCGCCGCAAGGTAATTGTCTACTTCAGATTCGGTGATCTGCAGCTTGTTTTCGACTTCACGCTCGCGTACACGCTGCATCAGGATTTCATCGCGGATCGCCTCGCGGAATTTCGGAAACGGTGTGCCGTCGCGTTCCACCTGGTCGCGAAATTGCTGCATGGTCATCTTGCTAGATTCGGCAATGCGCAGCACGTATTGATCGAGCATCAAGTCGTCGATACGCAGGCCGTCGTCCTTGGCCAACTGGATTTGCGCGCGGTCGATGATCATGCGCTCCAGCACCTGCTTTCGGAATTCCGTCTGCGGCGGCATCGCCACACCCTGCGCCCTCATATTCTTTTCGATGAACTTCATGCGCTCGTTGAGCTCGTTGCGTGTGATCACGTCGTCGTTCACCACCACGACGATCGCATCGGCCAACTGTGTTTCGACGCGCGGTTTGGCCGGAGCAGCCGAAGCAGCAGGGGCGGCTGCAGGGCTTGCTGCGGGAGCAGTTTGTGCCCACGCACCGGACTGGACCCACAATGCGGTCAAAAATATTGTCGCCAGCTTGGTGGGAGAGTTCATGATCTTGCTCATTAATGGTGGGGTTGGGTGGGGTTGAAAAGGTGTGGTTGAAAAGAAATTCATGCCTGTGTTCTTTATGGATTGACCGGCTTGGGTGCTTGATTCACTGCCTGATAGCCCGGCACATTGAGCCGGATTGCTTCCAGCGCATTAGAACCCAGTTGGGCGAATCCGTTCAGCTCAAGCTGGAAAAAAGTCGATGTCGAGCTGACTGCGGTCGCGGTCTGCGTATGCTGGCCGCCGAAGCGGAACACCCAGCAGTCGGCCTTGTATTCGACCGCCATCAGGCCTTGGACGATCTTGTGGTCGGGCACCGAATAGTCGACGCGCCCCACCGCGTACCAGCGCTGCAAAATCGGCCATTGGCCCGAAGTATCGAATTGCTGCACGCCATTTTGCACATCGCGCAGATACTGCACGTTGAACAGCTTTTTCGGTCCAGGCTGCCAGCGCATCACGAGATTGGCCTGGTTCACGCTGTGCGTGCTCTCACTATAGTCGATATCGGCGCTGCCGCTCAACAGCGCGGAAAACCGCCCCAACGCAGAGAACAGCAGGTCGGATTTACTGGTGGAGGCAGGCAATTCGCCAGGCAGCGTCACCTCTTCCTGATTGAAGGCGAAGCGCTGGCCGATCGCGAAACGCGCCCGTTCTTCGCCGCTGGCCTCGATGAAGCGCGTGACCACGGCCGCCGTCACCTGGTTGGCGTCGCCGATGCGGTCGCCGCCGATGAAACGGTTGGTGTTGAACAACTGCGCATAGCTGACGTCGGCGTCGGCGCTGTCGAAATTCGGAATCAGGCTCTGGTCGCGATACGGCGTACGCACGTAGAACAGGCGCGGTTCCAGGGTCTGCGTGAAATCCCTGCCGAACAGTTCGGTATCGCGCTCGAAGATCAGACCGCTATCCAGCGAAAAGGTTGGCACGCTGCGCGTAAACTGGCCCGGCGTGCCCTGAGCCTGGTCCTGCAGATCGTATTTCGTCAGATTGAAGGAAAGCTTCGGCGTCAGGAAGCCGCCCGGCGCGATCATCGGGTAAGCCAGGCTGGGCGTAAACGTATAGCGGTCGCCCTCGACCATGTCGGGTTGCCAGAAGCGTACCGCCTCGAAATCGGTCGACCAGTCGAAACCGCCGACATCCTGACGGCCGGCATGGAACAGGAATTGCGGCAAGCGGTCGTAAGGCTGGGTGATCGGCGCCAGCGGGTCTTGCAGCACCTGATAACCGGTCGCGCGCAGACTCGCATACCAGAACGGCTGCGCATAGGTAAGATCGACGCCGCGCCCCAGCAGGCGCTGTGCGGCCGTGGTAATGGTGCGCGTGAAGTCGTTCGGATAGTTGTCGTCGGAAGCCGCGTTAAGATTCCAGTTGAAGGTCAAACCCGGCGCCAGCACGGTGTTCTGCACGGAGCTGATGGCCCAACGGTCGGTGCCGGTGGCGGCATCGTGCGGCAGGATTTCCAGCTTGGTTTCGCCGTTGAACGTTGGTTCCAGGTACCGCATATCGGCCCCGATCTGGACGCCGCGCTGCGTAATGAAATTCGGGAACAGCGTCAAATCGCGGTTCGGCGCGATATTGAAATAATAGGGCGTCTCGATGTCGAGTCCGCCGCGATTCGAGCCGCCTACGGTCGGCGCCAGAAAACCCGATTTGCGCGCGTCCGACAGCGGAAACGGCATTTCCGGCGCCCACAGGATGGGCCAATCGTCGAAGTAAAGCACCGCGTGCGAAGCACTGCCGGTATCGCGGCCGCGGTCGATGTCCATGGTCGAAGACTTCAGGTACCAGTCCGGATCCGGCCCCTCGCAGGTGCTGTAGCTGCCGTCGATCACCTTGGCGTGATCGTCGCCTTCGAAATCGATGCGCTTGGCCTGGCCTTGCGCGTTATTGCTGGCCAGATGATAGGTCGGGTCGAGCATATAGCCGGTGCCCGTATCCATCTTCAGTTTCAGTTCGTCGCCGGTATACAGGTCGCCGAAGCGCATCATCTTCACGTGACCGGACGCCTCGATCAAGTCGTCGATCACGTAGTAGGTAGCCTGATCGGCCTTGACGGCGGTATCGCATTGCGACACTTCGACGTCCTTATCCATGTGCATGACGCGGTCCGGGCTGCCGCTCATGCTTTCGGCGCGCGCATTCTGCGGACAGCTCTTGTCCTGCCGCCCTTTCTTGGGCGCGGGCGGAGCGGCAACCACGTCGATCGCCGCGGTATTGACGGCCGTGCCGAAAGTATCGCCGGTACCGCTCGCCGGCTGCATGGGCGCCGTTTGCGCGTGCGCGAGCGTTGCCGCCGACCAGCTTGCGACAACGGCAAGGGTCAGGGGCAAAAGACGCGGAAGATCGGAAAATGCCGGAAACCTGGTCATGAAATCAAGGAATCAAGCACCACATGAATATCCGTTTTGGCACGGCATTTGGCGTATTTTTTAGTCGAATCCCGTATTATATGGGAACTCTCGATGTAGGACGCTTTCGCGCCCTCCCTCAAAATCGTTCCACATTGGCATTTCCGGCCCGCTTTATATCTCGTTCCATGTCTTTTACCCCCCCGACTGATCCCCGTTTCACGCAATTGAGCCAATGGCTCGGCACTTTAACGACCCCGACACTGCAGCTCGACAGCTTGCGCCCGGCATCGGCCGACGCCAGCTTCCGCCGCTATTTCCGCCTGGATGCGGCCGATGGCGCCAGCTACATCGCGATGGACGCGCCGCCGCCGCAGGAAAACGCACGCGCCTATCTGCAGGTTGCGCAATTGTTCGAGCAGGCCGGCGTCTCGGTGCCGCACATCCTGGCCCAGGATGCCGACAACGGCTTTTTGCTGATTTCCGACTTCGGCAACACCACTTACCTCAACGCACTCGGCCCCGACAATGCACACAAGCTGTATATCGACGCCATCGACGCCCTGATATTGATACAGGTGCACAGCCGCGCCGAGGTCTTGCCCGAGTACGACCGCGCCTTCCTGCAACGCGAACTGATGCTATTCCCCGAATGGTATGTGGGCAAGCATTTGGGCAAGACCCTGAGTGACGCCCAAAGCAAGGACTTGAATGCCGTCTTCGATGCGCTGCTGGCCAATATCGTGGCGCAACCGCAAGTCTATGTGCATCGCGACTACCATTCGCGCAATTTGATGGTGTTGCAAAAAGGAAATCCCGGCATCCTCGATTTCCAGGATGCACGCTTCGGCCCCATCACCTACGATATCGCCTCGCTGCTGCGCGACGCTTACATCCAATGGGACGAGGAAATGGTACTCGACCTGGCGATCCGCTACTGGGAGCGCGCCAAGCGCGCCGGCTTGCCTGTGGCGCCCGATATCGACACTTTTTATCGCGACTTCGAATTCACCGGCCTGCAGCGGCATCTGAAAATTCTCGGCATTTTCGCGCGCCTGTACCACCGTGACGGCAAGGATGCCTACCTCAGCGATTTGCCGCTGGTCATGCACTATGTGCGCAGTACCGCCAGCCGCTACAAGGAATTGAAGCCGCTGATCCGCCTGCTCGATCAGCTCGAGGGCGAAGCGCCCAAAGTCGGTTATACGTTCTAGACACTGCCATGAAAGCCTTGATTTTTGCCGCCGGACGCGGCGAACGGATGCGCCCGCTGACCGATTCCTGCCCCAAGCCGCTACTGAAAGTACGCGGCCGGCCTCTGATCGTCTGGCATATCCTCAACCTGGTGCGCGCCGGCATCACCGAGATCGTGATCAACCATTCTCACCTGGGGCACATGATTGTGGACTCCCTCGGCACTGGAGAAAACTTCGGCGCCCGCATCAGTTATTCGGCCGAGGAAACGGCGCTGGAAACGGCAGGCGGCATCGCCCAGGCGCGCGCACTGCTCGGCGATGAGCCCTTCGTTGCCGTGGCCGGCGACATTTATTGCCCGCATTTCGACTTCAGCCAGGTCAAGAGCGTGCTTGAGGACAATGACGTGTGGGGCAATCCGCATCCGGCCGACCGGCGCGATGTCGCCTGGCTTTACCTGGTCAAGAACCCCGAACATCATCCGCAAGGTGACTTTGCGCTCAACAGCTTTTCCGTCGCCAACGAAGGCGGTCCGCGCTACACCTTTTCCGGCATAGGCGTATACCGGCCGGAAATTTTCAACGAGATTCAACCAGGTCAGACCGCCAAGCTCGCGCCCATCCTGCGCGCTTGGGCCGAGCGCGGCCAGGTCGGCGGCGATATCTATCGCGGCGATTGGTTCGATGTCGGTACGCCTGAACGCCTGGCTGCACTGAATGCGCCTTACGCAGAAAAGACGGTGCGGCATTGACTGCCGATTACAACAAATACGATATCGCGATTTGCGGCGCCGGCCCCGTGGGCCTGACGCTGGCACTGTTGTTGACCAAGCATGGCATGGCAGCCGGACGCATCGCGCTGGTCGACGGCAAGACCGTGGAGCAGGCGGCCAAGGATCCGCGTTCAATCGCCCTGTCCTATGGCAGCCGGCAAATCCTCGAAGCAGTCGGCGCCTGGTCCTTATTGACTGCTGCTGCGGCGGCAGCCACCGCCATTGAAGAAATCCACGTCTCGCGCCGCGGCCACTTCGGCCGCACCCTGATCGACCGCAGGGAATTCGACCTGCCGGCCCTGGGCTACGTCACACGCTACGGCGCATTGGTGAATGCGCTCGCTGCCCGGGCGGCCGGGGAGGGCATTGCCGTCTTGAGACCGCTGCAGGTCAACGCGCTCGATGAGTCCGAGACCGGTGTAACACTCACTTGCGCCGACGGCACTGTCGTACATGCCCCGCTGGCTGCACAGGCCGAAGGTGGCATCTATCCCGAGCAGGCCGGCAAGAGCGTTCAACGCGATTACGATCAGACTGCCGTGGTCGCGCAGGTGTGGGCCGATAAAGCCATCGCGCATCGCGCCTACGAGCGCTTCACTGAGCAGGGTCCGCTGGCCCTGCTGCCGCAGGATGACGGTTATGCCTTGGTCTGGTGCGTGCGGCCGGCGCGCGCGGCAGAATTGCTGGCGCTGGCTGACGATGCCTTCCTGGAAGCGCTGGGAGCGGCCTTCGGCACGCGCCTGGGCCGCTTTACGCGCATCACACCGCGCGCCGCCTTCCCCTTGGGACTGAACACGGAAGCGTCCAACACGGAAAGTGTCAAATGCAGCGTCGCCATCGGCAATGCGGCGCAGACGCTGCACCCGGTGGCGGGACAAGGGCTCAATCTCGGCTTGCGCGATGCCATGGTATTGGCACGCCTGCTCGCTGAAGACAATAGCCCCGCGGCGCTGCAGCGCTTCGTCGCCGGCAGGCGTACCGATCGCAGCCTGACCATACGCCTGACCGATGTCATGGCGCGCGTCTTCGCCGCCGCACCGGAGGGGGCGCTTTCGCAAACGCTGCTGGGCGCCTCACTGGGGTTGATCGACGTGCTGCGACCGGCAAAAAAAATGCTGGCCGAACACATGATGTTCGGCCAGCGTTCATAGACCGCCGAAACTACGGCGGCTCAAACCCACATCAAGCACTCATCAAGCACGTAGGGCGGTCTGCACCTCGTCCAGCATCTTCTTGGCGTCGCCGAACAGCATGCGGTTGTTGTCCTTGTAGAAAAGCGGATTGTCGACGCCGGCATAGCCGGAAGCCATGCTACGCTTCATCACGATCGATGTCCTGGCCTTCCACACTTCGAGCACCGGCATGCCGGCGATAGGGGAGGTCGGATCCTCTTGCGCGGCCGGGTTGACGATGTCGTTGGCGCCGATCACCATGGCGATGTCGGTGTCGGCAAAGTCTTCGTTCAACTCGTCCATTTCGAACACGATATCGTAGGGCACCTTGGCTTCGGCCAGCAGCACGTTCATGTGGCCCGGCATGCGGCCCGCGACCGGATGGATGCCGAAGCGCACGTTGACGCCCTTCTCGCGCAACAGCTTGGTGATCTCATACACGGTGTGCTGGGCTTGCGCCACTGCCATGCCGTAGCCGGGCACGATGATCACGTTCTTGGCTTCGCGCAGCAGTTCGGCTGTTTCGGCGGCGCTGACCGCCACCACTTCGCCGGCCGGCTGGGTCGTACCACCTGCACCACCTGCGCCAGCGGCAGGAGCACCGCTGCCGGTGCCGAAACCGCCGGCAATCACGCTGATGAAATTGCGGTTCATGGCGCGGCACATGATGTAGGACAGAATCGCGCCACTGGAGCCGACCAAGGCGCCGGTCACAATCAGCAAGTCGTTCGACAACATGAAACCGGTTGCCGCCGCCGCCCAACCCGAATAGCTGTTCAGCATCGACACCACCACCGGCATGTCGGCGCCACCGATGGCCATCACCATGTGCACGCCGAACAGCAGCGCGATCACCGTCATGACAAGCAAGGCCGCCATGCCCTGGCTTGACTCGGCGTTGAGGAAAACGTAGCCGAAATACAGCACGACCAGCAAGGCGGCCAGGTTTAGCCAATGGCGACCCGGCAGCAGCACCGGCTTGCCGCCGATGCGGGCGGACAATTTGCCGAAGGCGATCACGGAGCCA
>Ga0213872_10002260_pt1 | contig 11493 bp, 6 predicted proteins | sample VelepicomBERX_R2_FD_160071 | JGI IMG/M metagenome (GOLD analysis project Ga0213872, IMG submission 160071) | Rhizosphere microbial communities from Vellozia epidendroides in rupestrian grasslands, the National Park of Serra do Cipo, Brazil - RX_R2 | ecosystem: Host-associated > Plants > Roots >... | reverse complement strand
CGAGTGCCCGACAGATCTCTGAAATATCGAGCCAGCGTCCGATTCTGTGGAGCAGGTCAGCCGTGCCTAATCCTCTCCCGTACATCGTATTTATTCCGTACTGTGGCATAAATGCAGGGTATGTCGTTGCGCGCTGCGAAGTTCCTGTCAATTCCCCCCTTGCGGCCGGTCGGCTAGTTAACTGTACAGGGTAGATTGGCGATTATGCATAAACTCACGGGCACGGAGCGAGTCCGATTTCCTTCGCTCGCCTACTCAGCGCTGAAAAGCGTCGATCAACGACTAATTCTTGGAGTACACGCGTTTCAACCCCGCTTATGCTGATGCGAACAGCTGGCTCCAGTTCGAGTGTGGAGCGGTACAAATTCCACAACTAAAGCACGTCGAACAAACGGCCTCGATATTGCTGCCTTTCTTGTTCCGGGGGGGGCTAGCGGGTCAACGCCGTCAATAAGCGACCTGGGGATTCGGCGCCAATTGAACGCCGAATCGGTGAGTCAAAGCCCGTTCCAGATACAAATCATTGCCAGTGTCACAGCGAAATGAATCGACGTGTTCTGTTGTGAACTCGCATTGAGAGGCTCGATGAGATCTGATTAAGCCTCATGAGACCGAACCATCAGTCAGGCTAAGACGATCTTACGAGCTTCTCCTTCCGGATCATCCACCATCTTGCATTCGTTGTCCCACACCAAGGTCTTGTTTGTCTCTGGATCCGTAGGCGCCCACTTCAGTCCCGGACCACTCGGATTACCCGTCGCAGCAAACGCCGCCCATGCCGATGCCATCTTTTCCGCCAATGCCTGCGCCTCCGGAGTATTGCCCGTTCCCTGCTCGCATCGCTTCGTATTGTCGAAGCAGAATTGCAGCTCCGCCGTATGCCACGCGCCGGGCACGCCATCCAGCATCGGCGACTGCCATGTAAAGTAGTACGCGTACGCCGGTGCCGCCCTCAGCTCATGCTTCAGCCGCGCCATCTTCACCACATTGTTCCGCATGCCCAGCCCATTCAGCCCCGGAGTGCCGCTACACATATACGACAGCGTCTGAATTTTCTTCTGTGGATACGCCTTCTTCAACGTGGCAACAATTGCCGTCGCCTTCTCCTCGCCATACGTTTTTGCAAGGTTTGCATGCCACTCTTCTTCCGTCGGCCGCGAAGACATCTGGTTGCCCTCTTCGCTTACCGACCCCACCAGCATGGGCACGTCCTTCGACACCTCCGGCGCAGCATCGAAGAACGAACGCATGGTGATCAACTTCCCGTCGACGCAAGGCGACCACCCCACGCGCGGCGTACCTGACGCTCCCGGCCCCATCATCGGTCGTCCCGGCGGATTGATCTTCGCAGCCGCTGCGTTCCCGGCCGAAAACAGCTTCGCCCACTCCATCTTCTGTAGCGCGCCAATATCGTTTGGCGCCAACCCGAGCTCCTTCATCGTCTGCTGCGCCAGTTCCTTCTGCTGATCCCGGCTTGGAATGTTCCCGCCCCCGCCTGACTGTGCTGACGCCCGATGAAACAGACCTACAGCCGAAGGCATCCCCATCAGGGTCGTTACCTTCGACCCGCCGCCCGACTGCCCGTAGATCATCACGCGATCCGGATCGCCACCGAAGTTCTCGATGTTCTCATGAACCCACTTGAGCGCCGCCACAAGGTCCGTCATTCCCACATTTGCCGAGTCCTCGTACGCAGAACCGCCGATCTCCGCCGCGTCGAAGAACCCAAGAACATTCAGCCGGTGATTCACCGAAACCTGTACCACGTCATGATGACGCGCCATCTGCGCACCCTCATGCGATGGCAGCTCATACGAGGACCCGAAACTAAACCCGCCTCCATGCATGTAGAACATCACCGGCCGCTTGCCCGTGAGGCTAGGCGTCCAGATGTTCAGTTTCAGCATGTCCTCGCTCTGCCAACCGTCATCCCAGTCGAAGAGAAACGTCTGCTCGATGCTCGTCCACGGATGCAGAGTCTGCGGGCAGCTGGCGCCGTACGTCAAAGCCGGATACTCATCCGTCCACGGCGCCGGCGGTTTGGCCGGAAGCCACCGATTCTCGCCTGCGGTCGAGGCCGCATACGGCACGCCCTTGAACGTCGACACGCCGCCATCGACGAATCCGCGCACCTTGCCGTACTGTGTCGTCGCGACTGCCGATCGCGGAGTCGTGACATTGCCAGGCTCCTGATGAACCCCCGTCTTCACGCTGTCAGAACCAAATGCAGGTTTGCTCAACGCTACGCCCAATCCCGCGGTGGTCGATAGGAGCAGCGCCTCACGCCGCGTCAGAACAACAGAATCTTTCGATTTCGACATGACCAGCATCTCCTCTCGTGTTCTTCAAGCGATCAGAGCTTCACAGGGATGAGTGCTCTTGTGAAACTCTGCGCAGCGCAATCCCGCTACTCCGGCAACGCGTACTGTCCGTTAACGTGGAACTTTCCAGTCGCAACCGGCGCTTGTGTATCCGGCTGTCCTCCACCGATGCTGATCGCGTAATCCCCGTCCGCGATAATCGGATTCCCATCCTCCGTCACCATGCCCAAATCGCGTGGCTTCAACTCGAAGTGCACTTGTTGGCTTGCTCCGGGGTCCAAATGAATCCGCTTGAAACCCCGCAGAGCGAGGCGCGGGGCGCCCTTGACGCCAGGAAATTTGAGATACAGCTGCACCACCTCATTGCCAGCAATATTTCCAGTGTTTGTCACCGTCACACCGGCGGCAACCGGCTGTCCAGCCGCAACGGGTTGAGTGGGGATACTCAGATCGCTGTAGCTGAATTTCGTGTAGCTCAGCCCATAGCCAAACGGATACAGCGGTTTGCCGGTGAAGTACCGATACGTCCGGTTCGCCATCCCGTAGTCTTCGAAGTTTGGCAGTTGATCAACACCCTTGTAGAACGTAACGGGCAGCCGGCCCGTTGGATTATTCTTCCCGCTCAGCGTCTCCGCAACCGCCGTACCACCCTCTTCGCCCGGATACCAGGCCTCCACAATTGCATTCGCATGTTCGTTGATCCAGTTCACCGCCAGCGCGCTTCCGTTCATCAACACGACCGCAAGCGGCTTTCCCGTTGAAGCAACGGCCTCCACCAGGTCCTCTTCCGGCTGCGGAAGATCGATGCTGGTGCGATCTCCACCCAGGAATCCCGGTTCACTCACCGGCATCTCTTCACCCTCAAGCTGGCTCGTGATGCCCACCACTGCTATCACCGCGTCGGCATTCTTCGTCACCGCAATGGCTTCAGGCGATACCGCGTTGTTGACTCGCGTCCAGAACAGCTCGGCATGCGCCTTACCGTTGTTGCTGCCGTAATTCATCTGTACTGCCGCCTTACGGCCTTTTTCAAGGTGGACGCGGCCCACAACCGACACGGGCTCATTTCCGCCGCCGAAGGTCACGGCTACCGGCTTATCGTCGACCATCAGCCTTCCAAACCCAAGGCAACGGACGCCGAGAATGAAGTCGCCTGTTTCCTGCGGCGTGAGGAATCCAGACCACTGGACCCCAAAGGTCTTCTTGCCGGCGACTTCTGCCGGCAGGCTCTCCTGTGTGAGGTTCACGTTCGGCTCGATACGGCTGAGGATGGGAGTGCTCTTCGTCTCAGAGCCCGGGCCTCCGCGCATCCCGCCGTTGTAGTCAGCCTTCACGCCAGACTTGCCGTCCGGCGTGGTCAGCAGGGCACTTGGAACAGGGGTTCCTTCGGTGCGCAGGAATTGCGTGCCCGGAACGAATGTGATGGATGCATTAGGAAACTCGGCCTTGAGACCTTCCATGATCGAAACAATGTGCGTGGGCTGGCCAGCGTAATTTCCAATCAGCGGTCGCGTCTGGTCCGCTAGGGGCCCAACAACCGCAATCTTCTTGATCGAGGACTTCAGCGGAAGCAGCCCGTCATTTTTCAGCAGCACCATCGACTCATTCGCCAGCTTCCTCGCATGTGCCCGATGCTCCGCGCTGTCCAGCTCCTTCTCTTCGATCTTTGCGTAAGGGACCATCTCCGGCGGATCGAACATGCCCAGCTTCATCCGTGCGGTGAACAGCCGGATCAACGCATTGTCCAGCACGCTCTCCGGCAGATATCCTTGCTGCACCGCGTCCACATACGCTTTCTCCACCGGCTCGCCGAATCGCTGCGTGAACGTCACGCACTCGTTATCCATCCCGCGAAGGACTGAGATCGCCGCTCCTTGTGCCTGCGTCGGACGATAGCGATGGTTCGCCGCAACATCCCTTACCGCATCGCAGTCCGAAACCACATACCCCTGAAAGCCCCACTTGCCGCGCAGTTGATCTTGTAGCAAATACTGGTTCGCGCACGCCGGCTCGCCATTGATCGCGTTATACGCACACATGACCGAGCCCGCTTTTCCCTCCACCACCGCCGCGCGAAACGCCGGCTCGTACGTATCCACTTGATCGTGTTTGCTCACATCCACGTCAGCGAAGTGACGCGTCGGCTCCGGTCCGCTGTGCACCGCATAGTGCTTCGGCGTTGCGATCGCGAGGTAATACTTCGGATCGGTACCCTGTAATCCCGTCACGTAAGCAACTCCCATGCGTCCCGTCAGGAAAGGGTCTTCGCCATAGGTCTCTTGCCCTCGACCCCAGCGTGGATCGCGAAAGATGTTCAAATTGGGTGACCAGAAATCCAGTCCGCCCATGATTCCCGTGTGCCCCTCACGCAGATTCTGTACATGCTTGATGCGTCCCTCAATCCCGATCTGGCCGGCCATCGTGTGAATGCCCGGCACGTCGAACGTCGCAGCAAGCCCTACCGGCTCCGGATACTCCGTCACGCCCTCGTTGATCACACCGTGAAGAGCCTCGCTCCACCACTGGTATGCAGGAATCTTCAGCCGCGGCACAGCAGCCGAGTTGTTTTGCATCTGCGTCGCCTTCTCTTCAAGCGTCATGCGGTGAACCAGATCAATCGCACGCTGTTCCGGAGAGAGCTGCGGATTCATGTAGGGAAGAGTTGCCGCAGTCTGTGCAATGCCGTCTGGCGGGGCGCTGGCAACCAGGAGAGCCCCGATACAAACGGTGATGTATTCCACAATTTGCTTCATTCCACTTCTCATACGTTTCTCCCGGTTGTGATTCCTATTTGGTGCTTACTTGCAGGCATCCCTAAAGCATAGGTTTTTGCTGAAGAACGGCATCACGTGGTTCTGAAAGCGATCCGCTACGGCACTGATATGTGTGCCGGAATAGATCTCGAACGTATTTGCTATCCCATAGTCGTCGAGGATGTTGTGCAGCTTGGTTGCGTCGAAGCGCAGACCGTCCTGGTCGCCGACATCCGTCGCGATTGCGCGATATTGCTTGAGGTTCCCGATGTACTGATCGACAAAAGCCAGAGGTGCATTCGCGCTGTACTTCGCCATGATCTCCGGCTGCGGTTCACCCTTCTTCGTCGGCAGGTCGAAATAGAGTGGAGGGTTCTTCGGATTTGGCGCCCACGCTGCCGCGGTTGCATACTGGACAGCGCCGAACCCGGGCGACTGGGCAGCAAGATCAGCGGGAGACTTGGCGGCCGCAGCTTTCTTCTCACCGGCGACGGCACGCTCCTTCATCTGATCGGCTGGTCCTGGTCCGCCACCCGTCATCGGAGACATGCAGCAGGGACTCATGATGTAGAGCGCGCCAAAAACTTCAGGATGCTTCATACCAATGCGGGCCGCGCCATACCCTCCCATGGAGTGGCCTGCAAGGCCGCGGCTCTCGCGCTTCGGAATCGTGCGATAGTGGGCATCGATGTAGCTGATTACGTCGTGCCAGATGAACTTCTCGAAATCGCCGGTCGTAACCGAGCTTGAGTACATCGACCCGTTGTAGATGGTCTTTGAGTCGGGCAGAACAACGATCATCTCCTGAGCGCCCTGAGCGAACGCGCCCTCGATTGTCTGCGGTACATGAATCTCATGCGTCCATTGCTCGGCCCCAATCGAGTAGCCGTGCAGCGCATAGACAACCGGATAGCGCCGCCTCTTATCCTTCTCATAGCTGGGAGGAAGAAAGACGATGAGATCGCGATCCATGGCATCACCTTCAAGATTGCCCTCGAGCGCCGCGCCGTGAATTGTGATGTGCTCGACCGCAACGGCTTTTGCACCCGGCACGGGATCGGGAACGATGGTTTGCACCTGGGCGGTGAGTTGCGTGCATAGTGCACCGGCAATCGCGAGTGCGCACGCGAAGAGCATTTTGCTTGCTTTCATTAGGACCCTCTTTGAAATCTGTTCAGCTATTGCAGCGGATAGGAGTAGATGTTGACGCTGAAGGGACGCACAGTGACCGTGTCGGGCAGTGGCCCGAGCGATTGATCTTCGACTTGGACCTCAGGTTTCTTGTCGACCTGAACGATTGCATCAATGGAATTAGGAGCCATCCGATAGAGATGTCCTGAGCTTGCGAGCTTCGCTCCGTTCATTGTTAGCTTGATGCTCTGTTCGGAATCCGATGGGTTCAGCACGGCAATGGCGAGGGTCTTGCGGTCCTGGCTCAGCGCAGCGCTGACATTCAGCGGATAGGTCGGGCTGCCTGGATTGACAGCCGGTTGGTCGCCACCTGCCGGGAACACGGGCTTAGGCTGTGGTGAGTCGCCTGTGACCTCGACGGGAATGGTGCCGAAGTGATCGCGGTACATCTTGAAGAGCATTCCGGTTGGGTTGAGGATGGCCTCGGTCCGATTCTCGCTCATCATCGCGGTGGCAAAGGTGAACGCGCCCATTTGGAAGATATCTGAATGTCGGAACATCTCGTGAAAGGCCCACGCATAGGCGGGGACAACCTTGTAGCCATCACGCTTGCCGCCGAAGTAGGCCCATTCGTCGATGGCGATGGGGACGGGCTTGGCGCGGAGAGCGGGGATGCGCTTGAGATACTCCTGGTAGTGTTCGTATTTCGCGCGGACTTGAACTGCTGGGGCGCGTTCCCACTCGATCAGGGACAGAGCGGGATCGATCGGCACCTTCTTCTTGAGTTTGGGCAGGCATACCGCAAGTTTCCGCTGCGCTTCACCGCTGCGGGCGATACCGACGAAGCGACGTTGGAGATCACCGGTACGGGCGCCGGCTCGTTTCATGTCGGTGCAGTCTCGCTCATGCCGGCCGACAATATGGACGGCTTCCGTCCTGAGGTGGTCGCTGCGCTCAAACAACTTCGCTTCGGCGTGCTTCGCTTTCCCGGGGGCAACTTCGTCTCCTCTTACGAGTGGCGATACGGTGTAGGCGACATCGACAAACGGCCTCCTATCTTCGATCCCCCGTATGGCATGCCGTGCAGCCCAACGATATAGGCACGGACGAGTTCCTCACGCTCTGCCCATGCGGCTCCTTGGCATCGAGCTTGATCAGAGGCGAGTGATCTCCGGTATACGGCGACTTGGCGTCCATCGTAATAACACCTTCACCGCCAACAGGAGCCCACCATCGCGTGGGCTTGCGGTTAAACCGCGGATTGCCTCCCGCATTGGCCATCATCGGTCTCGGGGCAAACGTTATCCGGCAGTGTCGAGCGGCGGAATCAAAATTCGAGAACGACAAATATACGGCGGGAAGGGTTCGAAGCACAAGCGAATAAATCGCTTTATCTCTCAGAAATGAATGAACTATGATGCCTCCGGGTTGAAGAGTCCCGCTGTCGGCGACGGTCACTATTGGTGGAAGACGTTTACGGAGTTGCAATGCGATCGGTTTGGTTATTGCCTCTCTGCTCGCCCGAAGTCCCTGATTGACCATCCCTGATTTCCGTGCTTTGAGATAACAAGGAGCGATCAAGAACGATGCATCGAAGAGAGTTTTGTAAGTTTCTAGCGGCGACTGCCGCATCGAGGGTGCTTCCATCACTGGCACAAAGCTGGCCGAACAGCCGGTCCGACTTGCCGGCAGGATTCAATCATTTTACCCAGGACTATGCTGAATTCTGTGCCCTGCCGTCGGAGAAACGGATCTTCTACAAGCTGAGCGATGGCAACATCGTCCCGGTGAAATTGGACGAAGCAGCATGGCAGCCGCCGCAATGGAATTACAACCCATCGCCTTCGCAGGTGGCCGGAGGCATGTGGGACGATGTTCCTCTTGAATCGCCTATCCCTAACCTTTCGGGAGCTGGTCCCTTCAAGCCAACCTGGGATTCTCTGCTCGAGTATGAGGCTCCCGAGTGGTATCAGGATGCCAAGTTCGGAATCTGGGCACACTGGACCCCGCAGTGCGTGCCCGAGGACGGCGACTGGTATGCGCGCAACATGTACATCGAGGGACAACGGCAATACAAGTATCACCTCGATCACTACGGGCCGGCATCACGCTTTGGCTATAAAGACCTCTGCACGCAATGGACACTGCTCAACTGGGAACCGGAAGAACTGATAGCACGGTACAAGAAGGCCGGCGCGAAGATCTTCGTGGCGCTGGCCAATCATCATGACAACTTCGATGGGTGGGATTCCAAGCATCATCCATGGAATGCAACGGCCTTCGGTCCACATCGGGATGTCGTCGGCGCATGGGCCACGGCCGCACGAAAGCAAGGGCTGCGCTTCGGAGTAACCGTGCACCAGGCTCGGAACTGGTGGTGGTTTCAGCCATCTCACGGTGCGGACAAAGCAGGATCGCTCGCCGGCGTTCCCTATGATGGCGCTCTGACAGAAGCCGACGGCAAGGGACTATGGTGGCAGCGTCTCAATCCGCAGCGGTTGTATGGCGTCAAGCATCCCCCAGAAGCGCTGCCGGATGTCTCCTACGTGAAGAACTTCTACGACAGAACCCGCGACCTGATCGATCAGCATAATCCTGATCTCCTCTACTTTGACGATTCGTTGCTTCCTCTCGGCTGGGGCGGCATGAATATCGGCGCTTATTTCTACAACAACAGCCTCCAGAAAAACGGCGGAAAGATGGAAGCCGTCTTGAACATCAAGGACGTTCCAGATCGCCTTTCCAAAGCGGTCGTCGCCGATTATGAGCGCGGACTAACTGCCGAGATCATGAAATATCCATGGCAGTCGGAAACCTGCATCGGCGCCTGGCACTACCTGCGCTACTTGTATGAGAAGCCGGGCGAATACGGCGGCTACCTCAATGCCCGCGACGTCATCCACTGGCTCATCGATACCGTAAGCAAGAACGGCACATTCATCCTCAATGTGCCTGGAAGGCCCGATGGAACCATCGACAACAAGGAAGTCGCGGTGCTCGATGGCGTGACCTCATGGATGGAGGTCAATGGCGAGGCCATCTACGGGACACGCCCTTGGAAGGCCTCCGGCGAAGGACCGAATATGGTCAAGGCGGGATCCTTCCAGGGTGAGAGCGTGAACAAGCTGGGAGAAAAAGACATTCGTTTCACTCGCAATAAGGCGAACAACATCATCTACGCGCTGGTGCTTGGTTGGCCTCAAGACCCCCATCCTGGTGCGATCGCTCGGATTGTCGGCGGCAACCAATCCAGGCAAAGTAGTGCAAGTCGAGGTCTTGGGGATGGGCGCGCGCCTGGACTGGCGTCAACAAACGGACGGCCTCCGCGTGGTGCTTCCAAGCACCTATCGTCCGCCAGTCGATTACGCCGCGGCTCTCAAGGTGACACTCTCGTGAGCCGCTTTGCGATGAGACAGGATCAGGAAACTCGAGGAGAGGAGAAAACGGAATGACGACGAGCAGGACGATCTTTGTATTCTTCGCGGCAGTGGCGTCGGTTATCCCGCTTGCCGGCCAGTCACCGACTGCACATACTGTCACCGTCTCCAGCCCCGATGGAAGAATGCACGCCGAGATCAACGCCGCCGACGGCATCCTTCGTTACCGGATTGTCGTAGACGGCGTGCAGGTACTGGCGCCTTCGATGATGGGAATCGAGGCGGATGATGTGGAACTCGGTCAGGACGTCACTCTCGGACCCGCAAAGCTCCGCAAGGTAGACCAGCACTACCGTTTCTTTGGAGCGCATGCAGAGGCAGCCGATCGCGCCAGCGAGGCAACGATCCCGGCACAATCGCACGGCCAGTCGTACCTCGTCGATGTACACGTAGCCAACGATGGCGTCGGCGTTCGGCTCCGGATACCAGCTAAACCAGGACGAAGGGTGCAGGCCGATCGGTCGACTTGGATGATCGAAGGAGATCCAACCGTTTGGGCAGCCAAACTCGATAACTCGTACGAGAGCCCCTATCACCAGACCACGCTCAAGCAGCTGGGTAACGGCAACATCGGCCTCCCACTCACGGCGCACGTCGGGCAGGTCTACATCGCTCTCACCGAGGCTCTCATAAAGGACTACGGCGATCTCGCAGTTAAGTTGGGAGAGAGCGGCGCGCTCGAGGGGCAGCTCTACGCCGATCCCAACGGATGGACTACGGACAACGAGGTGGTGCGGCCATGGCGCGTCACCATCGTTGCACGCAATCTCACAGATCTGGTCAACACTACTCTGGTTGAGAACCTCAATCCACCAGCCTCAACCCAACTAACTAAAGCGGACTGGATCAAGCCCGGCCGATCCGCATGGCAATGGCTCGCCAGCGGCGATCCGAAAGAATCGGAGCAGCGGCAGTGGATTGACTGGACTAGCCAGCTCGGGTTCGAGTACTACCTCATTGATGAAGGATGGGAAAAGTGGCCCGACTCCTGGCAGGCAATCGCTTCCGATGTCGCTTATGCGAAAACGAAGAACGTCAAGATCTGGGTCTGGGTGCATAGTCGCAAAGTGCGTGAGCAAGAGGAACGCAGGGAGTACTTCCGGAAAGCGGTCGAGTCCGGAGTTGTGGGCATCAAGATTGACTTTCCTCCACCCGCCAGCCGCGAAGTCGCCAATTGGTACTTCGACACCGCGAAGGACGCAGCGGACGTGCACCTGATGGTCGACTTTCACGGCGCGAACAAGCCCAGCGGAATGGAGCGCACATGGCCCAACGTGATCACCCGTGAAGGCGTGCGCGGACACGAGTATCAGATCACGCGCTATCATCGCGTTCCCGAGGCCGACCACGATGTGATTCTGCCGTTCACCCGCTATTTAGCCGGCCCGGGCGACTACACGCCGACGGTGTTCACGAAGAGCGAACTGATGGGAAACACTTGGACGCATGAGCTGGCCCAGGGAATTGTCTTCACCTCACCGTTCCTCTGTTATGGCGGGCACCCACAAAGCTATCTCGAAAATCCGGCGCGCGATGTGCTTACCGCCATCTCTCCCGTTTGGGATGAGACTCGGATTCTTGCCGGCAGCGAACCGGGCAAAGTGATCGCCGAGGCCAGACGATCCGGTAAGCAGTGGTTTGTAGCTGTGATCAATGGCGGCGAAGCAATCACCCTTGATATCGCACTGGACTTCCTTGGCTCCGGCTCATGGGAGGCCACTCAGCTGCGCGACACCAACGACCAACCGGATGCATGGAACCGCCAGGACACGAAAGCAACACTCACCGGTCATATCCGGCTTGAAATCGCAGCACGTGGAGGCTTCATCGGCTGGTTTCGCCAGTAAGTTC
>Ga0213872_10002259_pt1 | contig 11496 bp, 12 predicted proteins | sample VelepicomBERX_R2_FD_160071 | JGI IMG/M metagenome (GOLD analysis project Ga0213872, IMG submission 160071) | Rhizosphere microbial communities from Vellozia epidendroides in rupestrian grasslands, the National Park of Serra do Cipo, Brazil - RX_R2 | ecosystem: Host-associated > Plants > Roots >... | reverse complement strand
AAATTGGCCACCGCCGCCTCGTCCTCACGCAGGCGCTGCCGGTAGGCTTCGTAGGCCGCCAGGCTGGAGAACGAGACCAGCCCCCACGCCTCGTAGTTACGGCCCTCATGCGGCACAAAATAGCCCAGCAGATGCCCGCCCAGGCGCGGGATGATGCGCGCCCAATTGTCGGAATAGACCCCGAACAGGTCTTTCTTGAACGGGTCGATCTCGTAGCGGATAAAGCAGGTGATGGTCACGAAAAACTCCTCGGCGGTGAATGTCGAAGAGAAGTGTGGATGGCGAATGGCGGACAACATTTTGGTGTGTGCCGAAATGAGATCCAGGGCCTGCCGGGCAATCGGTCGGACCCTCGTCATTGCATTCGAAGGGAGTGGCGCCCGGTGCATGGACTAGGGCCTGTTGTCCCATTGAGCCGGGTCCAGTCGCCATCGGGCCCGTGGTGCCCGCAGTGCATGGGCTTCGCGATAGGCCGACGGTGTGCATCCGCTGTGGCGCGCAAACACCCGCCTGAAGGCGTGGGGGTCGCTGTAGCCGCAGGCCTGGGCGATGGTGGGTATGCTCTCCAGCGTGATCTCCAGCATCACCCGGGCGCGGGCGCAACGCATCCGATGCAACTGGTCCAGCGGGCTGCGGCCCAGTTCCTGGCGGAAATGCCGCAGCAGGGTGCGCGGACTGACCGCCGCTGCAGCGGCCACGCTGGCCAGGTCGTAGGGGGCATCCAGGTGTTGCTCCAGCCAGTCGATGGCCCGCGACAGGGTGCTGTCCCGGGTCTTGCGGATCTGGGCGTTGGCCTGGATCGCGGCCTGACTGCGCTGGGGGTCGAACTCGAAGGCCATGCGACATAGCTGGGCCAGCCCAGGCCCGATGCTGTGTTCCAGCAACGCACACACCAGCGCGCCCAGCTGCGCGCCACCGGCCGCGCTGAACCAGGGCGGCTCTGCCACCCAGGCACGATCTGCCACCGGCACCACCTCGGGATAGTCGTCATGAAATGCCGATGCGTAGAACCAGGGCAGCACCAGCGCGCGACCGGCAGCGCGCCCCGTGGCGGCGGCCACCCAGGCGCTGTTGCCCTGACAGGCCAGCAAGCCACCGGCGTCCAGTGCCTGGCGCAGCGCAGCCACGAGCCTGCCTTGGCCACGCAGCAGCGCACGGACGCTGGGAATGTCCGTCGCGTGCATCGCGGGCAGGAATACCGCATGTTGAACCGCCCCGTTGGCGGCAGGCGGTGCACCGCCCAGGTAGTCCTCGGCATGGGGGGCCATCGCCGCCGGCACGGGGCATGTGGCGGCAGCCTGGGCGGGCGACGGCCAGGTGCCGCCCTCGGCCGTGAGCAGACGCCAGCTGATGGAGGGCGCCAGTGCGCCCAGACGCAGCTGGGCCAGCATGCGGGCCGTGCGCAGCAGATCGATCAGCATCAGCGCACTGCCCAGCTTGACCTGGGGCAACAGCGGGATGTCCACATGCAGACCTGGTGGAGGCGCAGGGGCGGTGACCGGGGTGTGATTGGACGGCATGGTTTTGCGAAGGGCTTGTGGGGGTGCTCGGGGTGACCTGGTAGATGGCGATTTTGGCTGTAGCAATGGCGATTTCAGCGGCCTATTTGTGACACAGGCGGCCCTAGCATGAACGCTCTTCAACAGCCCAAGGCGCCCCTCCCATGAAACTGCGTCAACCGCTCCTGTCCTCCCGTGCCGCGTCGGCGGCTGTTCCGCGTGCCCGCTGGCTCGCCCCCACGGCCTTGCTGGCCCTGGCCACCGTCGCGCAGGCCCAGGGTGTGGATACCTCCACTTTGCAGGCGCTGGACGCGCAGATCGCCAAGGTGTCGCCCCGGTTGGTGGCATGGCGCCGGGATATCCACGCCCACCCCGAGTTGTCGGGGCAGGAGGTGCGCACCTCGGCTCTGGTGGCCGAGCATCTGCGCAGCCTGGGGCTGAGCGTGCAGACGGGCGTCGGCGGTAACGGCGTGGTGGCCACCCTTCAGGGTGCCTACCCGGGCAAGCTGGTGGCGTTGCGCGCCGACATGGACGCGCTGCCCGTGCCTGAGGGTACGGGCCTGCCCTTCGCCTCCAAAGAGAAGGCCCAGTACCTGGGCAAGGAGGTGCCGGTGATGCACGCCTGCGGACACGACGGACACACCGCCATCCTCATGGGGGTGGCCCAGGCCCTGGTGGGCATGAAGGACCAGATCCACGGTTCCGTGCGTTTCATCTTCCAGCCCGCCGAAGAAGGCGCTCCGAGCGAGGCGGATGCCCAAGGCGTGGCCCCCAGCTTCGGCGCCAAGGCCATGATCGAGCAGGGCGTGCTCAAGGACGTGCAGGCCATCTATGGCCTGCATCTCACGGCCAACATCCCTTTTGGCGTGGCCGGCTACCGCAGCGGACCGTTGATGGCCAGCGCCGACGACATCCACATCGATGTCGTGGGCCGGGGAGCACATGGCTCGTCTCCCTGGGCGGGGGTCGATCCCATTGTGGCTGCCAGCCAGGTGGTGTTGGGCCTGCAGACCGTGGTGAGCCGCCAGCTCAACATCAGCGAAGAGCCGGCGGTGGTGACGATTGGCGCCATCAACGGGGGCACCCGTTTCAACATCATTCCTGACAAGGTCGAGATGCTGGGCACCCTGCGCACCTTCGACGAGGCCATGCGCGCCGACGCGCAAAAGCGCATCCGCAACACAGCACAACTGATCGCCGAGAGCAGCGGCGCCAAGGCCGAGGTGCGCTTTGGCCCGGTGTCTTACCCGGTCACCGTGAATTCTCCTGCGCTCACCCAGGCTTCGGTGCCGGCCCTCAAGCAGGCCATGAACGGGCAGGCCGTGGTGGTGCCCAAGATCAGCGGCTCGGAAGACTTCTCCGAATTCCAGAAGGTGGTGCCTGGCTTCTTCTACTTCCTGGGCGCCACACCAAAGGGCCAGCAGGCCGCCACGGCGCCGTCCAATCATTCCCCTCGCTTCGATTTCGACGAGGACGCGCTGCCCATCGGCGTGCGCTCCCTGAGCGTGCTGGCGCTGGATTTCCTGAATCGCAGCTGACGGAGCGGGGCGCCCCGCCGGCTGCGCCAACCCTGGCGACGGGCAGGACGCGAAGGATCGACATCGGCTGCGGACTCAACCGGTCGATCACAGGCGTCAGCGCCTGCATTGGGCCGGCCCGCAGGGTAAGAACCTGCTTTGCAGGCGGGCCATCGTCCAACCCGGCACGCACCCGGTCTTCAAGCGCCCGATTTGCGCTGCCGCTCGCGCAGCATGAACAGGTACAGCCCTTCGACCTTGTCGCGCGCCCAGGGCGTCTTGCGCAGGAATTTCAGGCTCGACTTGATGCTCGGATCGAAGGCAAAGCAACGCAGCGGAATGCGTGCGTCCAGGCCGGCCCAGCCGTATTCGTCGAACAGCGCGGTGACGATGGCTTCCAGCGTCAGACCGTGCAGTGGGTTGCGCGCTTGCGCCTGCGGCTTGGGGGTGGCGTCTGTCATGGGGGCATTGTCGCCGCCTTCATCGACGCAGGCCGTGCAAGCGCCCCTGATGCAGCCAGCCAGGTGCGCCAGCCCCCTGAAACGCAGAACTGGATCAAAATCCCCACCCGGAACCGGGAGTTGCCAGGGCAGCGACTTCCAGCCATCCCCCCGCCGTCCACCCCTTTTCTTCTCGCCAGGAGACCGCCGTGCGATCCTTGACCCGCTACCTTGTCGCAGGGCTGATCTGCAGCCTCCTGGGCACCTTCATGTGGGCCTCCAATGCCCAGACACCCACCGCCGAGATCGGTGTGCATGTCGTCGGCGACGTCCAGCAGGAGATGCTGCTCAGCCGGGCCGACTTGCTGCGGCTCCCCCAGCAGCAGGTGCTTGTCGACGGCAAGACCTATTCCGGCGTTCTGTTGTGGGACGTGCTGATGGCGGCCCGCCTCGCGCCTGCTTCTGGTCTGAAAAACCCGACCCTGTCGATGTATGTGGTCGCGAAGGCCAGCGATGGCTACCAGGCCTTGTTTTCGGTGCCCGAGCTGGATCCTGCCTATGGCGCGCGGCGCGTCCTGCTGGCCCATTCGCTGGACGGGCAGGCCTTGCCGCCCGCCTCAGGCCCTGTGCGCCTCGTGGTGCCGGACGATGCGAAGCCCTCGCGGGCGGTCTTTCACCTGGCCCTGTTGGAGGTCAAGGCCGCCCGTTGAACGACCTCGGCAGGCGGCCGGGCAAGACGGACCATGGCCTGAGGCCCCTGCCGAACCACGGGCCCGATGCCATGCACTGACCGCGCGGAGCCCGGTTTTCCGATTTTCGCTATAGTATTCCGTATATATCGATTCAACCCGTCCATACGCAACCGGCCCGGCCCCTTCGGCCGCTTGCCCCCCAGAAAGACGCCCATGGAATTTGAGGAGCAGAAGGCCCTGATCTGCCTGGCCCAGAAGCAGGACTGGTGTGACGCCGCCGCCGCTTGCGGCGTCTCTGTCAACGCATTGAAGGCGCTGATCGATTCGCTGGAGCAGCACTATCGGCAAGCCATCGTCGAGCCGGGCGATCCCTTTCAAGGGTTCACGCCACAAGGCGCCCGGATATTGAACTGGGCCAGGGACTATTGCCTGCAGGTCTCGGAAGTGCAGCAGCAATTTGGAGATGCCTCGCGCCAGACCCTGGTGGCCGAACTGCTCGAGCGGCGCTCCGTGTCGCCCAAGCGCCTTTGCGCCCCCGGGCCCAGCCCTCAGGATCTGCGATGGATGGCGCAGGCAGGTCTGCACGCGCCGGACCACGGCGGCTTGCATCCATGGCGTCTGCTGGAATTCCGGCCCGAACAACGGCAGGCCTTGGCGGATGCCTTTGAAGCGGAAAAACGTCGGCGCGACCCGCTGTCGTCCGATGAGGACATCCAGCGCGCCCGCGAACATGCCATCCGCCCCCCGATGCTGCTGGCCTTCATCGTCTCGCCCCAATCCAAAACCCAGGTGCCGGTGCGCGAGCAATGGCTCGCTGCCGGGGCGGCCATCGGCAATGTGCTCAACGCGGCACACCAACTCGGCTTCGGCGCCATCGTGCTCAGCGGCGAGCGCTGCTTTGATGCGGGATTGTGCGCAGAACTCGGCGTTCAGCCGCACGAATTCCTGGCGGGCTTCATCAGCCTGGGTTCCGTGGCCCAGGTGCCGCCCGCCCGGGGCGAGAAGGATCCTGAGGCTGTGATCTCGTGTTGGACGCCGATGGCACGCACGGTGGACCTCACGAAAGCCGCCACGGCAAACCATCTGCAGTCCGTTGCGCCCACACCCAGAGCAGCTTCATGACCATCTCCACCGCAACCCCATCCGAATTGCTTTTCTCATACGGCACGCTGCAGGACAAGAAGGTGCAGCGGGCCAATTTCGGGCGTGAACTGACCGGCCATGCAGACAGCCTGCCGGGCTACGCCTGCCACCAGGTGGCCATCAGTGATCCAGCGGTCGTGGCGCTCAGTGGCAAGACACATCACCCCATCGTCCAGCCCAGCGCCAACCCGGCCGACCAGGTGGCCGGCACCGTCTTTGAGATCACACCCGCCGAACTGGCCGCCGCCGATGCGTACGAGGTGGATGACTACCGGCGTGTCGGCGTCGTCCTGGCCTCCGGCCGGCAGGCCTGGGTCTACATCGAGGCCTGAAGGGGACCGCCTCATTCAAGAGGCCTGCAACTCAGCCGCCCTGGGCCGTGTCACTGCGCCCGAAGGACCAGGCACAGGCCAGTGCCGAGAAGCCCAGCGCCGCTGCCGCCAGGGCATAGAGCCAGAGTGCGGGCACCACAGGCAACAACAGGCCGGCCGTGATGGGCCCCAGGCTGGCGCCGATGTCGCGCCAGACCGATCGGGCGGCCAACGCCCGCACCCGGTCGGCACCGGGGTGGCGCCGAACGACGATGGGCGCAAGCAGGGGCAGTTGCAATGCGCGCAGAACCACGATGGCGCTGGCGCAACTCCACAGCCAGCCGCCACCAAAGCCGATCAGGGCAACACAGGTCAACAGAGACAGACCGATCAACAGCCTTTCTGCGCCCCAGCTCTCGGCCAGATAGCCCCCCAACGGACTGAGCCCGATCTCGGCCCCGTAGCGCGCGGCCAGCACCAGCCCTGCCGCCACCACCGCACCGCCAGGCAGCAATTGCTCGCCCAGCACCGACAGCCCGAGCACAAACAGCCCGTCGAGCGTGAAGCCTTCGAGAAACGACCAGATGTCCAAGGCGTTCGGCCGTCGCGGGCCGCTGCGACGCGCCTGCATCTGTGGATGGGGTTGCGCCGGCAACGCCAGCGCTGCGGGCAGCCCTGCCAGTGCCAGCGCCATCAGAGCGGCAAAGAACCAACGCGGACCGGCCCAGGTGCTCACCCAGGCGCCCAATGGCAGGCACAGCACGGGGCCCAGCGCAATGAAAGCGCGCGAACGACCCGAGCGGGCCGCCGCCCCCGACGGCGTGGCCGTGGCCAGGACCTGGGTCGAGAGATTGAGCGCGGCAAAGCACAGCCCCCACAGCAGACGCACCGGCAGCAGCGCCCAGAAGCCGCTGAGCAGGGCATGGCCCATGGCGCACAGGACGGTGACCAGCACCGCCCACACGCAGGTGGGGCGGTCACCACGGGCCGCATAGAAGCGCACCACCCAACCGTAACCTGCGATGCGCACCAGCCGATTGGCGGCCAGCAGCACGCCGGCCTCGGCCAGCGAAACGCCAAAGGCCTGCACATACAGGGGCAGCAGCAGGTAGAGCAGCACGTCGGTGGGCAGGGTGCAGGCCAGGGCCACGGCGGCGTGGCGTGAGTCGCGGTCTGCCACAGCGGTCGAGTCGTGGGCTGCAGCTGAAGAATGGGTGGGGCCGTGGGACATGGAGCCCATCATGGGCTGCGGGCGACGGTCCTGACAAACGACTTCGCGGCCGACGCATGCGTGCGAAAATCTCACCCATGACGCTTCCGCTGCCGCCTCTGCACGCCGTGCGCGCCTTCGTGGCGGCGGCCCGTCACCTGAGCTTCACGCGGGCGGCGGCCGAGCTGCATGTGACCCACGGTGCCGTGAGCCGGCAGGTCAAGATCCTGGAAACCCATCTCGGCGTGGCCCTGTTCGAGCGCCGGGTGCGCCAGGTGGTGCTGACTGCCGAGGGCGCAGCCTTCTTCGGCGAAGCCCAGGCCGGCCTGATGCAGATCGGCCAGGCCGCCCGGACCATGATGGCCAGAGTGCCGGGGCGTGCGGTGCGCATCAATGTGCGGCCCTCCTTTGCCCTGCGCTGGCTGATCCCCCGCCTGCCGGATTTCGTGGCGCAGTATCCGGGCATCGAGCCCCAGGTCATCACCACCACGGCAGCGCCTGCCAAGGTGACGGATGACTACGATGTGGCCATCCGCCGAGGCCTGCAAGGCTGGCCGACGGCCCTGCAGATCCGCCCCTACTTGCCAGATGAAGCCATTGTGGTCGGCGCCCCTGAACGCTTCGGCAAGCCGGGAACCGCTTCGCCCCGCACGCTGTCGTCGCAAGTGCTGCTGCATTCGCGTTCCCGGCGCAACGACTGGGACCAGTGGTGGCGACATGCCGGGCTGGGGCGGCTCAAGCCTGCGGGCACACTGCAATTCGACCATCTGCACCTGGTCTTGCAGGCGGCACAAGATGGGCTCGGGGTGGCGGTCGCACCGCGCTCGCTGTTGGCCCGCGACCTGGAACGCGGGCGGCTCGTCGCCCCCTGGCCGCAGCTGGCCTTGCCGCTGGAGCCCTACTATTACGGCCTGGCACCGGAGGCCGCAGCCGAGACCCAGTTCTTCGCCCAGTGGCTGGATGATGCACTGAACAAGACGGCGATATGAACAGGCGCTGAGCTGAACCCGATGCAATGACTGAACACACCGCACTGGATGGCGCGACCATCGCATTCGACCTCGATGGCACCCTGGTCGAAACCGCCCCTGACCTGATCGGGGCCGTGAACGCGGTGCTGATCGCAGAAGGCTTCCCGCCCGTGGACTACACCCAAGGGCGGACCTTCATCAGTCGCGGCGCCAGGTGGCTGCTCCAATGGGGACTGACATCGGGTGCGATCGAAGATCCGGCTGACTTCGGCTACACCGAAATTTCGGCCGCCGAGCTCGCACCCGACACCCTGTTGCACCATTTTGACGACCTGGTCGATGCTTGCGTCGGACTGCTGAATGGGGTCCGGGCGTCGACCGCTGCGTGAAACCAGATCCGACTGGGGCTTGACCGAAAACCGCTGGATATCGAGCAGTGCGGCCATGCGGGCCCGGCACTGCGTCAACCTCTTGTGCCCTGTCCCTCCGGATCGGACGACACCAGTTCTTGGTCGCACAAGGCTGTTCTCCCGACAACGCTGCCGCGCCTCAGCAACGTACCCGGCGCCAGAACAGAATTGGCGCCCAAACGCGAGCCATCGCCCACGAGCGCGCCGAACTTGACCGCGCCCACTGTATGCAGCAGGCCGTCAATACGGACCCGGATCCCTGCGTCCGGTCGCTCATTGCGGTAGTTGCAGATGACAGCGCCTGCTTCCAGGTTCACGGCCTCACCCAGGAGGGAATCCCCGACAAAATTGAAGTGCGCCAGTTTGGTGGACGCAAAGACGAAAGACGACTTCAACTCAGACCCTGGCCCGACCACGCAATCGTGATCCAGCCAGCAGCCGCCCCGCAGATAGGCGCCGGCAGCGATGAGATTTCGAGCACCCACGATCACTGGCCCTTTGAGAATCGCACCCGCTTCCACCTTGGCTGTCCGGTGGACGGCGATGTCATCAACCAGCTCGAAGCCCTCAGGCAATTGCTGAAGAAGCTGCCTCACGACCTGTTCTGAATTGCGGGTGAGTTCCCAGGGAGGACTTGCGGACCAGGCCTTGAGCGGTGAAGCGTCCACGGAGGCAAGGAAGTCTTGCAAAGAGAGGGGTACGGTCATGCAGCGACTTCTTTGGGATTGATTTTCGCAGCGTCAGGGCTGGCCGCTTGGGCCTGATCCATTGTGCCGCTCGCGCCCCTGCGCCCCACCAATCTCATGGCGGTCGACCCGGCGCGCCTGCTGGTCACCGACCACGGCCTGAGCAGCTGTGCTGCCCCTCATGCTCCCTCCTGCAGCAGTGCCGCCTCGGAACGTCGGATGGCGGCGACCAAGTGGTGAAAGCTGGCCGATCGGGCGTTGTCCAGCCGCAGATGCCGACCGATGGTTCTGGAGCCAGACACCTTCTCGTACCGGTATTGGGTGAGGGTCTTGAGCTCTTGGCTGGGACTCTCCAGCGGGTCGGGATCGCGAAATTTCCGGCCGGACTGCTGGCGGGCCAGGCCGGTCATGCCCAAGGCCTGCTCCACCGCCTGCAGGTCCGCAAGGTAGAAGGTTTCGAGTTCGCGGCACGCAATGCGCACCAGGCAGCGGGTGCCCTTGCCTGAACTCTCACACAACTCGAGCAACCTGTTTTTGACGGCCCTGCAATCCGGATGGCTGTCCTGGTCGCGCAACACAATGAACCGAGCTCGGTCGTTCTGGTAGGCCCGGATCTTTCTCATCAACTGCTTTTCCAGATCCTGCTTGCCTTCGAACGGGATGCAGCGAAAACGCGTGTCCGGCTGCAACAGCCTGGGCAACAAGGATTCAAGCAGCGCCTTGGCCGAGGGCTCTTCCAGCAAAAACACCAGCTCGGTCATTGCGGATCGACCCCGTCGAAAAAGCCCTGCTTCCAAAGGTAGCCCAATTGATCTCCCTCGGCCATATAGGCGGCGATCTGCGCATTGTCGCGAGCGCGGTGGATGCCCGTGCTGCCATCGCACTTGACCAGCCAGCACACCTCATCGAGTTCCAGGGCATTGAGAAAATCGGGTGAATGGGTCGATACAAAAACCTGTCCGCCGCGACGCGCGTAACTGCGGAACTCTTCCGCCAACTCGGTCATCAGCTGCGGATACAACTGGTTTTCAGGCTCTTCCACACACAGCAGCGGATGCGGCTTGGGGTCATGCAACAGCACCAGGTAGGCGAACATCTTGATCGTGCCATCCGAGACATAGCGGTCCAGGAACGGCGTCTTGAACGAGCCGTCCTGGAAGCGCAGCGTCAGGTAGCCGTCGTCCATCAGCTTCGGCTCGACCCCTGAGACCCCGGGGACGCGCCGGGCCATGGTCTTCAGAATGCGATCGAAGATGTCCGCGTGCTGTTCGTGCAGGTGGCGAGCCACCAGCGGCAGGTTGTCGCCTGTGGCAGACAGGTGCTCGGTTTCTCCTGCAGCGTCCTTGCGGCCGCGTGCCGCCTGAATGTGGAAGTCGGACACATGCCAGTTCTCGATCAGGCTGCGAAAGGCATTGGCGGCCTTGAAACGCTCAAACTGCCCCAGACCCTTGATCGCCAGCGTGTCTGGAGACACCCTCTGATCCTCGCGGTCCAGATCCTCGTCCGATTTGTTGAAGTCCTCTTCATTCGTGATCGCATAGCCCTCCCCCTTGGAGAAGCTCAGGAAATGGTAGGGGCTGCCGTAGCGGCCACGTTTGTAACGCAGAAGCTCCTTCTGGACGATGGGCAACCCGCCGCGTTCTGCGATCTCCAACTGGTAGGTCACCAGCCGTTCCACCCCGGTGATTTCCATCCGGTACTGAAGTTCGATGACGATCGAATCCTTTTTCGGATCGCAGCCCCGGCTCAGCACCTCGGCAAAGCGGCCACGCTTGTCGAGCGCCTGCCGCACATTGCCGCGCAGACAGTCGTGCAGAAAACCGAACACATCGAACAAGGTCGTCTTTCCGGCACCGTTGGCCCCCACCACGACCAAAAAGGACGGGATATCCTTCAGGTGGACGTCACGGAATGCCTTGAAGTTCTGGAGGCGTATGGATTCGATTTTCATGTAGCGGCCTTCTGACAGCAGAATCGGCGACGGCTTGCCGCCGCCGTTGCTGATTGTCCCTCACCCCCCACCCGGATCAAGGCCCGGCAACTTCAACCGGTGGTCATGGCACCGGTTTTTCGACAGATCCGAGATCGTCGTCCTCCGGCCACGGCATCCAGCCCAGGCCAGAGGCTGACGTGCTGACCGGTGCGATGCCGGTTTGAACAGAACGACGAAGATGACGAAATTGAAAACGCAAACCGAAATGCTTGAAGAGCAAGTCGCCCAGCTGATGCGCCGCGCCGCAACCCAGGCGATCCTGCCGCGCTTTCGCCCGCTGGCCGCACGGGACATCGACGAAAAGGCCCCTGGCGAACTGGTGACTGCGGCCGACCGTGAGGCCGAGGCGCTGCTGACCGAAGGCCTGTTGGCCGTGCGGCCGGGCTCGCGGGTGATGGGTGAAGAGGCCTGCTCGGCGCAGCCCGACCGGTTCATCGACATCGCCCGCCAGGCCGAGGATGTCTGGGTGGTCGACCCCTTGGACGGCACATCGAATTTTGTCGAAGGGCGGCCGGTCTTTTCGGTGATGGTGGCCTTGATACGCCACGGCGAAACCGTGATGAGCTGGATGCTCGACCCTCTGACCGGCTCCCTGGCTTTTGCCAGGAAAGGGGCTGGCGCCTA
>Ga0213872_10002258_pt1 | contig 11502 bp, 9 predicted proteins | sample VelepicomBERX_R2_FD_160071 | JGI IMG/M metagenome (GOLD analysis project Ga0213872, IMG submission 160071) | Rhizosphere microbial communities from Vellozia epidendroides in rupestrian grasslands, the National Park of Serra do Cipo, Brazil - RX_R2 | ecosystem: Host-associated > Plants > Roots >... | reverse complement strand
GCCATGCTGTCCAACCACTACAGCTTCACCTACACCCACCCGCAGAACTGGCTGGTGCTGATCGGCATGATGTTCGCCGGCGCGGCCATCCGCCAGTTCTTCGTCATGCGCCACGGCCACAAGCTGGGCCGCAATGCGCATCCCTGGCCCTATGCGGCGGTGGGCGTCGTGGTGCTGCTGGCCTTGATCGTCTGGCTCAGGCCGGCGCCCCAGGCGGCGTCCGCCGCCGCCGTGCCGGCGGCGACGGCGCAGGCCTCCACTTCGGCGGCACCCGGTTATCCGGCCCTGCAGAAGGTGCTGTCGCAGCGCTGCTACATGTGCCACGGCGAGGCGGTGCAGATGAAGAATGTGCGCCTGGATTCGCCCGAGCAGGTCCAGCTGCATGCGCAACAGATCTACCAGCAGGCGGTGGTGACCAAGATCATGCCGATGAACAACGCCACCGGCATCACCGACGACGAGCGCGCCCTGATCGGCGCCTGGTTCAACGCGGGCGCGCCCACCCATCCATGACGACGCTGCTGTTGCGCGGCGCGCGCTGCGTGGCCACTCTGGACGCGCAGCGCCGCGAGCTGGCCGATGCCTCGGTCCTGATCCGCGACGGCTTCATCGAAGCCATCGGCCCGGCGGCCGACCTGCCCGCCAGCGCCGATGAGGTGATCGATGTGGCCGGCTGCCTGGTCACGCCGGGCCTGGTCAACACCCACCACCACATGTACCAGACGCTGACCCGCGCGATCCCGGCGGTGCAGGATGCCGAGCTGTTCTCGTGGCTGCAGGGGCTCTACCCGATCTGGGCCGGACTCACGCCCGAGATGGTGCGGGTGTCGACCCAGGTGGCCATGGCCGAGCTGCTGCTCAGCGGCTGCACCACCAGCAGCGATCACCTCTACATCTACCCCAACGGGGTGCGGCTGGACGACAGCATCGAGGCGGCCCAGGCCATCGGCATGCGTTTCGTGGCCACCCGGGGCAGCATGAGCGTGGGCCGTTCGCAGGGCGGCCTGCCGCCCGACGAGGTGGTCGAGGACGAGGCCGCTATCCTGCGCGACAGCCAGCGCCTGATCGAGCGCTGGCATGACGCCCGCCCGGGCGCCATGGTCCAGGTCGCGCTGGCGCCCTGTTCCCCCTTCAGTGTCAGCCGCGATCTGATGCGCGAGTCGGCGCTGCTGGCCCGCACCCAGGGGGTGCGGCTGCACACCCATCTGGCCGAGAACGACCACGACATCGCCTACAGCCGTGAGAAGTTCGGCTGCACGCCGGCCGAATACGCCGAGCAACTGGGTTGGGTGGGGTCGGATGTCTGGCATGCCCACTGCGTGAAGCTCGATGCGGCCGGCATCTCGCTGTTCGCCCGCACCCGCACCGGGGTGGCCCACTGCCCCTGCAGCAACATGCGGCTGGCCTCGGGCATCGCACCGGTGCGGCGCATGCTCGACGCCGGGGTGCCGGTCGGCCTGGGGGTGGACGGCAGCGCCAGCAACGACGGTGCGCAGATGCTCAACGAAGCCCGCCAGGCCCTGCTGCTGGCGCGCGTGGGGCGTGCCCTGGAGCCCTTCGGCTGCGACCATGGCCCCGCCGAGATGACGGCCCGCGACGCCCTGGCCCTGGCCACCCGGGGCGGGGCCGAGGTGCTGGGCCGGCCCGACATCGGCAGCCTGGCACCGGGCCAGTGCGCCGATCTGGCGGTGTTCGATCTGGGCACGCTGGACATGGCCGGCGGCGCGGTGCATGACCCGGTCGGTGCCCTGCTGCTGTGCGCCAGCCCCAAGGCCCGCCACACCGTGGTCCATGGCCGGGTGGTGGTGCGCGACGGACAGCTCTGCAGTCTCGACCTGCCTCCCTTGATCGAGCGGCACAACCGCCTGGCCCTGCAACTGGCGGTCACCGCCTTGGGCCGGCGCTGAGTCAGGGTTCTTTCTTCCCCATGTGCCTTGGGCCTATTGGCCCTGGCGCAGTCGGATGTGCAGGCCGCTGCCCTGGTGCTTGGCCTCGTGCTTGGCCAGCGCGGCCTCGTTGGCGACCTGCTCGGCCGAGCGGAAGTCGCCACGCTGGATGCGCACCGCGCCGATCGACAGCGTGGTGCACGGAAAGAAGCGCATCACGCCGTGGCGGTCTTCGGCCCGGATGCCGCCGGCCTGGCGGGCCGCTTCGTCGAACAGGTTCAGGGCCTCGGTGGCGAACTCCTCGACGATCTGCTCGCAGCGGCGCTGCCAGTTGCTGCTCTGGAAAAGGATCATGAAATCGTCGCCGCCCACATGCCCGACGAAGTCGCGCCGCGCATCGCAGTGCTGCACGCACAGCCGGGCCACCAGGCGGATCATCTCGTCGCCGCGCCAGTAGCCGTAGAGGTCGTTGAAGGGCTTGAAGTTGTTCAGGTCTGCATAGCAGGCGACGAATTCGGTGCCGCTTTCCAGCAGGCGGTCGATGTGCATGCTGATCGGGATGTTGCCGGGCAGGAAGGTCAGCGGGTTGGCATGGCGTGCCGCCTCGATGCGGGCCTCGGTCACCGAGCGCACCAGCTGGTCGCCGGTGCCCAGGCCCACATAGCGCCCGTTGTCGGTGACGATGAAGCCGTCGCTGAGGTAGCGCTGGTCCTGCGAGGTCAGGATGCCCACCAGTTCGTCGACGTCGTAGTCGAGCTCGACCACCCGGGGCGAATGGTTGGCGTAGGCCAGGCAGGGCTTGCGACCATGCACTTCGCGGAAATACAGCGTCGCGTAATGGTTCATGAACTGCTGGCGGTTGATCAGCGCCACCGGCCGCCCCTGGTCGACGACGGCCATGGCGTGCAGCTCGGGGCGCTTCTTGAACATCTCCGCCAGCTCATTGTTGCTGGTGTGGAGGTCCGCCGCCGGCGCCTGGATCACCGGCAGGTGCCGCAGCACGCCGGGGCGCGAGGTCTGCTGCAACTGCGGCAGCACCGAGACGCGGCTGTCCCGGATCACCTCCAGTGCCTGCGTCAGGATCTCTTTGTGCACGGCCTGCTCGGGCAGGCCCAGCAGGTAGCCCTGGCCATAGGGGATGCCCACGTCGCGCAGCATGCGCAGGTCGTCGCGCGTCTCGATGCCCTCGGCGATCAGCACCGAGCCGAAGACCTCGGCGATGCCCTTGAGCGCATGCACCACCTGCAGGCATTCGGTGCGCTCGCCGAGTTCGCGGGTGAAGTACTTGTCGATCTTCACGTAGGCCGGTTTCACCTCCGACCACAGACGCAGGCTGGAGCGGCCGTCGCCGAAGTCGTCCAGGGCCAGGGTGACGCCGGCGGCGTGGATGTGGCGCACCGTCTGGTGCAGCAGGGCCATGTCGCCGACGCGCTCGTGTTCGGTGATCTCCAGCACCAGCATGCGTGGCGACACGCCACAACGCCGGGCGGCGTCGAGCAGCGATTCGGGGCCCTGCTGGCTGACCGCATGCACCAGGGCATCGGCGCTGATGTTGACGAACAGCCGACCGGGTTCGCCGAGGCGCCCCCATTGTTCCAATGCGGTCTGTACGCAGAACAGTTCGAATTCGTGCAGCAGCTCTTCCTGCTGGGCCATGGCCAGCAGGGCGTCGGGGCGGTGCCAGGCGGTGTTGGCCGGGCCCCGGATCAGGGCCTCGTGGCCGAAGATGCTGCCGCTGCGCAGATCGGCGATGGGCTGGAAGACGCAATGCAGCGCGCCGGCCTCCATCAGCAGGGCCAGCCTGCCGGGGGCGATGCTCAAGCCGCCCGAGGGCGTATCGACCCGGGCCAGGGCATGGGTTTCCTGTGGGCTCTGGTTCAAAACGGTATCCCGGCAATTGAGCAAACCGTGAGTGTGGCTTGCCGAAATGACAAGACCGTGACGGGGCGCCCCGGTGCAAAGCAGTTTTAACATCGGTCCCCTGCACCATGGCGGCCCCGCGCGGCACAATTTTCGGCATGACACACACACCCTCACTCCCTTCGACGGATTCCGTCCCCAGCCCCACCGAACAGCCTCTGGCCTTCCTGGAGCACCTCTATGCGGTGGCGGTGCAGCGCGCGCTGCCCCTGCAGGGCCTGGCGCGCCATCTGCCGGCGCCGCCCAAGGGCCGGACCCTGGTGCTGGGGGCGGGCAAGGCCGGGGCCTCCATGGCCCAGGCCCTCGAGGCGCTGTGGCCGGCCGATGCGCCCCTGTCGGGCCTGGTGGTCACGCGCTACCACCACATCCCGCCGCGTCCGGCGGGCCTGCCGCAACGCCTCGAGGTGGTCGAGGCGGCCCACCCGGTGCCCGATGCGGCCGGCATGGCGGCGGCTGAACGCATATTGGCCCTGACCGAGGGACTCACCGCCGACGACCTGGTGCTGTGCCTGATCTCCGGCGGCGGTTCGGCCCTGCTGACCCTGCCCGCCGAGGGCCTGGGCCTGGAGGAGAAGCGCCGCATCAACCGTGCCCTGCTTGAAAGCGGCGCCAGCATCTCCGAGATGAACTGCGTGCGAAAGCACCTCTCGCGCATCAAGGGCGGGCGCCTGGCGGCCGCCTGCGCGCCGGCGCGGGTGCTCACCCTGACCATCAGCGATGTGCCCGGCGACGACCCGTCGGTGATCGCCAGCGGCCCCACGGTGCCCGACGCCAGCAGCTGCGCCGAGGCCCTGGCCATCCTGGCGCGTTACCGCATCGACGTGCCGGCGCCGGTGCGCCAGGCGCTGGAGGACGGCCGGCTCGAGACCCCCAAGCCCGGCGATGCCGTGTTCGCGGGCCAGCATGTCGAGCTGATCGCCACGCCGCGCCAGTCGCTGGAGGCTGCAGCCGAGGCGGCGCGCGCCGCCGGCCTGGCCGTCCATGTGCTGTCCGACGAGATGGAGGGCGAATCGCGCGAGGTGGGCAAGGTGCATGCCGCGCTCGCACGCTCGGTGGCGCAGCACGGCCAGCCTTTTGCGCCGCCCTGCGTGATCCTGTCGGGTGGCGAGACCACGGTCACCATCCGCCCGCAGGCGCCCGGCACGCCGCGTGGGCGCGGCGGGCGCGCCGGCGAGTTCTGCCTCGGACTGGCCCAGGCGCTGCAGGGTCAGCCCGGGGTCTGGGGGCTGGCGGCAGACACCGACGGCATCGATGGCGTCGAGGACAACGCCGGCGCCCGGGTGGCGCCGGACACCCTGGCCCGCGCGCAGGCGCTGGGGCAGCGCATCGACCAGTACCTGGACCGCAACGACGCCTACGGCTACTTCGAAAGGCTGGGCGACCTGGTGATCACCGGACCGACCCACACCAATGTGAACGACTTCCGGGCCATCCTGGTGTTGAAATGAAACCACCCCGATGGAACTTCCTCACAGCGTGTGGAGGTTCCATCCCCCTCCAGGGGCGCACCCGGCGGCCCGGCGAAGCCGGCTCCGCGGCCCCTTGAAACCTGGCCTGCGCGCCGGTTTCATGCGTCGCGGGTGGTGTTCAGGCCTTGAGGTCTTCCCACCAGCGACCCTCGAAACGGCCCTGGAGAAAGGCCACGAAGGCCGACACCTTCTGCGGCACCAGGCGTGGCGAGGGGAAGACCGCGTGGATCTCCTGTTCGGGCAACTGGCAGCTCTTGAGCAGCTCGACCACCCGGCCCGAAGCCAGTGAATCGGCCGCCACATAGCGGGGCAGGGCGGCCACGCCCATGTGCTGGCGCGCGGCCGCCAGCAGGGCCGACAGGTTGTTGGAGCGCAGCCGTGCGGTCAGCGCCACGCTGACCATGTCGCCCGCCGCGGTGTGCAGGCGCCAGAAATCGTTGCCCTGCACGCTGCTGTAGATCAGGGCATCGTGCAGCCGCAGTTCGGCCGGCTTGCGCGGCGTGCCGCGCCGCTTCAGGTAGGCCGGCGAGGCCACCAGCACCCAGGGGTTCTGGCCCAGGCTGCGGGCGCCGAGCCCTGAATCGGCCAGCTTGCCCAGGCGGATGGCCACATCGATGCCCTGCGCCACCAGGTCGGTGTAGCGGTCGTCGAAGCTCAGGTCCAGCTGCACCTGCGGGTTGCGTTTCATGAATTCGAGCACCAGTGGCACCACCACGCGTCGTCCGAAAGCGACCGAACTGCCCACACGCAGCTGGCCGCTGAGCTGGGTCTGCCGGCCCTTGACCAGGTCTTCGGCCTCGCCCACCTGGCCCACGATGGCCTTGCAGCGCTCGTAGTAGAGCGCGCCGGGCTCGGTCAGGCTGACGCCGCGCGTGTTGCGGTTGAGCAGGCGCACCCCCAGCCGTTCCTCGAGGGCGGCGACCTGCTTGGTGACCGTGGGCTGGGTGGTGCCGAACTCCTGCGCCACCTTGGTGAAGCTGCCGGTCTCGACCACCCGGACATAGAGGTTCATGGCTTCGAATCGATCCATCGCTCAGGCTCATTCATTCTTGGATGGAATAAATTTTATGGCCTGCCGTCGTCTTCCGCATCCGGGAGCACCCGCCTAGATTCAAGGCCTTCCACAGGAGATGACGATGGCAAAAATGAAGGCAGTCGAGGCTGCAGTCCGGATTCTTGAAAAAGAGGGCGTGAGCGTCGCCTTCGGGGTGCCGGGGGCAGCGATCAATCCGCTCTATGCGGCACTGAAGGCGCATGGGGGCATTGGCCACATCCTGGCCCGCCATGTCGAAGGCGCGGCCCACATGGCCGAAGGCTATACCCGCGCGGTGGCCGGCCACATCGGGGTGTGCATCGGCACCAGCGGACCGGCCGGCACCGACATGGTGACGGGGCTGTATTCGGCCAGCGCCGATTCGATCCCGATCCTGTGCATCACCGGCCAGGCCCCGCGCTCGCGGCTGCACAAAGAGGACTTCCAGGCGGTGGACATCAGCGCCATCGTCAAGCCGGTGACCAAGTGGGCCACCACGGTGCTCGAGCCCGCCCAGGTGCCGGGCGCCTTCCAGCAGGCCTTCCACCTGATGCGCTCGGGCCGCCCCGGCCCGGTGCTGATCGACCTGCCCATCGATGTGCAGCTGGCCGAGATCGAATTCGACCCCGACACCTACCAGCCACTGCCGGCCTGGAAGCCGCAGGCCACCCGGGCCCAGGTGGAGAAGGCGCTGCAGATGCTCAACGAGGCCGAGCGTCCGCTGCTGGTCTCGGGCGGCGGGGTGGTCAACGCCGACGCCTCGGCCGCCCTGGTGCAACTGGCCGAACTGCTGGACGTGCCGGTGATCCCGACGCTGATGGGCTGGGGCACCATCCCCGACGACCACCCGCTGATGGTGGGCATGTGCGGTCTGCAGACCAGCCAGCGCTACGGCAATGCCAACCTGCTGGCCAGCGACTTCGTGCTGGGCATCGGCAACCGCTGGGCCAACCGGCACACCGGCTCGGTCGAGGTCTACACCCGGGGCCGCAAGTTCGTCCACATCGACATCGAGCCGACCCAGATCGGTCGCGTCTTCGCCCCCGACTACGGCATCGTCTCGGACGCCGGTGCGGCGATCACCCTGCTGCTGCAGGTGGCGCGCGAATGGCAGCAGGCCGGCCGCCTGCGCGACCGCTCGGCCTGGGTGGCCGAATGCCGGGCCCGCAAGAACAGCGTCGACTTCCTGCGCAAGACGAATTTCGACCAGGTGCCGATGAAACCCCAGCGGGTCTACCAGTGCATGAACCGGGCCTTCGGCAAGGACGTCTGCTATGTGTCGACCATCGGCCTGTCGCAGATCGCGGCGGCGCAGTTCCTGCACGTCTACCAGCCGCGCCACTGGATCAACTGCGGCCAGGCGGGCCCGCTGGGCTGGACGCTGCCGGCGGCCCTCGGCGTGCGCGCCGCCGATCCCTCGCGGCGCATCGTGGCGCTGTCGGGCGACTACGACTTCCAGTTCATGATCGAGGAGCTGGCAGTGGGGGCCCAGTTCAAGCTGCCCTACATCCATGTGGTGGTCAACAACAGCTACCTCGGCCTGATCCGCCAGGCGCAGCGCAGCTTCTCGATGGACTACTGCGTGCAGCTCGGCTTCGAGAACCTCAACACCGACCCCGACGAGCCGGCGCGCAGCTACGGCGTCGACCACATGAAGGTGGTCGAGGGCCTGGGCTGCAAGGGCCTGCGGGTGCATCGCCCCGAAGAGTTCGCGCCGGCGGTGCAGCAGGCCGAGGCCTGGATGGCGGCACATGGCACGCCGGTGGTGATCGAGGTGATCCTCGAGCGCGTGACCAACATCGCCATGGGCACCGAGATCGATGCCATCCATGAATTCGAAGAGCTCGCCGGCGCCGCCGCCGACGTGCCCACCGCCCTGGCCCAGATCGACTGAGCCCAGCCCCCATCCAAGGAGACCCCGACATGCCCCGTTTTGCTGCCAACCTCAGCATGCTGTTCACCGAAGTGCCTTTTCTCGACCGCTTCGCCCGCGCCGCCCAGGCCGGGTTCCAGGCGGTGGAGTTCCTCTTCCCCTATGCCTACGAGGCCGACGAGATCCGCCGCCGCCTCGATGAGCACGGCCTGACCCTGGTGCTGCACAACCTGCCCGCCGGCGACTGGGAGGCCGGCGACCGCGGCATCGCCTGCGACCCGGCGCGGGTGGCTGAATTCCGCGCCGGTGTGGCCGACGCCATCCGCTACGCCCGGGCCCTGGGCGTGTTCCAGCTCAACTGCCTGATCGGCAAGGCGCCGGCCGGTGTCGACGCGGCCACCCTGCACCGCACCGTGGTCGAGAACCTGCGCTTTGCGGCGGCCGAGCTGCGCGAGGCCGGCCTGCGGCTGCTGATCGAGCCGATCAACCCCTGCGACATCCCCGGCTTCTACCTCACCCGCACCGAGCAGGCCGTGGCCCTGCTCGACGAGGTCGGTGCGCCCAACGCCCTGGTGCAGTACGACATCTACCACGCGCAACGTGTCGAAGGCGAGCTGGCCGGCACCTTGCAGAAGCACCTGGCGCGCATCGGCCACATCCAGCTGGCCGACAACCCGGGGCGCCACGAACCCGGCAGCGGCGAGATCCACTACGCCTGGCTGCTGCCCTACATCGACCGCATCGGCTACAGCGGCTGGATCGGCTGCGAATACAAGCCCGCCGCCACCACCGAGGCCGGCCTGGGCTGGCGCCGCGCCTTCGGCGGCTGAGCCCCGACCGGCCCGCCCCGGCATTCCGTTTCAATCCAAGGAGACTTTTCCAATGAGCAATCCATCCCCCCTCAAGCTCGGCTTCATCGGTCTGGGCATCATGGGCGCCCCGATGTGCGCCAACCTCATCAAGGCGGGGCACCAGCTCTTCGTGCACACCCGCGGCAAGGTGCCCGAGGCCATCGCCGACAGCAGCGCCACCCAGTGCACCACCGCGCGTGGGGTGGCCCAGCGGGCCGACATCATCTTCGTTATGGTGCCCGACACGCCCGATGTCGAGCAGGTCCTGTTCGACGACGACGGCGTGCTGCTGGGCCTGAGCCCGGGCAAGCTGGTGATCGACATGAGCTCGATCTCGCCGCAGGCCACCGAAGACTTCGCCCGCCGGGTCAACAAGCACGGCTGCGACTACCTCGATGCGCCGGTGTCGGGCGGCGAGGTGGGGGCGCGCAACGCCACGCTGTCGATCATGGTCGGTGGTCCTGAGGCCGCCTTCGCGCGGGCCCGGCCCCTGTTCGATCTGATGGGGCAGAACATCACCCTGGTGGGGCCCAACGGCGCCGGCCAGACCACCAAGGTGGCCAACCAGATCATCGTGGCGCTGAACATCGCGGCGGTGGCCGAGGCCCTGGTGTTCGCGGCCAAGGCTGGCGCCGACCCGGCCAAGGTGCGCCAGGCCCTGCTGGGCGGCTTCGCCTCGTCGCGCATCCTCGAGGTGCATGGCGAGCGCATGATCCGCCGCACCTTCGACCCGGGCTTCCGCATCGGTCTGCACCAGAAGGACCTGGGCCTGGCCCTGGACAGCGCGCGCAAGCTCGGGGTGGCCCTGCCCGGCACCGCCCAGGCCCAGCAGCTGTTCAGCGCCTGTGTCGCCCAGGGCGGGCAGGGCTGGGACCACTCGGCCCTGGTGCGCTCGCTCGAGCGATTGGCCAACTACGAGATCGGGCAGCGGCCTCAGGCCTGAGCGGCTTCGCACAAGGCCCGGATCTGCGGCGGGATGGGCACGGCGCGCACCCCGTTGCCGCCGTCCGTGCGCCGTGCCGCGAAGATGCGCACCTCCTGGCATTCGAGGATCAGCTCTTCGCCACGGCAGACGCGGTAGGCCTGCACAAAGCTCTTGCCGCGCCACTCGGCGACCGTGGTGTGGATCTGCAGCGTGTCGCCATAGCTCGCGGTCTTGACGAAGCGGGCCTGGGTGTCCACGAGCGGGGTGCCGAGCACCCCGAGGCTGCGCTCGGTCTCCTCCCAGCGCGGCACGCCGCACTCGCTGAAGAAATGGCGCGAGGCGGCATCGATCCAGCGGAAGAAGTTCGGGAACCAGACGATGCCGGCGGGGTCGCAGTCGCCGAATTCGACCCGCACGGTGAAGCAGGTCTGGCGGCTTGGGGTGGTGGTGTTCTCAGTCATGGGGCTGGGGCAGGGGAGCTTGACGGCATGGCGGCCAGCAGGGATTCGGCGTCCTCGAACCAGAAGGCCAGGGCATCGTGGAAGCCCTCCCAGACGCAGCCCTGGCAGCCGCGCCCGCAGCAGGTCTGCGGTTCGGGCGGCGGCGGGCGCAGGGTCTGGCCGGCCTGGTGCAAGCGCGCCTGCAGCGCGGCGATGCGCAGCCGGGCGACGCTCAGGGGGGGCAGCGTTTCTTCGACGGCGGGCGTGACAAGTGTCATGAAAGCTCGGCAGGATGGCGGAAATCGATATTGTTGCCAACTGTAAAATGATTCGCAGATGCCTTGGGTCGGAAGCTTGAGGCGGCCCGGACCTGTCGTCCTGGCGTGGCCGGTATAGCGAACCCGATCTGATGTCCCCGATGCATTCAAACCCGAGCATGGCCCTGGAGCCGGTGGAGGCACCACCTGCGGTCGATCCCAAGATCATCCCCCTGGTGGTGATCTCGCCTGTCCGCGACGAGGCCAAGTACCTGCGGCTGACCATGGATTCGATGGTGGCCCAGACCTGGCGTCCGGTGGAGTGGATCCTGGTGGACGATGGCTCGTCCGACGAAACCCCCGACATCGTGCGCGAGTATGCCGAGCGCTACCCCTTCATCCGGCTGGTGCCGCGCCAGAACCGGGGTTTCCGCAAACTGGGTGGCGGCGTCGTGGCGGCCTTCAACTTCGGCATGGAGCACATCGTGCATGCCGACTATGAATACATCGCCAAGCTCGACGGCGACATGTCTTTCGGCCCCCTGTACCTGGAGCGCATGGTGTCGCGCCTGCAGGCCAATCCCAAGCTGGCGGCGGTCTCGGGCAAGGTCTATCGGCACGAGGGCGAGCGCTACATCGAGGAGAGCCACATCGCCGAGCAGGTCGCCGGCCAGTTCAAGCTCTACAAGCGCCACGCCTTCGAAGACATCGGCGGTTTCGTGCAGCATCTGTCCTGGGATGGCATCGACGTGCACATGGCCTGGATGAAGGGCTGGGAGACGTTCTGCATCTACGACAGCAAGGCCTGGCTGTGGCACCACCGCATCATGGGTTCGTCGGACAAGCAC
>Ga0213872_10002257_pt1 | contig 11503 bp, 10 predicted proteins | sample VelepicomBERX_R2_FD_160071 | JGI IMG/M metagenome (GOLD analysis project Ga0213872, IMG submission 160071) | Rhizosphere microbial communities from Vellozia epidendroides in rupestrian grasslands, the National Park of Serra do Cipo, Brazil - RX_R2 | ecosystem: Host-associated > Plants > Roots >... | reverse complement strand
TGGGGCCAACCTGTCGATCCAGGCCGCGACCAAATACATCTCGGGGCATTCGGACTTGATGCAGGGCATCGTGGTGGTCGACAGCCCGGCGCTGGCCGCCCGGCTGGCCCGCACCCACGAGGCCCTGGGCCTGACCGTCGGCGCCGACGATGCCTATCTGGCGCTGCGCGGTCTGCGCACCCTGGGCGTGCGCCTGGCACAGCACCAGCAGCATGCGCTGCAGGTGGCGCAATGGTTGCAGACGCAATCACAGGTCGCCAGGGTGTTCTACCCGGCCCTGCCCGACGACCCCGGACATGCGCTGTGGAAGCGTGACTTCGGTGGTGCCAGCGGACTGCTTTCCTTTGCCTTCGCCGACGCGGACGACGCCCAGGCCGATGCCTTTGTCGACGCCCTGCACTATTTCGGCATCGGCGCCTCCTGGGGCGGCTATGAAAGCCTGGCCCTGCGGGCCGCGCCCGAGCGCCTGCGCGAACACAGCCTCTGGCGCGACGGCGGCCTCGACGGCCGCCCGGTGCTGCGGCTGCACATCGGCCTGGAAGACCCGGCCGACCTGATCGACGACCTGGCCCAGGCCTTCGAGCGCCTGCGCGGGGGCTGATGGGAAGCACCCCCGCTGCGCGCCGTCGCGCTGGACGGATGAACGCAGACCCATGCGCGTTTTTCTTCCTTGTCAGCCGGACTGCGGCCGACGGAACATGGGGTGTCCGCAAGGGCATCCATCCATCGAAAGGAAACGACGCATGAGCAACCATGTCTACCAGATCAGCGAACTCACCGGCTCTTCACCGAGCAGCAGCGATGACGCCATCCGCACCGCCCTGGCCCGGGCCGCCCAGGAGGGGCCCGAGATCAAATGGTTCGAGGTCACCGGCAGCCGCGGCCAGGTCGTCAACGGCCAGGTCGCGCACTGGCAGGTGACGATCAAGATCGGCCGCAGCCTGAACTGAGGACCCGGCACCGGGCCGGGCTCAGATCAACTCGAAGCCCTGCCCGGTGACGAAGCTCTTCAGCCGGTCGCGGCCCGACAGGCTGTGCGCACCCGCCACGCGTTGCGCGGCCTGTTCGGACCAGGGCTGGGTCGGCAGGCCCTGGCTGCGCTGGAAGGCCTGGATGATGCCGTCGTAGTGCGACACCGCCGCCACCTCGTGGTTGGCCGCCGGGTCGGCGTATTGCTCGTGGTGGAGCACCACCGACTGCGCCAGCCGGGGCTTGACCGAGGCCGGCTGAGCCGGGTCGGCACGCCCCACCACCAGGCCGAACAGGGGGAAGACCCGGGGCGGCAGCTTCAGCTCTGCGGCCACCTCGGGCGCGCGGTTGCGCAAGGCCCCGATGTACACCGTGCCCAGCCCCAGGGCCTCGGCCGCCACCACCGCGTTCTGGGCCGCCAGCGAGGCATCGATGGCCGCCACCAGGAACTGCTCCAGATGGCGGTTCGCCTCCGAAGGCAGGCCCTGGCGCTGGCTGACCCGGTCCAGCCGCGAGAGATCGGCCAGCCACACCAGGAACAGCGGCGCCTGACGGATGTGCGCCTGGTCGCGCGACCATTCCGACAGCCGCGCCTTGCGCGCCGGGTCTTGCACCGCTAGCACGCTCCAGGCCTGCTGGTTCGACGAGGTGGGGGCCGACTGGGCCGCCGCCACCAGCAGCTCCAGCGTGCCCTCGGGCAGGGCATCGGGCAGGTAGGCCCGGACCGAGCGGTGCTGCAACAGCTGCTGCAGCACCGGCACCGGCCCTGCTGGCAGGGGGTGCGGCAGGTCCGGGTCCTGGCCATAGCGGGTCTGCAGCAGGGCGCTCAGGTCAGAGGGGTCGGATTGGGTGCTCATCAGAGGCTCCTGGTGGATGGATGAGAGGTCATGGAGGTTCAGGCCGGGATCAGCCGGATTCCGATCGGGTCTTCCCGCTCGAGCTGGGCCACCAGGCCGAGCTCCCAGTCGAGGTAGGCGCGGAAGCCCGCGTCACGGTGGGACAGGTCGGCATGGGCATAGGGGCTGTACCAGTGATCGTCGTCACCGGTCAGCACCTGCTGCGCCCCTTGGGACAGGGGCAGGCCCGACGCCGCCCAGGCCTCGGTGCCGCCCAGCAGCCAGCGCACATCGCTGCGCCCGCTGCGCGCGGCCAGCTCGCCTGCCACCAGGGACGCCAGCACGCCATCGGGCGAGGTGATGACCACCGGGCCACCCGCCTCGGCCGGCGTGACGAATTCCAGCAGCCGGTCGGGCACCGCGAAGCGGGCCCCCGGCACGTGCCGGCGCTCGAAGGCGGCCCGGCGCTCCACCTCGAAGACCTGCACCGGGCCCTGTGCCTGCAGCGCCTGCAGCTGGATCGGCGACAGGGCCGCCACCGATGGCTGCGTGCGCAACACCCGCAGCGGTTCCGGACCGGTCACCCGGGGCGCCAGCGGATCGGGCGAATGCACATACACCTCGTGGCCGCCCAGCTGGGCCAGCCAGGCCGCCGTGGTCAGGGCCCGGACCCCGTCCCAGTCGGCCAGCACGATGCGCGCATGGCGTGTCGCCAGGTACTCGTCGGTCGCCTGCACCAGTTGCCCGCCAGGCGCCCAGCGCCAGCCTTCGAGGTGGCCGGCCAGGTACTCTTCGCGGCTTCGCACATCGAACAGGTAGAGCGTGCGGGACGCGCGCTGGCCGACCAGCCTGGCCAGGCCGGCGGCGTCCAGCCGCTGCACCCCGGCACGCGCGGCCACCGCCTCGGCCTGGCTGCGGGCCCGCTGCAGCCCCTCTTCCGACGGCTCGGGCAGGCTGGGCTGGCGCCCATGGGCCAGGGCCCGGCCGGCCAGCAGCCAGGCCATGGTGCCGTCCTTGAGCGAGACCACCGGGTTGTCGATGCCGGCATCGATCAGGGTCTGGGCACCGACGATGCTGCGGGTGCGGCCGGCGCAGTTGACCACCACCAGGGTGTCCGGATCGGGCGCCAGCTCGTGGATGCGGTAGACCAGTTCGGCCCCGGGCAGGCTGTGGGCGAAGGGCAGGCTGAACTGGGTGAACTCCTCGGGTGTCCGGCTGTCCACCACCACCAGCTTGCGACCGGCATCGAGCTGTCGCTGCAGCTCGTCGGCATCGATCCAGGGGGTGCGCTTGTCGTGCTCGATCACCTCGCCGAAGGCCTTGCTGGGCACGTTGCTGCCGCTGAACAACTGGCCACCGGCAGCCGTCCAGCCCGAGGTCCCCCCTTCGAGCACCGACAGCTGGGTCCAGCCCAGGCGCAGCAGCTTGTGGGCCGCCTCGTGGGCCAGACTCTCGTCGGCATCGACCAGCACGATGCGGGTGGAGCGGCGCGGCACCAGGCGGTCGATCAGCAGCTCGAGCCGCCACAGCGGCGCCGACGCCGCCAGCAGCAGGTGGCCGCGCACGTAGACACCGGTCTCGCGCACATCGAGCACCGCGATCTCCTCGCCGTCCTGCAGGGCCTGCCTCAGGGCCGGTGCCGAGATCAGCGGATGGCGGACCTGGGCCGACCGAGGCGCGCTCGCCGGCGCACGATCGGGCAGCCATGCCCGGGCCTTGGCCAGCACGGCGCTGATGGCCCGGTGCCGGCGGCCGGCGATGCCGGAGGCCGCCGGGTCGGTGTTGGGAAGCTGGGTTTGGCTCATGGTGGCAAGACTCCATCGGATGGCGGGAGGGCCAGCCTAGAGCCCGGCAGGGGCCGGGGGAAGTGAGGAATGCGGCTATGCATATCCATTCATCTCAGTTGGCAGGACCGCCTGCGCTTTCTAGAGTCAGGCATGCTCCTCCATCTCTGCCCTGCGGCCTTGCGCCGCCTTGGCCTGGCCCTGCTGCTCCTGCCGCTGGCCAGCGTCGCCGATGCCAACCCTGCCCAGGCAGCGCAGCCCTTTCCCCAGCGCCCGGTGCACATCGTGGTGCCCGTGGCGGCCGGCGGCAGTGCCGACCGGCTCACGCGGGTGCTGGCCGAACGCCTCGGCCGCCTCTGGGGCCAGGCCGTGGTGGTGGACAACGTGCCGGGCGCCAGCGGCAACCTCGGCGCGGCCCGGGTGGCCCATGCCGCGCCCGACGGCTACACCCTGCTGCAGCAGGGCGAAGGCCTGACGCTCAATGCCTTGTTGTATGAGCAACTGCCCTATGACAGCCAGTCCGCCTTCGTCCCCGTGATCAAGGCGGTGGTGAACCCGCAGATCCTGGTGGTCAATCCGGCCACCGGATTGCACAGCTTCCAGGACTACCTGGCGCGCGCCCGCGCCCAGCCCGGCAGCATCAGCCTGGGCCTGCCCGGCAATGGCGGCATCGCCCATGTGGCCCATGCCCTGATCACCCAGCAGACCGGCGCCCGGGTCAACTACATCCCCTATGGCGGCGGCGGTCCCGCCACCGTCGATGTGTTGGCCGGCCATGTGGACGCCACCTTGATCACCCTGGCCGCCGTGACCGAACAGGTCCGCTCCGGGCGGCTGCGCGCCCTGGCGGTGACCACCGCCTACCGATCCCCGGCCCTGCCCGAGGTGCCGACCATGGCCGAGGCCGGCCTGCCGGGCTTCTCGGTCGAGAGCTGGCAAGGCTATTTCGTGCCCGCCAGCACCCCGCCGGAGCGGGTCCGCCAGCTCAACCAGGACATCGACACCGCCTTGCACAGCCCCGAGGTCAAGGCCCGCCTGGAAGACCTGGGTTTCAAGGTGCAGGGGGGCAGCACCGACGAACTCGCGCGCAGCCTGCAGAGCGAACGGCCGCGCTACGCGCAGGCGATCCGCAGCGCCGGCATCAGCTTGCGCTGACGTTCAGAGCCGCGCCAGGTAGTCGCGGACCTGCACCTTCTGCGGCAGCACCTGACGGGTGGTCAGCCAATCGGCCGCCTGCTGGAACTGCTGCAGGAAGGCGCCATCCTCGACACCATGGAAGGTCCAATGACGTTTCAGCCGGGCCTGAGCTTCCCGGGCCGCATCGCTGTAGCCCGCCTCTTTCTGCGCCAGACGCTCGGCCTCTTCGGTGTTCTCGCTGATCCACTGGCCCTCTGCGGCGTAACCGGCGTTCACCGCACGCACGATGTCCGGGTTTTCCTCGGCAAAACGCCGGCTGGTGACATAGGAGTTGAAGTCGATGTAGAAAGGCAGATCACGCCCCTCCAGGAACACGTCATGGGCCTTGTAGTCGGCCCGGGCGATGTCCACCCCGGGGCTCCACATCGACCAGGCATCCACCTTGCCCTGGGCGAAAGCCGGTCCGGCATCGGGGGGGTTCAGGTAGACAAAGCGCACCTTGCTGCGGTCCACACCGTGTTTCTCGAGCGCCGCCACCAGCAGGAACTCTCCAAGGCCCGATCGGTTCACCGCCACCGACTTCCCCACCAGATCGGTGACCTTGTCGATGCCCGAGCCATCCCGCGCGATGATCGCGGTGCTGCGCGGGTCGGTGACCGAGAACTGGGTGAACACCAGCGGCGATCCGGCCAGCATCGCAGCCAACGCCGGGGTGGTGCTGCCGCCGAACGCAAAATCCGCGCTGCCGCCGGTGACGGCCTGCAGCGAGGGGGCATGGTTGGGAAAGGGGCCGACCCATTGCACCCGCAGGCCCTCGCGCGCCAGACGCTTCTCGAACTCGCCGCGCAGCCTGGCCACCAGAGGCAGCCCGCCATGTCCCCAGCCCAGGCGCACCGTGTCGGTGCTGCGACCGCTGCGCGGCGCGGCCGCGCGGGCCCCACCGGGGACAAGGGATGCCAGGGTCGCCAGGCCGCCGAGGCCAGCCTCGATGAAGGCGCGCCGCGCCAGTGCCGGCTTGCTGTGATCAGGGTTCATGCATAGACCTTCCGTGGAATCAAGGACGAAGAAACGCTGTCGGGAAGATCACCATCGACCCCCAGTTCAGACAGCAGCTGTCGGCGCAAGGCCTCTGCGGCGCCCCGATGCCTGCGCTGCTCTTGCGACACCGGGTAGGCCGCCGCGACCAGGCCGTCGCGCACCACCAGGACCCGGTGGGCCAGCGCGATGGCCTCGTCCACATCGTGGGTCACCAACAGCACGCCGGGCTGGTGGCGGGCCACGAGCTGGCGCACCAGCTCATGCATGCGCAATCGGGTCAGCGCGTCCAGGGCGGCAAAGGGCTCGTCCAGCAGCAGCAGGCGGGGTTCACGCACCAGCGCCCGGGCCAGGGCCACGCGCTGGGCCTGGCCACCGGAGAGGCGATGCGGCCATTCCTCGAGGCGGTCCCCGAGACCGACCTCGGTCAGTGCCGCTTCGGCGAGGGCCCGGCCGGACCGCTCATCCAGGCCCAGGGCCACGTTGCGCCACAACACATCCCAGGGCAGCAGCCGAGGTTCCTGGAACACCACCGCCGGCCGCCGCGGACCGTCGATGTGCCCCCCGTCCACCGGGTCCAGGCCGGCCAAGGCCCGCAGCAGTGTGGTCTTACCACAGCCGCTCTCCCCCAGCAGGACCACGAACTCGCCGCGCCCCACCTGCAGGTCCAACCCCCGCAGCACCCAGCGCGGCCCGTAGCGACGTTGCAGGCCGCTCACCCTCAGCGCCAACTCGGTGCCGTCGCTGCTCATGCACGCCCCCGGGCGGCGTAATTGGGATGCCAGCGCAGGCAGCGCCGTTCGAGCGCCCTGGCCAGCGCGTCCGAACCCACACCGATCAAGGCGTAGATGAGCACGGTCAGCACGATCACATCGGTGCGCAGGAATTCGCGGGCATCCATCGCCAGGTAGCCGATCCCGGTGGTGGTGGCCAGGGTCTCGGCGATCACCAGCGCCAACCAGGCCACGGCCAATGCATAGCGGACGCCGGCCAGCACCGAAGGCAGCGCACCGGGCAGGACGATGCGGCGCACCAGCGCCCAGGTCGAAAGCCCGGTGACCCGGCCCAACTCGAGCAGCTTGGGGTCGACCTGCCGGATGCCCAGCACGGTGTTGATGTAGATCGGGAACAGGACCCCCAGCGAGACCAGGAAAATCTTGCCGGCCTCGTCGACACCGAACCAGACGATCACCAGGGGCAACAGCGCCAGGAAGGGGATGGCCCGCAGCATCTGGACACTGCGGTCGAACAGGGCCTCGGCCAGGCGCGAGAACCCCACGGCGGTGCCCAGGGCCAGGCCGAGCGCGCCGCCGATGACGAAGCCGGCCGCCGCACGCAACAGGCTGGCGCCCAGATCGCTCAGCAGACGCCCCTGCAGGATCAGCTTCCAGGCGGTCAGGGCCACCTTGCTGGGTGCCGGCAGAACCTGGGGTGACAGCCCCCCGAGACGGGCGGCCGCCTCCCAGATCAGCAGCAGCAGCACCGGCACGGCCCAGGACAGCAGACGCAGGGCGGCATCCCGCCCCGGGCCGCCCGGGAATCGCCAGCCCCGTGCTGGCGACCGCGAGGGGGCCGCCACGGCTTCGAATGGCGTGCCAGGGGGGGAGCAGGCTTGATTCACGACGGGTCTTGTCCTCGAACTGTCGGCATCAGGATTCAGGCCGCCTTGCGGGCCTCGGCACGCGGCACCGACTGAATCAGGCTGCGCGTGTAGGGATGCTGGGGCGATTCCCACAGACCGCGGGCATCGCCGGTCTCGACGATGCGGCCCTGCTGCATCACCAGCACCCGATCGGCGATGTAGCGCACCACCGCGAGGTCGTGCGAGATGAACAGGTAGGACAGGCCGAAGTCCTGCTTCAGCTCGACCAGCAGGTTCAGGATCTGGGCCTGGATCGACACATCGAGGGCCGACACCGGCTCGTCGAGGATCAGCACCGAGGGGCGCACCACCAGGGCGCGGGCGATGCCGATGCGCTGGCGCTGGCCGCCCGAGAACTCGTTCGGGTAGCGCTGCGCCGAGCCGGCCGGCAGGCCGACGCGGTCCAGGATGTCGACGATGCGCCGCCGCCGTTCCTGGCGCGAGTCGACGGCATGCACCTTGAGCACCGTGTCGAGGATGTCGTACACCGTGCGGCGCGGATTCAGCGACGCATAGGGATCCTGGAACACCATCTGGATGCGCCGACGCCAGGGCTTGAGCGCCCGCTCGGACAGCGGCACCAGGTCGGTGCCCTCGAGCAGGATGCGGCCCGATGCCGCCGGCACCAGGCGCAGCAGGGTCTTGGACAGGGTCGACTTGCCGCAGCCCGACTCGCCCACCAGGCCCAGCGTCTCGCCGGCCTGCAGCTGGAAGGACACCTCGTCCACCGCGTGCAGCACGCCGCCGTCGCGGCTCGGGTAGTCGGTGCGCAGCTGCTCGACCTGCAGCAGCGGCGCAACGGCGCGCAGCGGGGTGGCCGCCACGCCGGTCGGCGGCGCGCCCGGGGCAGTCTGCGGCGGCTGCCGCAGCTCGAAGACGCGCTGACCGCTGGCCGCGTCGAGGTGCGAGCGGATCTCGGGCAGGCGCTGGCTGCGGTAGTGAAGGGCCCGCCCGCCATGCAGCGAAGCGCCGAGCAGGCCCCGGGTGTAGGCGTGGGCCGGCGCGGCGAAAAGGCGTTCCGTGGCGGCTTCCTCGAGCTTCTCGCCGCCGTGCATCACCGCCACCCGGTCGGCCCATTGGGCCACCACGCCGAGGTCGTGGGTGATCAGCAGCAGGCCCATGTCGAACTCGCGCCGCAGGCCGTCCAGCAACTCCAGGATCTGGGCCTGGATGGTCACATCCAGCGCGGTGGTGGGCTCGTCGGCCACCAGCAGGCGGGGCCGGCAGGCCACCGCCATGGCGATCATCACGCGCTGGCGCTGCCCCCCCGAGAGCTGGTGCGGGAAATCGTCGATGCGCCGCGCCGGCTCGGGGATGCGCACCAGGTCCAGCAGCTCCAGGGCGCGCCGCCGCGCCGCATCGGGCCGCAGCTTCTCGTGCAGGCGCAGGGTCTCGATGATCTGGGCACCGATGGTGTGCACCGGGTTCAGCGAGGTCATCGGCTCCTGGAAGATCATCGAGATCGCCGCACCGCGCAGGGCACGCAGCTCCTCGGGCGGCAGGCTCAGGATGTCCCGGCCTTCGAACAGCAGGCGCCCCGACACCCGGGCCGCCGGCGACAGCAGCCGCAGCAGGGCCAGGGCGGTGGTCGACTTGCCGCAGCCGGACTCGCCCACCAGGGCCAGGGTCTCGCCGCGCTGCAGTTGCAGGTTCAGGTCGCGCACCGCCGGCACCGGGCCCTGGGTGCCACGGAAGGCGATGTTCAGGTCTTGGATCTCGAGCAGCGGCGTGCGCGGCTCGATGTCGCGGGACTGGGTCATGTCAGCGTCCTCTGAGTCGGGGGTTGAAGGCATCGTTGAGTCCGTCGCCGAGCAGGTTGAGCGCCAGCACGGTGAGCACGATGGCGCCGCCCGGCAGGGCCGTCAGGAACCAGGCGGTGCGCAGCAGTTCGCGCCCCTGGCCGATCATGCTGCCCCAGGAGACCGCGTTCGGGTCGCCCATGCCGAGGAAGGACAAGGCCGACTCGATGAGGATGGCGGTGGCCACCAGCACCGAGGTGGTGACGATCACCGGCGGCAGCGCATTGGGCAGCATCTCCTGCACGATGATGCGCCAGGGGCTGAAGCCTTGGCTGCGCGCGGCCAGCACGAAATCGGACTCGCGCAGGCTGCGGAATTCGGCCCGCACCAGGCGCGCGATCACCGGCCAGGAGGCCAGGCCGATGGCCGTCACGATCACCGGCACCGAGGGCTGGCCGATGGCCACCACGACGATCACCAGCAAAAACGAGGGCACGGTCTGGAACAGCTCGGTGATGCGCACCACCAGGTCGTCGACCCAGCCGCCGAAATAGCCGCCCAGCGCCCCGAGCACGATGCCGATGAGCAGGCTCAGCACCGCCGCCACCGCGCCCACCGCCAGCGAGATCCGCGCGCCATGGGCGATGCCGGCCAGCACATCGCGGCCCAGCGAATCGCTGCCCAGCGGAAACTGCGGATCCTGGCCCGGCCACAGCAGGGGCGGCGCGACCATGTCGAGCGGATCGCCGGGAAACAGCACCGGCGCCAGCAGCGCCAGCGCCGCCATGGCCAGCAGGATCAACAGACCGGCCACCGCCGCCGGGTTGCGCAACAGGGTGCGCAGGGCCAGCCAGCGGCCGGCCGCCGGCGTAGCGGGCGCTGCCGGTGCCGCCGGGGCGGAAGGAACAGAGAGGCTTTCAGACACAGAGAACTCCAGCGAGGCGGCAGGACCGGCCAGGGGGGGGAAATCGCTTCAACGCAGACGGATGCGGGGATCGAGCCAGGCATGCAGCAGGTCGACCGCCATGTTGGCCAGGATCACCAGGCCCGAGGACATCAGCAGGATGCCCAGCAGCACGGTGTAGTCGCGCGCCATCACCGCCTCGAAGGCCAGGCGCCCGAGACCCGGCCAGCTGAACACGGTCTCGATCACCACCGCGCCGCCGAGCAGGGTGCCGAAGTGCATGCCGGCCACGGTGCTCACCGGGATCAGGGCATTGCGCAGCACATGGCGCAGGGTCACCGTCAGCGGGTGCAGCCCCTTGGCCTCGGCGGTGCGCACGAAATCGAGGCGGCTCACCTCCAGCATGGCCGAGCGCGTCAGGCGCGAGAAGATGGCGACATAGAAACCGGCCATGGCCAGCGAGGGCAACACCAGGTGGCGCAGGTGGTCCAGCAGCAGCGCCCAGCCGCTCAGCCCGGCACCGATGCTGGCACTGCCCCCCGTGGGCAGCCAGCCCAGCTTGACCGAGAACAGCACGATGGCCATCAGGCCGAGCCAGAAGCCCGGCGTCGAATACAGCAGCAGGGCCAGCACCGACAGCACACGGTCGGGCCAGCGGCCGACCAGGCTGGCCATCACCGTGCCCAGCAGCACCCCCAGGCCGAGTGCCAGCCCCAGGGCCGACACCATCAGCAGCAGCGTGTTGCCCAGCCGGGCGCCGATCAGCTCGGTCACCGGCAGGTTGTAGCGCGGCGAATTGCCCAGGCTCAGATGCGCCAGATGCCCGAGGTAGGCCCCGAGCTGCTCGAGCACCGGCAGATCCAGGCCGAAATGCTGGCGCAGCTGGGCCATGGTCTCGGCCGTCGCCGAGCCGGCCTCGGCAGCCATCACATCGGCGGCGTCGCCCGGCAGCGCCTGCATCAGGAAGAAGTTCAGCACCACCACCCCGATCACCGTCGGGACCGCCTGCCAGGCGGTTCGGCGCAGGGTCGCGCCCAGGGCTTGCCAGCGCCGGCTCATGGCGCCGGCCCTTCATGAGGCGGCACATTGCTTGTGGACAAGGAAGACTCCGATCGCAGGGTGTGGGGAGAGGTGGCCGATGCTAGGAAGCCAGGGCACGGCCGGCAAGGAAGAAAAGCGCCTAAGCAATCTCGCCGCCCGCATCTCACCCGCATCTCACCCGCATCTCACCCGCATCTCGCCCCCATCTCGCACCAGCGCGGCAGGGGCCGCGCCAGGCCCCCCGCGCCATCGAACAAGTTCGCATGAGCAAGCTCGCAAAGCTTCCTTGCCCCGGGCGAGCGGCGCGACCCACACTGCAGCCTCCCTGTTTTCCGCCTCTTTGCCGATCCTGCCCATGACCCGAATCCCGGAACGCCTGATCCAGGCCACCCTGCTCAGCCTGGCCCTGCTGGGGG
>Ga0213872_10002256_pt1 | contig 11513 bp, 10 predicted proteins | sample VelepicomBERX_R2_FD_160071 | JGI IMG/M metagenome (GOLD analysis project Ga0213872, IMG submission 160071) | Rhizosphere microbial communities from Vellozia epidendroides in rupestrian grasslands, the National Park of Serra do Cipo, Brazil - RX_R2 | ecosystem: Host-associated > Plants > Roots >... | reverse complement strand
TGCCGCACCGGCCGCAGCCAACTCGGCGATGGTGAGCGCACCCGCGCGGCAGATCACCAGATCGGCCTCGGCATAGGCTTTTGCCATATCGTCGATAAAGGGCACGCACTGACCCACCACACCGGCTGCTTCATAATTCGCCCGTAGCGCGTCGATCTGCTTGCTGCCGGCCTGGTGGATCACCATCGGGCGGGCAGCTTCATCGATCAAAGACAGCGCTTTCGGCACCATGTCGTTCAGCGCAGCTGCACCGAGGCTGCCGCCCACCACCAAGAGCCGCAGCGGTCCACTCCGACCAGCGAAGCGTGTTGCGGGCGCGGGCAACGAGGCGATATCGTGGCGCACGGGGTTGCCGACCAGGGTCGAACGGCCTGGGAACGCCGACGGGAAGGCGGTCAGCACCCGCCTCGCCAAATGCGACAGCGCCCGATTGGTCAGCCCTGCCACTGAGTTCTGCTCGTGAATGACCAGCGGCCGCGCACTCAGGCGGGCCGCCACGCCACCCGGGAAGGCTGTAAAGCCACCAAAGCCCAGCACCACACGCGGCCGGTAGCGCACCATGGCAACCAGTGCGAGCAACAGCGCCCGCGCTTGCTCAAAGGGTTGCACCAACTTGCGCACGATGCCCTGGCCACGCACCCCGCCAATCGGCAGCAGCGTGATACTGATACCGTGCTTGGGCACCAAATCGGCTTCCATCTTGCCGCGCGCACCCAGCCAGACGATCTGCCAGCCGCGCCGCTGTAATTCCTTGGCCACCGCCAGCGCCGGGAAGATATGCCCGCCTGTGCCGCCCGCCATGATCATTGCGTATTGGCTCATACGGAGTACCCCCGCATGAGCCCCGTGCTGCGCGCGGCGCGCCGCTGATCGCGGCAGCTGTCTATTTTGGCTACGCCGAAACCGCCGTGGAGATTCAAAGTGTCAAGTACCGAGATCCAATTGCGCGGGCTCATACCGAGTACCCCCGCATCAGCCACCGTGCTGCGCACGGCGCGCCGCGGATTGCGGCGGCTGCCGGTTTTGGCTTCGCCTAAACCGCCGCGGAAATTCAAGGTGTCGAGTACCGAGATCCAATTGCGCGGGCTCATACCGAGTACCCCCGCATCAGCTGGCGGTTTTCCCAGTCGACTCTGAGCAGAATCGCCAGCGCAATCAGATTCACCAAAATGCCCGAGCCGCCAAACGACAGCAGCGGCAGAGTCAGGCCCTTGGTGGGCAAGAGGCCCATGTTCACGCCGATATTGATGATCGACTGCACACCCAGCCAGATGGCGATGCCTTGGGCCACCAGGGCGGCGTAGTAGCGTTCGAGTTTGGCTGCTTGCAAGCCGATGACGACGGCGCGGTAGGTCACCCAGGCGAACAGCACCACCACGACGGCGACGCCGACGAAGCCGAACTCTTCGGCGATGATGGCCATCAAAAAGTCGGTATGCGCTTCGGGCAAGTAAGAAAGCTTCTCGACCGATCCACCCAGGCCCACGCCCAGCCACTCGCCCCGGCCGAAAGCGATCAGCGCGTGTGAGAGCTGGTACCCCTTGCCATAAGGGTCTTTCCACGGGTCCATAAAGCCGATCACGCGCGCCATCCGATACGGCGAGATCAGGATGAAGCCGACGAAGCCGATCAACAGCATCACCACGAGGCCGGCGAACAAGCGCCAATCGAAACCACCCAGGAAAAGCGTACCCATCGCGATGGCGGTGATCACTGTCAGCGCACCGAAGTCGGGCTCAGAGAGAAGCAGCGCCCCGGTGAACAGCATCACCAGGAACATCGGAAAGAAGCCCTTCACAAGGCTGTGCATATAGGCGGCCTTACGCACCGTGTAGTCAGCTGCGTAGAGCACCACGAAGAACTTCATGGCCTCGGAGGGCTGGAAGTTGACGATAAAGAGGCTCAACCAGCGGCGCGAGCCATTTACTTCACGGCCCACATGCGGGATCAGCACGATGACCAGCATGCCCGCGCCCAAGAGGAAGAGATAAGGCGCGTACTGCTGCCAGACGCGGATCGGCACCTGGAAAGCCAACAACGCGGCCACCAGGCCCACCGACAGGAAGATGCCGTGGCGAATCAGGAAGTACGTCGAGCGGAAGCCGATTTCCTTGTCGACCTCAGCCGCCGCGATCGACGCGGAATACACCATCACGAGGCCGATCGCGAGCAGCAGCAGGACCGACCAGACCAGGGACTGGTCATAGCCGAGCATGCTGGGGCGGCGGCGGATGGCGTTATAAAGCATTTTCACTCAGGCAACCCTTGCACAGCGGCCACAAACACTTCGGCGCGATGCGCGTAGTTGCGGAACATATCGAGACTGGCGCAGGCGGGTGACATCAGCACTGCGTCTCCTGGTTGTGCTTCGGCCGCGGCCAGTTGCACTGCGGCCTCCATGCTGGCTGCGTCGATCAGCTTGACGTCCGTCTTGCCCAAGGCCGCGCGGATCTGCGGCGCATCGCGGCCGATCAGCACAACGGCGCGGCACTTACCACGGCAAGCCTCCGCCAGCGGCGAAAAGTCCTGCCCCTTGCCATCGCCACCGGCGATCAGCACCACTGGGCTCGTCATGCCTTTCAGTGCAGCTTCAGTCGCACCGACATTGGTGCCCTTGGAATCGTCATACCAGGCCACGCCTTGGCGTTCGCGCACCCACTCCACGCGGTGCGGTAAACCTTTGAAGCGCTTCAGCGCACTGACCAGCGGCAAGGTCGGCAGGCCGATGGCGCGTGTCAGCGCGAGGGCAGCCAGCGCGTTGGCGGCGTTGTGCAAGCCGGCGATAGGTAGCTCAGACGCCAGCATCAGCGCAAAGTCACCGCACACGAGCTCGTAATCGTCGCCAATACGGCGCAGGCCGTACTCCGTCGGCGAGCGTGGCGCATCGGTCCCGAACCAGAACACCTGCCGGCCCGGCCGGGCCATGCCACGGCAGTAGCCGTCTTCGCGGTTCAGCACGACGGCACCTAGGCCCTCGAAGATGCGAGCCTTGGCCATGGCGTAGTGCAACATCGATGGGTAGCGGTCGAGGTGGTCTTCGCTCACGTTGAGCACCGTGGCGGCATTCGGTGCCAGGCTGCGCGTGGTTTCGAGTTGGAAGCTTGAGAGTTCCAATACCCAGACGTCGGGATGTGGCTGCTGCTCGGTCTCGACTTCGGTCAGCGCATCGAGGATCGGCAAGCCGATATTGCCCGCCACCACCGTCGTCAAGCCGGCGGCCTCGCACATGGTGCCTACCATGCTGGTGACGGTGGATTTGCCATTCGAACCGGTGATGGCGATCACCTTGGGGCGATTGCGCTGCGTGTTCACCCAGCGGGCAAACAGCTCAATATCACCAATGGCATCCACACCACGGTCAATCGCAGCGGCCACAGCCGGGTCGGCCAACGGCACGCCCGGGCTCATAACCAGGTATTCCGCACCCGCAAAGGTCGAGTCATTGAATGCACCAAGCTTCACCGGCACCGACGGCAGCTCGCGCTGCAGGTCGGCCAACCCGGGCGGGTTGTCGCGGCTGTCGGCCACCGTCACGACCGCGCCTTGGCGGGTCAGCCAGCGTGCAGCCGACAGACCTGTGGCGCCGAGGCCAACGACGGTGACATGGGTGCGATTCATCTCGAAACTCATTCCGGCATGCTCCTTAACGCAGCTTCAGGGTCGCGAGACCCGCCAAAACCAGCAACATGGTGATGATCCAGAAGCGGACGACAACCTGCGTCTCCTTCCAGCCCTTGAGTTCGAAGTGATGGTGCAAGGGGGCCATGCGGAACACCCGCTTGCCGGTCAGCTTGAAGCTGGCGACCTGGATCATCACCGACAGCGCCTCCACCACGAACACGCCGCCCATGATGAAGAGCACAATTTCCTGGCGGACGATCACGGCAACGGTGCCCAGCGCCGCGCCGAGCGCCAGCGCGCCGACGTCGCCCATGAAGACTTCTGCCGGGTACGCGTTGAACCAGAGAAAGCCCAAGCCCGCGCCGCCAATCGCCGCGCAGAACACCGCCAGCTCACCCGCACCGGGGATATGCGGCAGAAAGAGGTAGGCCGCGAACTTCGCGTTACCGGCCACATAGGCAAAGATCGCCAGGGCGGCTGAGACCATCACCGTCGGCATGATGGCAAGGCCATCGAGGCCATCCGTCAGGTTCACCGCGTTGCTGGTGCCCACGATCACGCAGTAGGTCAGTACGATGAAACCCAGCGCGCCGAAGGGATAGGCCACCTGTTTGAAGAAGGGCACGATGAATTCGGTATTGGCCGGCAAGGTGGCCGTATTGGCCAGGATGCCGCCCGCGGTGAGCGCGATGACCGATTGCCAGAGCAGCTTTTGCTTGGCCGACAGGCCCTTCGGGTTCTTCAGCGCAACCTTCTTATAGTCATCGATAAAGCCGATGACCCCGGTCGCCATGGTGACAGCGAGCGTCACCCAGACGTAGCGGTTACTGAGGTCAGCCCACAGCAGCGTGGTGATGGCGATGGCCAGCAAGATCAGCGTGCCGCCCATGGTCGGTGTACCGGCCTTGACGAGGTGGGTTTGCGGGCCGTCGTTACGCACGGCTTGACCGACCTTCAACTCGGTCAGCTTGCGGATGACCCAGGGGCCGAGCACGAAGGAGATCACCAATGCGGTAATCGTGGCGAGCACCGCGCGCAACGTAATGTAATTGAATACATTGAACGTACGCACCGAGACGCCCAGCAGATTGGCGAGCCAGAGCAACATATCAAACCTTCCCACCAGCCTGGCCGGCCGGGTGTGTTAATGCTTCCACCACGCGCTCCATCTTCATGAAGCGCGAGCCTTTTACCAATACGGTCGTCTTGGCATCGACCGCGCCGGCCAATGCGGCGATCAGCGCCGACTGGTCGCCATACCAATGCGCGCCGGCGCCAAAGGCTTCGACCGCATGGCGCATGTTTTCGCCCACTGCATAGAGTTGTCCGATACCGACTTGGCGCGCATAAGCGCCCACCTCGGCGTGTCGGGCTTCGATTTCTGCCCCCACCTCGCCCATATCGCCCAGCACCAATAGCTGCGGCGCCGGCTGACGCGCCAGCACGTCGATGGCAGCGCGCATTGAATTCGGATTGGCGTTGTAGGTATCGTCGATCACGAGACCGCCCGCTGGAGTCGCTTTTTGCTGCAGGCGCCCCTTGGTGCCGTTGTAGGCTGCAAGGCCCGCAGCAATCTCGCTCGCATCCAGCCCCACCGCCATCGCGGCAGCGGCCGCAGCCAAGGCATTGCGTACGTTATGCACGCCCGGCACGCGCAACGCGACGGCGACTTCACCGACCGGGCTATGCAGCATGAAACGGCTGCCCAGGCCTGCCAACTCGACCTCTTCCGCCGTCACCGCGGCATCATGAAAGCCGAACTCCAGTGTGCGATGGCCGGCGCTGCACTGGCGCCAGTACGGCGCGAACTCGTCATCGGCATTGAGGATCGCGACGCCGTTGGCTGCCAAGCCTTCGTAGATTTCGCCCTTGGCGCGCGCGACCCCCTCGACCGAGCCGAGGTATTCCAGGTGGCCCGCGCCGGCATTGTTCACCAGGGCGACATTGGGCTTGCCCAATAGGGTCAGGTGGCGGATCTCGCCGAAATGGTTCATGCCCATTTCCAGCACCGCGTAGCGATGGTGCGCACGCAGGCGCAGCAGCATCAGCGGTAGGCCAATGTGGTTGTTCAGGTTGCCGGCGGTCGCGAGTACAGCCTCTTCACCGACATCCTTGCGCAGGATGGCGGCGATCATTTCCTTGACGGTGGTCTTGCCATTGGTGCCCGTAACGGCGATCACTGGCATCGAAAAGCGCAGGCGCCAATCGGCGGCCAGTTGCGTCAAAGCCGCGAGCGTATCGGGCACTTCAATCAGATTCAGCCCCGCCGGCCAGCTGCGCCCGGCTTGAACGATCGCGCCGACCGCACCGTCCTTCAGTGCCTGCTCGACGAAGTCATGCCCGTCGAATTGCTCGCCCGCCAGGGCCACGAACAACTCGCCTGGCTTCACTGCACGGCTATCTGTCCCTACATGCGTATATGCAGCAGCACCGTCGCCCGTCAGACGGGCCGAGAGCACCTTGGCTGCATCAGCGAGGGTCAGCATGATGTCGTTCATCGAATCCGCTTCCAGGTCTTCAATACTTTCTCCGCCTGTTCGGCATCGCTGAAGGGCGTCTTCACGCCCTTGATATCTTGATATTCCTCGTGGCCTTTACCGGCGATCAGCACCACGTCGCCTACCACGGCGAGCTCTATGGCGGAATGGATCGCGCGAGCGCGGTCGCTTTCCACGCTGTAATCACCGTGGTGCGGCGTATTGCCGGTCGCCCCGTCCACGCCGTCGATGATGTCGGCAATGATGCGTTTCGGGTCTTCGGTGCGCGGGTTGTCATTGGTGATGACGATGGTGTCTGCAAGGCGGCAGGCGATATCGCCCATCAGCGGCCGTTTGCCGCGATCGCGGTCGCCACCGCAGCCAAATACGCAGAAGAGCCGTCCCTTGCCACCCATCATGTCGCGGATGGTCTGCAGCGCTTTTTCGAGTGCATCGGGCGTGTGGGCGTAGTCGATCAGCACCAGCGGCTTGTCGCCACCGCCCAAGCGCTGCATACGCCCCTTGGCCGGCACGATGCGGCCCAATACGTCGACAGCGGTTTGCGGGGCGATGCCCTGGCGCAGCAGTACGCCCAAGCAACCCAGCAGGTTGTAGGCATTGAAGCGGCCAATCAGCCCGCTGCTCAGCTGCAGGTCGCCCCAAGGCGAGGCAATCTCGAGCTGCAAACCTTCGAGCGTGACCGTGACCTGCGTTGCGCGCAGCTCGCCCGCATTGATACCGTAGGTGAGCACACGATCCTTCGGCAGGGTCGCAGCCAGCTCGGCGCCAAAGTCATCGTCGGCGTTGATCACGGCATGCTGAAGGCCATCCCACTCGAACAACTTGCGCTTGGCCGCACCGTAGCTCGCCATATCGCCGTGGTAGTCGAGGTGGTCACGCGTCAGGTTGGTGAACAGCGCCGCCTCAAACGCCACACCATGCGCGCGCGCCTGCTCCAGCGCATGCGACGAGACTTCCATCGTCGCGCGCTGCGCGCCTTGCGCAACATAGTCGGCCAGCAGATTCTGCAATCGGACGGCGTCGGGCGTGGTGTGGCTTGCTTCAGCCAGCGCATCGATGAAGCCGTAGCCGGTGGTGCCGATAAACGCGGCCTTTTCACCCAGCAGGGTGTAAGCCTGCGCCAGCCAGTGCGCGCTGCTGGTCTTGCCATTGGTACCGGTTACGCCCACACAGTGCAGCTTGGCGCTCGGGTCACCCAAGAGATGCCCAGCAACGATGCCCGCAACAGCACGCAACTCTGGAATCGCCAGATTGGCGACGGCCCATTGCGCATCCCAAGCGAAATCTTCGGCTTCCCACAGCACTACTGCGGCACCCGCCTTGATGGCCGCCGCAATATGGTCACGCCCGTCAGCAAACTCACCCTTGAATGCGAGGAAAACCGCGCCAGGCTTGACCAGGCGGCTATCCGCCACCACCTGCCGGCCCGCAGCCAGGGCATCGATGGCCGACCAGTCGAGCGTAGGAATCGTCCAAGTTGAAGGCTTCACATTTCCTCCGATTCGGTCGAAGCACCCGGCGCTTGCGGCTGCGGTACATTCTGCGGCGCATCCGGCGGGATACCCATCATCCGTAGGCTGCCAGCCACAACGGCACTGAAGACCGGGCCGGCGACGTCACCGCCCAGGTGTTTACCTGCAGACGGTTCGTCAATCATCACCGCAACCACGATTCTTGGGTCGGAAATTGGCGCAATGCCGACGAACGAGCCGACATACTTGCTCAGGTTGTAGCCACCGGCTTCGGGCTTATAGGCCGTACCCGTCTTGCCGCCCACGCGGTAGCCCACCACTTGGGCCTTGGTCGCGGTACCGCCGGGCTGAGTCACCATTTCGAGCATCTTGCGCACGGCTTGCGCGGTCTCGGGCTTGATCACCTGCTTACCGGGCAGCGGCGCCACGAGGCGCTGGAAGCTGATCGGCCGCATCACGCCGTCGCTGGCGAAGATTTCGTAAGCGCGCGCGATCTGGATCAAACTCACCGAAATGCCGTTACCGTGCGACATGGCGGCCTGGTCGATCGGCACCCAGCTCTTCCAGGCACGCAGGCGACCGGTGGTTTCGCCGGGGAAGCCGCTGTGCGGCAGCTGGCCAAAGCCCAAGCCATCGTAGAAGTGCCAGATGTCCTCGCGGTCCATCATCAGCTGGATCTTCGCCGCGCCCACGTTGCTCGACTTCTGGATCACCTGCTCGACCGTGATATTGCCGTGGGCGTGCGTATCGTGAATCGTCGCCGGCCCCATGGTCATGATGCCGTTACCGGTCGGGATGATGGTCTCAGGCGTGACCTTGCCTTCTTCCATTGCCATCGACACCGTGAACGGCTTCATGGTGGAGCCCGGCTCATAGGTATCGGTCAGCGCGCGGTTACGCTGCGAGGCCGGGTCCATATGCTCGCGGTTGTTCGGGTTGAAGCTCGGCATATTGGCGAGCGCCAGCACTTCGCCGGTGCGGGTATCCATCACCACGATGCCACCGCCCTTGGCCTTGTTCTCTTCGACGGCCTTTTTCAGCTCGCTGAAGGCAAGGTACTGGATATTGCTGTCGATCGAGAGCGTCAGCGTCTGCCCATCGCGCGGCTTTTCGATACTGCCGATGTCCTCAACGATAAAGCCGCGACGGTCCTTGATCACCGTGCGGCTACCGGCCTTACCAGCCAACATGCCCTCACGTGTCAGCTCGAAGCCTTCCTGGCCCTTGTTGTCGATATCGGTAAAACCGATGATGTGCGCAATCACTTCACCCGCCGGGTAATAACGCCGGTACTCGGTCTGATGCGAGATGCCTGGAATGCCAAGGCCCAGCACACGCTGGGCCGCTTCCGGACTCATCTGCCGCCGTAGATAGACAAAGTCGCGATTCTTGTCCCCCAGCTTGTGTCGCAGCTCGCTGACATCGACCCCCAATTTGCTGGCCAGCTCATTGAACTGGAGCGGAGTCAGATCCTCCATATCGGAAGGGCTGGCCCAGATCGACTGGACCGGCGTCGAGATTGCAAGCGGCGTTCCGTTTCGGTCGACGATCATGCCGCGATTGGCTTCGAGCACCAGCTTGCGCGAGAAGCGCGCCTGGCCCTGCTCCTTCAGGAACTCTTCCTTATAACCCTGCAGGTAGACCGCACGTCCGATCAACATCAGGAACAGGGCGATCAGCGCGCCCAGCACCAACCATGCCCGCCAGGGTTGCAGCTTCACAGTAAGGGCGACGTTCGGCTTGTACGCCATCTCAGCCCCCGACCTTGATCGGTGCGATGCGCGAATGCGCCGCATCGGGCACACGCATGCCCAGGTGTGCGTTCGCTTCTTTTTCAACGCGCGAATGCATGGCCCAGGTACTTTGCTCAAGCTGCAGTTGGCCCCATTCGATATCAAGCCGGTGCGCCTCGGCTTGCGCCTTCTGCAATTCGATATAGGCGCGGCGCGCCTTGTGCTGCGACGTCACCACACCCAGCGCACAGACCACCAACACAGCCAGCAGGAGCAGGTTGAAGCGGGTCATAGCGCCCCCTCCGTCCGCTCGGCAAGGCGCAGGATGGCACTACGTGCACGCGCGTTCTCGGCGACTTCGGCTGCGGACGCACGAATCGGCTTGCCGATGAGCTTGAGCGGCGCGGCTGCAATGTCAGCAGCACGCACCGGCAGGCGCGACGGCAGCTTGTCGGCGGTCGAGGCATCGGCCATGAAGCGCTTGACGATGCGGTCTTCCAGCGAGTGAAAGGCGATCACCGACATGCGCCCACCGACCGTGAGCCGCTTGAGGATCTGTGGCAGTGTTAGCGACAGTTCCTCAAGCTCGCGATTGATGTAAATCCGTATAGCCTGGAAGGTGCGCGTCGCCGGGTCCTGGCCCGGCTCGCGGGTGCGGACGGCCGTTGCCACGAGCGTGGCAAGTTGTCGTGTTGTGACAATAGGGTTTGTCTCCCGAGCCGCAACAAGCGCGCTTGCAATCTGTTTAGCAAACCGTTCTTCGCCATAATCTTTAATCACCTCCGCGATATCGGCCTTGTCGGCCACCGCCAACCAATCCGCAGCGGTTTGGCCGCGGGTCGTATCCATACGCATATCGAGCGGCGCGTCGAAGCGGAAGCTGAAGCCGCGTGCGCCGTCGTCCAGTTGAGGGGAAGACACCCCAAGATCCATGAGCACGCCGTCAACCTGGCCTACGCCGAGCGCGTCGAGCTCATCCGCGAAATGCGAAAAACCGTTGTGTACGATCTGGAAGCGGTCGTCGGCGATCGTCTTGGCATCCGCCACCGCAGTGAGGTCACGGTCGAACGCGATCAGCCGACCAGTCGGCCCCAATCGGGAGAGGATGAGGCGGCTATGGCCGCCACGACCGTAGGTGCAGTCGACATAGATGCCGTCTGCCTTGAGCTTTAACCCGTCTACCGCCTCGGTCAGCAATACCGTGCGGTGGGTAAACATCTCGGTCGCCATGGTTAAAGCACAAACCCGTCTAGCTGGGCAGCGATATCGTCGGGCGACATCGCGAGCGCCGCAGCGGTTTGTGCCTGCCACTTCGCCTCGTCCCAGAGCTCGAACTTGCTACCGAGCCCGACCAGCGCCACCGATTTATCGAGTGACGCAAAGCCACGAAGCGTATTGGATAGAAGAATCCGACCCGCGGAATCGAGCTCAACCTCCTCGGCATGGCCGAGGATCAGGCGCTGCAGCGCACGGGCCTGCGGATTGAATGCAGGCAAATTGTTGAGTTTGTCGCGGACCGGTTCCCAAGCGGGCTGGGGATAAATCAGCAGGCATTGACTCGGGTCGACCGTCACGGTGAGCTTGCCGGCGCAGCCCTCGATCAGGGCGTCGCGATGCTTGGCCGGAATGGCCAGACGCCCCTTGCTGTCGAGATTAAGAATGGCTACGCCGCCGAACATTTTTTACCGCCGCTTTCCCGAGAATGGGAGAAGAACCGAGGGGTATCGGCCGGGTTTCCCACCCAGTCGTCCCGCCAATTCGGCTCCGTGTGTTTCAGGGGCCATTAAAACACTTTTCACCACTTTGCCCCACTACGCCCCACTATAGGGCAACAGAACAACACGGGTCAAGCATCTAAAGCGGTATTTTTGTTTTTGCGACAATCACTTAGCGCTAATTTTCAAACTGACTTACAAATAAAATATGCTTTGTGAAATAATGAGTTATAAGATTTCGTGAAGGTAGCACTTTAAATAGCCATACCCGTATCACAACTATTCACCCGGATTCGACCCATGACCCTGCTCTCGCGCCTGTTGCTGACCTGCCTCATCGTGGTGAGTGCCGCCTGTTCCCAATTCAGGGAAACCGGGCGCGCGGTATCGGAAGAAAACGGGGTATTGCTCGATAGCGAAGAGCATTTGCTGGGGCAAAAGCGCTACCAGATCACAGTACGAGGGTCGTCTGTC
>Ga0213872_10002255_pt1 | contig 11514 bp, 8 predicted proteins | sample VelepicomBERX_R2_FD_160071 | JGI IMG/M metagenome (GOLD analysis project Ga0213872, IMG submission 160071) | Rhizosphere microbial communities from Vellozia epidendroides in rupestrian grasslands, the National Park of Serra do Cipo, Brazil - RX_R2 | ecosystem: Host-associated > Plants > Roots >... | reverse complement strand
CCAAAATTGTAAATTGCTGTTTTCCCCAACAAGCCGCCAACCCACCGAAACCGGACCTATTGGCCGGCAACAGTGGCGTGCTGGCTTTCAACGCAAGGTAAGTAGTCATGACCGACACCCTGACCATCGAAGACCTCCACACGGGCGACGGCGCAGAAGCCCAGGCCGGACAAGAAGTAACCGTGCACTACACGGGCTGGCTGACCGACGGCACCAAGTTCGACTCCAGCAAGGACCGCGGCATCCCCTTCTCCTTTCCGCTCGGCGCGGGCCACGTCATCCAAGGCTGGGACAAGGGCGTCGTAGGTATGAAGATCGGCGGCAAGCGTAAGCTCACCATTCCGCCGCAGATGGGCTACGGCGCGCGCGGTGCTGGCGGCGTGATTCCGCCGAATGCCGTGCTGGTATTCGAAGTCGAACTGCTAGACGTCGAGTAAGCGATACTCAAAGGGGCAGGCCATGCTCAATATTGTCTTCCTGGACCGCGCCAGCCTGCCCGTCGACGTACGTGCGCCCAATATCGCGCATCACTGGACCGCTTACGACGCAACGTCGAAAGTCGACGTCATTGCGCGACTTGCTGATGCCGACATCGCGATCAGCAATAAGGTGAGGCTGGACGCCGAGACGATCGCCGCCCTGCCCCGCTTGAAACTGATCGCCGTCGCCGCCACCGGCACCAATAATGTCGATGTCGATGCAGCACGGGCGCGCAATATCCCCGTTTGCAATATCCGTGGCTACGCCGACAACACAGTCCCTGAACATGCACTCATGCTGATGCTGGCCCTAGCTCGCAGCCTGCCCGCCTACCGGCAGGACCTGGCAGACGGCGCCTGGCAACGGTCGCCCTACTTCTGCCACTTCGGCGCGCCGATACGTGACTTAAGCGGGCGCACGCTTGCCATCATCGGCAACGGCTCGCTAGGCAAACGTACTGCGGCACTGGCGAGCGCGTTTGGCATGCGCGTTCTATGCGCCGATCATAAGGGCGCCAGCGCGCGGCCGGGCTATACGGCCTTTGGCGACGCGCTACGCGAGGCTGATATCGTCAGCTTGCACTGCCCGCTTACGCCGGAAACACGTGGTCTAATTGGCGGCGCCGAGCTTGCCTCAATGAAGCCCGACGCGATTCTGATCAACACCGCCCGGGGCGGCTTGGTGGACGAAGCGGCCCTGCTGGACGCGTTACGCAATGGCAGACTGGGTGGCGCGGGCCTGGACGTGGTTCAGGAAGAACCACCCGTCAACGGCAATGCGCTGCTCGATGTGCAGCTGCCAAATCTGATCATCACACCGCATGTAGGCTGGGCCAGCCGGGATGCGATGGAGCGATTGGCGGAGCAGCTGATGGGCAATATCGAAGCCTGGGCCAAAGGCGCGCCGCGCAACCTAGTGTGAAGGCGGCGCTGGGCACACGCGCAGGCCGGCAAAAAAGCTCGTCATCAGCCACGGCGCGCGTTCTGTGAGGTCGATGTCGCGCAGTTCCAGCCATTCTCGAATACAGCCCACGACGAAGCTGTTGGCCGCGAAGGCCGCCAGCTTGCAGTCCAGTTCTGGCGGCATCTGCCCCTTGGCCTGCGCGGCGCGGAGCACCTCTTCCAGCAGCAGACGGCACTTGCGCGCCCGCTCTGCCTCCTGTTCCATGACCTCGGCCACCACGTCGCATAGTTCCGTCTTGAACATCATGATCTCGAACACGCGCATGGTGCGTTCGTCGTTCGCCACCTGAGTCAACACATTGACACTATTGCGGATGAGGCCGCCCACCGGGTCATCGCCCGGGTCGGCCGCCAGCGCCGCGAGCATGGCCTCCCACGGCAACGCAACGCGGTCGCACATGGCCGTGAACACATCGCCCTTGTTCTTGAAATGCCAATAGACAGCACCGCGCGTAACACCAGCCTCCTGCGCAATATCGTCGAGCGACGCACGCCCCACGCCCTTTGCGTGGAACACACGTTCAGCAGCGTCGAGCAGCGCTTCGCGTGTTTGCTCTGCCTGTTCTTTCGTTCGTTTAGCCATGTTGCGATTTTATATTGCAATTTGACGGGGTTCGACTGACGCAATAACACGAACATCGTGTGTAAGCTTTGCGTTTCGTCAAACTTAGCCTAGATTTCAAAAAGTACACTGAGTAGTTTACAAACACCAATGTATGTATATAAAATCCGGCAGATCGTCAACCGGGTCTATCCCTTCCCGATAAGTGGACTGGCCCAGTCAACAGTCGCCTGATCGAGCGCCTGCCATGCCCTAGCGCGGCAAACGCGCCGATTCAGCGAAGCACCGCATTGCAATCCACGTACCCAAGGAATCTCGCCATGCAAGCCCGCCAAACGCCTTCCTCCTTGCTGAGCCCCTTCAAGATCGCGCCGGCACTCATCCTCACCGCCCTGCTCGCCGCCTGTGGCCAGGGCGACCAATCCGGTGCTCAAGGCGGCATGCCGCCCGCCGCCGTCACCTATATAACCGTCGCTGCACACGATGTGCCAATCGACTTCGAATTCCCCGGCCAGACGGCCGGTTCGCGTGAGGTGGAAATCCGCGCCCGCGTCACCGGCATCGTTGAAAAGCGCATGTACACAGAGGGCAGCCGCGTCAAGGCAGGCCAAGCGCTGTTCAAGATCGACCCTGCCCAGTTTGCGGCCACCGCGGCGGCAGCAGACGCAAACGTCGCCACGGCTGAAGCCAAACTCAAGCAAGCCGAGCGAGACTTTGCGCGCCTGAAGCCGCTGATCGAAGCGAAGGCCGTGAGCCAACAGGATTTCGACAACGGCCAATCCAATCTGGAACTGGCACAGGCTGGCCTCAAGGCGGCCAAGGCGCAGGCTTACTCCGCCCACATCAACCTGGGCTATACGGACGTGACGGCGCCGATTACCGGCGTGGTCGGCCGCGCACTCAAGGTCGAAGGCAGCCTCGCCAACGATCAGAACGATAGCCTGCTCGCCACTATGGCGCAGACGGACCCGATCTACGTGAACTTCGCCATGTCGGACGCCGAGCGCAACAAGATCGACAACGAAGCGCATAGCGGCGAGATCAAGCTGCCGACCGATGGCTACGTGGTGAAGCTGCGTACCAGCGACGGCAAGTATCTGTCGGAAACGGGCAAGCTGAACTTCACGGACTACAAGGCCGACACCAATACGGGCGCCTATTCCAGCCGCGCGGAAGTCGCCAACGGCAAGGGCAACATCCAACCCGGCCAGTTCCTGCGCGTGGTGCTCACCGGCGCGACCAAGACCAATGCCATCGCCCTGCCGCAGCGCGCGGTGCTCGATGGACCGACCGGCAAGTTCGTCTACGTCGTCGGCGCAGGCAAGGATGGTAAGCCGGCGGCCGAACCGCGCCCGGTCGTCCCCGGCGACTGGGTGCGCCTGGACGGCCCCGACTCCAATGGCTGGGTGATCCAGCAGGGCTTGAAGGCCGGCGACAAGGTCATCATCGACGGCATGGCCCGTATCTTCTTCCCATTCCAGCCCGTGGCGCCCATGACGCCCGAAGAGGCCGCCAAGCAGGCCCAGCAGGCTGGTGCACCAGGCAGCGCGCCTGGCGGCAAGAAGCACTAATCAGGGGAGCACGCATATATGTTCTCGCGCTTTTTCATCGATAGGCCGATCTTTGCCTTCGTCATTTCCATTTTCATGGTTCTGGCAGGCTTGGCGGCCATGCGGACGCTGCCGATTGCGCAGTATCCTGATATCGCCCCGCCGGTAGTCCAGATCCAGGCCTACTACCCCGGTGCATCCGCCGAAACGATTGCCGAGACGGTCGCCGCGCCGATCGAGAACGCCGTTACCGGCGTCGAAGGCATGATGTATATGGAGTCCACCTCGACCTCCAACGGCGCCGTGACCATCACGGTAACGTTCGAGATCGGTTCGGACGTCGATAAGGCTGCGCTCAACGTCAACAACCGCGTCAAGCAGGCCGACGCGCGCCTGCCCGAGGAAGTACGCCGCCAGGGCGTGACGGTGGAAAAAGGCTCGTCCGCCTTCCTGCAGGTGCTGGCCTTCTATTCGCCTGACGGCAAGTACGGCGACTTGTTCACCTCGAACTACGTCACCTTGAACGTGCTGGACGAGATCAAGAAGATCCCCGGCACGACCAATGTGCAGATCTTCGGTGCCAAGGACTACGCCATGCGTGTCTGGCTCAAGCCCGACCGCATGACGCAGCTCAAGGTGACGGTGGCCGACGTGGCTGCCGCCATCAACGAGCAGAATGCCCAGTTCGCCGCCGGCAAGATCGGCGAGACGCCAAACGGTGGCAACCAGGAGATGGTCTACACCATTACCACGAAGGGCCGTCTGGCCAAGCCGGAAGAGTTCGAGAACATCATCGTGCGCTCGAACCCGGATGGCTCGAAACTACGCCTGAGCGATATCGCCCGCGTCGAACTCGGCTCGAAGGACAACAACTTCAACGGCACCTACAACGGCAAGCCTGCCGTGCTAATGGGTATCTTCCTGCAGCCAGGCGCCAATGCGCTCGATGTGGCCAAGCAGGTGAAGTCCACGATGTCCGAGCTGTCGGCCCGCTTCCCTGCCGGCCTGACCTATGCCGTGCCCTATGACACCACGCGTTTCGTGGAAGTGTCCATCCACGAGGTGATCAAGACGCTGGGCGAAGCCATGGTGCTGGTGTTCCTCGTCGTGTTCCTGTTCCTGCAGAACTGGCGCGCGACCTTGATCCCGACCCTGGCCGTACCCGTGTCGCTTATCGGTACCTTCGCAGGCCTACACCTGCTCGGCTACTCGATCAACACGCTCACCCTGTTCGGCATGGTGCTCGCCATCGGTATCGTGGTGGATGATGCCATCGTGGTGCTGGAAAACGTCGAGCGGATCATGCACGAGAATCATCTGCCGGCGCGTGAAGCTGCACTGCAGGCGATGAAGGAGGTGACGGGCCCCGTCATCGCCATCGTGCTGACGCTGTGCGCCGTGTTCGTGCCCATCGCCTTCCTGGGCGGCCTCACCGGCGAGTTATATCGCCAGTTCGCCGTCACCATCTCGATCGCCGTGGTGTTGTCGGGCATCGTTGCCCTGACCATGACGCCCTCCCTGTGTGTGCTGATCCTCAAGCGCGAGCACAAGCAGACCGCGGGTTTCTTCGTCTGGTTCAACGACTGGTTCCACCGGGTGACAGGCCACTACGTAAGCGGCGTCAGCTTCATGATGCGGCGCAGCCTGCTTGGCGTCGCGCTGTTCGGCGGGATGATTGTATTGACGGGCGGCATGCTCAAGATCACACCAAGCTCGCTCGTGCCGGACGAAGACCAGGGCTACTACATCGGCGCCGTGTTCCTGCCCGATGGCGCCTCGCTGCAGCGCACCGATGCGGTCGTGAAGCAGGTCGTTGCGGCTATCCAGTCCAACCCGGCCAACGAGCACGTCATTGCCTTCTCCGGCATGGACTTTATTGGCGGCGGCTTCAAGAACAACGCAGCGACCATCTTCGTCACGCAGAAGCACTGGGACGAGCGCAAGGTCACGACCAAGGACCTGGTCGGCGAGTTCTTCATGAAGACGGGCGGCATCAAGGATGCCCTGACCATCGCCTTCAACCCGCCCGCCATCTTCGGCCTCGACAATACAGGGGGCTTCACGGTCTTCCTGCAGAACCGCGGCGAAGGCGGCGCCAAGGCGCTGGCTGCTGCTACGGGCGCGATGATCGGCGCGACCTCGCAGGACAAGGTCCTGAGCGGTGGCGACCGTCATGGTGTGCAGACGCTGTGGCGTGCCAATGCACCCCAGCTCTATGTCGACGTGGACCGCGAGCGTGCCAAGGCACTGGGTATTCCGCTGACGGACGCGTTCAACACGCTGGCCGGTACGCTGGGTACCTATTACGTCAACGACTTCAACAAGTACGGCCGTACCTGGCAGGTGCTGTTGAGCGCCGACGCCCCCTATCGCAAGCGCCCGGAAGACATCGGCAATATCTATGTGCGTAGCCAGAAGGGCGAGATGGTACCGCTGTCGGCCTTTGCCAACGTGCAGTACAGCTCCGGTCCGGACATCATGGAGCGCTACAACAACCTGCCGGCCGTGAAGCTGCTGGGCGGCCCGGCACCTGGCCATTCCTCAGGCCAGGCGATCGCGGAGTTCGAGAAGCTCGCCAAGCAGACGCTGCCCAGCGATATCAGCTTCGAGTGGACCGGTTCGGCCTTCCAGGAAAAGAAGGTCACCAGCGCTGCCGCCATTGCACTCGGCCTGGCTGCCATTATGGTGTTCCTGATCCTGGCTGCGCAGTACGAGAAGTGGTCGCTGCCGCTGTCCATCCTGATGGCCATGCCCTTCGGCATGTTCGGCGCGCTGGTCGCCGTCAACCTGCGGCACTTCACCAACGATGTGTATTTCCAGATCGGCCTGGTGACGCTGCTTGGCCTTGCCGCGAAGAACGCCATCCTGATCGTGGAATACGCCGTGCTGAAGCACCATGAGGGCTACCCGCCAGCCGCAGCAGCCATCGAAGCGGCACGCCTGCGCTTCCGCCCCATCATCATGACCTCGCTCGCCTTCATCCTCGGCGTGTCGCCGCTCGCCTTCTCCACCGGTGCGGGCGCAGGTGCGCGTACGTCGGTCGGCACGGGCGTGATGGGCGGCATGATGGCGGCCACCTTCCTCGCCATCTTCTTCGTGCCGCTGTTCTACAAGATCATTACCGATCGCCGCCTGAAGACGCCGGAAGAAGAGCTGCTGCCGCCGAAGTCCGAAAACGAGTTCGGTATCGTCACGGGAGAACATCATGACGAACGTTAAATACCTGGTGCCGACAGCGCTGGCCGCCACGCTGGCCCTGACCGGCTGCGCCGGCGTGGCGCAGCCGCCAAAGCAGGACCTGCCCACGGCGCAGTCCGAGACGACTTCACCGCTGGTGGACGAATGGTGGCGTAACTTCAACGACCCGACACTCACGACGCTGGTGGAAGAAGCCCTGGCCCACAACGCCAATGTGCTGACTGCCGCACAGAACGTGACGCAATCGGAATCCGCATTGCGCGAAGCAACGGTGGCGCTGCTGCCGCAGGTGGGCCTGAATGGCGCCGTCGAGCGCCAAAAGCCTAGCCAACAAACGTCTCTGCCGGGACAAACGGCGACGGTCACGATCTACCAGGCCAATGTGGCGGCTTCCTACGAGGTGGACCTGTGGGGCCGCCTGTGGAAGGCGCGCGATGCGGCCAAGGCGCAGCTGGCGGCAACGCAATATGCCCGCGAGGTGTCACGCAGCGCCGTCGCCGCGCAGACGGCCAAGAGCTACTTTGCGCTGCTGGGCCTGGATGCCGACGTGGCCCTGCTGACGCAGACGCTGGCGACGCGGGACGACGCCCTGTCGCTGCAGAAGAAGCGCTACGCGGTGGGCGCATCCGGTGAGTTCGAACTGAAGCAGGCGGAAGCTGAGCGCGCAGCTGTCGCGGCGCAACTGCCAACTACCATCGCCGCACAAACGCAGGCCGAAGCAGCACTCTCGGTACTGCTCGGCCGCTCGCCGCGCGAAGTAGTGGAAGGCCAGGTGCAGCGCGGCCAAGGCCTGGAAGCACTAGCCAATGCGCCGGAGATTCCACTCTCGCTGCCGGCCGATCTGCTCACGCGCAGGCCCGACGTGGAACTGGCCGCCGCTCAGTTCGCCCAGGCTGACGCCAGCCTGAGCGAAGCCCGCCGCCGCTTTTTCCCCGACATCAGCTTGTCCGGCCTGTTCGGCGGGCAGAGTCTGACGGCGGGCAGCCTACTGAAGAGCAGCGCGCGCACCTGGACGGCAGGCGCCGCTATCGCGCAGCCCATCGTCGGCTTGGCCAGCATCGAGGCGGAAGTGGAAGCTGCCAAGGCCTCGCGCAATCAGGCCGAGATCGCTTACGCGCAGGCCGCCCGCTCGGCCTACGCAGATGCGAAGTCGGCCCTCGCCGCGCACCAATCAACCACGGACGCCCTTACCGCTACGACCTTGCGCGCGCAGGACGAGAGCCGCATCCGCGAGCTGGTGAACACACGCTACAAGGCAGGTACGGCGAGCTATCTCGACCTGATCAACGCCGAGCGCGATCGCCTCGCTGCCGAGCGCGACCACGTGGACGCCCTGCGCGACCGCGTGACGGCGCTCGTGTCGGTGTATCAGGCGCTGGGTGGCGGTTGGCAGCCGGTGGCTTTGAATGACCGTATGAAGTAAGCAGCAATCCCTGCAGCACGAGGCCGGCATACCCATGGTGTGCCGGCCTTTTGCTTTTTTCGCTCACTACTTGGCGGCTACCACGCATTTTTATGGCAGATCCCCATTGCTGCGATACTCTGTGGCCGGGTACGCGTCCATGTGGTCTGAGTCAGCGCGGCCTCACGTCGCCGTAGATACGATGGAGTGATGATGATTGTTGTCGGACTGCACTTCGGGCACGACGCCAATATGGCGGTATATCGCGACAACGAGCTGCTCGGCTTCTACGAGCGGGAACGCCACACGCGTGTACGGCATGCCATCGGGCTCACTGCCAGCGCGATCAACGACTTCCTCGCCCGCTTCGGCATAGGCATGGCCGATGTAGACGTCTGCGCCATTACCACCACACAGGGCGTGCCCATCATCGACTGGGACGGCGGGCTGCACATCGCGCTGCGCGGTGAACGGCGCGTACCGCTGGCAGTTCATGACGGCAACCCTTACCTGGATAATATGCCCCCTGGCCACGCGCACCGCGTACCGCTCAGCGCCACGCCAGAGCCCGCCCAGCGTATCTATGTCATCCCCGAGCAGTTTCCTGCACTCAGCCTAAGCAACCGCTGGGTGGCCTCGCACGCCGGCATCGCCGCCATGTCGCCGCTTGTCGACCTGGGCAGCCACCATATCCAGGAAATCGAATTCAGCCTGCATGGCAGGGCGCCGAAGCAAGCATGGTTTGTCAGCCATCACCTTGCACACGCGCAGTACGCGTATTACTTCAGCCCCTTTGGCAAGCCCTTGGTCGTAACACTCGACGGCACCTCGTCTAATGACTTTGCGGGCGGCGGCATCTACCTGGGCATCGATGGCAAGAGTCGCCCCATCGTGGCGCATGGATTTTGGTGCGGGCCCTTCTACAACCGCGTGGCGGAGCACCTTGGCTTTGGCGGCATTGCGCGCGCCGGCAAATTGATGGGGCTGGCCGCCTACGGCATGCCCATCTACGCTCAGCCCGAGCTTGTGGGTACACTGGCCGAGCTACAAGGGCGCGGCCCGTTCCCAACGGGCGCCGAGATCGCGGAATACTGGTTGCACGGCATTCTGTCGCAAGGCAATGCGGCCCGCACGCAATGGAACGGCCAGGACTACCCGCCCGAGCTGCATGCCAATATCGCGGCAAGTGCGCAATGGATGTTCCAGCACAACGTCGACGCACTGCTGAGCGTGGCCACCACGATGGCGCGGCGCAACAGTTTTGACTTCGACGGCATCGTACTGGCCGGCGGCTGCGCCTTGAATTGCCCAGCCAACAGCCTGCTGGCGCAAAAATATGGCCGCGTATTCATCCCGCCGGCCACCAATGACGAAGGACTCGGCTTGGGTAGCGCGGCGTTGTTTCTATCGCAACCGAGCAAACCAAGCCAGGCTGGGCCGCAGATTGCCTACCTGGGCGGCGAATACGCGATAAGCGCAAGCGAGGTGCAAGAACGCTGGGGTGATCAGGTGGAAGTCGTTGCGACTGGCGACACTGCCCTGCAGCAACTGGCACAAGCGATCCACACCGGCGCAATCGTCGGCTTCCATCACGGCGCCGCGGAAGTCGGACCACGCGCACTGGGCCATCGTTCCATCCTCGCTTCGCCGCTGCGGGCGGAGAACTGGGCACGCGTCAACCGCCTCAAGCAGCGCGAACCCTGGCGCCCGCTCGCGCCTATCGCCACGGAGCGCGCCGCCCGCGACGATTTCACGCACCTGCCCGATTCCTGCCATTTCATGCTGTTCAACGGCCGGGTGAAGTCGCGGCATCTGCCAGCCGTGACCCATGTGGACGGCACAGCGCGCGTACAGGTCGCCACCTCGGACTGCGGTCCGGTCTACGCGCTATTGCAGGCGTTTGGGGCGCTATCGGGGCACGAGGTGCTGCTCAATACCTCCTTCAACGGCCGCGGCGAACCCATCGTGGAAACACCGGAAGACGCTGTACAAGGCATGCTGCGCTTAGGCTTGGACCTACTGTACCTGAATGGAATGTTGCTGGCGCCGCGCAAACGACCTTAATAGGCAACGGCGACGGGGTCCAGGCTACGCCATAGGTACCAAGTCGCTACCGTGCACCACGGGCGCCAGTGCTTGTCGGCCAGCGCATGGATGGCCTTTGCGGTGGGCCGTTCTCCCCCCAAGTAATGCAGCGCGATCGCCTTCTGCAAGCCGATATCATCCACCGGCAGGATATCCGGCCGCTGCAGTGAGAAGATCAGGTACATCTCCGCCGTCCAGCGGCCTATGCCCTTTACGGCTGTGAGTTCAGCCATGACGGCAGCGTCATCCAGTTCCAACCAGTGCCCAGGACTGAAACGGCCATCCAGTGCGCGCTGCGACAGGTCCTGCAGGTAGACGATTTTGGCGCGCGACAAGCCCGCCGCGCGTAAGGTCTCGACGTCGGCCGCGATCAGAGCATTTGGCGCAATGCCGCTTACGGCTGCATCGAGCCGTGCCCAGATGGCATCGGCCGCCTTGACGGAAATTTGCTGGCTGACAATGGCCCGGCATAGGGTGGCGAAAGGGTCGCCCTTCTGTACCAAGCTCATGCCGGCATACTCAGTAACGAAGCCCGCCATCACCGGGTCACGCGCGGCCAGCTCAGCGCTGGCCTGTGCCCAGTAGGCGGGTTGGCTCACTCGCCGGCGACCATCATCTGGTCGATCAGGATGGAGCCGACGTGCTTGCTACCACGGCGGTCGACATCGGAGCCGATGGCGACGATGGACTGATACATATTCTTCAGGTTGCCAGCGATGGTGATTTCTTCCACCGGGTGCACGATGACGCCGTTCTCGACCCAGAAGCCGGCCGCGCCGCGCGAGTAGTCGCCCGTCACCGTATTGATGCCCTGCCCCAGCAACTCCGTCACATACAGACCCGTACCGAGGCGCTTGAGCATATCGTCGAAGCCGCCTGCCGTGGGCGCCACGATCAGGTTGTGACAGCCTCCCGCATTGCCCGTACTGGCCATGCCCAGCTTGCGGCCGGAATAGCTGGCCAGGAAATAGCCGTTCAATACGCCGTTGGTCACCAAGTCACGCTTGACCGTCGCCACCCCCTCGCCGTCGAAGGCAGAGCTAGCGATACCGCGCGGTAGGAAGGGGTCTTCCACAATGTTTACTAGTGACGAGAACACCTGGTGGCCCAGCGAATCGAGCAGGAAGCTGGACTTGCGGTACAGGCTGCCGCCCGAGATGGCCGACACGAAATGGCTGATCAGGCCACTTGCCAGCGTCGGGTCGTACAGCACCGGATAGGTGCCGGTGGGAATGCGCCGCGCCCCCAGGCGCGCCACCGTCCGCTCGCCCGCTT
>Ga0213872_10002254_pt1 | contig 11515 bp, 11 predicted proteins | sample VelepicomBERX_R2_FD_160071 | JGI IMG/M metagenome (GOLD analysis project Ga0213872, IMG submission 160071) | Rhizosphere microbial communities from Vellozia epidendroides in rupestrian grasslands, the National Park of Serra do Cipo, Brazil - RX_R2 | ecosystem: Host-associated > Plants > Roots >... | reverse complement strand
AGCCGTCCGAGAGCAAATATCCGTGGGACTATTATAAGATCCTGCGCACCATCCCGGGCGACGAGGCCTTCCGGCCGCTCGACAAGGGCAATTGCCCGCTGGTGACGGCGAAATAATGCCACCGCTTCCGGTCCTGATGGGCCAGCTGCTGCTGGGCCTGATCAACGGCGCCTTCTATGCCGTGCTCAGCCTCGGGCTGGCCCTGATCTTCGGGCTTTTGAACATCATCAACTTCGCTCATGGCGCCCAATATATGATGGGCGCCTTCGTGGCGTGGCTGCTGCTGACGGTGATGGGGATCGGCTATTGGCCGGCCCTGATCATCGCGCCCCTGGTCGTAGGACTGTTCGGCATGGCGGTGGAGCGCACCATGCTCCGCCGCTTGGCCTCCCTCGACCCGCTTTACGGCCTGCTGCTGACCTTCGGGCTGGCGCTGGTCATCGAGGGGCTGTTCCGCCAGCAATATGGCGTCTCCGGCCAGCCTTATTCGGTGCCGGCCGCGCTGCAGGGCGGCGTCAATCTCGGCTTCATGTTCCTGCCGATCTATCGCGGTTTCGTGGTGATCGCCTCACTGGTGATCTGTCTCGGCACCTGGCTCGCCATCGACAAGACCAAACTTGGCGCCCTCTTGCGCGCCGCCACCGAGAACCCGTCCCTGGTGCGCGCCTTCGGCGTCAATGTGCCGCTGATGATCACCGCCACCTACGGGTTCGGCGCCGCCCTTGCCGGTCTCGCCGGCGTGCTGGCCGCCCCGATCTATGCGGTCAATCCGCTGATGGGTTCGAACATCATCATCGTCGTCTTCGCCGTGGTGGTGATCGGCGGCATGGGCTCGATCCTGGGCGCGGTGCTGACCGGCTTCGGGCTGGGGCTTGTCGAGGGGCTGACCAAAGTGTTCTACCCCGAAGCCTCTTCCACGGTGATTTTCGTGATCATGGCCATCGTGCTGCTGGTCAAGCCCGCCGGCCTGTTCGGCAAGGGGGCGTAAGATGAAAAGCCGCCTCCTTTTCACCGCCCTGGTCCTGGTGCTGGCCCTGGCCGCGCCCTTCGGCATCTATCCGGTGTTCCTGATGAAGGCGCTGTGCTTCGCGCTGTTCGCGGTCGCCTTCAATCTGCTGCTGGGCTATGCCGGGCTGCTGTCCTTCGGACATGCCGCCTTCTTCGGCATGGCGTCTTATGTCTGCGGCCATGCCATGACGCGATGGGGCGCGACACCCGAGCTCGCCATCCTGTCCGGCACGCTCGCCGCCGGCTTGATGGGACTGGTGTTCGGCTATATCGCCATCCGCCGCCAAGGCATCTATTTCGCCATGGTGACCTTGGCGCTGGCGCAAATGGTCTATTTTTTCTGCCTCCAGGCGCCCTTCACCCATGGCGAGGACGGCATCCAGGCCATTCCGCGCGGCGCCCTGTTCGGCGTCCTCCCGCTCGACCATCCGCTGACGCTTTATTATTTCGTCCTCGCCGTGTTCATCGGCGGCACGGCCATCGTCTGGCGCGCCGTCCATTCGCCCTTCGGCCAGGTTCTGCGCGCCATCCGCGAAAATGAGCCGCGCGCCACCTCGCTCGGCTACCGCACCCGCCATTACAAGCTTCTGGCCTTCGTCCTGTCGGCCAGCCTGGCCGGTCTGGCCGGCGCCACCAAGGCGCTGGTGTTCCAGCTCGCCTCGCTGACCGACGTGCATTGGCACACTTCGGGGGAAGTGGTGTTGATGACGCTGTTGGGCGGCATGGGCACGGTTCTGGGACCGATCGCCGGCGCTTTCGTGGTGGTGATGATCGAGAATAAATTCGCCGATGCCGGCGATTGGGTGACCATCCTGCAAGGCCTGATTTTCGTCGCCGTTGTGCTGCTGTTCCGCAAAGGCATCGTCGGCGAAGCGGTCGATTGGTGGCACCGCCGCCGGGCGCGGGCCTGAACCGTCAGCCCGCAGACCGGGACCGCCTGAGCGCCAGCCGCAGCAGCACCGCCGCCACGAAGGCCAGCGACAAATTGGCCAGCCAGTCGCCGAATTGCAGGTAAAGCGTATGGTCGTGACCGCCGGGCACCGTGGTCACCAAGGTCGCAAAGGGCGCTGACCAGCTGGCCGTTTCCGCCACCACCCGGCCGCGATCGTCCGCGACGGTGAGGAAACCGCCACGCGCGGCGCGCACCAGCGAAAAGCCGCCCTCGACGGCGCGCATGATCGAGATATGGCCATGCGCCCAGGCGTCATCGACGAAGTCCCAAGCCGGAACCAGCATCAGCCCCGCTCCGGCCGCGCCATAGCGGCTGGCGGGGCTGAGGAAATCCATGTCCTTGCAGATCGCCAAGCCCCAAACCCCTTCGGGCCTTTCCTGCCACACCAGATCCCTCCCCGGCGTGAAGGGGGATTCGAAAGGCGGCAGCAGATGCTGCTTGTCATACGCCAGCGCCGGCGCATGCGGCGTATAGAGCCGCGCTTCGTTATATTTCTTGCCGCCCTCGACATTTAGCATGCCGGCGACGATCTGGGCGCCGCTGCTGTCGGCAGCCTCCTGGAAGGCACGGTCATCGCCCGGGGCCAACACCACCGCCATATTCTCGGGCAGCACCACCACCTGCGCGCCTTGCTGCGCCAAAGCGACGGCTTCGCGGGCATAATCGGCGAACAGCCGCGCCGCGGGCTCGCCCGGCTCGACCACCCCTTGATTCTCTTTCAAATCCGAGGCGACCAGGCCGACCTTGACCGGCTGGCCGGCCTGCGGCCGCAACAAGCGCATCTCGCCGGCGATCAGGCTGAGCGCGACGACGGCCAGACCGGCACCGGCGATCCGCCGGTCGCGCGGCAGCAAGGCCAGCGCGGCGGCGAACAGCATCAAGAGGAAAGTGATGCCCCAAGGTCCGGCCACCGAGGCGGCCTGGAGTGCGGGCAGAAAATCAAGCTGGGTGTATGAGGGCGAACCGTGCGTTCCATGCACCGAGGTCAGGCTGTTGAGATAATCGAGACCGACCGACAGGGCGGGCGCGCCGATCAGCGCCAGCCATAGCGGTCCGAGCAAGACCAGTAGGCGGAACAGCAGGACTGGCAGGGTGAAACCGACAGCCGTCACGGCGAAGATGCCGAGTGCCACGCCAACCGGCATATGGAGGGTTCCCGCGAAATAGCCCCACAGCGTAAAGGCGCCGGCGAACCAGCCGAGAAAGGCGGCGAGCCCCGCTTTCCACCAGGAGACGGTGGGGGCGAGCAGCAGCATCGGCAGCGGCGCCACCCACATCAGCGGCCAGAAGGGATGCAGCCCGCCGGCGAACCATCCGATCAGCGCGGTGACCAGAAGGGCGGGAAGAATTTTCTTAAGCTCGGATGCCATCGACATATCTCCGCATGGAGCGCCGCACCAAGGCGCGGAATCCGTCCGCGTCGAGGTCGATTCGCCCGCCGACATAAAGCATGAGCATCCCTTGCATCAGGGCGCCCGTCTCGAAAGTGATTTCCCAGATATCCTCGCCCTCGCGGAACAGGCCCTCTTCCATGCCTTGCCGCACCATGTCCGCGAACAGGCTCGCCGTTGGCGAATCGCCGGCTTCGAAATCGTGCGGAAACTGACGCGCTCCCGGCCGCTTGCTCAGGAACATGAGTTCGAACAGGCGCGGATGGTCGATACCGAAATCAAGAAATATCTCCAGGCCGGCAGCCATTCTGTCCAGTACGGGACCTGGCGCTATGCCGGTCAGCTGCGCCTTCGACAATTCGGCGAAACCTTGATCGGCCAGCGCGTTGAGCAGCGCCTCGCGATCGGGAAAATGGCGATAGATCGCCATCGCCGTAACGCCGACCCTTTCGGCGATCTTGCGCATGGAAACCGCTTCGGCGCCGCCCTCGTCGAGAAGGAGGCGGGCGGCGGAAAGAATCGCTTGGGCGGTGTCGCTGCTGCTCATGTGTACAGTGTATACACGAGCAGCAGCGCAAGATCAACTGCCGGTGACGAGCTCCGCCGCGACAAGGCGGGCGACCTCGGACAGCACCTTGTTGCGCTGCTCGAGATCGGCACCGGTCTCGGTCAGATAGGCGGCGATCAGCAGCGGCTGGCGCCCCTGCGGCCAGGCGATGGCCAGATCGCAGGTGCTGCCATGCTCGCCCATGCCGGTCTTGTCGCCGACCTTCCAGGCGGAAGGCAGTCCGGCGCGGAGCTTGGCCGCTCCCGTCCGGCTTTTCACCATCCACTCTGTCAGCAGGGCGCGCGAAGCGGGCGACAGGGCGTTCTGCAGCAGCAGGACGCCGAGATCGTTGAGCATGGCCGACGGCGAGGTGGTGTCGCGCGCATCGCCCGGCACCGCCTCATTGAGGAAGGGCTCGATACGGTCGAGATGGGTGGTCTTGTCGCCGAGGCTGCGGGCATAGAGCGTCACCGCCCCCGGGCCGCCGATCGAAGCGAGCAAGAGATTGGCCGCCACATTGTCGCTGTCGATGATGGCGGCGGAGCAGGCCTCTGACACGCTCATCTGTCCCTTGGGCAGCAGTGTCTTGGCCAGCGGCGCATAATCCAGCATGTCGGCTTGCGTGAATTTGAGAGGGCGCTCGAGCTGTTCCCGGCCGCTATCGACTTTGGCCAGCACTGCACCGGCCAGTAGGAATTTGAAGGTGCTACAGAGCGGAAACAGAGAGCCAGAGCGGTAATCGACCCGGCGGTCGCTTTCCATATCCAGCGCGGCGACGCCCAGCCGCCCGCCGACACCTGCCTCGAGCTCGCGCAGGCTGCTCTGGATACCGCCCTCGGCGCGGACCCTGGACCCCATCAAGGCCACCGACGCGCCGATCAACAGACTGCGGCGCGATACCATGGGCACCATACTCGACTCCCGAGAAAATTCGTCTCAGAGATGTATGATGCGATCAACCGTCTTCAAGATGGAACAGGGCCGCCGAACCGGCCAGGCCCGCCACCGCCGTGGGAGCCCAGGCGGCCAAAGCGGCCGGCAGGGTGGCGGAAAGGCCGAGCGCGTAGGTCACTTTCGAGAAGAAATAGAAAATGAAACCGGTCACCACTCCGCCCACCACGCGGATCAGGATGCCGCCCGAGCGCAGATTGGGCTTCAAGGAGAACACCGCCGCCACCAGCACCATCGCCAGCAGGAGCAGCGGCGAGGAAAGCAGCGACTGGAAATAGAGCTTCTGGCGGTTGGCCGAGAAACCGGTGCTCTCGAAGAAATGGATGAAGCCGGGCAGCTGCCAGAAGGAAATCGTCTCGGGCGTGGCGAAATTGTCCTGCACCCTAGCCATCGTAAGCTGGGTGGGGAATTCATAATTGTCGAAATGCTCGACCGGCGAACCGGGCCGGAACAGGTTGGCGTCGCTGAGGCGGAAAGTGCCGTCCTTCAAGCTGGCGGTCCTGGCCTCCAGCCCATAGAGAAAATGGGTGTCGGGATCGGAGATATAGACGCTGACCTGACGCAGCAGCAGATCGAACCCTTCGAGCCGAACCACAGCGGCGTGCAGCACCATCTGGTCGTTCTGGTGAGTCTCTCGCAGCCACAGGCCGGCCTCGCCGACCAGCAGGGGCGAGCCGCCATTGCGCATCAAAACCGTGTCTTCCAGTTTTTCATAGCGGCGATAGAGCGTGGCGCCCACCGGGTTGAAGACGGTAACGTTGAAAATACCGATCAGCAGCGCCACCAGCAGCACCGGGGTAAGGAACTGCCAGGCCGAGATGCCGGCCGAGCGGGTAACCACCAGCTCGCGCGAGCGCGTCATGGTCCAAAAGGCGATCATCGCGCCGATCATGACCGCGAAAGGCAGGATCTGCTGGACCATTTGCGGCAGCTTGAACAGCGCCATTTCGAGAATGACCGAAAGCCCCGCATCGCCGTGGGTAGCGGCGCGGCGGGTCAGCTCGACCACGTCGAACAGATAGATCAGCCCCATGATCACGCCCAGGGAGCCGAAAAAGGCCCCCAGGAAGCGGCGGCAGATATACCAACTGAGCAGCAGGGAAAAACGCATGCTGCCGGTTTACCGGAGAGCGGCCTGCGCGGCAACAATCACGTCGCTTTGACCGCTCCCAGGAAAATCTCAACCCGGTTCTTCAACGTACCGCTTTCGCTTTGCACGCGGGTCGCAACCCTTTGCACGCCGGTGGCCATCTCGCCGGTCTCGCGCGCAGCGCCCACCACTTGAACGATGTTGGAAGCGACCTCGTTGGTGCCGACCGCCGCCTGCTCGACATTGCGGACCACCTCCTGCATGGCGGCACCCTGCTCCTCCACGGCGCCCGCGATCACCGCCGACATTTCGGAAATATCGCCGATGACCGTGTTGATACGCTTGATCGCCTCAACCGCGCCGTCGGTCTCGCTCTGGATCGCCGAGATCTGCGTGGCGATGTCGGTGGTCGCTTTGGCGGTCTGGCTGGCCAGCGTCTTCACCTCGCCGGCCACCACGGCAAAGCCCTTGCCGGCTTCACCCGCCCGGGCCGCCTCGATGGTGGCGTTGAGCGCCAGCAGATTGGTCTGGCTGGCGATGTCGGTAATCAGTTGCACAACATCGCCGATGCGGGCGGCGGTCTCGGCCAGATTCTGCATCTTCTGGCTGGTGGTGTCGGCCTCATGAACGGCGTTGGAGGCGATGCTGGCCGCCCTCTGCACTTGGCTGGCGATTTCCTGAATCGAGGCCAGCATCTGATTACTCGCCGAAGCGATGGTATTGAGATTCTGGCTGGCCTCCTCGGTCGCCGCCGATACGACCGAGGTCTGGCGCAAGGTTTCCTCGGCATTGGCGGTCATGGCGTTCGACGTGTGGCCCATTTCGGTGGCGGCATCGCTCAGGCCGCCCAGCAGCGTGGTGACCTCCTGGTCGAAACCGCTGGTCAGACGCTCGATCTCGTGCTGACGCTGTTCGCGCCGCGCCATCGCCTGTTTTTCTTCCTCTTCCAGGCGGAGGCGCTCGATGGTGCTGGTCTTGAACACTTCGACCGAACGGGCCATGTCGCCGATCTCGTCGCGGCGGCCGCTGCCCATCACCTCGACGGTGACGTCATTGACGGCGAGGCGGTTCATCACCGCGATCATCTCGGCGATCGAGAGGGTGATCGAGCGGACGATGATCCAGGCCAGACCGCAGGCCAGCACCAGACCGATCACCAGCACCGCCAGATTGATCAGCCGGGTCTGGCTGAAGACCTGTTTCGACTTTTCATATTCCTCCGAGGCTACCCGCTGCTGCAGGCCGACCAGCGGTTCGAGCCCGTGGTAGGCGAGAACAAAGCTGCTCTTGTCGCCCTCCATCGCCTGCGCCAGCCTGCCCCCGTCTTCCTTGCTGCCCTTGAGAGCGGAGGCACCGGCGCGGGTCTCGGCCTGAAACGCCGCCAGCAGCGGCTTCATCTTCTCGACGAGCTGTTTCTCCTCGGGGTCGAGATAGGTGGAGATGTAGTCGCTCCACTGCTTGTCGATCACAGCCTCATATTTGTCGATCCCGGCAAGCTGGGCGTCGCGGTCCGACCCCGGCGCCATCTGTGCGGCGCGGAGCAGATCGTGGCGGATATCGTGCATTGCGTTGCTGACCAGATTCAGCTGCACCAGACAGACCGTGCGATCCTCGTAGACCGTCTTCAAGCTGGCATTGATCAGGGACATTCCGCGCAGTCCCAGGAGCAGCATCACTGCGACCAGAAGAACCTGCAGCGCGACCAGCCAAGCCAGGCGCGCACCAATCCGCATATTTTCTATCATGTCCTTTTCCCCCCTCCGGTACTTGAACGATGAAAGCGAATTTTCTGCAGTCTAGCATGGCCTCGCGCCCCGCGTTACCTTCATGACAGCAAGGAAAGGGAGCGCCAACCATGGTCAGGCTGACCAAAATATACACCAGAGGCGGCGATAAGGGGGAAACCTCGCTTGGCGACGGAAGACGCGTCGCCAAGGACGATCTCAGGGTCGAGGCTTATGGCACGGTGGACGAGGCCAACGCCACGATCGGGTTGGCGCGGCTGCATTGTGGATCGCAGCCTGACATCGACGCCATGCTGGGACGCCTTCAGAACGATCTGTTCGATCTCGGCGCCGATCTCTGCGTGCCCGGCGAATCGCCCAAGGATGACGGGGCGCTGCGCATCGTCCAAAGCCAGATCGACCGGCTGGAGGCCGAGATCGACGCGATGAACGAACAGCTTGCTCCGCTCAACAGCTTCATCCTGCCCGGCGGCACGCCCGCCGCCGCCTATCTGCATTTGGCCCGCACCGTGGCCCGCCGCGCCGAGAGGCTGATCTGCGCACTGGCGCGTGAGGAAACGGTCAATCCGCTGGCCATCGCCTATATCAACCGCCTGTCGGACCATCTGTTCGTCCTGGCCCGCCATGTCAATGACAATGGTGTCAAAGATGTGCTGTGGGTACCGGGAGGGAACCGCTGAAACCCCTTGTTTTCGGCGCTTTTAAAAATTCACCACTGTTGATAATTGACAGGGCCGAGCCTGCCTCCTAAGGTGCGGTGCAGCACGGGCGCGAAGCCGTCATTTCGGGAGGTTTCATGAAGGTTCTGGTAGCGGTAAAGAGGGTCGTCGATTACAACGTCAAGGTCCGCGTCAAAGCCGACGGCTCCGGCGTCGAGACCGCCAATGTCAAATTCTCGATGAACCCGTTCGATGAAATCGCGGTCGAAGAGGCCGTGCGCCTCAAGGAAGCCGGCAAGGCCACCGAAGTGGTCGCCGTCTCGATGGGCCCGGCCCAATGCCAGGAGACCTTGCGCACCGCCATGGCGATCGGCGCCGACCGCGGCATCCATGTGGTGACCGACGTCGAGCTGCAACCGCTGGCCGTCGCCAAGATGCTGAAGGCTCTGGTCGAACGCGAAAACCCCGATCTCGTCATCCTCGGCAAGCAGGCGATCGACGATGATTGCAACCAGACCGGCCAGATGCTGGCGGCCCTTTTGGGTTGGCCGCAGGGCACCAACGCCTCGAAGGTCTCTCCCGAGGGTTCCTCGGTCGAAGTGACGCGCGAGATCGATGGCGGGCTCGAGCGCGTCTCGCTCACCCTGCCGGCCATCATCACCACCGATCTGCGCCTGAACGAACCGCGCTATGCCAGCCTTCCCAACATCATGAAAGCCAAGAAGAAGCCGCTTGATTCCACCACCCCTGCCGATCTCGGCGTCGATCCGGCCCCGCGTCTGGTCACCGTCAAGGTCGAAGAGCCGCCGGTGCGCAAGGCCGGCATCAAGGTCGGCTCGGTGGCCGAGCTGGTGGGCAAGCTGAAGAATGAAGCGAAGGTGATTTGAGATGAGCGTCCTGGTCGTAGCCGAACACGATAATTCCCACCTGAAGGCCGCCACTCTCTCCACCATCGCCGCAGCCGCCGAACTCGGTCCGGTGACGGTGCTGGTCACCGGCCACAATTGCCAGGCCGTCGCCGAGGCCGCCGCCAAGACCGCGTCGGTCGCATCGGTGCTGCTGTCGGAAGACGCCGCTTACGAGCATGGGCTGGCCGAGCCGCTGTCGCTGCTGGTGGCCGATCTGGCCAAGAATTTCGCCGCCGTGCTGGCTCCGGCCACCACCTTCGGCAAGAACGTCATGCCGCGCGTCGCGGCGTTGCTCGATGTGGCGCAGATCTCCGACATCATCGCGGTGAAGGGCGCCGATACCTTCGTGCGTCCGATCTATGCCGGCAACGCGCTGGCCACGGTCAAGAGCTCGGACGCCATCAAGGTGATCACCGTGCGCGGCACGGCGTTCGATGCGGTCGCCACCACCGGCGGTTCAGCTTCGGTCGAGAAAGTCGCTGCGAGCGCCAATCCCGGCAAGTCGAAATTCATCGACCAGCAGCTTTCGAAATCCGAGCGTCCCGAATTGACCTCGGCCCGCATCGTCGTGTCGGGTGGCCGCGGCATGGCCTCCTCGGACAATTTCAAGCTGATCGAAGCGGTGGCCGACAAGCTCGGCGCCGCCGTGGGAGCCTCGCGCGCCGCGGTGGATTCGGGCTATGCTCCGAACGATTTTCAGGTCGGCCAGACCGGCAAGATCGTCGCTCCCGACCTCTATGTGGCGGTCGGCATCTCGGGCGCCATCCAGCATCTGGCCGGCATGAAGGACAGCAAGGTGATCGTCGCCATCAACAAGGACGAAGAGGCGCCGATCTTCCAGGTGGCGGATTACGGCCTGGTGGCCGATCTGTTCCAGGCTCTGCCGGAATTGGCCGGCGAACTGGGCAAGTAAGGAAGAAAACTCTTAGGAGTTCGCGATGATCGAGACGGTGGGAGTAATCGGGGCCGGGCAAATGGGCGGCGGGATCGCCCAGGTGCTGGCCCAGGCGAACTGTATAGTCCGCCTGTTGGATGTAAACGATGCGCAGCTGCAGAAGTGCCTGGCCGTCATCGGCAAGAATCTCGACCGGCTGATCGCCAAGGGCAAGCTGGACGAGCCGGCGAAGAAGGAAGCCCTGGCCCGCATCACTCCCGTCACCGACTACGCCAAGCTGGCCGACTGCCAGCTGGTGATCGAGGCCGCAACCGAAAACGAGGCGGTGAAGAAGCAGATCTTCGCCCAGCTCTGTCCGGTGCTGCCGCCGGAGACCTTGGTCGCCACCAACACCTCGTCGATCTCGATCACCCGCCTCGGCGCCTCGACCGACCGGCCCGGCAAATTCATGGGCATGCATTTCATGAATCCGGTGCCAGTGATGGCCCTCGTCGAACTGATCCGGGGCATCGCCACCGCCGAAGAGACCTTCGCCACGGTGAAGGAACTGGTGACCCGTCTCGGCAAGACCCCGGTACCGGCCGAGGATTTCCCCGCCTTCATCGTCAATCGCGTGCTGCTGCCGATGATCAATGAAGCTATCTACACCCTCTATGAGGGCGTCGGCTCGGTGGCCTCGATCGACACCGCGCTGCGTCTGGGCGCCAATCATCCAATGGGTCCGCTGGAGCTGGCCGATTTCATCGGCCTCGATACCTGCCTCTCCATCATGCAGGTGTTGTATGACGGGCTGGCGGACAGCAAATACCGTCCCTGCCCGCTGCTGGTGAAATATGTCGAAGCCGGCTGGCTCGGACGCAAGACCGGCCGCGGATTCTATGATTACAGCGGCGAGACCCCGGTCCCAACGCGTTAAGTGTCTCTGACCCAAGGGCGGCGCCCCTATTTTCTGCTCATCCTGCTGTGCCTGGCCCTCTATTTGCCGGGCCTGACCGCCTTGCCGCCCATCGACCGCGACGAGTCCCGCTTCGCTCAAGCCTCGAAGCAGATGGTCGAGACCGGCGACTATGTCCGCATCCAGTTCCAAACTGAATCGCGCGCCAAGAAGCCGGCCGGGATCTATTGGCTGCAAGTGGCTTCGGCCAAGCTGAGCGGCCATCCTGGCTCCATCTGGTCCTACCGCCTGCCCTCCGTAATGGGCGCAATGCTGGCGGTGCTGCTGACTTTCGGGTTCGGCAGCCGGATCACCGACCGAAAATCGGCTCTGCTCGCCGCGGGCCTGCTGGCCTCCTCTTTCCTGCTGGTCTCAGAAGCGCATCAAGCCAAGACCGACGCCGTCCAGCTCGCCTGCGTAGTGGCGGCGCAGGGG
>Ga0213872_10002253_pt1 | contig 11520 bp, 9 predicted proteins | sample VelepicomBERX_R2_FD_160071 | JGI IMG/M metagenome (GOLD analysis project Ga0213872, IMG submission 160071) | Rhizosphere microbial communities from Vellozia epidendroides in rupestrian grasslands, the National Park of Serra do Cipo, Brazil - RX_R2 | ecosystem: Host-associated > Plants > Roots >... | reverse complement strand
CAAGGCGATCGCTTTGTACGAGCGCTGTCGCGCTGCGATCGTCGCCGGTGAGGCGCTGCCGCGTGAACGCTTTTCCGGATCGCACAAAACATTTCAGTGCAACCGCATATTCTTCCGAAAGATGCCGGATCCGGCGTTTTCGGGTGCGCTAAACCGGTACATCGAACGCGTGTCGGAGACGCGGGTTCCACTTTGGAATCAAATCATTTCAGAAGAAGCCCAGATGCCCGCCGATGAACAGTATCTACAAACGCACGTTCATCGGATGGGAAGTAAGCCGCTCTATGTATTGACCGCACTCAATCACTATGGAGACACGTCGCATCTGCCGGCGAAGCAGCGAGCGCAAATCGAGCAGTTCGAGCGTACGAATGCGCATGCCCAAGCGCAGTGGCTCAAACTCTCCACGAGTTCAATCCAGTGGTTTGCTCCCAAGAGCGGCCATTATATCGAAATCGAAGATCCCGATCTCGTCGTGCGTGCCGTCGATGCGACCGTGCGCGCCGTGCATGAGTAGAACCTCGAGCTAGACGTCGTTACGGAAGACGTCCTCGATGGATTCCCGCCGTGCCCACAACGTTGCTTCGCGGTTTTCGATCGCGACGACCGGCGGCCGCGGGAAGCGGTTGTAATTGCTTGCCATCGAATATGTGTAGGCGCCCGTCGTGCAAAATGCGAGCAGGTCTCCGGCGCGTAGATCTTGCGGAAGCGGCGCGTCGGCGAGCGCATCGTTTTCGCAGGATCGTCCGCAAACCGTGACGGGATGGTACGGTGCATCGGATTTGCGCGCCGCGACGACGTGATGATACGCACCATAGAGCGCCGGACGCGGATTGTCCGCCATGCTGCCGTCGACGACCGCGAACGTGCGCTTCGCGTATCGCTTGATCGCCATGACGCGATAGAGCGAAGTCCCTGCGGCAGCAACCGTCGCGCGGCCCGGTTCGATCTCGACCGTCACGCCGTGCGGAACGGCGGCGGCAACCGCGGCGAGTATGGCGGGAACGTCGATCGTTTCGTCCGGCGATTCGGGATGCATTTGTACGCCGAACCCGCCTCCAATCACCATTGTGTCGGCGCCCGCAAATCCGGCCCGCCGATAGCGATCGAGCTTCTCGAGCAGCGCTTGCGCGTTCGCGGCATACGGGCGCGCGTCGAAAATTTGGGAACCGATGTGCGCGTGCACGCCACGCAGCCGTAACTGCGAATTTGCGCGGAGCATCGCGAGCACCGCGTCTTCGTCGCGCGGAGCAAGGCCGAATTTTGTATCGTCACCGGCGGTGCGTATGAACTCGTGCGTGTGCGCCTCGATACCGGTGTTCATCCGCAACAGGACGTCGAGCGAACGTCCACGAGAGATCTCGACCACGCGATGCAATTCATCGACGGAGTCGATCACGAGGCGCCCGACGCGCCCGACGAACGCCGCATCGATTTCCTCATCCGTCTTGCCGGCGCCGTGCAGCGTGATGCGTGGCGCTTCGATGCCGCCACGCTCTGCCGTGATGAGTTCGCCGAGCGATGCGACGTCCAGCCCGACGTCGCGCGTTTGCAATCGTTTCGCAAGCGCCGTCAATAGGAGCGCCTTCGCCGCGTAAGAAACGCGGATTCCGTGCGCCGACGCTGCGTCAACTAAAGCTGATAGCGATCCGTCGAACACGGCGAGGTCGAGGAGTAAGGCGGGCGTTCCGTATCGCTCCGCAAGAATGTCCGCGCGCATACCACCGACGGTAAGCATACCGTCGGCGTCTCGTTGGTGACCTGGAATCACTCGGCGAACTGCGCCATGAACCGGTCGATGCGATCCTGATCGATCCCCGCGGCAATCAGCCGCACTGCAACGTTTTCCGGATGGGTCGGCGGCGTCACAAACATGAACGGGGCGTTTTCTGCCGGCGCTAAGACCGTGCACCATTGTGCGGCGGCGGGTATGAGTGCGGTTTGGTACCGGTCGAGTTTCACCGCGTTTTCCTCGACGCTGACTTCCAGCGGGTGTTCGAGCGCCATCACGATCAACGGGCGTCCGTCGGTCGGAATCGAGGCGGGATTGCCCTGCGCGACGATCCGCTCGACCGTAAAGCGCCGGTCGGCAATAAATACCGTGCGTTCCATATCATCGAGGTGATACGTGATTGGTTCGATCGCTCCATGCACGCCGCGGTGATAATTCAGCACGTCGGCGGCTTTGTCGACGTGTAACTCGCGCGGTTTTCCGTCGGCGCCGGTGCGGTTCCAGTCGAAGATGCGATAGGTCAAGTCACTCGCCTGTTGCGTCTCGAAGATAATGATGCCGGCGCCGATCGCGTGCAGACTTCCCGCGGGAAGATAAAACGCTTGTCCCGCTTTGATCGGAACGCGGCGTAAAATGTCGCCGAGCGAACCGTCTTGTACGCGGCGAAGATATTCGGCGCGCGACGTGTCCTGCGTCCATCCGAGCACGAGTTGCGCGTCGGGTTCGGCATGAAGCACGTACCAGCACTCCGTCTTGCCGTTCTGTTGGTGCTCGACACGCTGAGCGTAGGCATCGTCGGGATGCACCTGCACGGAAAGCCAATCGCGGGCATCGATGATCTTGGTTAGAATCGGAAAAAGATGATGTGTGTCGAGATTTCCCATCAACTGCGTGCCGAGAATCTCACGCAGCTGCGCGATCGTTTTTCCTTGATACGCACCGTTCGCGATCTTGTTCTCGTCCCAGCACTCCCACGATTCGCCGAGCTTTTCGCTCGGATCGCCCGGCTTTCCAAACTGTTTTACCAGCGCGTCGCCGCCCCAGATTGCAGGTGTCTCTTTAGGCTCGATGACCAGCGGATAGATCGATTGGCCGTTCACAGTATCCCTAGCTTTGCAGTCGCGCGCGCAGCAGTCCTCGTGCGGAGTTTCCGACGTAGATAGCATCCGCGGCGTGGAGGTCGTGTTCGTAGAGTACCCGCTCAACCGCGCGTCTATCTCCGATCAGCTTCGCGCGCAAGATACCGGGCAAGACCCCGCTCTCGCGAGGCGGCGTCACCAGCGCATCGCCGGACTGTATAAAGAGGTTGGTCCGGCTGCCTTCGGTCACTTCGCCGCGCTCGTTGCGCAGCAGCGCGTCAAAACACCCGTGCTGCTGCGCTTCCGCCCACGCTTCGCGGTGTGCCGGCCGCCAGGAACTCTTGATCTGCAACCACGGATCATCGCTTCGCACGCGCGCGGCGCTCATTCGCACGTCGACGAGGTCCGGCGGCTCCGCGAGGGGATCGGAAAGCACGATCATTTCGCCTTCCAGCGACAACCGCACGCGCACGATAGTGGCCGGTTGCATCGCGCCCGTAAGGAGCCGCTGCAGCTGCGCACGATCGAACGAAATCTCAAGCCGCTCCGCCGCCGACGCGAGTCGCTCGACATGAAGATAAAGAACGTCCGGCGCTGCATCTCCCGCAAAGGTCTCCCACAACTGAAACGTGTCGCTTCGCAAGAACGCGCGTTTGACGCCGACCTCGTCCCACTCGGCATCGGCGTCGGAGTCGCTCACGATACCGCCGCCGGCGTCAAATCGCCCGCGCTCGCCGTCAAACTGCGCCGTACGAATCGCAACGTTCCACCATCCCCGCCGTTGCGGCGATAGATACCCGATCGCGCCACAATACGCTCCTCGCGAATGCGTTTCGAGCGAGGCGATCATCTCCATCGCGGCGCGTTTCGGTGCACCGGTCACGCTTCCACAGGGAAACGCCGCGTTAAAGACCTCGTACAGCGTCACTCCCCTTCGCAGGCATCCCTCGATCGTCGACGTCATCGTCGCAAAGGTTGGATACCGCTCAATCGCACATAACGCCGACACGCGCACATCGTCGCATATGCGGTGCAAATCATTGCGCAGCAGATCAACGATCATGACGTGCTCGGCCCGGTTCTTTGCGTCGTGAAGGGAACGCACGTCATCAGGCGGCGACGTGCCCTTCATCGGCCGCGTTTGCACGGTCGGGCCGTCGAATGCCAAGAACAGCTCCGGCGACCAGGAGAGCACGCGCCGATCCGCGTCCTCGACATACGCTTGATACCGCGCGCGCGTCCGTTGTGCAAATCCAAACCAACACGAAAGCGCGTCACCTTCGAGCGCCACATCGAAGGGCACCGTGTAATTGACTTGGTAGACGTCGCCATCGTAGATCGCGCGTTGAATCGTCGCAATCGCCCGGCGGTATTCGTCGCGGCTCACCGTGTGCAGCAGCGGCGACAACGCAAACGGACGCGTCTCAAAAGAATCTCGCAGGAACGGCGCTTCGAAGACACCGATCGCAGCACCCGAACGGTCGTACGGAATCAGACCCGCGATCCAAAGGCCCTCCGCCAGTGCGGCTTCGGCCGAGGTAAGCACCGTTTTCAACCCTTCGGCACTGCCGGAGCGAAGCACGGTATGCGGCTGCGAAAATTCGAGCCATCCACGGTCGTCGGAGAAGCGTACGGTAAATGCCATGAAACGTTTCGCTGTTTCGCTATTCGCCGCTATCTTGCTCTGCGGTGCCACCCCGGCAACGCCGTCGCTCACCCCGGTCCTCCGTGCACCTGAGTGGCTCAACACTCCGGCGCGGCAGTCCGACGTGGCCGGGAAGGTCGTCGTGCTCGATGTCTTTACGGTCGACTGCTTCAATTGTCGCAACGTCGTCCCCACGCTACGCCGTCTGTATGCCGACGATCGCGCGAAAGGCCTCGAAATCATCGGGATTCATTCGCCCGAAACCCCTGCGGAGAAGCAACGCGGGTATGTCGCGGAGAATCTTCGCGCCCAAGGTATTCGCTGGCCGGTCGCGGTCGACAACAGTTTCGCGCTTTGGAACGCCTATGCGGTCGACGCGTGGCCCACGCAACTCTTTTTCGACCGCCACGGTCGATTGCGAAAGGTCATCGTCGGTGACTCGCAAGACGATCTCGTGCGAACGACGGTCGAGGCCCTCCTCAAAGAAACGTAGGAAATCTCCCTAGAATGCATCGAGCATACATCGGAATCGGGTCGAATCTCGGCGACCGCCAAGCAAACATCTTGGCGGCGTTGCAGCGTATTCGTACGCGCGCGCAGATCGATCGCGTCTCGTCGTTTTACGAGTCGCCGCCGGCGGAAGGCGCTGCCGGCCCCGCATTCCTGAATGTTGCCGCGGAAGTCGCCACGGATCTCGATCGCGCCGCCTTCGAACGGTTCGTCCTTGACGTTCAGGTTGCGCTCGGCCGCACGACGACCGCGCGGCTCGAAGCGCGCCCGATCGACGTCGACCTGCTGGTCTTTGATGACAGCGTTCAGCCCGATCTCGCCGCCCGCCACTACAACGTCGTGCCGCTTGCAGAGATTGCGCCCGCGTACGCGCATCTTGCGAAACAGAACGGCCAAACCGGATTGCGCAAGCGCGAGCGCAGTTTGCACTTTGACGCGAACCGGCAAGAAGAAGCGCCGGAAGTTCGCCTGTCGCTCAACCGTGTCGGCGTCTCGAGCGTCCGTCGCATCGTTCATCTCGACATCGACGGCCATCCGCGGGTCTTCAACGGCGAATTCACCATGGTCGCCGACCTCGCGCCGGATAAGGCCGGCGTACACATGTCGCGCTTTTCCGAAATTCTCGAAGAAGCGACGCTCGACGTGCTCGCCGAAACGTCCGGTCCGGCGCGGATCGAACGCCTCGTGGAATCGGTCGCGCGTCGAATCGTCAGCAGCCAGCGCGCCATCCGCGCCGACGTGCGCTTGCGCGCCGACTTCGGTCTCGAGCGCTGGACGCCGGTCAGCGGCAAGCGCGGCGAAGAAACCTACACGCTCATCGGCATCGCGCATGCAGACGAGTCTGGAACGCGTCGCGTCGTCGGTGTCGAAGCCGAAGGCATGACCGCATGCCCGTGCGCGCAGCTCATGGTACGCGAGCACTCGATGCACGAACTCGTGGATGCCGGGTTTAGCGAAGAAGAAGCGACACGCGCGCTCGACGCCTTGCCGGTCGCCACGCACAATCAACGCGGCCGCGGCGCGATTCTCTTGGGTGTCGACGAAGCTCACGCGGACGCAATTCGCGCGGAAGACTTAGTCGAAATCGTCGAAAGCTCGATGTCGAGCGAAACCTACGACCTGCTCAAGCGCCCCGACGAATTCTTTATCGTCAACAAAGCACATCACAATCCGAAGTTCGTCGAAGACGTCGTGCGCGGCATTCTCGCGCGCGCTCTCGATATGTATTCCGACTTGAGCGACGACACGTTCATTTTCGCAAGCCAAGTCAATTACGAATCAATCCACAAACACGACGCTTTCGCCGAAGCCTTCGGCCTTTTCGGCCAATTCCGCGAAGAACTAAAAACCGGAACATACGTAACGGCAAAAACCGATCTCGCTTCCTGGCTCGGGACCCGGCACTCTGCCGTACTCGTGTCGTCCTGAGCTTGTCGAAGGATGGCGTCAATTCACTAAAGGCATCCATGATCATCCGCAACGCGCGACCCAATGAAGCGGCGCTTTTAACCAAACTAGCATTGCGGTCGAAACGCGCGTGGGGCTATAGCGAAGAGTTCATGACGGCCATCATGCCGGACATGATCGTCCACGAACGCTACCTGACCGAAGAACACGGTTTTGCCGCGGAAGAGCAGGGCGTTCTGCTGCGGGCAACGGCCGAATGTTGCCGCTGATGGAGCTGGATCTGCGCCCTTGATCGCACGCTTGGTATACATAGGGTCGAAGTACCCTCATTGCTACCCGTCGTTGGCGTGTACGCTGTGATGAGTAGCTTCGTGCGTTGCTCGACAGGTGTGCGTAATGAAATCGTTTTCGCGCTTCAGAAACAGCAGTATTGTTGTGTGCGCTCTTTTCGTCGGTGTTTTAGCCGGGTGTGCAGGGTCGTCGTCATCGTTGCCGCAAGCCGCGGGGCCCTCGCAGTTGTCGCCGCAAAGCGCGACAGCGCAGGTTGACCCATACTTCACGTGGCGTAGATCGCTGACGGCAGCGGGCCTTCCGGCCGCCGGTTGTTATCGCGCGTCCTATCCGTCAAATGCATGGACGCCGGTGGCGTGCGTGAAGCCGCCGCATGTTCTGTTTCCGCTTCCTCCTTCAGCCTCCGCGCGCGAAGCAACGTCCGCAAGTCAAATCGTCGGCAACGGTGCCGACTTCACCGCAGACGTAAAGCCGCACGTAATGTCTGAGTCGATCGGCTCGTTCCCGGTCGTTACCGGCGTGACGAGCGTGCACAGTACGCCGCAGCCGCCTTTCCCGCCGGGCGGCGGTATAGGTGGAACGAACAGCTATTCACTTCAACTGAACTCGTATTTCTTTGCGAGCGCGGCGTGTGGCACGATCAAGAATTGCTTGGCTTGGGAGCAGTTTGTGTATTCGAATCCGCCCTCAGGTTTCGGTGTGCTCTTCATTCAAGACTGGCTCGTTCCCACAACGAACAACGGCCTGAGCGGCTGTCCGCCGAACAAAGGCTGGCAATTTGTCGGCGGCGGCTGCGTGCAGAACAGCCCGCTCGGGGAAGAAATCTCCAACATTCCTATCAAGAATTTGGCGAGTGTGGAAGAGACGGGAATCGCAGCATCGACCGGAGACAGCACATTCATCGCCGTAGGCAAGAACGTTTTTGGAATAAAGAACATTCAGAGTGACGGTATCACCGATCTCCACGGTCACTGGTTTGGTTCGGAATTCAACGTGATCGGCAACGGCGGCGGCTATATCGCCGACTTCAATCACGGAGCCACAATTGAAGTGCGGTTGGAAGCCGACACCGGTCTGATAACCGCGCCAACCTGCCCTGGCGGCACGGGAACGACGGGTGAAACAAACAACCTGAATTTCGTCAAAGCACCGACTGGCCCGGCGAAACAGCAATTCCCGTCGATCTTATTCAAGATGACGAATCTGACGATGGGCGGCGGATCGTGCGACGCCGTGCCCGCCATCTAGTTATTCTCGTCGCGGAATTGAATCCACCAATGCGTGCCGTCGCAGAACGGTTTGTTCTTCGAGTGGCCGCACCGGCATAGCGCGTAGTGCTCGCGATTCGCGCCGTGATTCATCGGCTCGCCTTCGAGCTCGATGTTGCCGCGGACGTAGTAACTCGCATTCTCCGCGACGTAAATCTCCGGTTCGCGCTCCTCGCCGTGGTACGTGTCGCCGTTAACGGCGTAGCCGAGCGCACCTGACGGACACTGGCGAACGATATCGATGATCTTCGCCGGTGTATCGCCGTCCGCGGTCACGAAGGGATCGCCTTCGTGATGAAAGACCGTGGGCAAATGATCGGTGCAGTTGCCGAAGTGACAACACGTGCCGCGATTGTCGAATACGGTAATTCCCGGCGCTGTATACGTGTCGAGATGGTCCGGCGTACGCGCGGGTTCTTTCGCGCTGCTGAAGCCGATCCGCGCGTGCGTGCCGTCGCAATACGGCTTGAGGCTCGAGCCGCCGCAGCGGCAGAGCGCCACGATCGGCCGCACGCCGAGCGTATCCCCTTTCGAGTTCGTCAGCTTCCGCAAATTCCGAACGATGTACGGCCCGTCGATCTCCGGACGGATCGACGTGCGCGCATTCCGTTCTTCCGCTTCATCGCGCATCGCCGCGGCGAACTGCTCCGGAATGAACGGCGTCAAGTGCTCCGCGACCGACTCGAGCGCCGCCGCTGCTTCCGCAACTTCCGGTGGTAGCGCCTCTTCATCGGAAAGCCGCGTCAACCGCATCGAGATATCGTAGAGCCGTTCCAAGAAAAGAATCCACGCCGCGCGCTTGTGCGCAAGCAGATGAATGTTACGCGTAAAACCGAATCCCGGGCCTGCATGCATCCCGGGATACTCGCGCCCGGCAGGCAATTTCGCGAGCGCTTCACCAAGGGGCCGTAATCCGGATGCCATGATTCGCAACGTCCCGCGGGCGAGCAGTCGCATCTCGTCTTCGGTCTCGTCAACGTGCGCGAAGAATCGCGCAAGCATCATCAACATCACCGCGTACGAACTGTTGAAGAGCGACGCGAGCTCCGCCGCCACCGGATTGGTAATGCGGTTCGTTCCGGGCATTTCAGCGATGCCGCGCGTGCTGGGATTCGTCAAGAGCGGGCGCACGGGATCAAAATTCCGCCCTTCTGCCTTCGCGCGCTCGCACAGGGCTTCGTATTCGTGCCGGATCGTATCGAACACGACGAAATGCGCTTCGGGATGTTCCGTCGTCGGTGATTCGCCTTGCTGGATGATCATCTCGATTGCCGCGCATGCCGACTGCACGTCGGTCACCTGCACGAGCTGTTTCGGAAAATCCAGGTACTGTGGTGTCGCTTGCACCGACGGATTCCCGATGAAGAGCCGATCCGGCGGAATCTCGTGGAACGCCGATTCAATTTTATGATAAAACTCGCCGACCGTCCGGAAGTCGATATCGAACGGCTCGATCGCGTTTTGCATGCGAACCACCGAGTCGCTCTCGACGCGTCCCACAACGCGTTGCCGGATCGCGTCGTATTCCGCATGGCGGTCCGCCGGCAACACGCCTTCTTCGGGCATCTCGTAGCAAACGAGACGGTCGATCAATGATTGCGAGAACGGCTGGAGATCGATCGGAATCCCGAATGGAAATGTCGTTGCAGCTAATGGGAAGTTCGATCGCGCAAAGTGAGGCGCACCGCCGACCGCCGTGATGATGTTCGAGACTTGTCCGAGATGCAGCATCTCCTCGACCGCAACGGTTGCAAGACTCCGTTTCCACGTACGCACCGCGACAAGTTCTTCTTCCGTGAGACCGCCTTCGGCAAGATCGGTCTTCAACGAATATCCCGCATATAAATACGAGCAGGCGAGATTGTGCTCGAGTTCGGACGCGCGCGTCAGGAGATAGAGGAGTTCTTCACGCGTCTGGACCGGACTGGTTTTTCTTGCGGTGGCGACCATAGCTACCTCCGATGCTCGCAAGAATCGGGTGTCTTGCAAAGTGGTTGCGCGTTAGGATCGAGGCCGATGCATACGCCTGATGACGCCCGTTCACGCATGCTACGTTCCGCCGCTGAAAGGGCGGTTCACTTCTTGAATGACGACGGCGCCGTCAATGCGACGGTCGACGCGGAAACGCTGCGTAACCGATTTTACGTGACGTTACCTGCCCAAGGACGGCAGCCCGAAGATGTGGTCGACCACCTCTGCAGCGCAGCTGAGGGCGGGTTGCTCCGCTCGAATGGCGGACGGTTCTTCGCGTGGGTGATCGGCGGAACGCTGCCTTCCGCGCTAGCTGCAGACTGGCTCACTGCTGCGTGGGATCAAAACGCCGCACTATACGCATGCAGTCCTGCAGCGGCGATCGTCGAAGAGGCGGCCGGCGCATGGCTCAAAGAGCTGCTCGCGTTGCCGCAGCACGCAACCTTCGCGTTCGTGACGGGCTGCCAAATGGCGCACGTCACGTGTCTTGCAGCAGCGCGTCATGCATTGCTTGCTAAGCACGGCTGGGACGTCGAACGCAACGGCCTTTTCGGCGCGCCGCGCGTTCGTGTGATCTCGAGCGATCGCCGCCATGCATCGATCGACCGCGCATTGCGTATGCTCGGTTTTGGAAGCGAGTCGCTCGTGTTGCTCGAGCCTGACGTGGACGAGACACTCGAACCCGGCGCAGTGGAAGAAGCGCTGGCCTTCGAGCCGCAAACGCCCAAGATTGTGCTCTTGCAAGCAGGTGACATCAACACCGGCGCGTTCGATCGTTTCGATCGCGTCATCCCAATCGCGAAACGCTACGGCGCCTGGGTTCACGTGGATGGCGCGTTCGGTCTCTGGGCAGCCGCGAGCGAACGTTATGCGCATCTCACGCGCGGAGTCGACGGCGCCGACTCGTGGGCAACCGACGGCCATAAATGGCTTAACGTCCCCTTTGATTCCGGCTATGCGTTCGTTGCTGACGCCGAATCGCACCGCGCGGCGATGTCGATCCGCGCGCCGTACATCACGGCGCACGCACAGGCTCGCGATCAAATTGACTGGAATCCCGAGTGGTCACGCCGGGCGCGCGGGTTCGCGACGTACGCTGCGTTACTCGAACTCGGCCGCGACGGTGTCGCAGCAACGATCGACGGATCCTGCGCGCAAGTCGCGGGGCTCGTCGAGCAACTCGAGCGTCTTCCGAACGTTGAAGTTCTCTGGCGCCCACTTCTCAATCAGGGGTTGGTCCGTTTTCTCGATCCGCGTCCCAACGCTAGCGACGGCGATCACGACAACCGTACCGAAGACGTCATAGCGCGCGTTGTCGACTCAGGTGAAGGGTTCTTCGGGGCCACTACTTGGCGTGGAAAGCGCGCGATGCGAATAAGTAATGTCAGCGCACAAACTACGGACGGCGACGTTCGGCGCGTGGTGGAGGCGTTTCGAGCCGCGCTAACAGCTTGCGAGCTCGCACCTGCATAGCGGGCGTTCCTCGGGCCGCCATTCGCTCGACGATCGGCGTGACCCGCTTGCGTAATCCGCGATCGTCCTTCGCAAAGTCGACCAGCGTCTGCAGCGATTCGACGACCAGGGTTACGTTTGTATCCTGAAGATACCCTCCAACAA
>Ga0213872_10002252_pt1 | contig 11520 bp, 10 predicted proteins | sample VelepicomBERX_R2_FD_160071 | JGI IMG/M metagenome (GOLD analysis project Ga0213872, IMG submission 160071) | Rhizosphere microbial communities from Vellozia epidendroides in rupestrian grasslands, the National Park of Serra do Cipo, Brazil - RX_R2 | ecosystem: Host-associated > Plants > Roots >... | reverse complement strand
CCCAAGGTCGCCCTCGTGGCCTGCATGCGCAAGTTGCTGACCACGCTCAACGCGATGGTCCAAGCCGGTTCGAAGTGGGATCCGGAGCGTCACGGGGCTTGACGTCGGAGACGGTTACTCAGAGCTTTCTGAGCTGCGTCTCACGCTCCCGCGCCGCCGCGCGCAAGCCATCGATCAGCGCGCCGCGCAAAGGCTGCGCCGGCCGATGCAGCGGTTCCAGCACGCTGACCCGGTAAGGCAGCGACACCGAGAAGCGCCGAACCACCAGGCCGGCGTTCGCGCAGGCCAGCGCCGTCAGCGGATTGACCAGCGCCAGTCCCAGCCCCGCTTCGACCATCGCGCAGACGGTTACGGCGCTGTGCGTCTCCACGCGCAGGCGCCGGTTCACGCCGGCGCTGGCGAAGATGGCGTCCATCTGAATGCGGTAGGGGTCGCCGGCCGCGAGGCTGACGAAGTCCTCGCCCTCGAAATCGCGCGGCGTGAGCCGCTTCTTCGCGGCCAGGCGATGGCCGGCGGGCAGCACGCAGACCTCATCCAGCGCCAGCAGCGGCGTGAGCGTCGTGCCGGGCGGCGCCTCCTGCGCTTCGCTCAGGCCCAGGTCGAAGCGCTGGGCGCTCATCCACTCTTCCAGCAGGGGCGATTCCTGCGGCGTGACGACCAGCGTCGCCGCTGCGAAGCGCGCATTCAATGCGCGGCAAGCGCCCGGCAGCAGCGCGTGCGCCAGCGCCGGCAGGCACAGCACTGAAAGCCGCTCGCCCTCGGCGCGGCCCAGCTCTGCGGCGCGCTCGAGCACGCGCTCCAGGCCCTGGTAGGAACGCTGCACTTCGTCGAACAGCGCCAGCGCCCGTGCGGTGGCCTTGAGCCGACCCTTGTGGCGCTCGAACAAGGCATAACCCAGCAACTGCTCCAGGCGCGCGAGCTCGCGGCTGACGGTGGGCTGCGAGGTGTGGAGCAGCGCGGCCGCGCCGGTGACGCCGCCGGCCGTCATCACGGCGCGGAAGACTTCGACATGACGGTGAGTCAGTTGCATATCAGGATTGAATCACATTGCCATATCAAAGCATTTGATTGAATGAGATTGCGAAGGCATGCTGCCGGGCAAATCGAGCCACGGAGTTCCCATTCATGAGCCAGCCCTTGAAGCCTTTGAACAAGCCCCACCACGCAGGCGGTCCCTTCACCCCGGCGCGCCTTCAGGCGCTGGCCAAGACCTTCGGCAGCCCGCTCTGGGTCTACGACGCCGCGACGATCCGCGCGCGCATCGCCGCGCTGCGCCACTTCGACGTGATTCGCTTTGCGCAAAAGGCCTGTTCCAACACGCACATCCTGCGGCTGATGCGCGAAGAGGGCGTCAAGGTCGATGCGGTCTCGCGCGGCGAGATCCTGCGGGCCCTGCAAGCCGGCTACCCGACGGGCGGCGACGCCATCGTCTTCACGGCCGACCTGCTCGACCGCGCCACGCTGGACACCGTGCGCGAGCACGGCGTGCCGGTGAACGCCGGGTCGATCGACATGCTGCATCAGCTCGGCGAGGCCGGGCCGGGCCACAAGGTGTGGCTGCGCATCAACCCCGGCTTCGGCCACGGCCACAGCAACAAGACCAATACCGGCGGCGAGCACAGCAAGCACGGCATCTGGCACGCCGACCTGCCGGCGGCGCTGGCCGCGATCCGCCAGCACGGCCTGAAGCTCGTGGGCCTGCACATGCACATCGGCTCCGGCGTGGACTACGGCCATCTGGCCCAGGTCTGCGGCGCCATGGTCGGCCTGGTCCGCCAGGCCCACGCGCTCGGGCATGACCTGCACGCGATCTCGGCCGGCGGCGGCCTGAGCATTCCCTACCGCGGCGACGAGCCGAGCATCGACCCGGCGCATTACTTCGGCCTGTGGGACAGCGCGCGCAAGGAGGCCGAGCAGGTGCTGGGCCATGCGCTCGAGCTCGAGATCGAGCCGGGGCGCTTCCTCGTGGCAGAGAGCGGCGCCTTGCTGACCGAGGTGCGCGCCGTCAAGGACGCGGGCGCCAAGCACTTCGTGCTCGTCGACGCCGGCTTCAGCGAGCTGATGCGGCCGGCCATGTACGGCAGCTTCCACGCCATGAGCGTGATCCCGGCCGACGGCACGGCGCGTGCGGCGCGCGCGAGCGTCGTGGCGGGCCCGCTGTGCGAGTCGGGCGATGTGTTCACCCAGGGCGATGGCGGCGTCGTGCTGTCGCGCGAGCTGCCCGAGGCGCGCGTCGGCGACCTGCTCGTCATCCACGACACGGGCGCCTACGGCGCGTCCATGTCCAGCAACTACAACAGCCGGCCGCTCGTCGCCGAGGTGCTGGTCGACGGCGATCGGGACCGCCTGATCCGGCGTCGCCAGACCGTCGAGGAACTGCTCGCGCTTGAAGATATTTGACAGGGATTTGACGCAACGCATAGCGCTTGCCAATGAGGGTCATTGCTTTAATCAAAGCTATCGAATAGGCGATTTCGATATAGTCGACCCCGTTGTCCAACCCCAGCCAATGAGCACCTCAACATGTCCCTGATCAACACCCAAGTTCAGCCCTTCAAGGCCCAGGCCTTCCTCAACGGCAAGTTCATCGAAGTCACGGAACAGTCCCTCAAGGGCAAGTGGTCCGTGCTGATCTTCATGCCGGCGGCCTTCACCTTCAACTGCCCGACCGAGATTGAGGACGCCGCCGACAACTACGCCGAATTCCAGAAGCTCGGCGCCGAGGTCTACATCGTCACGACCGACACGCACTTCTCGCACAAGGTCTGGCACGAAACGTCGCCGGCCGTCGGCAAGGCCAAGTTCCCGCTGGTCGGCGACCCGACGCACGCCCTGACCAACGCTTTCGGCGTGCACATCCCCGAAGAAGGCCTGGCCCTGCGCGGCACCTTCGTGATCAACCCCGACGGCGTCATCAAGACGGCTGAAGTCCACGACAACGCCATTGCCCGCGACGTCAAGGAAACCGTCCGCAAGGTCCGCGCCGCCAAGTACGTGGCCGAGCACCCCGGCCAGGTCTGCCCGGCCAAGTGGAACGAAGGCGCCAAGACGATCACCCCGTCGCTGGACCTCGTCGGCAAGATCTGACCCACCGGTGATGCATCACCCCGCCGCAGGCTTCCGGCCTGCGGCCCTCAGCGAGCCCTTCAAGCCTCGCTGAGAACGTCGGCACGAGCGGGCGTTCTCAGGGTGGCTGGAACAGCCACGCCCCAACACGGAGAACGCCATGCTCGACGACACCCTCAAAGCCCAACTTAGCTCCTACCTCGAACGCGTCACGCTGCCCTTCGAGATCGTCGCTTCGCTCGATGAGCGCGATGCGTCCAAGGAGCTGCTGAGCCTGCTGCAGACCATCGCCGGCCTGTCCGACAAGATCACCCTGCGCACCGACGGCCAGGACGCGCGTCGTCCGTCCTTCACGCTGCAGCGCACCGGCACGAACACGAGCCTGCGCTTCGCCGGCATCCCGCTCGGCCACGAATTCACCTCGCTCGTGCTGGCCCTGCTGTGGACCGGCGGCCATCCGCCCAAGGTCGAGCCGGAAACCATCGATGCCGTCAAGGCGCTCGACGGCGACTTCCGCTTCGAGGTCTACATGTCCCTGGACTGCCACAACTGCCCGGACGTCGTGCAGGCCCTCTCGCTGATGGCCGTGCTCAACCCCAAGGTGCAGACGGTGGTGATCGAAGGCGGCCTGTTCCAGGATGAGGTCAACGCCCGCGAGATCATGGCCGTGCCGGCCGTCTTCCTGAACGGCGCGCACTTCGGCTCCGGCCGCATGGACCTGGCGGAGATCGTCGCCAAGCTGGACACCAACTCGGCAGCGCGCGACGCTGAAAAGCTCAACGCCAGGGCGCCCTACGACATGCTCATCGTCGGCGGCGGCCCGGCCGGCGCGGCGGCGGGCGTGTACGCGGCGCGCAAGGGCATCCGCACCGGCATCGCGGCCGAGCGCTTCGGCGGGCAGGTCAACGACACCATGGGCATCGAGAACTACCCCTCGCTGACCGAGACCACCGGGCCGAAGTTCGCGGCGGCGCTCGAGCAGCACGTGCGTGCCAACGAGGTCGAGATCATGAACGGCCAGCGCGCCGCGCGCCTGGTCCCGGCGGCGCAGGAAGGCGGCCTGATCGGCATCGAGCTGGCCAACGGCGCCGTGCTGCAGGCCCGCAGCGTGGTGCTCTCGACCGGCGCGCGCTGGCGCAATGTGAACGTGCCGGGCGAGCAGGAGTACAAGAACAAGGGCGTGGCCTACTGCCCGCACTGCGACGGCCCGCTGTTCAAGGGCAAGCGCGTGGCCGTGATCGGCGGCGGCAACTCGGGCGTCGAGGCGGCGATCGACCTGGCGGGCATCGTCGCGCACGTCACGCTGATCGAGTTTGCCGAGCAGCTGCGTGCCGACGCCGTGCTCGTCAAGAAGCTGCACAGCCTGCCCAACGTCACCGTGCACGTCAGCGCGCAGACCACGGAGCTGACCGGCGACGGCAACAAGCTCAATGGCCTGAGCTTCAAGGATCGCGTCAGTGGTGCCGAGCATCACATCGAGCTCGAAGGCGTGTTCGTGCAGATCGGCCTCGTGCCCAACACCGAGTGGCTCAAGGGCGCGCTGGAGCTTTCCAAGTACGGCGAGATCGTCGTCGACGCGCGCGGCGCGACCTCGGTGCCGGGCGTGTTCGCCGCCGGCGATGCGACGACGGTGCCGTTCAAGCAGATCGTGATCGCCGCCGGCGACGGCGCCAAGGCGGCGCTGGCCGCCTTCGATCACCTGATCCGGCACTGATCACGGGGCGGCCAACCCAGGCCGGTCCCGATACCGGCCTGCGCCGTGCTGCGGCATGATCGGCGCATGGCCCGCATCGTCTTCACCCCGCAACTCCGACGCTTCGTCGAAGCGCCCGAGTTCGAGACCGACGCGGCCACGCTGCGCGAGGGCCTGGATGCGGCCTTCGCCAGCCATCCGAGGCTGCGCGGCTATATCCTCGACGAGCAGGGCCACCTGCGTCCCAACGTCGTGATCTTCCTGGACGGCCGGCGCCTGCGCGAAATGCGCCGCCTGGCCGACCCGCTCGCGCCTGCCAGCGTTGTCCACGTGCTCCAGGCGCTTTCGGGCGGCTGATGGAGCGATCGAAAGGAAGACCATGAGTCAAGCCGCCGACACCGCGTGGGTCGCCACGCGCAAGGGCCTGTTCGAACTCCATCGCGAAGACGCGCACGGCTGGCGCATCGCGCATGTGAGTTTCCTGGCCGAACCCGTCAGCATGATGCTGCCGCCGGATGCCGAGGGCCGCATGTTCGCGGCGCTCAACCTGGGTCATTTCGGCGTCAAGGTGCATGCCTCGGACGATCGCGGCCGGAGCTGGCGCGAAGTCGCCGCGCCGCAATACCCGGCGCAACCCGAAGGGGCCGAGGGCCCCGAGTGGAAGCTCAAGCAGATCTGGGCGCTGGAGCGCGACGCGCACGGCACGATCTGGGCCGGCACGAATCCGGGCGGCCTCTTCAGCAGCCGCGACGGGGCGCTAAGCTGGCAGCTCAACGAGCCGCTCTGGTATGCCAAGGAGCGCACCGAGTGGTTCGGCGGTGGCTTCGAGTCGCCCGGCATCCACTCGATCTGCACGCACCCGCAGGCGGCAGACGAGTTGCTGCTCGGCATCTCCTGCGGCGGCGCCTGGCGCACGACCGACGGCGCGCACAGCTGGCATCTGCGCGCCAAGGGCATGCGCGCCGACTTCATGCCGCCCGAACGCGACGACGACCAGAACATCCAGGATCCGCACCGCATCGTCCGTTGCGAGACGGCGCCCGACGTGCTGTGGACCCAGCACCACTGCGGCATCTGGCGTTCGGGCGACAACGGTGCCAGCTGGCAGGAATGCAAGGCCCAGCCGTCGAGCTTCGGCTTTGCGGTCGCGGTGCATCCGCACGATCCCGACACGGCCTGGTTCGTGCCCGGCATCAAGGACGAAAAGCGCCTGCCCGTCGACGCCGCGCTGTGCGTGACCCGCACGCGCGATGGCGGCAAGACCTTCGAGGCCGTGCGCAACGGCCTGCCGCAGCAGCACTGCTACGACCTGATCTATCGTCACGGCCTCGACGTCGACGCCACCGGGCGTCACCTCCTGATGGGCAGCACCACGGGCAATCTGTGGTCCAGCGACGATGGCGGTGACCACTGGCGCCCCGTCTCCGTCCACCTGCCGCCGATCTATGCCGTGCGGCTGCGCTGAGCCCCACTTACCGACCCTCGTTCCCAGCAGTAAATGACTCAAGCCAATTTCACAAACCGCTTCCTGACCATTGCAATTGCAGTCCTCGCCGGCCTTGCCACGCGGCCGGCACTTGCCGCCGATGCGCCGGCCTACGACGCCTCGGCCCACTACACCAAGTACGAGTACCGCATTGCGATGCGCGACGGCGCGCACCTCTTCACGGTCGTCTACACGCCCAAGGACACGAGCAAGGCCTACCCGATCCTGATGGAGCGCACGCCCTACGGCTGCGGCCCCTACGGCGTGGATCGTGGCAGCCCCGAACACCTCGCGCCCAGCCAGGCCTTCCTCGACGCCGGCTACATCTTCGTCTGCCAGGACGTGCGCGGCCGCTTCATGTCGGAAGGCACCTGGCTTGAAATGACACCGGCCATCGACAACAAGAAGAGCGCGAAGGACGTCGACGAGAGCAGCGATACGCACGACACCGTGCAATGGCTGATCGACCACGTCAAGGGCAACAACGGCCGCGTCGGCCTCTGGGGCATCTCCTATCCGGGCTTCTACACGGCGGCCTCGGTGATCGACTCGCACCCGGCCATCAAGGCCGCCTCGCCCGAGGCGCCGGTGACCGACCTCTTCATGGGCGACGACAGCTACCACGGCGGCGCCTTCATGCTGGCGGCCAACTACGACTTCTACGCGGTGTTCAAGCCGCAGGCCAATCCGACCGAGGGCGAGTCAGATTGGAAGTCCTTCGAGTACCACAACGACGACGCCTACGACTACTTCCTGCGCCTGGGCAACCTCGATGCGATCACGCGTTCCATCGGCGACCCCACGCTGCTTCGCGATGCCGTCGAACATGACTATTACGACGCGTACTGGCAAAAGCGCGCCATCGACAAGCACCTGAAGAACGTCAAGGCGGCAATGCTGACGGTCGGCGGCTGGTTCGACGCCGAGGACCTCGCCGGCCCGCTGCTTGTCGACAAGGCGATCCGCCAGAACAACCCGGGCACGCCCGAGACGCTCGTCATGGGCCCGTGGACCCACGGCGGCTGGATCGGCCGCGTCGGCAAGTCGCTCGGCAAGGTGCAGTTCGCGCAGGACAACAGCGAGTTCTTCAAGCAGAAGATCATGTTCCCCTTCTTCGAGCAGCACCTGCGCGGCGGCGCCGACGCCAAGCTGCCCGCCGCCTATGTGTTCGAGACCGGCAGCAACGTCTGGCGCCGCTACGACGCCTGGCCCCCGCGCGAGGCCAGGAAGCGCACGCTGTGGTTCGGCCCGCACGGCAGCCTGGGCTGGAACGCGCCGGCCGAGGCCCAGCCCACGTTCGACAGCTACGTCAGCGACCCCAACCGCCCCGTGCCCTACATTGCCTACGCGACGCAAGGCATGCCGCAGGAGTACATGGTCAGCGACCAGCGCTTCGCCGCGACGCGTCCTGACGTGCTGGTCTACGAGACGCCCGTGCTCGACGAGGACCTCACCGTCGCCGGCCCGATCGCCGCCAAGCTCGCCGTGTCGACCACGGCGACGGACGTGGACTGGGTCGTCAAGCTGATCGACGTGTATCCGGCCGACAGCGGTGCCCCCGAGAAGGAGCACCGCCGCGGCATCGACGTGCCGGCGCCCGAGTCCGCCATGGGTGGCTACGAGCAGCTCGTTCGTGGCCAGCCGCTGCGCGCGCGCTTCCGCCATGGCTACGAGCATCCGGAGGCCGTCGTGCCGAACCAGGTCGAGACCGTCAGCGTCGAGCTGCCGGACGTGAACCACGTCTTCCGCCGCGGCCATCGCATCATGGTTCAGATCCAGAGCAGCTGGTTCCCGCTGATCGACCGCAATCCGCAGAGCTTCGTGACGATCCGCAGTGCCAAGCCGGAGGACTTCGTCTCGGCGACGCAGCACGTCTACCGCTGGCGCGATCAGCCGTCCGGCATCGAGCTGCGCGTGCTCGAGTGATCGGCGGCTGAGATCCGCGACCACTCGGGGCCGGGCGCCGCGCCAATGCGCAGCGCCTCGCCGCTCACCGGGTGCTTCAGTTCGATTTCCATCGCGTGCAGCCACAGGCGCTGCAGGGCGAGCCAGGCCGCGAGCGCGCGGTTGAGCGGCCCCTTGCCGTGCGTGGCGTCGCCGACGATCGGGTGGGCGATGTGCTTGAGATGCCGGCGGATCTGGTGGCGCCGGCCCGTCAGGGGGCGCGCCTCGACGAGGGCGCAGCGCGTCGTCGCGAAGCGTGCGTCGGTCGGCACCGGCCATTCGAAGCGCTCCAGCACGCTCCAGTCGGTCCGGGCCGCCAGCAGCGTCTGGCCTGCCGAAGGACGTTCGGGGTCGCGCGCGAGCGGGTGCTCGATCACGCCGGCATCGGCGGGCCAGCCGCGCACCAGCGCGACATAGCGCTTGCGCACGAGGCCCTGCTCGAACTGGCCGGCCAGCGTCGCGGCACTGGCGGCGTCGAGCGCAAATAGCAGCACGCCCGACGTGCCTTTGTCGAGCCGATGCACCGGCCACACCGTGCGGCCGAGCTGGTCGCGCAGCAGCTGCAGCGCAAAGCGTTCTTCGTGCGCGTCCAGTGCGCTGCGGTGAACGAGCAGGCCGGGCGGCTTGTCGATGGCGACGAGATGCTCGTCGGCGTGGAGGATGTGCAACATCGGCTTGTGAAGATTTGCCCTTTTGCAGATGGCGGGCGTGAGCTATTTGGTGAGCGCGGAGTATTCCCCCTTCAGAGGGGTGGACCCTTCGGCGTGGCCTTGAAAACAATGTGTCACATCGGCCTCGCAATATGGCCCGGAACGACAACGGGGAGCTTCAAATGCCACAGGAAATTCACGTCGGATGCCGCTCGCGGCTCGTCAGCGCGATCGCGTGGCTGCTCATGATCGGCGGCGCGCTCGCCGCCGCCGCCTACCTGTTCGACGGCATGCGTTCGATCGCCTCCATCACGCCGCTCTACGTGCTCGGCGCCTCCATGGTCGCCTGCCTGGCCTTGCTGGCGCTGGCCACCGGCCACGCGCTGCTGCGCCGCCACGAGTGGGCGCGCCGCCTGAGCCAGGGCCTGTTGATCGTGCTGATACTGGCTTCGCCGCTGACGCCGGCCGTCTCCGGCCTGGGCCTCGGCTTCGTGCTGCCCGGGCTGGGCCTCAGCATCGCGCTGGCCTGGGCGCTCAAGCTGCTGGGCCGCCCGAGCGTCAAGCAGGAATTCGCCTGAAGGTGGCTCAAGCCAGGTCGCCGTCGACGTAGAACCAGCTCCCGTTTTCCCGCACGAACCGGCTCGTCTCGACGAGCCGGTGTGCTTTTCCGCCCAGCTTGCTGCGGGCGACGAAGGCGACGGTGGCGTGATCGGCGTCCTGGCGCACGTGCTGCCTGACCTCCAGCCCCAGCCAGCGCAGTCCGGGCTCGGGCGCTTCGATCGCCGCGGGCCGGGTGCCGGCGTGCCAGGTGGCGAGCAGGTAGTCGCGCAGGTCCAGCACGAAGGCGCTGTAGCGTGAGCGCATGAGGGCCTCGGCGTCGGGTGCCGGCTGGCCGCTCAGATAGCCGGCGTGCCAGCGGCCGCAGCAATCGGCATAGGCGATGGCCTGCGAAGGCAGGCGGCAAGGGCAGGGTGTCATCCCTGAACTTTAAAATGCCTGGATGAATTTCCAGGCTTCCTTTCCGGCTCCTTCCCTCGCCGTGCCGCCGGCGCTGCTGCACAACCTCAATCCCGAGCAGCTCGAGGCCGTCACGGCCCCGAACGAAAGCCTGCTGATCCTGGCCGGCGCCGGCTCCGGCAAGACGCGCGTGCTGACCACGCGCATCGCCTGGTTGATGCAGACGGGCCAGGTTTCGCCCGGCGGCCTGATGGCCGTGACCTTCACGAACAAGGCCGCCAAGGAGATGACGACGCGGCTTTCCACCATGCTGCCGGTCAATCTGCGCGGCATGTGGATCGGCACCTTCCACGGCCTGTGCAACCGCTTCCTGCGCGCGCACTGGAAGCTGGCCGGCCTGCCGCAGGGCTTCCAGATCCTCGACGCGTCGGACTCGGTGTCAGCCGTCAAGCGCGTCATCCGGGCGATGAACCTCGACGAAGAGCGCTACGTGCCCAAGCAGGTGGCCTGGTTCATCGCCGGCGCCAAGGAAGACGGCCTGCGGCCCGGCGACATCGAGCAGCGCGACGAGGCCACGCGCGTGATGACGCAGGTCTACCAGGCTTACGAGGATCAATGCCAGCGCGAAGGCGTGGTCGACTTCGCCGAGCTGCTGCTGCGCTCCTACGAGCTCATGCGCGACAACGCCGCGGTGCGCGCGCACTACCAGCAGCGCTTCACGCATCTGCTGGTGGATGAGTTCCAGGACACCAACAAGCTGCAGTACGCGTGGCTGAAGATGTTCGCGCCACCGCATTCGCCCGCAGGGCAGTGCGTATTCGCGGTTGGCGACGACGACCAAAGTATTTATGCCTTCCGCGGCGCGCGCGTCGGCAACATGGCCGACTTCGAGCGCGAGTACGGCGTGCGCCGTGTCGTGCGCCTGGAGCAGAACTACCGCAGCTTCGGCAACATCCTCGACGCGGCCAACGCGCTCATCTCGCGCAATACGCGCCGCCTCGGCAAGAACCTGCGCACCGACGCCGGCCCGGGCGAGCCGATCCGCGTCTTTGAAGCCGCCAGCGACTTCGCCGAGGCGCAATGGCTGCTCGAGGAAGCCCAGGCCCTGTATCGCTCCGGCACGGCGCGCGCGCAGATCGCCGTGCTCTACCGCTCCAACGCGCAGTCGCGCGTCATCGAGTCGGCGCTGTTCAACGCCGGCATTCCGTACCGCGTGTACGGTGGCCTGCGCTTCTTCGAGCGCGCCGAAGTCAAGCACGCGCTGGCCTATCTGCGCCTGCTTGAAAATCCCAACGACGACACGAGCTACCTGCGCGTCGTGAACTTCCCGGCCCGCGCCATCGGCGCACGCACGATCGAGAAGCTGCAGGACGTGGCGCGCGCCTCGGGCCGCAGCCTCTACCAGAGCGTGAGCGCCGTCGAAGGCCGCACGGCCGCCAATCTGCAGGGCTTCAACACGCTGATCGAAAGCCTGCGCGGCCAGACCCTGGGCCTGACGCTGCGCGAGATCATCGAGCATGTGCTCGAAGGTTCGGGCCTGCTCGATTTCTATCGCGGCGACAAGGACGGCGCCGAACGCCTGGAGAACCTCGACGAACTGCTCAATGCCGCCGAGGCCTTCGTGACGCAGGAGGGCTTCGGCCGCGATGTCGTCGCGCTGCCCGTCGACGAGCTCGCGCCGGGCACGATCGCCGCATCGGAGAATCAGCCTGACGCGCCGGCCG
>Ga0213872_10002251_pt1 | contig 11524 bp, 12 predicted proteins | sample VelepicomBERX_R2_FD_160071 | JGI IMG/M metagenome (GOLD analysis project Ga0213872, IMG submission 160071) | Rhizosphere microbial communities from Vellozia epidendroides in rupestrian grasslands, the National Park of Serra do Cipo, Brazil - RX_R2 | ecosystem: Host-associated > Plants > Roots >... | reverse complement strand
GCACAGACCACGGCGCGCCAATGCCGAGCGCCGCTTCGAAGACTCTGGCTGTCATGGCACCACCTCACCGAGTGATTAACCAGGGCCGATCGTACCCACTCGAAATTCAAGAGAGGCCTCTTTTACCTAGCGGGCGATTCGTCCCCAATCGCGTTCGCGCGCTCGTGGACTTCGTCGCCGGGCGCTTTGCTGAGCTCCGACTATCGAATATGAAGTAGCCAGGAATCAGAAAAGTAGAGCTCGTGATGTCCCGAATATCTTCTTGGAGATCCGCGCTACTCCTGGGGTCCAAGTATGTTTACGACTTTGATCGTGAAGGGCGGCAGCGCGCCTTGCCGCTACGCCGCATGAGATCGTGCCCAGCGTTTACGACTTTAATTGTCGAGAACAGCTGTGAAGCAGAACCGCTCGCCATTGAGCATGTCCATGGGTCGCCGTGCGGACACTGCCTAGCGGCGAACTGACTCAGGCGCGGCGCCGGTTCCTGGTTTGGCCCCTGTCATTCGGTCACCAAAGGCAAGAATGAATTGTCTTCTCAGACATTCATGAACTCTCGTCGGCTTCGTACGATGCTTCTTATCAGGCCTTAGGCCCGGCGTCGCCGGCCCACCGGGCCGTCAATGGAGACTGCATGGCCGCCCGAACGCTCTATCGCAAGCTGGTCGAATCCCACACCGTGTCGGTGCTCGACGAGCAGCACGTGCTGCTGTTCTGCGACTTGCACCTGATGAATGAGTACACGAGCCCGCAGGCCTTTGCCGGCTTGGCCGAGCGTGGGCTCGGCGTGCCCTTGCCGGCCCAGAACGTGGCCGTTGTCAGCCACATCATCCCTACGCATGCCGAGACGCCGCGCCGCATCGCGGACCCGGCCTCGGCGTTGCAGGCCAGCAACCTCAAGCGCAACTGCGTTGCACACGGCATCCCGCTGTACGACACCAACGACGCGATGCAGGGCATCGAGCACGTCGTGGCGCCCGAGCACGGCATGATCCTGCCTGGGATGGTGGTCATTTGCGGTGACAGCCACACCACTACCTACGGCGCACTGGGCGCGCTGGGCTTCGGCATCGGCACGTCGGAGGTGGAGCATGTGCTGGCCACGCAGACCCTCGTGTACCGGTTGGCGCAGGACATGCAGATCCGCGTGGACGGCATGCTGCCCGTGGGCACCACGGCCAAGGATCTAATCCTGATGATCATCGGCAGCATCGGCGCCCAGGGCGCGCGCGGCTACGTCGTGGAGTTCTGCGGCAGCGCCATCGAAGCGTTGTCCATCGAAGCCCGCTTCACGCTATGCAACATGGCTGTGGAGGCTGGTGCCCGCGGCGCGTTGATCGCGCCTGACGACAAGGCCGTCGCCTATGCGTTGGCCCGCGCCGTCACGCTCCGGCCCGAGCACCATGACGAAGCCCTGCGCCAATGGCGGCAACTGCGCAGCGACGAGGGGGCTGCATTCGACGTGCGCCACCAGTTCAACGCCGGCGACGTGGAGCCCTATGTCACCTGGGGTACCAGCCCCGACCAGGTCGCGCCTATCTCCGGTATCGTCCCGTCGCCGGCCTCGTTCGCAACCGCAGCCGGGCGCGAGGGCGCCACGCGCGCACTGTCGTACACCGCCTTGGCACCGGGACAGCCGCTCTCGGGTTTGCCGGTGCAGCACGTGTTCATTGGCTCCTGCACCAACGGCCGCATCGAGGACCTGCGCGACGTGGCGCGCATCGTGCGTGGCCGCCATGTGGCTGAGGGCGTGCGCGCCATGGTGGTGCCCGGCTCCGGCGCCGTGAAAGCACAGGCCGAGGCCGAAGGCATCGCGAAGTTGCTGATGGACGCCGGCTTCGAATGGCGCAAGCCCGGCTGCTCCATGTGCTTGGCGATGAATGACGACGTGCTGGCTGCTGGAACTCGCTGCGCCTCCACCACCAACCGCAACTTCGAGGGTCGCCAGGGACGCGGTGCCATCACCCATCTGATGAGCCCCGCCATGGCCGCGGCGGCGGCCGTCACCGGCGCCATCTTCGATGCCCGCCAACTGGAGACACAGCCATGACCGACGCCCGCATCATCGGAGGCCGTGCCGCGGCGCTGCGCTTCGAGAACCTGGACACCGACCAGATCATGCCCAAGCAGTTCCTGCGCGGCATCGACAAGCGCGGCTTGGCCGAGGGCTTGCTGTACGACCTGCGCTTCGACGCCACGGGTGCCCCACGGCCTGACTTCGTGCTCAACCGGCCGCAGTACCAGGGGGTCAACGTGCTCGTCGGCGGCAACAACTTCGGCTGTGGCTCCAGTCGTGAACATGCCGTATGGGGCCTTCAGCAATTCGGCATCCAGGCCGTCGTAGCGCCCAGCTTCGGCGAGATCTTCTACTCCAACGCCATGCAGAACGGCCTGCTGCTGGTGATGTTGGACGACGCCCTGGTGCGCCAGCTGATGGTCGATTCGGACAACGGCGGCGAGGTATGCATCGAAATCACCACCATGACGCTGCACAGCGCGCATGTATCCGCCGAATTCGTTCTCGCTCCACGGCACCGTCAGATGTTCCTGCAGGGACTGGACGTCATCGGCATGACGCTGGCGCAGCGGGCCGACATCACTGCCTTTGCCACCGCCCACTGGGCCACGCAGCCCTGGCTCGAAGGCATCGCGCGGCACGCGCGCGAGCAAGCCGACCGGCACAGCTGAGCCCGCTTACCAGCCCGAATAGAGCACGTCTGGCTTGCGGTGTGCCTTGAAGCTTTCGTGCAGAAAGTCCACCAGAGCTCGTGTCTTGGCCGACAGGTTGGCCCGCGTGGGGAACACGACCTGGATGTCCGCCACCGGCAGGCTCCAGTCCGCCAGCACCTGGCACAGCCGGCCTGAGCGCAGATAGGGCGCTGCGTCCCATTCCGAGCGCAGCAGGACGCCGTGGCCGTCCAGCGCCCAGGCCATGGCGCAGTCACCGTCGTTACTGCTCAGCGGCCCGCGTACTTTCACCGTCTCCTGTTGGCTGCCCCGGTGAAGGTGCCAGGTGCCGTAGATGTCGTCGCTTTCGCGCAGAACGATGCATTGATGCTGCTGCAAGTCGCGCGGCGTGAGCGGCTGGCCATACCTCTTCAGGTAAGCCGGTGACGCACACAACAGCCGACGGTTGTTGGCCAGTAACTTGGCCGTGAGCCGCGCGTCGGGCAACTCGCCCAGGCGTATCGCCATGTCAAAGCCCTGCTCAACAAGGTTGACTGGCCGGTCAGACAGGCTCAGTTGCACCTCCACGGCCGGGTACTTGCGCGCGAACGTCGACAGCAGCGGCGCGATGTGCCGCCGCCCGAACCCCAGCGTCGCCGCCACGCGCATCAGGCCCGAGGGCTGCGCGCGCGCGCCAGCCACGCGGCGCTCCAACTGCTCCAGGTCGTCCAACAGCCGCGCGCCTTCACCCAGATAGATCTCGCCCTCCGGCGTGAGATTGATTCGGCGCGTCGTGCGGTGCAGCAGCCGCACGCCCAGCCGCCCCTCCAGCGCCGCCAGCCGCTTGCTCACCGAGGGCGGCGTCACGCCCATCTCCTGTGCCGTGGCGGCCAGGGTGCCCTGCTTGATCAGCAGCTTGAAAAAAGCCAGGTCGGAGAAGGTATCCATCACCATTCGGTCGCCGAAAGCAAGAATGAAGTGTCCCGGCGATTATTCATCCGCGGCGCAGGGACTCCTAGCATGACCCGACAGCAGCCCATCCAGTGGTTGCGTGGAGACAAGCCATGGAATCCATCACTTTTGCGGCACCTGTCGCCGATGACGGCGCGCCGGTCTGGCGCCGGGTGATCGCCCTGCGCATCGGGCCCTTGCCGCTGCTGGTCTACATCGCGGCCTGCACAGTCGTCATCGCCGCGGCCTTCACCAAGAAGCTCCCCAACGACCTCATCGGGGGCTTGGGCGTGATGATGCTGCTGGGTTTTCTGCTGGGCGAAGTGGGCTCGCGCATCCCCGTCCTCAAGCACATCGGCGGCGCGGCTATCTTGTGCCTGTTCGTACCGTCAGCCATGAAAGCCTACGAGGTGTTCGACCCGCAGATGCAGCAGGCCCTGACCACCACGATGAAGACGGCCAACATGCAGTATCTGTACATCGCCGGCCTGGTGGTGGGCAGCATCCTGGGCATGAACCGGCGGACCCTGGTGCAGGGCTTCATGCGCATGTTCATCCCGCTGCTGGTGGGCACCGTCGCGGCAACGGTCGTCGGCATTGGTGTGGGCCTGCCGTTCGGCTACGAACCCCGCCAGACCTTCTTCGACATCATCGTGCCCATCCTGGGTGGTGGCATCGGAGAAGGCATCCTCCCGCTGTCCATCGCCTATGCCGAGATCACCGGCAAGGCTCAAGCCGACATCGTCGGCACACTCATTCCCGCGGCGTTGATCGGCAACGTGGCGGCCATTCTGCTCAGCGGCGCCTTGAGCTGGCTGGGCGAGCGCCGGCCAGCGCTCAGCGGGAACGGCACGCTGATGCGCGGCGGCGACGACATCCTGGCAGGAGGCAAGGCCGCCGAGCCGGCCACCGACCTGCGCCTGATGGGCGCAGGTCTGCTGCTCACATGCCTGTACTTCACACTGGGTGCCGTGCTGTCGCCGTTCACCGGCATCCCCGGCCCCGTGCTGATGATCATTGCCGTGGCACTCACGAAGGTGCTCAAGCTGATGCCGCCGGCGATGGAGCAGGGCGGCTACCAGTTCTACCTCTTCCTCACCCGTAACCTGACTTTCGCCATCCTCGTGGGGCTGGGCACGCTGTTCGTCCCCTGGAAGCAGATGATGGCCACGATGACCGTGGACTACCTCCTCATCTGCATCTCGGCCGTCGCAGCCATGGTGGCGTCGGGCTTTTTCGTGGGGCGCCTGCTCAACATGAACCCGGTCGAGAGTGGCATCGTCACGGCCTGCCATAGCGGACTGGGGGGTACAGGCGACGTGGCCATCCTGTCGGCATCCAATCGCATGGGCCTCATGCCCTTTGCGCAGATTTCGACCCGCATCGGCGGTGCCGCCATGGTAGTGTTGGCCACGCTCTTGCTGAAGATCACGGCATGAAGCGCCGAGACCTCTTCCTCTCAGGCGCCAGCCTGTCCCTGCTCGCCGACCTCCACGCAACGCAAGCCACGCCCATGAACGACGTCGCCGCATCAAACCCCAGGCTCGCTCGCATGTTCCCGGGCTTTTCGCAACACCGCGTGGACGTGGGCGACACCACCATCCATGTACTGAAGGGCGGCGAAGGCCCGCCGTTGCTGCTTTTGCACGGCCATCCGCAGACGCTGGCCTGCTGGCACAAGGTGGCGCCAACGCTGGCCAAGCACTTCACCGTGGTGCTCACTGACTTGCGCGGCTACGGCGATTCCGGCAAGCCACCCACCGACGCCCAGCACGCACCGTACGCCAAACGCTCCATGGCGAACGACCAAGTCAAAGTCATGAGCCACTTTGGATTCGAGCGCTTCCACTGCGCCGCACACGACCGCGGTGCCCGCGTGCTGCACCGCCTGCTGCTGGACCACCCCGATCACGTGCACAAGGCCGCGCTGCTGGACATCGCTCCCACCGCCACCATGTACGCCAGCGCGGACGCGAAGTTCGCCACGCAATACGTCTGGTGGTTCTTCCTCATCCAGCCCGCGCCGCTGCCCGAGCAACTTATCGGCAACAACCTCGACTTCTACCTCGAGCATCACGTTAACAAGCAGAACAAGACGCCAGGCGCCATCACGCCTGACGCCTTCGCCGAATACCGCCGTTGCTACACGACCGAGACCCTGCACGCTGTCTGCGAGGACTATCGCGCCGCTGCCAGCATCGACCTCGAGCATGACAGGCAGGACGCAGACAAGCGCATCAACTCGCCGCTGCTGGTGCTTTGGGGTGAGAAAGGCGTTGTGGGCCGCACCTACGACGTGCTGCAGACCTGGCGCGACAAGGCTCAACCAGGCTTGGTGCAAGGCCGAGCCTTGCCCTGCGGGCACTACCTGCCCGAAGAGGCGCCAGACCAAACCGCGCTCGAACTGCTTCTCTTCTTGCAGTAGGTTCGCCTCGCCGAGAGCACGCTGGTGCAAAGCCTGCAGGTGACCGTACCGAGAGTTCGAGTCTCAAACGCAGCGTCGGCGACGCTGCCTGCGTGAGCTTCCTGAAAAAACTTCAATGCAAGGCGGAAGAGGCCGGCACGAAGTTCGAGATAGTTCCTACCTGGCAGATCAAACCGCCCCGGCGCTGCAGCAGCTGCGGCTTCGTGAAGACGCGGCACGACATGCCGCTAAGCGAGCGCTTGTACGTGTGCGCGGCCTGCGGCTTCGTGCTCGAGCGCGATCGCAACGCCTGCCGCAACATGATGCGCTGGTCCTTCGAGGGCCCGCGGTGGGCGCAGACGTTGTCAACGGGCCGGGGACGGGCCCTGAAACTCCATCTGAAAAGGCGCTTGCGCCGGCTCAGGTGGAGTAGTTCATTGCCGCCAGTGGTAAGGGGCCCGGTCATCGGGATCGGTGGCGAGCCTACGTAGAATTGTGCGAACCTGATCACGCGGTAGAAAGCCATAGAACGCCACCTCAACGATGTGATGCTTGGTAGCCTCGAATTGTTCTGCCTCGCTGCGGAACTCGAGAGCTTTGCTGCAGCGGCGAAGGCTGCGGGGTTGAATCCGGCGGCCGTGAGCCGATCGGTTGCGCGCTTGGAGGAGCGATTGGGCGTGCGCTTGTTTGTGCGTAGCACGCGACGCATCCACTTGACCGAAAGCGGACGAACCTACTTCAATCATTGCCGTCAGGCCTTGAGCTTGATGCGGGACGCAGAAAGCAAGCTGACCGGCGAACAGACCGCGCCCAGCGGACTGCTGCGCATAAGCATCGCATCCCCGTATGGCCACTATCGCATCCTTCCGTTGCTACCAAAGTTCCGGGTGCTCTATCCACTCGTGCAGTTCGAGGTGAACCTCAGCAACCGCAATGTCGACTTCACTGCCGAGGACTTCGACCTGGCGATCCGTGGCCGCACGCCGCCCGATTCGTCGCTCATCGCGCGCAAGCTAGAGGATGCGGAACTCGTACTGGTGGCCGCACCCAGCTATCTTGCGCGGGCCGGCACGCCGGCGTCACTGGAAGAACTTTTGCGACACGATTGCGTTCAATTCGTCCTTCCAAGCACCGGTCAATTCGTCCCCTGGCTCTTCCGCGCCGACGGGCGTGATGTCGAGCTGCACACGCCGCCGAGCTATCGTTGCGTCGACGACTACCTCGGCACCGTGACCCTTGCGCGCGAGGGCGCGGGACTGTTGCAGACCTACCGCTACATCGTGCGGGAGGATCTCGCCGCAGGTCGCCTGCGCGAACTTTTGCCGCAAGCAGGCGGCCGCTCAAGGCCTTTCTCGCTGATCTATCCCAACCGCGAGTACACGCCGCTGCGTCTGCGAGCGCTGATCGACTTCCTCGTCCGCGAGTTGTCGGACAGCCCGGCCGTCAAGACTGAGCTGCCCTCGTAGGCCGAGCGCAACTCCTCAGGAGGTGACGCTCCTGGCGCCCAGCCGCTCGCGCAGCGCCTGCATGTTGGAGAGAATCTCCGCAGCGCTCGAATAGCCGGGCGTGACAGGGAAGTGCTCGCCGTCGACTTCCATCAGGAGAGCCGGAAAGCTGTTGATGCCCAAGGCGCGCGCCTTGCGGAAGTCATCCCGCGTCTCCTGGATCGTTGTCAGCGACTGATATTGCCGCAACGCAACCTCGGTGCTCGTCGGGTGCCCAGCTGCGGTCAACGATTGCGCCGTGACGCGAGCCAGAGTTTCTGGATCGGTGGTGTCGAGTCCATCAACGTAGAACGCGTGCTGCAGGGCGCGGAAGACGTCGAGTAGCGGCGCCTCGGGTGCCAGTGTGCGCGCCACGACGACGGCGCGACAGATCGGCTCAGTGTCGTAGATGAAATCCTTACGCGCCATCAGGGCCTCGCGGTTGAACGGCAGGCCGCTCGCGGCTTCCACACGCGCCCAGTGCGAGAGGCGGAACTGCTTGCCCGCGGCATCCAGCACTTCGGTGCCTCCCGCGCGCAGGCCTCCGACCACGATCTGAAGCGGGAGGTTCGGCTCGGCCGAGAGCACCTCTGACAGCTCCTTGCCGAAGCCATAGCACCAAGAACACATGGGGTCACCGACGTAGACAAGTCGCATGCGAATACTCCTTTGATTTGATCGCCTGCCAATGCTAGGGAACCCCTGCGCTTAGATGAAGACCACTTTGTGCAATTCAGTCGTTCCACGATGGTGACTTCCGGTCCCGATGCCAAGACCCTAGATTTGCGTCATGGCTGGTTTCGGCCACAGAGACTCTCGCCACTCTTCTCACTGGCGTCGCTTCAAAGATTCACGATTCATGAGTAATCAGCAAAAAGTCGCCATCGTCACCGGCGCTTCGCAAGGCATCGGCGCCGGCGCCGTCAAGGGGCTGCGCGAGCGCGGCTACCGCGTCGTCGCCACATCGCGGTCGATCAAGCCTTCCCAGGATCCCGACATCCTCACCGTGGCAGGAGACATCGGCTCAGCCGAGACGGCAAAGCGCGTCGTCGACGAGGCTGTCAAGCGCTTCGGTCGCGTCGACCTCCTTCTGAACAATGCGGGCATTTTTATCGCCAAGCCGTTCACGCAGTACACGCAGCAGGACTACGACGCCAAGATCGCGACCAACGTCGCCGGCTTCTTCCACATCACCCAAGCCACCGTCGCGCAGATGGAGCACCAGGCCTCTGGCCACGTGGTGACCATCACCACCAGTCTGGTCGACCATCCCAATTCAAACGTGCCGTCGGTGATCGCGTCGCTGACCAAGGGCGGCCTGAACGCAGCGACGAAGTCGCTCGCGATCGAGTACGCGCAACGGGGCATCCGCTTCAACGCGATCTCCCCCGGAATCATCAAGACGCCGATGCACCCCGAGGGGACGCATGAGTGGCTGAGCAAGCTGCATCCGGTCGGCCGCATGGGCGATATCCAGGATGTCGTCGAAGCACTTCTCTACCTCGAATCCGCCAGCTTCGTGACGGGCGAGATTCTCCACGTCGACGGCGGCCAGAGCGCCGGCCACTAACCCGAACGAAAGGAAACGACCATGCCCATCGTAACCATCCAGGTCACCCGCGAAGGCTCCAAGCCTGGACGCGACAGCGTCACGGCCGATGAAAAGGCCGCCCTCATCAAAGGCGTGAGCGAACTGCTGTTCGACGTGCTGAACAAGCCGCTCGAGAGCACCTTTGTCATCATCGACGAAGTCGCTCTGGAAGACTGGGGCTGGGGCGGACTGCCCGTCCCTGAGTACCGGCGAAAGCTAGCGCAATCGAGCGGCAAGTAGGACCATTATGATCTTCCGCAGCCTCACGACCCACACGGTCCCGTCGGTGGCAGGCCCGGCATCAGCACCTCGCCGTTCGGGCCCCATTCGACCTGAGTGATGCCCGGCTCCAGCGCTTCTAGCCGGCGCCGTTCCAGTTCGTAGGCGCTTGGCATCCCACAGGGGTCGAACGCCAAGGCGGCGTGCAAATCGGCGAGCAACTGCGCATCGCTCCATGGCTTGGCGATGAAGCGGAACACCCCGGCGCGATTCACCGCGGCCAGCAGAATGCCGAAGTCGGCCGCGGCGCTGAGCATCAGGCGCACGGCGCGCGGGTCCAGCTCGCGGGCCCCGGCGAGCAGGCTGACGCCGTCCAGCCCCGGCATGCGGTAGTCGCTGATCAGTACATCGAAGCGCTCGTGTTGCAGGCGCTGCAGGGCCTGCCGCGGATCGCTGCACAGCGTCACACCGAGCTGCTGCGGTGTGAACTGTCGCTGCAACAGGCGGCGCAGGGCCTGCAGCACCGGCACCTCGTCGTCGACGATGAGCAGGCGCTTCATCGCCCGGCCTCCTGCGGAGCCTGCACGGACAGCAAGAGGTTCAGCCCATGCTTGCGCTCAAAGGCCCGGATGCGCTCGATCAAGTCATCGCTGAGCCGCTGGCCGGCCGACAGCAGCAGCACGCCCTCGGGCGACATGAAGTCCTTGGCCAGGGCATGTCCGACGCGCAGCTCGGCACTGCGCAGGCGCAGCATGGCCGGTTTTGGCCGGGCCGGCGCGGTCGAGAACAGGCTGACAAAGGCATCTACGACGGCCGGGTCGAACTGGCTGCCGCGCCCGGCGACCACTGCGTTGCGGGCATCGAGTGGGCTCAGGGCCTGGCCGTCGAGATGGCCGCTGCGCAGCTCCTCATAGGCATCGGCCACCGCCAGGATCCGAGCACCGAGCGGGATCGTCGTGCCGCGCAGGCCGTCAGGGAAGCCTTGCCCGTCCCAGCGCTCGTGGTGGGCGCGGATCAGCGGCGCCACGCCCTGCATATCGTCGCTGGCCAGCAGCGCCTGCTCGCCGAGCACCGGGTGCAGGCGGTAGCGGCGCAGCTCGTCGCGATCGAGCTTGTTCAGCGGTCGCGCTAGCAGCGCGTCGCTGAGGCCGATGTGGCCGATGTCGTGCAGCAGCGCGGCAATTGGAAGATCGTGCGCTGTGTTGGCGTCCAGCGGCATCACTTGCGCGATGCGGCGCGCCAAGTCGGCGACCTGGCGCGCGTGACCGACCTGGGCCCGGTCACGCAACTCGATCAGCGCGGTGAAGGCCTTGATCGAGGTCAGATAATTGCGCTTGAGCCTGTCGTTGGCGGCGGCCAGCTCATCGGTGCGCGAGGCGACGCGAGCTTCCAACCCGGCATTCAAGGCCTTCAGCTCCTCGTTCTGCCGCCGCGTGAGCTGCTCCAATGCCAGCTTGTCGGCCTCAAGTTGCTGGTTCTGGGCCACTTGCCTCAAGGTCAGCAGCAACTCGTCGTCGTTCCAGGGCTTGGCGATGTAGCGGTGCACCCGACCGTGATTGATGGCGGCGATCGTCGAGCCCAGATCTGTATGGCCCGTCAACAGCAGGCGCGCGGTGTGCGGCCAGGCTTGGCTGACGCGTTCGAGCAACTGAACGCCGTCCAAGCCCGGCATGTGCATGTCCGACAGCACGGCGTCGACGGGCTCACTGGCGAGCAGGGCAAGCGCCTCCTCAGAGTTCGCGGCCGTCAGGACGCGCCAGCCGGTGCTGCGGAAAATCCGCCGCAGCGCGGACAGGATGTTCGGTTCGTCGTCGACGGCAAGCAAGGTCCAAAAGGAGGTATCCGCGCTCATGCCACAGCCCCCGAGGCGCCCGGGCGCCGCACCGGCAAGGTGACGCGGAAGCAAGAGCCGCGGCCCGGCTCGCTGCGCACCTCGATGCGGCCCTGGTGCTTCTGCACGATGCCGTAGGCCAGCGATAGACCCAGGCCAGTGCCACGGCCGACCGGCTTGGTGGTGAAGAAGGGATCGAAGATACGTGCCAGGTGCTCGGACGCGATGCCGCAGCCATCGTCCTCGACCTCGACCCAGACTTTGTCGCCGGCGTTGCCGCTGCGCACGACGATCAGGCCGCGCTCCGGCCCTATCGCATGAGCGGCGTTGACGAGCAGGTTCAGGAACACCTGGTTCAGCTCCGAGGGGAGGCATTCGAT
>Ga0213872_10002250_pt1 | contig 11541 bp, 13 predicted proteins | sample VelepicomBERX_R2_FD_160071 | JGI IMG/M metagenome (GOLD analysis project Ga0213872, IMG submission 160071) | Rhizosphere microbial communities from Vellozia epidendroides in rupestrian grasslands, the National Park of Serra do Cipo, Brazil - RX_R2 | ecosystem: Host-associated > Plants > Roots >... | reverse complement strand
GATCGAAAAAGCGATCCTCGAAGCGTGTCCCGAGCTGGAAGCAGTGGAAGCCGAAGGTTTGGAAACGGCGGCCACGACCCTGCACGTCGTCAGCGATTGGCTCGACGTCGGGTCACTGCCGTCACTCGCGATCGGCGGTCACGCAACGCTCGACGTTTCAGGCACACCGGTGTTGCTCGTGCATACGTCCGGCACGTTCTACGCGTATCGAAATCGCTGCCCCGGATGTAACGGTGCGTTCGATGATGCCTGCATCGAGAGCGCCACGCTCATCTGTGCGACGTGTCACGCGGCCTTCGACGTCATCCACGCCGGTCGCGAAGCCGGCGGAGCGCACGCACTCGAACCGTTTCCGCTGCTCGTCGACCACGATCGTCTCCAGTTATCGATTCCGGTCGGCGCATGAGGGCGAGCGAACATGTCTCTCACTCGCTTCGCATCGGCCACTCCAAGCGCAACGCCCCGGCCGCAACCCGGCGAGCGCTGCGATTTCTGCGCCTCGCCGATCGGTGAAACCCATGCGCACGCGGTCGACGTGCGCGATCGACGTATCCTGTGCTCGTGCCGCCCATGTTATTTGTTGTTTGCGCCGTCGGGCGCGGCGCAGGGTCGCTATAAAGCAATTCCGGAACGGTACGCATACCTCGCCGATTTTTCGCTCGACAGCGCGGAGTGGGACGCATTACAAGTGCCGATCGGACTCGCGTTCTTCTTCTACAGTACGCCTGCGCAGAAGACCGTCGCTTTCTATCCGAGCCCCGCCGGCGCAACGGAGTCGCTGCTCTCGCTGAGTGCCTGGAACGGGCTACTCGAGCGTTACCCGGACGTGGCCCAAATGGACGCCGACATTGAAGCGTTGCTCGTTGATGGCAGACGCGACGCTGAACGGCGCGCATTCATCGTTCCGATCGACGCGTGCTACGAACTGGTCGGCATCGTCCGTACCACATGGAAGGGCTTCGACGGCGGCACGGAAGCGCGTGAACGCATGGACCGTTTCTTCTCGGAGGTCGCGGCTCGTGCTCGCGTTTGACATCGCCGGCGCGCGCGCGCCGATCGAAGCGGCTGCACCCACGATCGCATTCGATCTCCATGTTCGCGAAACCACGAACGCGCGTATTGAAGCGATCGCGTTGCGGGTACAGATCGAGATCGAGCCGCGTAAGCGACATTATTCGCCGGAAGAGGAAGCGCGTCTCGTCGAACTCTTCGGCCCGCCGCACCGGTGGGGCGAGACGCTACACGGCGTGCTTTGGTCGCACGTTTCGTTGACCGTCCCCGGCTTTACCGGCGTAACGAGGCTCGATCTTCCGGTGACGTGCAGCTACGACTTCGAGGTCGCATCGAGCAAATATTTCGATGCGCTGCAAGACGGCGAAATACCGTTGCTCTTCATGTTCAGTGGAACGGTGTTTCTCGCGAGCGAGCGCGGCCTATCGGTGACGCGGATCCCTTGGGAACTCGAAGCGCGCTATCGCCTCCCGGTCGTCGTTTGGCGCGACGCGATGCAGATACACTTTCCGAACACCGCGTGGATTCGCGTTCACAAAAGCATCTTCGACGAACTCTTCCGGTTTCGCACGGTCCACGGACTTCCGACATGGGATCACACCATGGAAGCGCTGCTCGAACGCGCGAGGGAAACGACGTGATCGCGTTTGACGAAGCCCGCAGCGTTGCCGATGCGGTGCTCTACGAGGGGTATTTGCTCTATCCGTACACGGCCTCGGCAACGAAGAACCATATGCGCTGGCAGTTCGGCGTCGTCGTTCCACGGGCGTACGCCGCGCTCGGAAATGGCGAGTCGGCAAGCGTGTTCAGCGAGCTGCTCCTCCGGGACGCTACGCCTGCGGCCCGGCTGTCACTGCGCTTGCGGTTTCTCCGCGTACAACAGCGCAGCGTCGAGCGTTCCGGCGGTGATGCGTTCGTGCCGGTCGACGCGTTGCGCATCGGCGACGACGATTACTTGAGCTGGGACGAAGCCGTCGCAGAGGAGATCCCGGTGGAGATCGATCTCCCGCTCGCTTCAGATACAATCGTCCAGTTCTCGCTTCCGGAAGCGCGAACGGTCGAGCCGATACACGATGCCTCAGGAACCTTGCGCGGCCGTATCGTTCGTCACCGCGACGAGGTGTACGGCAATGTGACGATCGCGTCGGAGCCGGCGGACGGGCTCCGGCGTATCCGCGTCACGGTCGAGAACGACTCGTCGTTTGCCGGCCGCGATCGTTCTTCGATGCTGCGCAAAGCGCTGGTCTCGACGCATGTGTTGATCGGCGTTGAATCGGGCGCGTTCATGTCGCTGATCGATCCGCCTGACGAAGCATCGGCAAGTCTGTTACCGTGCGAAAACGAGCATCTCTGGCCGGTCCTCTTGCAGCATACGGAGGCCGATGCTCACTCATCGCCGCTCGTGCTGTGCTCGCCGATCATCCTGTACGATTTTCCCGAGGTGGCCGCGCAAAGCCGTGGCGATATGTTCGATGCGACCGAGATCGACGAGTTGCTCAACTTGAGCGTGCTAAGCTTGAGTGACCGCGAGAAACGCGAGGCGCGCGCAACCGATCCTGCGGCGCGCGCGATCGTCGACCGGGCAGAGCAGCTTGCTGCGGGCGGCCTCATGTCGCTGCACGGAACGATTCGCTCGTTCGACGACGAGCAACCGTCGCCGGGATCGGGACACGTCGTAGTCGAGGGTGTTCCGATCGAACGCGGAAGCGCCGTGCGCTTGCATCCGCGGCGACGCGCCGACGTTTGGGACATGTTCGTCGACGGCAAAGACGCGCACGTTCAAGGCGTCTACGAGGATATGGACGGCGTCGCGTATATCGCCGTAACCGTCGATGACGATCCCGCGAGCGAGCTTCACGAGTGGTACGGACGATCGCTGTTCTTTTACTGCGACGAGATCGAACCGTTGGAGGCGCGCACATGAGCGCTCCGCGCACGCTCGTCGCGGGCGTTGGAAACATCTTCTTCTCCGACGACGGTTTCGGTGTTGAAGTGGTCCATGCGCTCGTCGGCTATCCGGAAGTCAACGGTATCAAGGTCGCCGACTACGGCATACGCAGCATGCATCTTGCCTACGAAATGATCGCGGGTTATGACGTCGTGATCATCGTCGACGCGGTTCATCGCGACGGGGAACCGGGTACGATTTATATGCTCGAGCCGAGCACGACGCGCGTGACCAGCCGTACGCCCGACGCGCACAGCATGGAGTTGGAGCAAGTCTTCGCCATGGCCGGCGCACTTGGTGAACCGCTGCCGAAAACGATCGTCATCGGCTGCGAGCCGGCATGCATCAACGAAGGCATCGGTTTGAGCGGCGTCGTGCAGCAAGCTGTTCCGGTCGCCGCGACGCTCATTGCGAATCTCATTACGCGACACGGAAAACGCATCGCCGGGACGCCGGCAACAACGGAGGCACAGACATGATTACGCGCGGAATTGTGTTCGGGGCGATCGGATTCGCCATCGCCTATTATCTCGAGCGCCAGTTGGCAAGCGGGGTCAGCGATATGCGCCGTTACGACCGCTTGCGCGCGATGTCGGGCGAGCAACCGTTTCTCAAGGAACAGTTTGGCCACGTGGCCGGCGTGCTAACATCGATGCTTGGCCAGCAGACGTCATCGAAGGGCTTCCTTGGGTCGATCGCGGCCGATATCGTTCGCTATGCCAAGCTCACCACGATGTAAACGCTATGACGTAGTGCAGATGGAATCACACGTGACGATTTTCGGTGAAAGCAACGTGCGAGCGGTAGTGGAAAAGGCCTCGGGCCTATCCGGCTATGTCGATGCGACGTGGTGGGGCGATCGTTTGGTTCCCGGCACGCCGGCGTTCCTGCATCTGGAGATTCCCGTGGCTCGGTTGACGTCCGGCGATCACGCGCACGACAACGAGTTCCGGCGGTTGCTTTCGAGCCGCAGCTTTCCGAATATCGTCACCGAGGTTCGGAATCCTACGCCGCTCGAAACGCCGAACCGTTTCGCAGCGCGATATAACGTCGGCGTTCGTGGGACGACGCGCGTCGTTCACGGCGAGCTCGAGATGCGGCAACGCGACGGCCGGGTAAGCATCGACGGCGAGGAAACGATCGACCTGCGCGATTTTGACATACGGCCGCCGCAATGGCTCTGGTTCCGGCTGTCGCCGCAGATTCGTTTTAGCATGCACGTCGTCGCGGCGCTCGCGGAGTGAGGTCTAAACCATGTGTCTTGCAATTCCCGGCCAAGTCGTCGAGATCTCCGCGGAGCAACCGCTCCTCGCAAAGGTCGAGGTCGCCGGCGTCCGGCGCTCGGTCAACATCGGGTTGCTCGAGGAAGGTACGGTGCAACCCGGTGATTGGGTTCTGATCCACGTCGGTTTTGCGATGAGCAAGATCGAGGAGGAGGGCGCCCACGAACAGTTGCGCATGCTTCGCGCGCTCGGCGAGGACCAGCTCGCGCTCGATGAGTTGCGCGGCTACACGTTCGCCGAACGTGAGGTGCAACGGTGAAATACGTCGACGAATACCGCGATCCGGAATTGATCGCGACGGTTGCACGCGAGATCGCAAAAGCGGCACGCCCGTCGCGCCACTACCGCATCATGGAAGTGTGCGGCGGACATACGCACGCCATCTACCGTCACGGGCTCAAGCACATTCTTCCTGAGAACGTGGAGCTGATTCACGGTCCCGGTTGTCCCGTCTGCGTGTTGCCGATGGGACGCGTGGACGACGGGCTTTCGATCGCCGGCCGCGACGACGTGATTCTCACGGCGTTCGGCGACATGATGCGCGTGCCGGGTACCTGCGGGACGCCGCTTGCGCTGAAAGCGCGCGGCGCTGATATTCGCATGGTCTATTCACCGCTCGACGCGTTGCGCATCGCCGAAACCAATCCCGGCAAACGGGTCTGCTTCTTTGCCATCGGCTTCGAAACGACGGCGCCTTCGACGGCGCTGACATTGTTGCGCGCGCGAGCGCGCGGGATACGCAACTTCTTCGTTTTCTGCAATCACGTAACGATCGTGCCGGCGATTCGCGCGATCCTAGATTCGCCCGACATGCGGCTTGATGCGTTCGTCGGTCCCGGCCACGTCTCGACGGTTACCGGTTGCCGCCCCTACGAGTTCATCGCAAAAGACTACAAAAAGCCGGTCGTGATCTCGGGCTTCGAGCCGCTCGACATCCTCGAGTCGATCTTGATGATTCTGCGACAACTCGATGCCGGCGAAGCGCGCGTCGAAAATCAATACCGCCGCATCGTGCCGTGGGAAGGCAACCTTCCGGCGTTGCGCGCGATGGCGCAAGTCTTCGAGCTCCGGCCGTATTTCGAATGGCGCGGCCTCGGCTTCATCTCGCAATCTGCGTTGAAACTGAACGCAAACTTCGCCGCGTGGGACGCCGAGACGCAGTTCGAGATCCCCGGAGTACGCGTGACCGATCCGAAAGCGGCACAATGCGGCGAAGTGCTCAAAGGTGTTCTGAAGCCGCCGCAGTGCAAGCTCTTCGGCAAAGAATGCAATCCGGAGCACCCGGTTGGCGCACTCATGGTGTCGAGCGAAGGCGCTTGCGCGGCGTACTACCGCTACGTGCACACCGGCGAAGCGGTGACGGCGTAGCGATGGAAACGATCGTTCGGACGATGAACCGTGTTCGCTTCGACGACGCGCAGATCGAAATGGCGCACGGTGCCGGCGGCAAAGCGTCGCGGCGTCTCGTCGAGGGCCTCATCGTTCCGTTGTTGAGCAACCACGTTCTCGCAACGCTCTCCGACTCCGCGGTCTGGGCGCTCGACGGAACACGCATCGCGACGACCGCCGACGGCTACGTCGTGAAACCGCTACGTTTTCCGGGCGGCTCGATCGGCGAACTCGCGGTGAACGGAACGGTCAACGATCTCGCCGTCTCGGGCGCCGTTCCGCTCGCGTTGATGGCGACGTTTATTCTGGAAGCCGGTTTGGCGGGTGACGCGCTTCGGGCGGAGGTCGAAGCGATGGCGGCGGCAGCATCCGCCGCCGGCGTCAGCATCGTCGGCGGCGACACGAAGGTGGTCGAACATGGCTTTGCCGACGGGATGTACATCACGACCTTCGGCGTCGGTCGCGTTGACGATCGCGCGCAACTCGGACCATCGCGCGTCAAACCGGGAGACGCGATTCTGCTTTCAGGACCGATCGGCGATCACGGCATCACGATTTTGCTCGCGCGCGGCGAGCTCGACCTCGAAGCAAACCTGTCCTCCGACACGCGACCACTCACGGCTTTCGTCGATGCGCTGCTGAACAGTGCCGGTGCCGGCGTGCATTGGATGCGCGATCCGACGCGCGGCGGCGTCGCGACGGCGCTGAACGAGCTGGTGCGGGGGAACGCTTTCGGCGCGGTGCTACACGAAGAAGCAATTCCGATGCACGATCCCGTACGCGGCGCATGCGAAATTCTCGGACTCGATCCGTTACACATCGCAAATGAAGGCCAATTGATCGCGGTTGTGGACGAGCGCAGCGCCGACGCAGCGCTTGCGGCAATGCGCGCGCTACCCGGTGGCGAAGGTGCGGCTCGCATCGGCGAGATTCGGGAGCAACCGCACGGTGCGGTACTTGCGACGACGGCGTATGGAGGCGGACGCATCATCGACATGCTCGTCGGCGATCCGCTTCCGCGCATCTGCTGATGCGTTTCTCGGTTGACGCGGCCGAATCGTTTCTCGATGTCGAGGGGCGCTCGAGCCTTCACCCCGTCAAAGCCAAGAGCACGAGTTTGCGCGGGTACATCGACGCGCAGTGGAACGGTGAAAAGCTGGTGCTCGATCCGGCGCCGCGCATGCATCTCGAGATTCCGATCGAGAGCCTCAGCTCCGGCAACGGCCTCGAAGACCGGCAGATGCGTCAACTTGTGGGCAGCCGGAGTTTTCCAAACATCGTCGCAGAGCTGACGAAGGTCAGTGCACTCAACGGAACTTCCGGCGCGTATGCCGTCACCGGCGCAATCTCGCTGCGCGGATCCACGAAAACTGCGGACGGTGTGATCACGTTGAAGCGCGACGGCGATCGCCTCGTGATTGACGGCGAGAAGTCCGTCGATATGCGCGACTTCGATATCCAACCGCCGCGCATCCTTATGCTGCAGGTGTATCCCGAGCTGAAGATTCGCATGCACCTGGTTGGAGTTCCGTGATGCATTCGCATACGCTGCCCGAGCTGTGCGCCTGGATTCTCGACCGCTTCGCGGCGCGAGACGACGCCTCGAGTCGCTTCTTCCCGTCGCAAGCGATGCCGCTCGCGCGCGCGTGCTCGACGATGCACGAGCGCTTTGAGGCGGGTGGGCGGCTCTTAGCGTTCGGGAACGGGCCGTATGCGACCGATGCGCAGCACGTGTCGGTGGAGTTCGTGCATCCGGTCATCGTCGGGAAGCGCGCCTTACCGGCGATGGATTTGAGCTTTGCGTATGCGTCGTGGGTACAAGCGGTGTTGCAGCCGCAAGACATCGTTATGGGGTTTGGGCCGCCTGCGGGCGATCCGCTGGTCCTCGAAACGTTGCGCCATGCGCAACGACGTGGGGCATTCGCGGCTGCTTTTCCAGGAACCGGCTTCGACTATGGGGTGAATGCGCCGAGCTCCGACGTGCACGTGCATCAAGAACTAATCGAAATCTTGTGCCACACGCTGTACGAAAGCGTTCAGGTCTTCTTCGAGCATCGCGAGCTGGGTCACGACGTCGGCGCATCCGGGTTTCTGTACCCGTTCCTTGGCGAGCGTTCGGCGCACGATGATTTGATCGCCGACGTAGCGTCGTCAATCTCGATGAAGGTCGCCGACGCGCGCGCGTTGCGTGCGCTCGCCGCAAGCGATCAAATCGAGGCTGTCGCGCGCGCAATCGAAGCGATCGTAGCGCAGCTACGCGAAGGCGGTAAGTTGATACTTTTTGGAAACGGCGGCTCGGCCACGGATGCGACGGATTGGGCCCTCGATTGCGTGATGCCGGAAGACGGTTCGCCGCCGATTCCGGCTGTGTCGCTGTCGCTCGAGCCGGCGATTATCACTGCGGTCGGCAACGACGTCGGTATTGAAGTCATCTTTTTACGCCAGCTCATCGCGCAGGCGCGGCCGCACGACGTCGCCGTCGCGTTGTCGACGAGCGGCGGCTCGAAGAACGTCATTACCGCGCTCGAAGAAGCTCGCCGTCGCGGGATGCTCACGATCGCATTGCTTGGCTATGACGGCGGGGAGATCGTGCGGCGCAATCTTGCCGACATTCCGATCGTCGTTCACAGCGATTACATTCCGCGAATACAAGAGGTCCAGGGTACGATCTATCATGTGATACGCGAGGGTATCGCTCGTGAGGCCGGCGATGACGCTTGAATTGTTCGGCACACGCTGGTGTCCGTACACCGCCGAGGTACGCCAAGAACTCGAATTCGACGGAACGCCGTTCATCGAGCACGACATCGATTTAGATGACGGTGCACGTAAGCGCTTGATCGAGCTTACCGGTTCGGCGACGCACGTCCCAGTGCTCGTCGAAGACGGCAAGATCACGCAAGTCGGCTGGCAGGGGCGAAGCTGTTTCGTAGGTGACCGGTGAACGCCGGCATCGCCACGCAACCGCGCGACGCGCGCCGCGTTCACGTGCGTGGAATCGTGCAGGGCGTTGGTTTCCGGCCATTCGTCTTTCGTATTGCGCATCTTCACGGCGTTCACGGATGGGTGTTGAACGGTGAACGGGGCGTTGAGATCCATGTCGAGGGCTCGACGGCGCAAATCGAACGCTTCTTGCGCGCCGTCGTCGAGCAAGCGCCACCTGCGGCTAACATCGTTTCGTGCGAATCGTCGGCAACGGCGTTCGAAGGCTTCGACGACTTCACGATTCGCGCCAGCGAAAAGACCGATCGTCCGACGGTCCGCGTCTCGCCCGATCTTCCACTCTGCAGCGATTGCGAGCGCGAACTCTTCGATCCAAGCGATCGCCGTTTCGGCTATCCCTACATCAACTGCACGAACTGTGGGCCACGTTACAGCATTATTCGCTCGTTGCCCTACGATCGCCCCAACACGACGATGGCAGGCTGGACCTTATGCGCGCCCTGTGAGCGCGAATATCACGATCCGGCGAATCGGCGCTTTCACGCTCAACCCGTAGCGTGCGCGGCGTGCGGACCTACCTATGTCTTGCGCACCGCCGCCGGGCACATTGATGGTGACGTCGCGTTGCAAACCGCGGTGTCGATGCTGCGCGGTGGCGCGATCCTTGCGATCAAAGGACTCGGCGGCTATCACTTGGCATGCGATGCCGCGCAACCGCAGGCCGTCCGGAACGTGCGTGAGCGTAAGTATCGCAAGGAGCGCCCATTTGCGTTGATGGCGCGCGACCTCGACGCCGCGAAACGTATCGTCGAGCTTCCGCCGGCTGCTGAGGCGCTGTTGTTCTCGATAGCCCGGCCGATTGTACTGCTGCCGGCGCGCGTCGCGTTTGACGGTGTTGCGCCGCACAACCGTGAGTTCGGCGTGATGCTTCCGTATACACCATTGCAATCGCTGCTCTTCGCGCACGGCGCGCCGGAGATTCTGGTTATGACGAGCGCGAATCGATCGAATGAGCCGATTGCCTACGAAGATGACGACGCTCGCGATCGTTTGACGGGCATCGCCGATGCGTTTCTCACCGGCGAGCGCGAGATCGCGCGGCGTGTCGACGATTCTGTGGCCCGCGTGACCGCCTACGGTACGTCGATCTTGCGCCACGCACGTGGATACGCGCCGCGTGCGGTCGCGACGCTTCCAACGCAACGGCCGATGCTCTGCGTCGGCGCCGACCTCAAGAATGCCGTCACGGTCGTCGTCGATGGCCAGGCGTTCGTCAGCCAGCACATCGGCGATCTCGATCACTTCCCGGTCGTCGAGTCATTCAAAACCGCGATTCGCGATCTGTGCGAGATGTACGAACTGAATGCGGACGAACTGACCGTCGTGCACGATGCGCATCCCGAATATGTCTCGACCGCCTATGCACTATCGCTCCCCGGCGAGCGCATCGCAGTGCAGCATCATCGCGCCCACGTAGCAAGCGTGTTGGCCGAACGCGAAGCGTTCGATCTGAACGTTGCCGGTGTCGCGTTCGACGGCACAGGATATGGCGACGACGGGACGATTTGGGGGGGCGAGTTCTTCACCGGCTCCTTGCGCACCGGATTCCGGCGTGTGATGTCGCTGCGGCCCGCCGCATTGCCGGGTGGTGACGCGGCGGCGCGTTTTCCCGTGCAGGCCGCAGCCGGCTTTCTCGCCCAGCTCGACGATCTGCCGGACCTGATGCAACCGCCGTTTGCATTTCCCGATCGATACGGCAAAGCGATGAAGCTCGTCGAGCATAACGTACGCACGTTCACGACGACTTCGATGGGCCGTCTCTTCGACACGGTCGCGGCGCTGCTCGGCTTCACGCGCGAGATCACGTTCGAAGGACAGGCGGCGATGTGGCTCGAGCACATCGCGTGGCAAGGCACGGGCGGAAGAATGTACGCATTTCCCGTGACCGGGGAGCAGCTCGATTTCCGGCCATTGCTGCGATCCGTGATCGACGATCGCGTAGCCGGCGAAGATCCGAGCGATATCGCGCGCGCGTTTCACGTTGCACTCGCCGACACGATCGTTGCAGCTTGCGAGGTGATCGGTCCGCTTCCGGTGGTCGCGTCAGGCGGGGTTTTCCAGAACGCGCTGCTCATCGAACTGCTTTACGAACGACTAGGAACGCGAATGAGCGTAAATGCCAAGGTGCCCGCAAACGACGGTGGGATCAGCCTCGGCCAAGCAGCGATCGCCGCTTGCAAGACGCCGGCATGAGCGCATTTAGCGTCTCCGCGGTGGTCAACGTCGTGCGCGAAAGCCGGCAGAGCGTGCGGCAGAAGGTCATTGCCACCTACGTCTTTCTGGCATTCCTGAACATCGCGGCTTGGGTGCTCGCTTTTTTGATCTTTCAAGATCACCCGCTCTTGATCGGCACTGCGCTGCTCGCGTTTACGTTTGGACTTCGGCACGCGGTAGACGCCGATCACATCTCGGCAATCGACAACGTCACGCGCAAGCTCGTTCACGACGGCCAGCGGCCCGTCTCGGTCGGTCTTTTTTTCTCCCTCGGACATTCGACGATCGTCATTGCCCTAACGTTTGCGATCGCGCTTGCAGCGACGCAGATCCGAAGCCGTCTACCTGCGCTTGAGTCGGCCGGCGGCGTCATCGGCTCCGCGATTTCGGCAATCTTTCTCATCGCGATCGCCATCGCGAATATCGCGGTGCTCATCGACGTTCTTCGCGCTTATCAACACAAGCAAGATGCACCCGGCGATGCCGGGGATCCGAAAACGTTTACGGTGCGTGGACCCTTAAATCACATTTTCGGACCCGTGATGAGGCTCGTCGATCGCAGTTGGAAGATGTATCCCGTCGGCGTACTCTTCGGTCTCGGCTTCGATACCGCGACAGAAGTGGGACTTCTTGGTATCGCCGCAATTGAAGCCGGCAAAGGGCTTCCCATCACCGATATTTTTGTATTCCCGT
>Ga0213872_10002249_pt1 | contig 11543 bp, 13 predicted proteins | sample VelepicomBERX_R2_FD_160071 | JGI IMG/M metagenome (GOLD analysis project Ga0213872, IMG submission 160071) | Rhizosphere microbial communities from Vellozia epidendroides in rupestrian grasslands, the National Park of Serra do Cipo, Brazil - RX_R2 | ecosystem: Host-associated > Plants > Roots >... | reverse complement strand
CGATTCCTTCCTGGCCGAGATGACCCGGCTGGTGGAAGCGGCGGAGTCCGGACGCGGCCGCTATCGCCGCCTTGCCGACCGCGCCTCGCGCCTCTATGCGCCGGTGGTGCATCTGGCCGCTTTCCTCACCTTCGCCGCCTGGCTGGCCACGACGCACGACTGGCACCGCGCCGCCGATCTGGCGGTGGCGGTGCTGATCATCACCTGCCCCTGCGCTCTCGGCCTCGCCGTGCCGATGGTGCAGGTGATGGCCGCGCGCCGTTTGTTCGAGCGCGGCGTGATGGTCAAGGACGGTTCGGCGCTCGAGCGATTGACCGAAGCGGATTACGCCGTGTTCGACAAGACCGGCACCCTGACCCTGGGCACGCCGCGCTGGATCGAGACCGCCGAATCGGCGCCGCATCTGCGGATGGCGGCCAGCCTGGCGGTCCATTCCCGCCATCCCCGCTCGCGCGCCCTCGCCCAGGCGGCACGGGAGCGAAACTTGCCGGTGGACATCTTCGACAGCCTGTCCGAAGAGCCCGGAATCGGGTTGGAAGGACGCAGCAGCGGCGATCTCTACCGCCTGGATGCCAATGGCTTGTCCCGCAACGGCATCGTGCTGGCCCGTTTCCTCTTCACCGACGAATTGCGTCCGGGCGCCGAGTCCTGCCTTGCCGATCTCGGCTTGCCCGTCGAGATCCTGTCGGGCGACCGGCCGGACGCGGTCGTCGCCCTTGCCACGCGTCTTGGCGTGGATGACTGGCGCGGCGCCCTCTCCCCCGCCGGCAAAGTCGCACGTCTCGAAGCCCTGGCGGCGCAAGGCCGCAAGGTGCTGATGGCGGGCGACGGCATCAATGACGCGCCGGCCCTGCGCGCGGCCCATGTCTCGTTCGCCCCCGCCGACGCCGCCGAGATCGGACGAAGCGCCGCCGATTTCGTCTTCCTGACCGGTGATCTCTCGATCATCCCCAAGACCATCGCCTTGTGCCGCCGCGCCGGGACGCTGGTCCGGCAGAATTTCGCCCTGGCGATCGGCTACAACGCGCTGGCCCTGCCTCTCGCGGCAGCCGGCTATGTGTCGCCGCTGATCGCGGCGCTGGCCATGTCGCTGTCGTCGGTGGCGGTGACCGCCAACGCCCTGCGGCTGAGGAGATGAGATGAGCGGCTATTTCTTCCTGATCCCGATCGCGCTGGCCATGGCCGCCGTCGGCCTTGCCGCCTTCTTCTGGAACCTGCGGCACGGCCAATATGACGACCTCGACGGCGCCGCCCAGCGCATACTCTACACCGAGGACAAACCCGAGCCGCCGTGACATCATCGCGTGCATCGGAGGAGTCCCATGCCCGCTGCGCTGACGATACGCAATCTGGTCAAGGAATTCGGCGGCGTCCGCGCCGTCGACGATCTGTCGCTGGCCATCGAGGCCGGGCAGCTCTATGCGCTGCTGGGACCGAACGGCGCCGGCAAGACCACCACGCTGCGCATCGTCGCCGGGCTGCTGGCCCCGGATTCTGGTTCGGTCGAGATCGACGGGATCGACGCGCTGGCCGATCCCATCGCGGCGAAGCGGATCACCGCCTGGCTGCCCGACGAGCCGATGGTCTATGACGCGCTCGACGTCAGCGAATATCTCGCCTTCATCGCCGGCCTGTGGCAGACCCCGGCCAAGGTGGCGATGGCGCGGGCCGAGGAGCTGCTCACCCTGCTCGATCTGTGGGAGGTGCGCCGCCAGCGCATCGGCGGGTTCTCGCGCGGGATGAAGCAGAAGGCGGCGCTGGCCGGGGCTTTGATCCACGACCCCAAGCTGCTGATCCTCGACGAGCCGCTGACCGGCCTCGACGCCGCCGCGGCGCGGCAGGTGAAGACGTTGCTGGGCGAGAAGGCCCGCCAGGGCTGCACGATCGTTCTGACCACCCATATTCTCGACGTTGCCGAGCGCCTGGCCGACCGCATCGGCATCATCGCCGCCGGCACGCTGCGCGCCGAGGGCCGTTTCGACGAGCTGCAGCGGCAGGCCGGCGGCGGCACGCTGGAAGACGTCTTTCTCACCCTGACCCAGGCTGCCCAATGAGTCCGGGCTCGACACCCTGGCTGATGGCTCATGAGATCCGCCTGTCCTGGCGCGCCGGCGGCGGCAGGACGCGCTGGATCCGGCTGGTGCTGTTCTCCTTCGTCGTGCTGGCGATGGCGGGGCTTGGAGTGCCGATGGGCCTCGCCCTGCGCGACCACCACCCCAATCTCGGCCCCGCCGCCGTGGTGGGCGTCGGGCTGGCATTCGGTTTCGTGCTGGTGATGGCCTTCTCCACCTCGCTGGCCTTCACCGCCGCCGGCTTCATCGACCGCGGCGATATCGATCTGCTGCTGTGCAGCCCCCTGCCGGTGCGCCGCCTGCTGACAGCGCGGCTGGCGGCGGTGGCGCTGCGCAGCATCTCGCTCTGGCTGTTCCTGTTCGGTCCGCTTTTCGTCGCCATCGCCTGCCTTGCCGGCGCGCGCTGGCTGGGCGGCCTGACGCTGCTGTTCGACGCCGGGCTGACCGGCACGGCGGTGGCGAGTTGGCTGATTGTCGGCCTGATCCGGGTGATGGGGCCGAAAAAGGTGAAATCCACCACCACCATCGTCACCGCGCTGTCCGCCTTGTCGGTGGGTATCCTGCCGACCCTGCTCAACACTCAATTCGGCGGCCCCCAGCGGCTGGCGCGCAGCTTCGGGCATCTGCCGATCCTGTCGCCGGACGGTTTCGCGGCTTTTCCCGCCCGCGCCCTGTTCGGCGATCCCTGGGCCATTCTGGCGCTTGCCGCGGCGGCGCTGGCGCTGTTCGCCGCCACCACCTGGCTGCTGGCCCCGTCCTTCGCGATCATCGCCACCCGTTCCGATTCCCCGAGCCGCCGATCCGCCGGGACGGCGCCGCTGCGGGGTTTCGGCGGCGGACTGTTTCCCCTGCTGCTGGCCAAGAATTACCGCCTTCTGCTGCGCAATCACGCCCTGTTGCTTCAGATCCTGGCCCGCACCGTTGCCTTCGTGCCGGTGCTGGCGCTGAATGTCTCGCAAAGCGGCGGCGCCATGACCTCGGCCAAGGTGGTCGGCGCGCTGGTGCTGGTGCTGGGCCAGGCCGGCGGCGCAACCGTGTGGGCCTTCATCGCCGCCGAGACCCAGCCAGACCTGCTGGCCAGTTCGCCCCACCCCCCGGCCTTGTTCCGCCGCGTCCGCTTGGCCGCCGCGCTGTTGCCCGCCTTGACGCTGGTGCTGATCGCCGCGGCGGTGTTCTGGCGCCGATCGTCCCTCGCCGGCCTGTCGGTCCTGGCGATGGGCGCCGGCGCCTGCCTGTCCTCGGCGGTGATCAACACCACGGCCCGCGCCGCGTCGCGCGCCAGCCGCTGGAGCAACACGCCCCGCCCCTCGGTGGGGGCGCAATTCGCCGATATGATCGCCGGGCTATGCTGGAGCTCGGCCGCCTATCTGCTGGCCAGCGGCTCGATCTGGACGCCGTTGCCGGTCTGGCTGGCCCTGTCCACCATTGTCCTCTGGCGCGAGGTCACCCGCCGCACCCCGTAAAGAAATATTCTCCTTGCATCTTTTATTTGTTCTGATACATGTATTTTATATGCATATTTCAGAGGTGCATTATGGATCAGACGAAGCTCGGCGCGGTGGTGCGGCGCTTTTACGGGTTGGTGCGGCAGGATCCCGATCTCGGCCCGATCTTCAACGACGCGATCGGCGATTGGGACCATCATCTCGGCCTGCTGACCGATTTCTGGTCGTCGATCATGCTGACCAGCGGCCGCTACAAAGGCAATCCGATGGCGGCGCACTGGAAGCACGCCGATCGGCTCTCTCCGCCTCTGTTCGAGCGCTGGCTGGCGCTGTGGGAACAGACCACCTCGGAATTGCTGGAACCGGACGAGGCCGCCGTGATCCAGTCCAAGGCGCGGCGCATCGCCGTCAGCCTGCAACTCGGCCTGCAACACCGGATCGCCGCCTGAACGCGGCGTCCGCTTCTCCCTCCCCCCGAAAATCAGAAGGACCCGTCATGCAGCCTTTGAGCCAGCAGACCATCGCCATCGTCAAGGCGAGCGTTCCCGCCCTCGCCCAATATGGCACCGCCATCACCCGGGCGATGTATCGGCGCCTGTTCCAGGACGATCACATCGCCGCCCTGTTCAATCATTCGCACCAGGGCGAGGACGGCACCCAAACCAAGGCGCTGGCCGACGCCATCCTGGCCTATGCCGCGAATATCGACAATCTGGGCGTGCTGGCGCCGGCGGTCGAGCGCATCGCGCAGAAGCATGTCGGTCTGCAGATCCAGGCCGAGCATTATCCCTATGTCGCCCGCGCGCTGCTCGGCGCCATCGCCGAGGTGCTGGGCGAGGCCGCCACCGAGGAGGTGCTGCGCGCCTGGGGCGAGGCCTTCTGGTTCCTGGCCAATGTGCTGCTGGCCCGCGAGACCTCGCTCTATGGCGAGTTGGCGGCGGCCGACGGCGGCTGGAGCGGCTGGCGCGAGTTCGTAGTAGCCGACAAGGTGCGCGAAAGCGGCGTCATCACCTCGTTCCTGTTACGCCCGCACGACGGCGGCGCGGTAATCCGCCACAAGCCCGGCCAATATCTCAGCTTCCTGCTGCCGGTGCCCGGCCAGCCGGTGCGGCGCAATTACAGCATCTCGTCGGCGCCCAACGGCCGCACCTATCGCATCTCGGTGAAGCGCGAAAAGCACGGCGCCGCCTCGCGCTGGCTGCACGATACGGTGCGGGTCGGCGACATCCTGGCGGTCTCGCCGCCGGCCGGCGACTTCTTCCTGGCCGAGCGCCCGCAGCGTCCGGTGGTGCTGCTCAGCGGCGGCGTCGGGCTGACCCCGATGGTCAGCATGGTCGAAACCATCGCCGAGAAGCATCCCGCGCTGGAAACCCACTTCATCCACGGCACCAGCTCGGGCTCGACCCATGCGCTCGACCAGCATGTGCGCAGCCTGGCGCGCAGCAACGGCAATATCCGCGTGGCGACCTTCTACAGCGATCCCGAGGAAGGCGACCGCGCCGGCGTCAGCCACGATCATGACGGCTTCATCAGCATCGACTGGCTGAAGCGGAACACGCCGTTCGACCAGGCGGATTTCTATCTATGCGGCCCTAAGGCGTTCCTGCGGGTCTTCGCCGGGGGACTGGCTCAGGCCGGCGTTCCCACCGATCGCATCCACTACGAGTTCTTCGGCCCGTCCGAGGAGATCATGGCGGCTTAGGCCGGCAGCCCAAGCAAACTGGTCAAGGTACGGCGCTGGCGGACGATGTCCGCCAGCGTGTACTCGTCCAGCACGCCGAGGAACGCCTGCAGCGCCTCGCCCAATACGCCGCGCAAAACGCAGGCCGGGGTCAGCCGGCACTGATTGCCCTCCCCCATGCATTCGACGATGGCGAGATCCTGCTCGGTGAAGCGGATCACGTCGCCGAGGCGGATCTGCTCCGGCGCGCGGCCCAGCCGCAGCCCGCCGCCGCGCCCGCGCACGGTCTCGATATAGCCGCCGATGCCGAGCTGATGCGCCACCTTCATCAGATGGTTCTTGGAAATCCCGTGCTTTTCGGCGATCTCGCCGATGGTCGGCAGCTGATCCGGCTGCACCGCCAGGTAGATCAGGATGCGCAGGGCGTAATCGCTGTAGCTCGACAGCCTCATGACTCACCAAAAGAAATATCAAAAATGCATCATAACATGAGGGTGTATCGCCGAGACAAGCCGAATTACCCTGGAGCCCTATCGCAGGAGTATCCGTCATGATCATCAGGGTGTTGTTCGGCCTGTTTTGCGCCTGGTTCGCCGCCTCGGGCGCGCTGGCCGATACCGAGGTGCATCTCGATCAATCGGCGCAGAAGACCGTCAGCCGCGACCGGCTGCGCGCCGATCTGCGCGCCGAGGCGCAGGGCACCGACAGCCGCGCCGTGCAGGACGAGGTGAACCGCAAGATGGGCGCCGCCTTGGCCGCCGCCCGCAAGGTCTCCGGCGTGACGGTGCAGAGCGGCGGCTATTCGGTCTATCGCGACCAGGACCCGAAATCGGCCCAGCTGTGGCACGCCAGCCAGGGCATCACGCTGATCTCCAAGGATTTCGACACCATTCTCAAGCTGTGCGGCGATCTCCAGGGCGACGGGCTGTTGATGTCCGGCCTGCGCTTCTTCCTGGCCCCGGAAACCCTGCGGGGCGCCCAGAGCGAACTGACCGCCCAGGCGCTGTCCGGCCTGAAGGACCGCGCCGCCGAAATCGCCGCCGATCTCGGGATGGAGGTGAAGCAGATTAAGCAGATCATGGTTGGGAACGCCGTGGAAGGGTTCGACGGCCCCCGCCCGATGATGCGCATGGCCGCGCCGGCCGCCATCACGCCGGTCACGCCGCCGGATGCCCAGGCGGGCGATTCGACGATCTCGGTGCAGGTGACGGCCGAATTGGTGCTGGGCGACAAGGGGAAATAACCTCAGCGCGGCAGCGGCGCATCCTGAGAAGCGATCCCGATTGTTCAGCCCAGCGCGCTTCCGCCTCCTTGATGTATCTCACCGCCGCCGGGCGGCCGGGCATTTGCCGATCCGGCCGACGCCATGGTAACGGGGTTTAGATCCTGGCCGGGATCGACCGGAAGCTTCGGATATCGGCTTGCTGCAACTCGGGCCCATGTGATGTGAGTGCAACTCGGTAAGGCGTATTACAGTAATACATGTTGAAGTAATACGCCTTACCGCGATATCGTCCTTGATCGCGGAAGGAGTTCATATCATGCGTGGCATCAAGGAAAGGGGGCCGGCTCTAGCGGCCGATTTCGTATCTCGCCCCAGCTCCGTCACCAGCAAGGGACAGACCACGATACCCGCCGAAATCCGGCGGGAAGCCAACATTCAGGCTGGAGATAAGGTGAGATTTCGATTGAATGAGGGGCGTGTTGTTCTTGAGAAAGTTCAGGAAGTTGACGATGTCTGGAATGCGGGTCAGTCGGCGATGCTGAGCGAGTGGGACGATCCGGAGCAGGACGTCTACAATGATTAGCGATCAGTGGGACGTTGTGAGAGTGCCCTTTCCATTTACCGACAAGGCAGCCTCCAAGAAGCGCCCTGCGCTCGCATTAAGCAAAACCGCCTTCAATTCAGCGTCAGGTCATACCATCATGGCTATGATTACCAAGCTGGAGAACAACCCGTGGCCAGCCGATTACGAAGTGCGGCAGTGGTCGCAGGCCGGATTGAGAATCTCGAGCCGGATTCGTATGAAGTTCTTTACGATCGAGAATACTTTGATCGTCGATAAGCTTGGAGTTCTTCAGCCAATCGACATTGCGGGATTTTTCACTGTCGCAAAAGCAGTAATGTGGTGAATGGAAACACCACATAACGTCGACAATTTGCCGTAACTGACGTCGCGTAGATGATCGGCACCGGCTTTCCGACTGTTGGCGACGATCGGTGCCACCCAAATCCTGCTTCCGTCCCCTTATAATCCAGGCGACAGAAGGCGAAACTACTGTAATAAAATGAGCATGCCCGACTTTTGGAGGGGAAGGCATGGTCGAATTGGCCGGAATGCATTCGGAACGCCGGAGACATCATCGGCATCCGGGGATGGGACTGGTTGCCGAGATTCGCGGCAAGCGCTACGACATCCTCGACATTTCCTTCGGCGGCATGAAGGTCGACGGCAAGTTCTCGGCGGCCGGCGGGCTGATCGACGTGGTCATTTCCAGCGCGGATGGAGACGCGCCGGTGATCGAGCAGAGAGCCGAAGTGCGCGGACGGGTGGAGCGGGTCGAGGGAGAATTGACCGCCGTGCGCTTCAGCATGCTCAACGACGCCTTGGCCAAGCTGATCACCCAGCGCGTCGGCTGACGCCTCAGTACCAGGCCCGCAGCCCGATCACCACCCGCGCGTCGGAAACGCTCTCGCCCGCCTGCCGGGCATAGTCCGCCGTCCCACCAAACGCGCCGCGATAGCTGAGACCGAGATAAGGCGCGACTTTTCGCGTGATCTCATAGCGCAGGCGCACCCCGGCATCGAGATCGGAAATGCCCGATCCGGTCCGCCGCGCCGGGTCGGAGGAACCGTAAAGGTTCAGTTCCGCCTCCGGCTGAAGGATCAGCCGCTGGGTCAGCAGCAGGTCGTAGGACATCTGGAACCGCGCCGCCGTGCGCCCGGCATCGCCGATGTAGAAACTCGCCTCGACATCGAGGAAATAAGGCGCCAGCCCCTGAACGCCGATCGCCGCCCATTGCCGCGACGCGAGGGAATCGAGATCGGCGCGCAGGCCCGCCTGCAGGTCGAAGAAGGTGGTGACCGCCCGGTCATAAAGCAGCTCGTGCCGCCCGTCCTCGACCCGCCCGTTCACGGCGGTTCCCTCGGATTTGATCCACAGCTTGTCGTAATCGCCGCCGATCCAGCCCTGCCCATCCCATCGCAGCTGATCCGGCAGCCGTCCCTCGAACTGATCGAGCAGCGCATGGGCGAACAGGCGATCGCCCATATCCGCCATGCCGGACTCCATCGCCATGCCCGGCATATCCTCGGCGCGGGCCGGTCCGCCCAGCAGCGGCAGAAGCAGCAGAAGCTTTTTCACGCCACATGCACCTCGCGGAACATGCCGCTCTCCATATGCATCATGATATGGCAATGGAAAGCCCAGCGGCCCGGCGTGTCGGCGCTGACCAGGAAACTCATCCGTTCGCCCGGCTTGACGTTGACGGTGTGCTTGTAGGGGCGGAACTCGTCCTGACCGACCTCGATCTCGCTCCATAAACCGTGCAGATGGATCGGATGCTCCATCATCGTGTCGTTGATCAGCACGAAGCGCACGCGCTCGCCCAATGTGAGGTGGATCGGCTGGGAATCCGAGAATTTCTTGCCGTCGAAACCCCAGATGAAACGCTGCATGTTGCCCGTCAGATGCAGCACGATCTCGCGTGACGGCGGCCGAGGATCGGTGCCCGGCTTCAGCGCCTTGAGGTCGGCATAGGTCAATACCCGGCGGCCCTCGGGCGCATCGAGATCGCCTTGGTCCTGGCGCGAAACCGGCATCATCGCGACATTGTCGACCTCGACGCCTTCCGCCGGTCCGCCCGCCGGCGGGCCGTGATGCATCGCGGCCATCATTTCGGCGTCCATCCCGCCCATCCCCATGTCGGTCATGCCGCGCAGCGGGCGGGGATCGAGCGGCGGAACCGGCGCGCTCATGCCGAGGTGCTGTGCCAGCGTGCCGGCGACGAAGCCGCTGCGGTCCTCGAGTTCGGCGAACAGGGCGTAGGCGCGGCCTGCCTCGGGCGTGACGATCACGTCATAGGTTTCGGCCGGGGCGATGCGGATCTGGTCGACCGTCACCGGCTCGACCTCGTTGCCGTCGGCCTGCACCACCGTCATCGGCAGATCGGGAATCCTGAGGTCGAAGATGCTCATGGCGGCGGCATTGACGATCCGCAGCCGCACCCGCTCGCCCGGGGCGAACAGGCCGCTCCAATCCTGCCGGCCATTGATCAGATAGCGATAGGCGGCGCCCGACACGTCGAGAATGTCGGTCGGGCTCATCCGCATGCGGCCCCATTCCAGCCGGTCGCCGAGCGCCGCGCCGAGTCCGTCGCGCCGCGCATCGGCGAAGAAGTTCCCCAGGGTGCGCTGGCCGTGATTGTAATAGTCGCTCTGGAATTTGAGGTTGCCGAGCATCCGCTCGGGATCCTCGTCGGTCCAGTCCGACAGCAGGATCACATGCTCGCGGTCGAAGGAATGGGCGTAACCGTTCGCCGGCTCGATGACGATGGCGCCGGCCAGCCCGATCTGCTCCTGGAAGCCGGAATGGCCGTGATACCAATAGGTGCCGCTCTGCCGCAGGGGAAAGCGGTAGGTGAAGGTCTCGCCCGGCGCGATGCCGGCGAAGCTCAGCCCCGGCACGCCGTCCATCTCAGACGGGGTGCGGATGCCGTGCCAATGGATCGAAGTCGGCTCCTTCAGGCGGTTGGTGACGGCGATCTGCACCGTCTCTCCCTCGCGCCAGCGCAAAGTCGGGCCCGGCAGCATGCCGTTGACCAGGGTGGCGCGGGTCGGGCCGACCTTGCCCTCGACGATCTCCAGCGCGGTGGGGGCGCCGCCCGCCGCCCGGGCCGCGCGGGCGACGATCAGCGACGCGGCGGCGCCGCGCAGAAACACCCGCCGACTCAGATCAGGCGACATTGGGGCCGACGCGGAGCCATTTGGTGACGATCCATTTCTCGCCCGCCTCGACCGGCGTGCCGGCGTGCTGCACCCGGTGATCGACCGAATAGGCGTCGTCGATATTCTCGAAATAAAGCGCGCGACCGGCCACCGCCGAGACGGTCAGGCCCGACAGGAAGGGAAACTGCGTCGCCCCGCCCCGCTCCGGCCGATTGAGATAGAAGATCAGGGTGGCGATGCGCTGCCCGCCCGCCTTGAGATGCACGGCGCTGCCGGCCAGCGCCGGGTCGAACCAGTCGAAATGCGGGCGGTACTCGTCGCCCGGTCCGTAATGGATCAATTGGAACCCCTCGCCATTCTCCACCGGCCATCCTGTCAATGTGGCGATGCGCTGCTCCACTTTCGAGATGAGACCGTTCTGTCCGCGGGTGAAACTGGTGAAGGCGCCGCTGCGGGCGTCGTGCTGCACATCGCCGCCGCTGTCGGGATCCACCACGGTGATGGCGCGCAGCTGCTCGCGACCGAGCGCGATGAACGCCTCGCATTCCGCCAGGCTCAGCATGTCCTCGATCACCGCGATGCGCGGCGATTCCAGCGCCACCGAGCGGCGCACCGGATGCCCGTCGGGCGCGGCGAGATCGCCCTCGAAACGCAGGCGCGGCCGGGCATTGACCGCCATCACCCGGTCGAGCCGGGCGGCCGCCTCGCGGATCGCGGTCAGGGCGGCTTCGGGCGACAGGACGCGATGTTCGACCAGTTGCCGGGCGATGTCGGCGGCGCTGCAGCCGCGCTGGACGTTTTCCAGCACCCAGCCTTGCCATTCCGGCGCCAAGAGGGCGAGTCCCATCGCTCAGCTCCCGTAACCCTGGGGATGGGACAAGGATAGCGCGCCGCGATATCGCCGGGCCAGCGGCACGGCGGCGACGATCACCACGGCGATGGCGGCCAGGCTGCCCAGCAGCAGCGGAACCTCGGAGACGCTGGCGACCCACAGGCAGAACAGGATGGCGCCGGCCGCCAGGGCGCGCGCCGTCAGCCGCCAGCGCGGCGAGCGCTCGGCCGACAGGCGGATCAGCGCGGCGCAGGCGGCGGCATAGAGGAACATGCAGAGAATGACCGAGACATCCGCCACCATGGTGAATTGCCGCGCCAGATTGGGGCTGGCGGTGGCGATCGCCGCCAGGCTCATCAGCGCGCCGTTGAACAGCAGATTGGCCGCGGTGGGGCCGCCGTCGCGGCGCTTCGGCGCGCGGCGCAGCAACAGGCCCAGCACCTCGTCCGCGCCCCAGGTCTCGGCGCTGACCAGGATCCAGCCGCCCACCGTGCCCGACGCCTTCAGCATGGCGCACAGCGCCACCACCGCCGCCAGCGAGGACCCGACGATCGGCTTGGCGGCA
>Ga0213872_10002248_pt1 | contig 11544 bp, 10 predicted proteins | sample VelepicomBERX_R2_FD_160071 | JGI IMG/M metagenome (GOLD analysis project Ga0213872, IMG submission 160071) | Rhizosphere microbial communities from Vellozia epidendroides in rupestrian grasslands, the National Park of Serra do Cipo, Brazil - RX_R2 | ecosystem: Host-associated > Plants > Roots >... | reverse complement strand
GCTGTCTAGTAATTGTGATCTGCGAAAGACCGCTTCACCGGGCTTTTCGGCAGGATATAACTCTGCGTCTTGGCAGATTCCCGATATCTGCAACAATTCAGATTGTGTGCTCTCGAATACAAGCTTTAGATGTAGTGGTCGCGATCTGATCTGCCATGTCCCCAACGGCGACGATTTGTTGGCTGGGCTTCCCTGAGCTTGATGATTTCTCTATGAGGTTGAAACATCGTTTGATGAGTCTAAACGTCGCGATCACATCGTGGCCAAGCTCGTCGGTCTTCGTGATTTCCGATTCCTATAGGGACAGTTCGAAGCGTGTAATTTTGGGTGTAATTTGCTGGATATCTGGGCCCATTTATGGCGCTTCAAAGCATCTTCTCCGCTATGAGATGCCAGCGAGTATAGCGCTGTAATGGCATTCACACTGCAGGGGTCGCAAGTTCGAAACTTGCACTTCCCACCAGAATTTTGAAAAGCCTGCACTTGCTGCAGGCTTTTTGCATTTCTGCGCTTATTTTTGCTGTTGTCACTTCATAAAAATTTACAAGCGCTACATAAAGCGGCAGCAGGGTCTCGCTAGAGTGGTCGCGGGCATGGGGATGGTCTCCGTGCCCTGACCAACACAAGGGGACTACCATGCACCATCTTCCATCGGCAGCGGCCGCGAACCAACAGCGGAATGCGTTGCGATCGGCCGGCCTGGCCATTGCAGCGGGCACCATTTTCTCCACCATTGCCGTCGCACTCGACGGTTCGGCCAGCGGCGATTCGCCGCGCGCTTTCTTAATGAGCATGATCGCTATCAGCAGCAGCAAGGCGCTGGTGCATCTGGTCGCCATGGCCGCCGTGCTGGCCTATGCCTTTGGATTCACCACCCTGGCGCGCAAGCTGGATCTGCAGCGCCCCCTGGTGCTGGCAGGCCTGGGCGCCTTCCTGTTCGGCTGTGTGGCGATGCTGGGTGCGACCCTGATCGATGGCTTTGTCTCCAGCGACGTGGCGGCGGCTTTTGCCAATGCGCCGTCGCCGGAAGGTGTCAAGCAGGGCTATAACCTGGTGCTGTATGGCGATATCGTTCTGACTGATCTGGCGCGCCTGGGCTGGGTACTGCAGGCGCTTGCGACGATCGCCTGGGCGCCCGCGCTGCTGGCTGGCGCGGGATGGCAGCGCATCACCGGCGTGGTCGGCTTGCTGTCCGGAGGACTGGTGATTGTCGCTGTGGTCGCGGCAGGCGCGATGATGAGCATGCAGGCTTTGCTGTCCATTATTCTGGCGCAGGCGGTATGGAATCTGGCTGCCGCCGTGCTGATGATGCGGGGCAGGGTGGAGGCAGGCAGTGTACCGTCGGGTGCAACCGTGGCCGCGTGATGTATGCAATACTTTATGATATGATATATTGTTATTAGATATATTATTGAGTCATAGAGTGAAAAAAACAGCCACATCTGCCGCGCCGCTGGACTTGACCGCCATGCGCGCCGCAGCCACCCAGGCCACCGGCCTGTTGAAGACGCTCGGTAACCCCGAGCGTTTGCTCTTGCTTTGCCAATTGAGCCAGGGCGAATACTGTGTCAGCGAGCTGGAACAGATGCTGGGCATTGTCCAGCCGACCTTGTCGCAGCAGCTGGGCGTGCTGCGCACCGAAGAACTGGTCGCCACTCGCCGCGAGGGCAAACAGATTTACTACCGCATCGCCAGCGAGCCCGCCATGGCGGTGATGCAGGTGCTGTACCAGCAGTTTTGCCAGCCTAAAGGAGCAAAGAAATGACCATCGCATGGGATTTGTTTACGCCGTGGGCTTCGCTGCTTGGCGGCGCGCTGATTGGGCTGGCGGCTGCGGTGCTGGTGCTGATGAATGGCCGCATTGCCGGTATTAGCGGCATCCTTGGCGGCCTGCTGCGCGCCGTGCCGGGAGTCGCGGGAGAGCGCGGCTGGCGATTGGCCTTCCTGGCGGGATTGATCGGCGCGCCGCTGGTCTATGGCCTGGTGCATCCGCTGCCGCAGGTACAGGTGGATGCTGGCTATCCCATGCTGATCGTGGCCGGGCTGGCGGTCGGCATCGGTACCCGTTATGGCGCCGGCTGCACCAGTGGTCATGGCGTATGCGGTCTGTCGCGCCTGTCGCTGCGTTCGCTGGTGGCGACGATGGCTTTCATGCTGGCCGGGTTTGTGACGGTGTTCGTGATGCGCCACCTTGTGCAGTAAGGAGATTGACATGACTTTTCTATTTGCTGCATTGGCCGGACTGCTTTTCGGCATTGGCCTGATCGTCTCCGGCATGAGCGATCCCTCCAAGGTGCTGGGTTTTCTGGATCTCGCGGGTTCCTGGAATCCTTCGCTGGCACTGGTGATGGCGGGAGCGACTGGTGTGGGACTGCTGCCGTTCACGCTTGCGCGCAAGCGCGGGCGCTCGCTGCTAGGCGCGCCGATGATGCTACCTTTGACGACGGAGGTGGACCGGCGTCTGGTCGGCGGTGCGCTGCTGTTTGGCGTCGGCTGGGGATTGGCAGGCTACTGCCCCGGCCCTGCGCTGGTGTCCTTGCTGACCGGCGGCCTGAAACCGCTGCTGTTCTGCGCCGCGATGGTGGCCGGGATGGGTATCTACGAATGGCTGGAGAAGCGCTAAGACGCATGCTAAGATAAGCCACGACCAATCCGGGCAATCCATGAGCGACTACCCTGAATATACCCCGGTACCGCGCCGCCGCCGTCAAAAGACGGGTGGCGCCACCTTGCGTGATGTAGCCCGTGTGGCGGGCGTGGCGCCCATTGCCGCCTCGCGCGCGCTCAACACGCCCGACGCTGCCTCGGACAAAGTGCTGCAGCGGGTCCGTGAAGCCGTCGCCGAAACGGGCTATGTACCCAATCTGCTGGCCGGTGCGCTGGCGTCGCAGAAGAGCCGTCTGGTGGCGGCCGTGGTGCCCGACCTGTCCGGCCCCGTCTTCCTTGAACTGATCGAATCCCTGACCCAGACCCTGGCCGCATCCGGCTACCAGCTGATGCTGGGCCATAGCGGCTATGAGAACTCGCGTGAAGACCAGCTGCTGGACGCCATCATCGGCCGCCGCCCGGATGGCATCGTGCTGACCGGCGCCATGCGTTCGGAAGAAGCGCGCAGCAAGTTGAAGTCCAGCGGCATCCCGGTGGTGGAGACCTGGGATCTGAGCGAGGCGCCGATCGATATGCTGATCGGCTTTTCGCACGAAGAAATCGGCAAGGCCGTGGCCAGCTACTTCCATCGTGCCGGCCGCCGCCGCGTGGCTATCCTGAGCGGCAGCGACCGCCGCAGCCGCAGCCGCGCGGGCGCCTATGAGGAGGCGGCGCGCGCGCTGGGCATGGGGCAGAACGGCAGCGGCGAGATTCCCAGCTGCTTTGTGCCCGCGCCGACCACGCTGGGTTCCGGCCGTCGCGGCCTGGCGGAGCTGCTCGACAGCGGCGCGGAGATCGACGCCATCTTCTGCAGCTCGGACCAGATGGCGATGGGCGTGATGATCGAAGCCGCCGCACGCGGCATCGAGATTCCAGGCCAGTTGGCACTGATCGGCTTTGGCGACCTGGCTTTTGCGCGTGACCTGCAGCCCGCGTTGACCAGCGTACGTGTCGACGGCAGTGCCATTGGACGCATGGCGGCCCAGTTCATCATGGACCGCAAAGCGGGGCGCGAAGTGCCGCAACCGCACTGCGATATCGGTTTTTCCATCGTTGAACGGGACAGCGTTTAAGCTACTTCCGGTTATAAGCTTATGGTCGCGCCGTCCTTGAGCGCGTGATATGCTTTGTGATTCACCTTCGAGGACACCATGCTGTTTAAACAAAAAATAACAATCATCGCTGCTGCAGTTGCGGCGTTGGGTGCGTCGGCTGCGCAGGCCGAGGACATCATCAAGATCGGCCATGTGGCCGCTACTTCCGGTCCCATCGCCCACCTGGGCAAGGACAATGAAAACGGCTCGCGCATGGCGATCGAGGAACTGAACGTCAAGGGCGTCGTCATCGGCGGCAAGAAGTACAAGCTGGTGCTGCAGGCGGAAGATGACGCCGGTGATCCCAAGCAGGGCACCAACGCGGCGCAGAAGCTGGTCGATGCCAAAGTGGCTGGCGTGATCGGCCACGAGACTTCCGGCACCACCATTCCGGCATCGAAGATCTATTACGACGCGGGTATCCCGCAGATTTCGCCTTCGGCCAGCAATCCAAAGTACACCCACCAGGGCTACAACACCACCTTCCGCAATATCGCTAATGACGAGCAGCTGGGCGCTGCGCTGGCGCGCTATGCGATGCAGACCATGAAGGCCAAGCGTATCGCGGTGATCGACGACCGTACCGCCTACGGCAAAGGCCTTGCGGATGAATTCATCAAGAACGTCAAGAAGGCCAACAGCGGCACGGCCATCGTCTCGACACAGTTCACCAACGACAAAGCCACCGACTTCAGCGCCATCCTGACTGCCATCAAGGCCACCAAGCCAGATATGATCTTCTTCGGTGGCATGGACGCAGTGTCCGGCCCGATGCTGCGCCAGATGAAACTGCTGGCGATGCCGCTGCCGTTCATGGGAGGCGACGGTATGTGCGCGGATTCGGTGCCCAAGCTGGCGGGCGACGGCATGGCAGATGGCCAGGTGTTGTGCGCGGAAGCGGGCGGCGTCGAGCCGGCGCAGGAAAAGGGCATGGCGGATTTCCGCGTGGCCTACAAGAAGCGCTATGGCATCGAGGTCATGACCTATGCGCCGTATGCCTACGACGCCACCATGACCCTGGTGGAAGCGATGCAGAAAGCGGGTTCGCCGGATCCGGCCAAGTACATTCCGGTGCTGGCCAAGATCACCCACAAGGGCGTGACCGGCAATATCGCCTTCGACGAACATGGCGACGTCAAGGACGGCGTACTGACCATCTTCACCTTCCGTGGCGGCCATCGCCAGAAAGTCGCCGTGGTCAAGTAACACGTCTGTATATGCATACAGTATAATCTGCCGTATGCATAATCCTGTAGAAGGTCTGATCCTGACGCGCCACTGGCGTGATACGCGGGATGGGACGGAGATCGAATTCTGGCTGGCGACGGATGGCGGACCACGCAAGGTCAGGCTGTCGTCGCAGGTGTCGGTGGCCTTTGCGGCAGCCGGCCAGCAGGAGGCGATCCGCGCGCGGCTTGATCCCAAGTCGGCCATTGAGCTGCGCGAACTGCCCTTGAAGACCTTCCAGCAGGAGCCGGTGGTGGGCCTGTACGCCACCCACTACAAACGCCTAACCGCGCTGGAGCGCAAGCTGGGCGAGGTGGCTATCAAGGTCCACGAGGCCGACATCCGCCCGCCGGAGCGTTACCTGATGGAGCGCTTCATCACCGCTGGCGTGCAGGTGGAGGGCGGCAGTGTAGAGGGTGGCGTCATCTTCGATTGCAAACTCAAGCCTGCGCCATCCTACCGTCCCACATTGAAAATGGTTTCGCTGGATATCGAGACCAGCGCTTTCGAAGACCTGTATTCCATCGCACTGGAAGGCTGCGGCCAGCGCCAGGTGTATATGCTCGGCCAGGCGCCGGACAACTCGCCGGAACAGGACTTCGCGCTGGAGTATTGCGACACGGTGCGCCAGCTGATCGAAAAGCTGAATGTCTGGATCGCGGAACACGATCCGGACGTTTTGATCGGCTGGAACGTAGTGCAATACGATTTGCGCGTGCTGCAGAAGAACGCCGACAAGTTCAAAGTGCCTTTGCTGCTGGGGCGCGAGGCCAAGCCGATCGAGTGGCGCAAGCATCAGGCCAAGCAGGAATACATGTTCGCTTCCGTGACGGGGCGTATCGTCATCGACGGCATTGAAGCGATGCGCGCGGCGTCGTGGAACTTCCCGTCCTTCAGTCTGGAGAATGTCTCGCAAACCCTGCTGGGCGAAGGCAAGGAGATCGGCGATGCCTACGACAAGATGGCCGAGATCGAGCGCCGCTTCCACGAAGACAAGCCGGCGCTGGCTCTGTACAACCTGAAGGACTGCGAGCTGGTCACCCGCATCTTTGCCAAGACCAATCTGCTGGCCTTCATGATCGAACGCGCCGCCGTGACGGGGCTGCAGGCCGATCATATGGGCGGTTCCATCGCCGCCTTCAATCACCACTATCTGCCGCGCATGCACCGCGAAGGCTATGTCGCGCCAAGCGTGGGCGACGTCAGCGGCCATTCTTCGCCGGGCGGCTTTGTGATGGACTCCAAGCCGGGACTATACGACTCGGTGGTGGTGCTGGACTATAAGAGCCTGTATCCGTCCATCATCCGCACCTTTCTGGTCGATCCGGTGGGACTGATCGAGGGAATGCTGGCGGAAGATGACGCCACCACCGTGGAAGGCATCAACGGCACCATCTTCTCGCGCGAGAAGAACTGCCTGCCAGCGATTACCACCGAGTTATGGGCAAAGCGCGACGCGGCCAAACGCGAGAAGAACGAGCCGCTGTCGCAGGCGCTCAAGCTGCTGATGAATTCCTTCTGCGGTGTTCTGGGCTCGCCGGACTGCCGCTTCTTCAATCCCAAGCTGGTGTCGTCGGTGACTTTGCGCGGCCATGAGATGATGAAGCGTACCCGCCAACTGGTGGAGCAGGCAGGCTACGACGTCATCTACGGCGATACGGATTCGATCTTCATCTGGCTGAAGAAGGCGCACAAGAACGATGACGCCATCGCGCTGGGTGAGCAGCTGGCGGCGCAGATCAACCAGTGGTGGCGCGACCATCTGGCCGCTAAGGGCCTGCCCAGCTATCTGGAAATCGAATTCGACACGCACTATCTCAAGTTCTTCATGCCGACCATTCGCGGCGCGGACATGGGCAGCAAGAAGCGCTATGCGGGCCTCACCATCAACGGCAAGGGCGAGGAAGAAGTGATCTATCGCGGCCTGGAAGTGGCGCGCAGCGACTGGACGCCGCTGGCGCAGCAGTTCCAGCAAGGGCTGTTCACCCGTATCTTCAAGGCGGAGCCATATCAGGAGTACGTGCGCGAATATGCCCGCAAGACCCTGGCGGGCGAGCTGGATGAACTGCTGGTGTACCGCAAGCGCCTGCGCCACCGGCTGGATGAGTACCAGGTCAATGTGCCACCGCAGGTGCGGGCAGCGCGCATTGCCGACGACTATAACCGCAGCAAGCAGCGCCCGCTGCGCTATCAGAACGGCGGCTGGATCACTTATGTCATCACCCGCAATGGGCCGGAGCCGATGGAGGTGGTGCGTTCGCTGATCGACTACGAACACTACCTCTCCAAGCAGTTGCAGCCGATTGCCGACTCCATCCTGATGCCGCTGAACGACAGCTTTGTGCGCCTGACGACGGCGCAGCGCAGTTTATTTTGATCGCTTGCGGCGTTGTTCCAGCAGGGCGTCGATAGGCTTACCGGCGAGGCGGCCGTCGACGTAGGCCAGGTCGGCTTCCAGCTGCTTGCGCACGGCCAGCGTCTCATTCAATTCGCGGCGCACGGCGGAGATACGCAGATCCACCGTGTGCAGCTGCTCACGCAAGGCGCCCCGGATGCTTTGCAGCGAGCGTGAGGACAGCTGCATCTTGCCGTTCTGCGCCGCTTCCAGTGGACGCTTCATGAATTCGGTGATGGCCTGTAGCGAGAAGCCGATGGAGCGCAGCTGCAGGATGCGGTCGAAGCTGGCCAGCGCCTCTTCGTCGTAGATGCGGTAGCGCCCCTGGCTGCGGGCGGGCAGCACCAGACCCAATTCTTCGTAATACTTCAGCGTGCGCGGCGTGACGCCGAGGCGCTCGGCGGCTGCGCGCACGGTCAGGCCGCCGGGCGTGGCGGCATCTTCCGGCTCGGCGGCGCGCACGCGGGCGTTCATTTCGCCGCCACCTGCGCTGGCGCGTGCCAGCTGCCGCCCAGTGCCTTGACCAGATAGACGGAGCTGACCATCTGCTTACCTCGAATCTGCACGGCGAGGCGCTGGTTGTTCAGCAAAGTCTGCTGGGCGGTGATGACGTCGAAGTAGGTTTCGACGCCGCCTGCGTAGCGGTCGTTGGCCAGATCCAGCACGCGCCGCGAGCTGCGCACGCTGGCTTCTGCCGAGGCGTGGGCGCGGTCCAGCTGGGCCAGGCCTTCCACGCCGTCTTCCACTTCCTGCATGGCAGTCAGTACGCTCTGGCGGTAGCTGGCTACGGCGCCGCTGTAACCGGCCTTGGCGAAGGCCACGGTGGCGTCGGTCTTACCGGCGTCGAACAGGTTCTGCGTGAGAGCGCCGCCCAGCGACCACAGGATGCTGGGTGCGGAGAACAGATTGCTCATCTGCGCTGCGTCCCAGCCGCCATTGGCTTGCAGGATCAGGCTGGGGAAGTAGGCTGCGCGCGCGACGCCGATATTGGCGTTGGCGGCGGCCACGGCGCGTTCTGCCGAAGCGACGTCAGGGCGGCGCTGCAGCACATCGGATGGTACGCCAACCGGCATCGAAGGAGGCTTGAGCGCCACCACGGCAGGCTCCAGACGGAAGCTGGGCGCGGGCGTGCCGGTCAGGGTGGCGATGGCGTGTTCGTACTGGCTGCGCTGGGTGCGCAACAGTTCCAGCTGGGTCTTGCTGGCGTCAAGCAGCGACTGCTGCTGCGCCAGATCGAGGCCGGTGGCGGCACCCAGTTCGTGGCGGGCCTGAATGAAGTCGAAGGCTTTCAGCTGCAGGGCCAGGCCTTGCAGGAGAACGTCGATCTCGGCATCCAGCTCGCGCAGGTTGAAGTAGTCGGCGGCCAGTTCGGCGCTGATTACAAGGCGGACGTTTTCAAAGTCTGCGGCAGCTTGTTCTGCGCTGGCGGCGGCGGCTTGCGCGGTGCTGCGCACACGGCCAAACAGGTCGGCTTCGTAGCTGACGGCGAATCCGGCCTGGTAGTTGTTCTGCACCACGGAAGGCGTGGCCGCGCCGGGTGCTGCCGGTGGACGGTCGGCGGAAGTCTTCTGGCGCGTCGCACCGGCTTGCAGGCCGACCTGCGGGAACAGGCCCGCTGCGCTGATGGTGGCCTGTGCGCGCGCCTGATCGAGACGTGCGGCCGCCACGGCGAGGTTCTGGTTGCTGGACTGGCTTTGCTGCTGCAGCTGGTTCAGGCGCTCATCACCGAAGACTTCCCACCAGGCGCCTTTAAACGTGGCGTCGCCCGGCGTGCCGGCGCGGAAGGGCAGTGTGGACTGCCAGGCGGCCGGCATGGCGACTTCCGGACGATGATAGTCCGGCGCGCTGGCGCAGCCGCCCAGCGCCGCCATGACGGCTGCCGTCAGCAGATTGCGGATAGTGGCATAGTTCCAGCGGCGGGCGCCAGCTGGCTGTGCTGCTGGCGCCGCTGAGCCGCTCACGGCGGGGTATGGGTGGCGTTGGTTCATTGCGCCGCCTTTTGCGAGCTGTCGGCGGCGCTCGCGCCCGGACCGGCTTTGGCGGCGCGGATCTGTACCTGGTCCCCGTCAGCCAGCGAGTCGGCGGGATTGACCACCAGATGATCGCCAGTACCGATGCCGCTCAGGATCTCCAGCTTGTTACCCAGGTCGTGGCCCAGGGTGACGGTATGCAGCTTGACCTTGCCATCGCCGCCGACCACAGCGACGCGCGGGCCTTCAGGACGGAACAGCAGCACGTTGGAAGGCACCAGCATGGCGTTGCTGCTGCCGCTCAGCGGCAGCGCAACCTGCACGTAGGCGCCGGCCAGCAAGGCGCTATCCTTGTTGGGCAGGTTGACTTCCACCTGCAAGGTGCGGGTAGCGGCATCGATGGCGCCGGCGGTACGCACAACGGTGCCCGCAAACTCTTTGCCTGCCAATTCAGCTTGCGTGACGGTGACCTTGTCGCCGACTTGAATACGCTGGGCGTACGCCTGCGGCACGTAGACATACACGCGCAAAGTATCGATCTGCGCCAGGCGGAACAGCGCGCGGTCGGCGCCGCCATTGCCGCCGTTGATCAGATCACCCACTTCCACGCTGCGAGCAGTAACGACGCCGGAGAAGGGCGCGACCACGCGCTTGAATTCCTCGGTCTTTTGCAGGCGGCGCACATTGGCGTCAGCCGCAGCGAGATTGGCCTGGGCCTGGGTGTAGGCGCTGGTGCGCTCGGTATATTCCTGCTGGGTGACAGCGTCTTTCTTGCGCAGGGCTTCCCAGCGCTCGGCCGAACTCTTGGCCAGTTCCAGGCTGGCGGCGGCCTGCTGGCGCGCGGCGACGGCCTGCGACAGCTGCTGGTCCACTTCCGGCGTATCGATTTCCGCCAGAACGTCGCCCTTGTTGACGCGGGCGCCGATGTCCTTGTTCCAGCGCAGGACATAGCCGCTGGCGCGGGCATAGATCGGCGATTCGATCATGCCCTGCAAGGTGCCGGGCAAGGTCAGTGGTTCGCCGCCATGCGCCGCCTTGGCCTGGGTGGTGATCACGAACTGCTTGTTCAGCTCACCCGAGGAAGCCGCCAGCGCGCTGGAATGCGCCGCGCGCTGGACGATAACACCGCCCGCGCCCAGCAACAGCAAGGCGACAGTGATGGCGCCAACCGTCTTGGCGCGCTTGAGGATGGGGCCGCGATGCGGATGGTGATGCGGGCCGTTGGACTCGCTATGGATGCCGAGTGCGGCATGACGATTTTCGGACATGTCAGTGATTCCCTTCTGCGACAGCAGGCATGGCGGGCGCCTTGCGTGGCGCGCGATGTTCGAGATAGCGGTGGATGCCGGCGAAGACGATCGGCACGAACAGCAAAGTGGATACGGTGGCGAACAGCAGGCCGCCAATCACGGCGCGGCCCAGCGGCGCGTTCTGCTCGGCGCCTTCGCCCATGCCGATGGCCATCGGCACCATACCGATGATCATGGCCAGTGCCGTCATCAGCACCGGACGGATACGGGTGGCGCCCGCTTCCAGCGCGGCGGACAACGGCGGCAGGCCGTCGTTAAGACGCTGGCGGGCGAAGGACACCATCAGGATCGAGTTGGCGGTCGCCACGCCCATGGTCATGATGGCGCCGGTAAGGGCCGGAACACTCAGCGTGGTCCCGGTCAGGAACAGCATCCAGACAATGCCGGCCAGCGCTGCCGGCAGGGCGGTGATGATGATGAACGGGTCGATCCAGGACTGGAAGTTCACCACGATCAGCAGGTAGACCAGCACGATCGCCATCAGCAGGCCAACACCGAGGCCGATGAAGGAGGAGTGCATGGTCTCGACCTGGCCGCGCAGTTCGACCTTGGTGCCGCGCGGGAGCGACGGTTCGGCTGCATCGACCAGCTTCTGAATATCAGCCGCCACGGCGCCCAGGTCGCGGCCTTCCACGCTGACGAAGACGTTGATCACCGGCGTCAGATTGTAGTGCGAGACCACGGCGGGCTGCACTTGCGGCACCACTTTCACCAGGCTGCTGAGCTGCTGGGTCGCGCTGGTGCCGTTGCCTGCCGCGCCCGGCGTTCCGGCCGCGCGCACAGGTGTACCAAGCAGGGCATCCAGATCGTCGATCTTGTACTGCGGCGATTGCACGGCGACGTTGTAGACCACGCCGTTGCTCGGATTAAGCCAGAACGCGGGCTGGGTCTGCGAGCTGCCA
>Ga0213872_10002247_pt1 | contig 11544 bp, 6 predicted proteins | sample VelepicomBERX_R2_FD_160071 | JGI IMG/M metagenome (GOLD analysis project Ga0213872, IMG submission 160071) | Rhizosphere microbial communities from Vellozia epidendroides in rupestrian grasslands, the National Park of Serra do Cipo, Brazil - RX_R2 | ecosystem: Host-associated > Plants > Roots >... | reverse complement strand
GGCCCCTGTTCGGAAATCTTCTACGACCACGGTCCCGACGTCTGGGGCGGCCCCCCGGGTAGCCCCGACGCCGACGGCGACCGCTACATCGAGATCTGGAATAACGTGTTCATGCAGTTCGACCGCCAGCTGGACCCGGCCACCGGCGAATACACCCTGACCCCGCTGCCGGCGCCCTGCGTCGACACCGGCATGGGCCTGGAGCGCCTGGCCGCGATCCTGCAGCACGTGCACAGCAACTACGAGATCGACCTGTTCCAGGCACTGATCAAGGCCGCTGGCCGCGAAACCGGCATCAGCGACCTGACTAATGCCTCGCTGCGCGTGATCGCCGACCACATCCGCGCGACCTCCTTCCTGATCGTCGACGGCGTCATCCCCGGCAACGAAGGCCGCGGCTACGTGTTGCGCCGTATCATCCGTCGCGCCCTGCGCCACGGCCACAAGCTGGGCCAGACCAAGCCCTTCTTCCACAAGCTGGTCAAGGACCTGGTGGTGCAGATGGGCGCGGCCTATCCCGAACTGCCGGAAGCCGCCGAGCGTGTCGAGATGGTCTTGAAGCAGGAAGAAGAACGCTTCGGCGAGACCCTGGAACACGGCATGAAGATCCTCGAAGCCGCGCTGGCCGCCAATACCGGCAAGCTCGACGGCGAGACCGCCTTCACCCTGTATGACACCTATGGCTTCCCGCTGGACCTGACCGCCGACATCTGCCGCGAACGCAATGTCGAACTGGACGAGGCAGGCTTCGACGCCGCCATGGAGCGCCAGAAGAGCGCCGCCCGCGCCGCCGGCAAGTTCAAGATGGCCGCTGCCATCGAGTACACCGGCGACAAGACCCGCTTCGTGGGCTATGAATCCCTGGCCCAGCAGGCCAAGGTGGTGGCCCTGTACGTGGCCGGCAGCCCGGTGCAGAAGATCGAGGCCGGCCAGGATGCCATCGTGGTGCTGGACACCACCCCGTTCTACGCCGAATCCGGTGGCCAGTCGGGCGACGCCGGTGCGCTGGAAGCCGCTGGTGGTCTCTTCGCCGTGGCCGATACGCAGAAGATCCAGGCTGAGGTGTTCGGTCACCACGGTCAACTGATCAAGGGTAGCCTGGCGGTTGGCGACGCCGTCACGGCCAAGGTCGATGCCGAGCAGCGCGCCCGCACCATGCGCAACCACTCCGCCACCCACCTGATGCACAAGGCCCTGCGCGAAGTGCTGGGTTCGCACGTGTCGCAGAAGGGTTCGCTGGTGGATGCCGACAAGACCCGTTTCGACTTCAGCCACAACGCACCGATGACGGCCGACGAGATCCGTCGCGTCGAAGACATCGTCAACCGCGAAGTGCTGGCCAACGTCGCCACCGGCGCCCAGCTGATGGCCTACGACGACGCCATTGCCGCTGGTGCCATGGCCCTGTTCGGCGAGAAGTACGGCGACCAGGTGCGCGTGCTGTCCATCGGCACCTCCACCGAACTGTGCGGCGGTACCCACGTCACCCGTACCGGTGATATCGGTCTGTTCAAGATCGTCTCCGAAGGTGGCGTGGCCGCCGGCATCCGTCGCGTCGAAGCCGTCACCGGCGAAGGTGCGCTGGCGCTGGTGCAGTCGCTGTCCTCCCGCGTGGCCGAAGCGGCCGCGGCACTGAAGACCCAGCCGGAAGAACTGCTGCCGCGCATCGGCCAGGTGCAGGACCAGGTCAAGGCGCTGGAGAAGGAACTGGCTGCGCTCAAGTCCAAGCTGGCTTCCAGCCAGGGCGACGAGCTGGTCAACCAGGCCGTGGACATCAACGGCATCAAGGTATTGGCCGCGACGCTGGAAGGCGCCGATGTCGCCACCCTGCGCGAGACCATGGACAAGCTCAAGGACAAGCTCAAGACCGCCGCCATCGTGCTGGCCAGCGTCAAGGATGGCAAGGTCAGCCTGATCGCCGGTGTCACCGCCGACGCGACCGCCAAGGTCAAGGCGGGCGAGCTGGTCAACTTCGTGGCCCAGCAGGTCGGCGGCAAGGGTGGTGGCCGTCCCGACATGGCGCAGGCTGGCGGCACCGAACCGGCCGCCCTGCCGGGCGCGCTGCAAGGCGTGACTGCCTGGGTTCAAGCCAAGCTGTGATCTGAATCATCGCGGAGCGCGCATGAGCGATTTCAAGTTCTGCCCGGTTTGCGCAGCATCGCTGGTGCTGCGCGCCGACGAGGGCGAGGCCGGCAAGATCCGTCTGGCCTGCCCCGACGGCCACTGGACCCATTGGGATAACCCGCTGCCGGTCCTGGCGGCGCTGGTGGAAATCGACGGCAAGATGCTCACTGCGCGCAATGCTGCCTGGGCCGAGGGGCGCTTTGCCCTCATCACCGGTTTCATGGAGCGCGACGAGACGCCCGAGCAGGGCATCGCCCGCGAACTGAAGGAAGAAACCGATCTCGATGCCGAGCATATCGAACTCATCGGCGTCTACGAATTCATCCGCAAGAACGAGTTGATCATCGCCTACTACGTCAGGGCCAGCGGCAGCATCAGGCTCTCGCCGGAGCTGGTGGAGTATCGCCTGTCCGAGCCGGCCGACCTGCGCCCCTGGCCGGCCGGCACCGGCCATGCGGTGGCGGACTGGATGCGCGCGCGCAAGCTGCCGGTGCAGTATGTTGAATTTGCCGGTTCCAGCACGCCCATCGAGACACCGGTGCCAAACAAGTAGGACGCGCCAGCAGGCAATTTCATTGCTTTTGCACAAGCTTAGTGCGGCGAATACAACATATCTTGTGCAATGCATCAACTCGGCGCATCTTTGCAGTAGAATCGTTTTCGTTGTGATCCATTTTGAGTCGCTGTAATGACCATTCAATTTCACCGGGAACTGGATGCCCGCGGGCTGAACTGTCCGCTGCCCATCCTCAAGACCAAGAAGGCGCTGGCTGACATGGCCAGCGGCCAGGTACTCAGGGTGACCGCCACCGATACCGGATCGGTGCGCGATTTCCAGGCCTTCGCCAAGCAGACCGGCAACGATCTGCTGGAGCAGTCGCAGAACGATGAACATGAGTTCATCTTCTTCATGAAGCGCAAGTAATTCCCTGCCGGGGATCCACTGGATCTGTCGGCAATAAAAAACCCGCAGCCGTTTCGGTCTGCGGGTTTTTTATTGCCCAGTGGAAATTACGGGGGCGAAAGGGTGACGCTCAGAACTCCGGATGGAAGCTTTCCGCCCGCGCGATGGGCCAGTACTTTTCATAGACCTGATAGCGGTAATTGCCATCCAGCAAGTCATTGGGCTGCAGGTATTTCAGCACATTGGACATGAGCTGGATCTCGTGATCGTTGATGCGCCGCACGATATGGTGCGGACGCAGCGCCGAGGTATGCGGCAGGCCGGCCGCCTGCACCAGTTCCTGCAGGGCGTGCAGGGTGCTCTGGTGGAAGCGGTACACGCGCTCGGCCTTGTCCGGCACCACCAGCGCACGGGCGCGGTTGGCATTCTGGGTGGCCACGCCGGTGGGGCAGCGGTCGGTGTGGCAGCTTTGCGACTGGATGCAGCCCAGCGCAAACATGAAGCCGCGCGCCGAATTGCACCAGTCCGCCCCCAGGGCCAGCGTGCGGGCCACGTCGAAGGCGGTGATGATCTTGCCGCTGGCGCCGATCTTGACCTTGTCGCGCAAGCCGATACCCACCAGCGTGTTATGCACCATGAGCAGGCCTTCCTGCAGCGGCATGCCGACGTGGTCGACGAATTCCAGGGGCGCCGCGCCGGTGCCGCCTTCGGAACCGTCCACGGTGATGAAGTCGGGCACGATGCCGGTCTTGATCATGGCCTTGGCGATGCCGAAGAATTCCCAGGGGTGGCCCACGCACAGCTTGATGCCCACCGGCTTGCCGCCGGAGAGACCACGCAGCTTCTCGATGAATTCGAGCAGGCCGATGGGGGTGGAGAAGGAGGAATGCACGGCCGGCGAGATGCAATCCACGCCCATCGGTATCCCCCGCGTGGCGGCGATTTCCGGCGTGATCTTGGCCGCCGGCAGCACGCCGCCGTGACCGGGCTTGGCGCCCTGTGACAGCTTCACCTCGATCATCCTCACCTGGGGCGACTGCGCCTGGGCGGTGAATTTCTCTTCATTGAAGCTGCCGTCGGCATTGCGGCAGCCGAAGTAGCCGGAGGCGACCTGCCAGACCAGGTCGCCGCCAAATTCGCGGTGGTAGGGGGAGACCGATCCTTCGCCGGTGTCATGGGCGAAATTGCCCTTTTTTGCACCCTGGTTCAGCGCGCGGATGGCATTGCCCGAGAGGGCGCCGAAACTCATCGCCGAGACATTGAACACCGACATCGAATACGGCTGGGCGCGATCGGCACCGACCACCACCCGGAAGTCGTGGCTGGCGATCTTGGTGGGCGAGAGGGAATGGCCTATCCATTCGTGGCCGGCCTGTTGCATGTCCAGTTCGGTGCCGAAGGGACGGCTGTCGACATCGGCCTTGGCGCGCTGGTAGACGACGCTGCGCTTCTTGCGCGAGAACGGCCGGCCGTCCATCTCGTCCTCGAAGAAGTACTGACGCAACTCCGGGCGGATGGCCTCGAACATGAAGCGGAAATGCCCGATCAGCGGGTAGTTGCGCAGCACCGCATGGCGCCGCTGCAGCAGGTCGCGTACCCCGATGACCGTCAGCACCAGCGGCACCAGCACCCAGGCCCAGCTGAGGTAGTGGCTGGCTGCCAGCAGCATCAGCGCAGCGGTGAGGAGCAGGATTGCCCAGAATACGAAATACCGATTTGCCCACATAGGAAGGATCCGCTTGTTGTCATTGTTGAACCGGCGCCGGGCGACCGGCAGGGGTCGCAGGCGGGCTTAGCAGGATTCTAACGCTCCCCGCCGTCGGCCCCGCGGGTCGAATTGAGGGGTATTTCCGGTCGTTTTGCCGGCGTGCCGCCAGGGCGCTCGCGGGCGAGCTCGCTCAGGGGCGGTTTTTCCTGCGGTGGCATCTTTATTGCTTCATCGAATCATCCCCAGAAGCCGCAGAAGCACAAGACGGCTCATTGATCCCGATTACCACCCGTACACCTTCTACAGCACCCTGTAGAGGGGCGAGAGACGCGATGTCGTTATGAAAACAGCAGCTTCACCGGCCCGGTGTCGTTACGATTCGGACCAGAACCACACCATCGTGGCCATCCCGCGCTCACCGCGCCTGCTCGAAACCCTGCTGGCCAACCTGGATGGGGCGGTCTATCGCTGCCGCGACGATGAGTGCTGGACCATCGAGTTCGTCAGCGAGGGTTGCCTGGCCCTGACCGGCTACCTGCCCGAGGAGCTGTTGCTGAACCAGCGTATCTCCTTCCTGGAACTGACCCACCCGGATGACCGCGCCATGGTGCGCGCCCATATCGATAGCTGCATGCGCGAGCGGCGCCGCATCGACATCGAGTACCGTATCGTGCGCGCCGATGGCGCCGTGCGCTGGGTGTGGGAGCGTGGGGTCGGCATCTACGGCGCCAGCGGTCGGGTGGAAGCCATGGAAGGCTTCCTGCAGGACGTGACCGAGCGCAAGGAAGCCGCGCAAGCCCTGCAGGAGGCCGAGCGCCGCTATCGCAGCATCTTCGAGAATGCCATCGAAGGGGTCTTCCAGACCACGCCCGATGGCACCTATATCGCCGTCAACCCGGCGCTGGCGCGCATCTATGGCTATCGCTCGCCGGAGGACCTGATCGTGGGCCTGCGCGACATCAGCCACCAGCTCTACGTGGAGCCGGAGCGGCGGCGCGAATTCATGCGGCTGATGGAGCAGCAGGGTTCGGTCTCCAATTTCGAGTCGCGCGTGTATCGCCGCGACGGCGACATCATCTGGATTTCGGAAAACGCCCGCGCGGTGCATGACGACAGCGGCCGGCTCAGTTGCTATGAAGGCACGGTGGAGGTCATCACCGAGCGCAAGCTCTACGAGGCCGAAATGCGCCATCAGGCCACCCACGATGCCCTGACCGGCTTGCCCAACCGCAACATGCTGCATGAGCACCTGCAGCGCGCCATCCTGGCGGCGCGCCAGAAGGGCGGCCTGACGGCGGTGGCCTTCGTGGACCTGGACCAGTTCAAGTTCATCAATGACAGCCTGGGCCACCAGGTCGGCGACGAGTTGCTCAAGACGGTGGCGCAGCGCCTGCAATCCTGCCTGCGCGATAGCGACATGGTGGCGCGCCAGGGTGGCGACGAGTTCGTGCTGGTGCTGCAGAACCAGAGTGGTGGCGAGGCCGGCATCGCCGAGGTGATGCAGCGCATCCTGGCGGCCGTGTCGCGCCCCTGGCAGGCCGGCGAGCGCGAGTTCCACGTCACCGCCAGCATCGGCGTGAGCCGCTACCCGGACGATGGCCGGGACGTCGAGACCTTGCTCAAGCATGCCGACTCGGCCATGTACCGGGCCAAGGAGCAGGGACGCAACAACTTCCAGTTCTTTGCGCCGTGGATGGATACCCAGGTCAGCAATCGCCTGGAAATGCTCATCAACCTGCGCCGCGCCCTGGACCAGCAGGAGTTCAAGCTCTACTACCAGCCCAAGCTGAGCCTCAAGGATGGCAGCGTGGTCGGCGCCGAGGCGCTGATCCGCTGGCAGACTCCCGAGCAGGGCGTGGTGCCGCCGGACCGCTTCATCCCCTTTGCCGAGGAGGCCGGTCTGATCGTGCCCATTGGTGAATGGGTCTTGCGCACCGCCTGTCACCAGAACAAGGCCTGGCAGGAGGCCGGGTTGCCGCCGATGCCGGTGGCGGTCAATCTTTCTCCACGACAACTCAACCAGAGCCTGCCGGCCTTCGTGGCCGATGTGCTGGCCCAGAGCGGGTTGGCGGCATCCTGCCTGGAGCTGGAGATCACCGAGAACGTGGTGATGAAGGATGCCGAAAAGAGCGTGGCCACCCTGCATGCCTTGAAGCGCCTGGGCTTGCAGATCTCGGTGGATGATTTCGGCACCGGCTATTCGAGCCTGTCCTACCTGCGCCGCTTCCCGGTCGATGCGCTCAAGATCGACAAGTCCTTCGTGCGCGATATTGCCCGCGATGCCGATAGCGCGGCCATCGTCAAGGCAGTAATCTCGCTGGCCCACATCCTGAACCTGCGGGTCATCGCAGAAGGGGTGGAGGACGAGGAGCAACATGCTTTCCTGAGGGAAAACGCCTGCGACGAGGTGCAGGGATATTACTTTGGCAAGCCCATGGCGGTGGAGGATTTCACGCTCTGGCTGGGTCGGCAGTCGATCCGGCGGCCGGACCCGGCGTGCAAATAATTGTCCGTGAGGCGCAACAGGCTCCAACCCCGTAAATCTTTGTGCTACACTCCGCGCAGTACTTTTTTATGCCTTGCGCCCGACCGCCGCAGCCTGTGCGGCCAATAACGGATCCATGACGCAAGGCCGGTAGTTGAAAAGGTGCAGGTCGGCCGTCCGCAACCCCGCGACATGACGGCTTTGCGAAAGCGCGATATCCCCGCGACGCCGATTTGCCCGGGTCTTAGATTCCAGCTCATTCAATCTCCACACACCGGAAGGCAGCGCCGCCACAGACAGCACTGCGCCAGACTGGTCGTATCCGGCTTGCCCGCAAGCCCGATACGACGCAGCCATGCCGGACGGAGACCAGCTGCAAGCCGAACTTTTGTTAACAACAAGACGCACAAGAGTCGTACATGAATATTGCTGAGGCCAAGAAAGTCCTCGAAACCGCATTGCTTTGCACGCATGAGCCGCTGTCGGTCAATGAGCTCAAGAAGCTCTACATCGACCCCGAGAGCGAAGAAGTCAGCGAGATCAACGCCGAGATGATCCGGCAGATGCTCGAAGAGCTGCGTACCGAGTGGGCCGACAAAGGCGTGGAAGTGGTCAGCCTGTCGACCGGCTGGCGTTTCCAGAGCCGCAAGGAGATGAAGGTCTACCTGGAGCGCCTCAACCCCGAGAAGCCGCCCCGGTACACCCGCGCGACCCTGGAAACCCTGGCCATCATCGCCTATCGCCAACCGGTGACGCGGGGTGATATCGAGGATATCCGTGGCGTGGCGGTCAACTCGCAGACCATCAAGATGCTGGAAGAGCGTGGCTGGATCGAATCCATCGGCCACCGTGACGTGCCGGGACGCCCGGCCCTGTTTGCCACCACGCGCAAGTTCCTGGATGACCTGGGACTGAGTTCGCTGGAGGAATTGCCGCCGCTGCAGCAGGTCGGTGGCGAGGCTGCAGTGCAGGGCGCGCTGCTGGAATTGCAGGCACTCGAAGGCGGCGCGGCGGCATTGATCGAGGAAGAAGCCGCCGGCACGGCCGAGGATGCGCAGCCGGCGCTGGCAGAGATCGACGAGGGAGCACCTGTCGAGCTGCAAGCGACCCAGGCGCAAGCTGATGCCGCAGATGGGGCACAACAGCAGGATCAGCAGGAACAGCAGGAAATGGATAACGCAGCGTCCCCGGGGGAAGAGGGCGCCGCAGGCAGTGAAGACGCTTCCCCAGAAGCGCAAGAACCTTTTGAGCAAGACGTTGCCGTAACTGGCACAGACGCCACCGAGGCCGCCGCCGAAGCGGCCGGCGAGCATAACGACACCACCGAGCGGGCCGAGGAGCGGGAAGACGACGCGCGTCCGCCACATCAAGATCCGAAGAATGAAGCCAACTAGTTCCAAAGACGAGCACAACGTCGAACCCGTCGCGGCCGACGCCGCTGCTACCGAGAAACCGGTGAAGAAGCGCACCCGCAAGACTGCGGCTGCGACCGATACCCCGGCGTCCGCGCCTGAAGCGGTCGAGGCGGCAGCGCCTGCGCCCAAGAAGCGCGCCCCGCGCGCCAAGAAGGCCGAAGGCGAAGAGGCGGTGGCCGTTGCCGCTGCGGTGAGCGCCGTGGATGCTGCCCCGGCAGCGGAAAAGAAACCGCGCGCCACCAAGCCGCGTGCCAAGAAGTCCGAGCAGGCCGCCGAGGCGGTCGAGGCTGTGGCTGCCGTGGCTGCTGCACCGGCACAGATGAGCCTGGAAATGGATGCGCCGTCCAAGCCGGCCAAGGCCCGTGCACCGCGTGCCAAGAAGGCGGAGGCTGCCCCGGCCCCGGCACCTGTCGAGGCAGTGCAGGCCGAGCAGCCCAAGGTCATCGTGACCGTGGGTGAGGAAGTCGTGGCGCCGCCGGTCCTGCTGGATGCGCCGCTGGATCCGAATCGGGCCAAGCCTGCCCGTCGCGGTGTGCGCGGTCCGCGCGCCCTGCGCAACAACCGCGCCGCCCAGCGTGCCGCAGCAGGCGCCGAAGGCGCGCCGGCCGGCAAGGACGAGGCGGCCGCTCCCGAGCAGCGCGGCCAGTTCGGCAAGAACCGTGGCCAGCAGGGACAGCAAGGTCAACAAGGTCAGCAGCAAGGCAAGAAGAACTTCGACAAGAACGGCAAGAAGCCCAAGGCCCCGCAACTGGGCCTGCGCGCCGCCGAACCGGTCGATGACATCTTCTCCTACGTGACCTCCGAAGCCTATGATCGCGACGAAGGTGCCAAGGCTGGCGGTCGCCAGCCGCACCAGATGCGTGGCAAGAATGGTCGCCGCGACCTGACCGCCGAGGACGATGCGCCCAAGCTGCACAAGGTGCTGGCCGACGCAGGCCTGGGTTCGCGCCGTGACATGGAAGAACTGATCGTCGCCGGCCGCGTGTCGGTCAACGGCGAGCCGGCCCACATCGGCCAGCGCATCTTGCCCACCGATGCCGTGCGCATCAATGGCAAGCTGATCCAGCGCAAGGTGAGCAAGCGCCCGCCGCGCGTGCTGGTGTATCACAAGCCCTCCGGCGAGATCGTCAGTCACGCCGATCCGGAAGGCCGCAGCTCGGTCTTCGACCGCCTGCCCACCATGAAGGCCGGCAAGTGGCTGGCCGTGGGTCGCCTGGACTTCAATACCGAAGGCCTGCTGCTCTTCACCACCTCCGGTGACCTGGCCAACCGCCTGATGCACCCGCGCTACAACATCGAGCGTGAATACGCCGTGCGTACCCTGGGTGAACTGGAGGAGGGCATGCGCCAGAAGCTGCTGAGCGGCGTCGAGCTCGATGACGGTCCGGCGCAATTCTCGCGCATCGCCGATGGCGGTGGCGAAGGCGTCAACAAGTGGTACCGCGTGACCATCGGCGAAGGCCGTAACCGCGAAGTGCGTCGCATGTTCGAAGCGGTCGGCCTGACCGTCTCGCGCCTGATCCGTACCCGCTACGGCGCCATGACGCTGCCGCAGACCCTGAAGCGCGGTCGCTGGGAAGAACTGGAAGAAAACGCCGTGCGCAACCTGATGGCGGCTTGCGGCCTGGAAAAGCAGGCTGGCGAAGGCAAGTCCGGCAATGCCGGTAACGCCGGCAATGCTGGCAAGGGTCCGGGCAACAATGGACCGCGCGGCAACGCCATGCAGAACAAGGGCCCGCAGAAGGGGCGCAGCGGTGGTGGCAACTTTGGCGGCGGCTACGGCGGCGGCAACCAGGGTGGCAATCAGGGCGGCAACTACGGCGGCAACAAGGGGGGTGGCCAATCCAAGAGCCGCCAACCGGATCCGCTGCAGACCGCACTGGGCTTCCCCGATGCCGGCAATGGCCAGCGTCGTGGCAATCGCCCGCAACGCAATGGCAATACTGCGGCCAACTACATGCTGGGTGGCTTGCCCGGCATGAACCGTCGTCGCGGCGGTCGTTGATCCGGTGATCTGTTGACGCGGCCGTCGCCGCCATCGTGCGGCTTGCCGCGCGGAAAATGGCGGCGCGGCCAACGTGCCTGGCAATGGCCGGTGCGCAGGGAGTGCAGCGATGACGTTTTTTATGGACGTTTTTGGTGCTTCGTCTACATTTTGGACCACTCCGGGTTTGCTGCGGCTACCTGGTTCGGTTATAATGTGTTAGTTAAACGCAACCTGCCGCGAATCGCATATGTGATAAATCATTGAAAGATCCGCCTGTGCCAAGATTCAGTGGAGTAAGGCGGTTCGCGTGATGTGTGATCTCGATTTGCGTAGAGATAACAAAAGATGGGCAGATGCCCATTTTTTTTTTGCTGATCAATTTTCGATGCCGGCCTTTTCGATGAGTCCGGCGTCCTGATGGAGAAATAGTCTTGCAATTGCTGGAACTGATCGAATCCACCCTCTCGGGCCTTGGCTACGAACTGGTTGAGTTCGAGAAGGCGCCGCGCGGCCTGGTGCGCGTCTTCATCGATTTCCCGTTCGATCCCGAGGCAGAAGAAGCGCGTTCGATCACGGTCGAGGATTGCGAGAAGGCGACGCATCAGCTGTTGCACGTCTTCACCGTGGAAGATGTGGCCTATGAGCGTCTGGAAGTATCCTCGCCGGGGCTGGACCGCCCCCTGAAGAAGTTCTCGGACTTCGTGCGCTTCGTCGATTGCGAAGCCGTCGTCAAGCTGCGCGTGCCGCTGCCTGGCACGTCCAACCGCAAGACCTACGAAGGCGTGTTGCGCACCCCCGAGGGCGAGGAACTGGTACTGGAATTTGAAGCAAACGATGGGTCGGCTGCCGTGTTGAATTTCACGCTGGCCGATGTGGATAAGGCACACCTGGTGCCGCAGGTCGATTTTAGGAGTCGCAAAG
>Ga0213872_10002246_pt1 | contig 11545 bp, 13 predicted proteins | sample VelepicomBERX_R2_FD_160071 | JGI IMG/M metagenome (GOLD analysis project Ga0213872, IMG submission 160071) | Rhizosphere microbial communities from Vellozia epidendroides in rupestrian grasslands, the National Park of Serra do Cipo, Brazil - RX_R2 | ecosystem: Host-associated > Plants > Roots >... | reverse complement strand
CGTGGGATTGGCCAGCCGCCCGGAAGCAAATGTATCTGCGGCCAGAAGGAAGCTAAAATCTCCATAAACAAAAGGTTGGGGAATTGGTGCTAGTGGAATCATCAGCAGCCGGAGCGTACAGGCGGTTACACCAACAAGGAAAACAGAGACAGCCCGCTTCCGTGCCAACCGCCCGAAGGCCGCCTCTACCTTGAAGAAAAATCCGGAACCACTTCGCGGCCAACAGAATGCGATGGCGAGTGTCATGAGGCTTAGTCCGAGTTCGATGAGCTGAAGCGAGGGTGCGGTGGAGGGCTGGCTTGATATTGACATTGTCGATTAGCCTCTAACTTGGATGGAGACGGCGACGCCGCAATCTGGGTGTCTTCGGGAACAATCGGAATCGAAGCCGAACGTCATCGCTCTGCTTCTTAGTATGAGAAGCACAGCGGAGAAGCGGCATCTCAGGGCTCGAAAATTATTTCCGGTTACTTTGTGGACCAAACTGTCAGGAATATGTTCGCGTATAAACGCCATGTGGAGTTCAGAGGAGGGGAGTGGAGAATATACTTTGCGATCCCCTCCTGCCTGGCGGCTAACCTACTTCGCTGGTCAGCTGGGTGCCGATATTGGCGAATGCGTTGTTGATTTTGCCGGCCAAGCCAGTCATACCTGCCGTAGCGCCAAGGGCGATCAGGGCTACGACAAGGGCATACTCGATCAGATCCTGGCCTTCTTCGTTCTTCAACGCATCCCGCATGATCTGCGCACTGATATACAACTTCAACAGCATATTTTTCATGCAATCGTTCTCCTAAGTCTAGATTTGTTCCCGCCGATGAGGGAAACGCAGGCGGTAGTGGCAATTCCATGACCAAAGCTATTACCTCTGACGACCTCATACTGCGCCGATCATCGACTCAGCCTTTTGTGTAAAGCCGTCTCGTGTATGGCCGTTATTGGCATAGCAGTTAAGACGATTTGACGCAGGTCATCTCAGCAAAGAGTAGGAGCTAAGTTATAGCTGACCGCGGGGTTGCCATTGGAGGCCGCCCCTGATGTTCTCGCGAGCCTTGAACCGCAGACAGAGAATGACTATGCATGTTCCGCCCGCGACGGGGTTGCTACGCGGCGGAGAGACGAAAAAGGTCAGTGTATACGACGGATCACTTGGTTGCCCGACCTGTCTACAGTTGTTGACACCAGCGTCGTGCGCCGCCACAAACTGTTCTAAGAACAACAATATTCTAAAGCCTTAAATTGGCCATCGGGTTGCGTGTTGGCAACTGCTTTCTTGCTTTACAGAAGAACCAAATCAAGCTTTGCGAAGGAAAAGTGCATGGAAAACATAGGTATAGAGTTGTTTGCCTTAGTCCGACGCTTTAGAAACGATGAGGGACAAGATCTGATCGAGTATGCACTTGTCGCGGCCTTGATCGCGCTTGGCGCCACGGCGGGTATGGGCAGCTTAGCAGCCGCAATTAACACGGCATTCGTCAGCGTTGGCAACACGTTCACCGGCTACACCGGATAAGAATCCCAGAATCCCGGAGTTTCCTCGCATATGCACTCCATCGCCTGGTGGCCCACTTTGATCGCTCTTGTTATCGCGACCGTTTCGGATTTACGCAGCCGGCGCATTCCGAACTGGCTGATCGTCCCTTTCCTCCTTGGGGGGCTGGTCACTTCGACTGTGACGCGTGGATGGAGCGGGCTCGGGCAAAGCCTGTTGGGGCTGCTTCTGGGCTTGGTGTTGCTCGGCGGACTCTACTGGGTTGGCGGTATGGGGATGGGAGATGTGAAGCTGTGTGCGGCCATCGGAGCGTGGATCGGCCCGCAACAACTGATTCTGGCGCTGGTGATGATGGGGTTTGTCGGCGGTGTAATGGCGCTGGCCTGGGCGATCAGGGGTGGTTTCCTCGGGGAATCGCTCAGCGGCGCAAGCGACTTAATCTTCGGTCTGCCAAAGCGCGGACTCAGGCCGCACGACGAATTGTCTCTAGGCAACCCGGCGGCGCGCAAGATGCCGTATGCTCCAGCAATCGCTATCGGCACGGTGCTGTCGTTCTTCGCTCTCTCAAAATGAAACACGAATTTGATCCTCTGGCAATTCGGCTGCTGTACCGCCCAGAGGAAAGCGGTGCATCGTGATGCCTAACTCCACGCACGCTCCGGAGTCTCTCAGCATGGGCGCTCTATCGGTCGTCCTGATCGGGCCGCACAAGGAGCGGCGGCTCCTGCTCGCCAGGGCGTTCGCCGGACCGCAGGCGAACGTCACGAAGGAGTTGGCTGATTATCCGGTTATTGACAATCTCGATCAGATCGTAGCGGTTGGTCACGACGTCATTGTTGTTGATCTGGACCCCGATCCGGAACGCGCGTTGGACGTTGTCGAGAATGTCTGCGGGTTGAGCGGCTCTCAAACCGTAATGGTTTATTCGGACTATTGCCATCCGGAATTGCTGGTCCGCTGCATGCGCGCTGGTGCACGGGAATTTCTGAGCAAGCCGCTCGAAGCCAATACCGTGGTGGAGGCGCTGGTTCGCGCCTCGGCGCGCCGCGATGAGGGAGGCCGGAGTAAGAAAGCGATAGGAAAGCTGCTCGTCTTCGTGGGCGCAAAGGGAGGCTCCGGGGTGACCACCGTGGCAAGTAATTTCGCCGTGGCTCTTGCGGCCACTCAGCCTGGCGGAAAGGTCGCGCTGATCGACCTCGATCTGCAGCTGGGAGATGCCGCGCTCACGTTAGGTCTTTCGACAAAATTTTCCATCGTTGATGCGCTGGAGAGTGCAGATCGTCTCGATTCGGATTTCCTTTCGGTTCTGCTCGCGAAGCACGGCTCCGGTCTTGCGGTCCTGCCGGCCATGGATAAGATTCCGATTCAGCAGCCGGATAGAAACGAAATCGAAAAGCTGCTGCAGCTTGTCCGCGAAGATTTCGCTTATGTAGTAGCGGACGCCGGCTCGCATTCCGTCGACATGTATGAAGCCCTTTTCGAAGCGGCCAGTACCGTGTATCTGGTGACGCAGATCAGCGTTCACGAGCTCCGCAATGCAAACCGGTTTATTTCGCGCTACTTCACCGGCAACGTGGGCAAAAAGCTGGAAATCGTGCTGAACCGCCATGTGTCGCGGAACGTCGAGATCGACGAAGCGGCCATCACCAAGGCGTTGATGCAGCCGGTGAAATGGAAAGTCCCGAACGACTTCGAAGCCTCCCGGTGGGCGCAAAACACGGGAACACCGGTTATCGCCAAAGACAATCAGATATCGCGCGCCCTGAACGCAATGGTGGCGGCAGCAGCCGGCGTGGCTACGGTCAGCGAAAAGAAGAGGAAGTTCGGCTTGTTCCGGTGAGGCGAAGCCAGGCCGGGTGTTTCAACGCGGATGAAAAACAATGGAACGACTCAATTTTGAACAGTTCAAAGCGGATATCCATCACACGCTCATAACGAAGCTCGATCTAGAGAAGCTCTCAACGGTGCAAACCGGCAAGGCGCGCCAGGCAGTGGCCAATCTGGTGAACGAAATCATTGCCGATCGCAAAGTTCCTCTGACCGCGCAGGAAAGAGAGAAGATGCAGTCTGATTTGCTGGACGAAGTCTTCGGGCTCGGTCCCCTGGAAGCGCTGCTGCGCGATCCCAAGGTCTCTGACATCCTAGTCAACCAGAAGAATGTAGTCTTCGTTGAGCGGGGCGGCAAGCTCCAAAAGGCCGATATCGCGTTCCGGGATGAACGGCATCTGCTGCAGATTATTGATCGCATTGTATCGAAAGTGGGCAGGCGGGTGGATGAGTCGTCGCCCATGGTGGACGCGAGACTCCCGGATGGTTCGCGTGTCAACGCGATTATTCCACCGCTCGCGCTCGACGGTCCCGCGGTGTCCATCAGACGCTTTGGGACGGGGCCGCTCTCGGCCAACGCGCTCGTGGAACTGAAGAGCGCGTCTCCACAAATGCTGGAGTTGCTTTCGGCCGCTGTGCGCGCCCGAATCAGCATCCTGATATCGGGCGGCACGGGCGCCGGCAAAACCACCTTTCTGAACATGCTGTCGCAGTACATCCCGCAAAACCAGCGTGTCATCACGATTGAAGATGCGGCGGAACTGCAGCTTCCGCTCCAAAACCTGGTCCGCCTGGAAACCCGGCCGCCGAACGTAGAGGGCCAGGGAGCCATCCGGCAGAGGCAATTGCTGATCAACTGCCTCCGTATGCGGCCGGACCGGATCATCGTCGGCGAAGTGCGCGGCGAGGAAGCATTCGACATGTTGCAAGCGATGAACACGGGTCACGAAGGATCGCTGACGACCATCCACGCCAACACGCCGCGAGATGCGCTGTCGAGACTCGAATCGATGGTCGCGATGAGCAATATGAATTTTCCGGAGCGCACCGTGCGGCAGCAGATCGCGTCGGCGATCACGATTGTAGTGCAGTGTTCGCGGCTGAGCGACGGTACGAGAAAAGTCATGAATGTCGCCGAGATCACCGGTATGGACGAGAACATCATCGGCATGCACGACATATTCACGTTTGTTCGCAAGGGGATTGGACCAGACGGCAAGGTGCTCGGAACGTTTCGACCCACCGGTATCCGGCCCAAGTTTCTCGAGCGCTTGCGCGTGGCCGGAGTGCATCTCCCAAGCGAGCTTTTTGAGACCTCTATGGAAGTGAGCTAGAGGAAAGAGCGAAACGTATGCTGGTGGCGATACTGGTTTTTGTAAGTGTTTTCGTCGTAGTGGCCCTGATGGTTCTGGCCAGTGGTGCTGGAGCATCAGAGCGTATCAAGCGGAACGTGGCGCGTTTGGACGCTGTCTTGATTGTGGGGAAATCGTCTCTGGAAGACGAGATTATCGACCTTCGCAAGCAGGAAATGTTGAGTGCCATCCCGGCGTTGAATCGCCTGCTCCTGAAAGTCGACGTTGCCCCGCGGCTTCGGCGCCTTTTGTACCAGGCCCAGGTGAAGTGGACTCCGGGAAAGCTGCTGCTGATGGTGTTAACAACCTGGGCCCTGGCCGGCTATTGCGTTCACCTGAGGACAGGCTCAGTGATTCCGTCTCTGCTGCTGGGAGCTGTATCCGCAACCTGGCCGCTGATATACGTGTTCTTCAAGCGTGGAAGGCGATTCAAGAAGTTCGAGGAGGGATTGCCCGCAGCCCTGGACATGATGGTGAACGGTCTGCGTGGTGGTCACAGCCTTGTATCGTGCCTGGGCCTGGTGGCCCGGGAGAGTCCGAACCCGATTGGTCAAGAGTTTCGTGTCTGCTACGACGAACAAAATTACGGACTCGAGCTGCGGACCGCCATGGAGAACCTGGCGACCCGGATTCCCCTACAGGATCTCCGCATCATCATGACGGCCATTCTGATTCAGAAAGAAACCGGCGGCAATCTGGCGGAAGTCCTGGAAAAATGCGGGCATGTCATTCGCGACCGGTTCCGGCTGAAAAGAGAGATCCTGACGCGAACCGCGCAGGGGCGGCTGACGGGCATGATTCTTTCCTTGCTTCCTGTTGTTCTAGGGGTGCTTCTTTACTTCGTAAATCCCGACGGCATCAGCCTTCTCTGGAAGCAGCCGCTCGGCCTGAAAATGCTTTACGGAGCGTCCGGCATGACTGTCATCGGGTCACTGATAATCCAAAAAATCGTTCGGATACGGGTTTGAGGACTGTATGGGCATAGCCGTTATTGCGTTCGTGGCGATTTTCCTGTTGATCGGGACCGCGGGGCTTCTGCTGTTTTACCGCGCGGGTATGGCCCGGCGTCTTTCCGCCGTAATCAATCCCAAGGTGGAGGATGTCGATCAAAGCCGCTCAAAGATGGAGCTGGCAGGTTTCTCTATCAAGGCCGTTGTTGAACCGTTTGAGAAGGTACTGCCGAAGAGTCCTCAGGAAGTCTCCGTAGTTCAGAAGCGGCTGATACGCGCCGGCCTGCGCGAGGATACGCACGTGCGGATCTTATATGGCGCCAAGGTGCTTACTCCGCTGGGACTTTGCCTCTTAGCGGGTACGAGCGGCGCCGCCGAGCACTTCGGATCGTTTTTCGCTTATGCGGTGGCCCTGGGCATGGGCTATCTGCTGCCCGATTTCTGGCTCGGCCGCCGTATTTCGAAGAGACAAGAGAAGATCCGTGTCGGTCTTCCGGATTTTCTCGATCTGATGGTGGTTTGTATCGAAGCAGGCCTCAGCCTGGACCAGGCGCTTGTTCGCTCGGCGGAAGAATTACGCGCGAGCCACCCTGAAATTAGTGACGAGATGGGGCTGCTCATTCTCGAGATGCGGGCCGGCCGCCCGCGCGTGGATGCCTGGAAGAACTTAGCCGAACGGGCCGACATCGACGTCATCCGCATGCTCGTCTCGGCAATCATCCAGGCCGATCAGTTTGGTACCAGCATTGCTAAAACTCTTCGCGTGTACTCCGATACTCTGCGCGTGCAGCGGCGCCAAAAAGTCGAAGAAATCGCCGCGAAGCTGGCAGTGAAATTGGTCTTCCCCCTGGTGCTCTTCATCTTTCCATCGTTGTTTGTGGTGGCGCTGGGGCCGGCTGTAATCGTTATGGCCGAGTCCTTCAGCAAGTATTTTCATTAGAAAGGAGACGTTGACATGGACAATACGATGCTCATCCGGGTTATATCCGGTGTGTTGTTTGTGATTGTGCTGTTCTTCCTGATCCAGCGCCGCAGAACCCGGGTTCAGTAACCCCCCGGGTTCAGTAAGCCAAGGTTCCGTAGTAGCGACGGCGACGGCTCGCGGGAACAGTTTGACGGTACGGGCGGAAGGGGCCCAAGCGCTTGCTGAAGCGCTGGCTTAGTGGTCTTGGTAGCTTGCATGAACCACTGCCGGCGGGTCCCTCCGGGATGAGTGACCCATGGCACTTCCGCCCAGCCCGCCAGGCGCGGGAAGTAGCATTTCGTTTTTCGGCATGCAGCGGTTGGATTCACCGCTCGCAGGTGATGAACAGCGGTTTGTCTTATGTGTTGGAAAAAGGGGACAACCCAGCCAAATTGCCCACGTTCGCTATGGCTGGGTCGGGGGATGGTCACCATTGTTTGATAGAGATCAAAAGTCGCAGTGTACTTACTGTGTCTTCAACGAGGACCGAGAGTCATTCCTCAGCTTGAACGTGAAGACGGCGCATAGTTGTCTTTTGCGTCTGAAAAAGCTGTTTGGCAGGAACCCTGCTGAGTTCAACGAAGGAATCTGGTTTTTCCAATCCCACGGTGTCTGTACGATCGGCCTGTGGTTTGCAATCGACGTAATTTATCTGAATGCGGAGAATCGCGTGATTCATCTGATTGAGTCTTTAAAAACATTCAGGCTTAGCACGCACCTGGAAAGCTGTGCGAGCGTGCTCGAGTTGCCGGTTCGAACCATTCATTCTTCGCAAACGGGCGTAGGGGATCGGTTGTTGATTTGCTCTCAGTCTGAAATGGAAGACTACTTCAGGAAGAGACAGTGCGAATGCGAAGCAAGGTAAGTTCAGCGAAACGAAAGATCTTTATGTCAAAGGATGGGCGGATTTTTGCGGGAATCATGAACTGGTTGAAGGCGGCGCCCTCTCGAGTGATGCGCCCGGAACGGTACATTCGTCTCGGTATCAAAACGCATTACTGGGATGGTGGAGCGCCAGTTTCGCATGATCTGAAGGACATCAGTATGACGGGTGCATACCTATGCACCGCGGAGCGTTGGTATTGGGGGACGATCCTCACTCTCACACTCGTGCAGGAGGGATTGAATGCCGGAGAGAAACCGGTATCGATCTCTCTGCCGTGCCGGGTAGTCCGGCATGGGCCGGATGGAATCGGTGTGCAGTTTATTTTTCGGACAAAACCGGAGCGAAAAGATTTTGAGCGATTTCTTCGGAGTGCGATGGCAAACCGCGGGTTGACCTTCTCATTGGATTCCGAAGGAAAGGGTTTGAAACCGTATTAGTAATACCGCTTCTCTTTCTGCTGGTCGGTTAACTTCGGCAGCTTTGTCTATACCTGGACTACGATGGCGGATGCGGCGCGTGCAAGCGCCCGGTTCCTGAAGGTCCGCCCAGTAGCTTTAGTTCAGTAGCTCGCCATTCTCACTGTACGGGAATGATCAGGAGGACCTCGACTGCCGAAGGTTCTCCGCCTCGGCTCGCGGACCGAAAGTGCCATAGCCTTAGAGCCCCGAGAATCGTCTCGCTCTCGTTGAAATCATCAGGAAACACAACCGAGATTCCATCGAAACGCCCTTCGGCGGTGATCAGCCCGTGCACGATCACGTAATCCGGACCCTGGCGGGCGAATTGATCCGGGAGCACGAGGTAAAACGGCCAGGGCGCCTGCAAAAGGCCTGCGGGACCAGCATCTGAGCCCTTCGGCAAGCAATACTGCAGAATCCAGCTCTTGCGTAGTCCTACGGGCACGTAGACCGTGTAGACGATTTTCCCGCTTAAGGCAGCCGCGGCCTCCAGGTGCGGGGCAGAAGTGCCGGACCCGAGTACGACAACCTGAAATTTCCCGTCTTTGGGCCGCGCGATCAGCGTCATCCCCGGCAGGGCGGCGGGCATTCCGGCCACCGTACCCGTTCCGTCGACAGCTTGGCTTTCCGTTCCGCTACCTTTGGAACCTCCTGCAGGTGCGACCTGATTCGCAGGCGGCACAACGATCAATGTCTGAGGCAGCAAAGCGATATCGGGCAGGGAAATCACGTGAACCTGGCTTGGGTCACTGGACGGCGAAATTTGCGGGAGCCGGCTTGCCTGTTCCATTGGCAGGCTTGCGATCGGGAACGTCCTCGCGTTAGGGCGTGGCAGCTTCGGAAGCTCATTCAATGCGGGTGTTGAGAGTTTCAGATCGGTGACGCCCGCCTCTGCGTTCGGCAGACTCAGAATGGGGATGGCAGGCAGGTTCGCTACGTTATCTTCTTCGACCGGAGGAGTCATGACTGGCTTCAACGGGTGCTCAGACGGAGACGGCTGGGTCCAAGATACGATCTGCGGAACTGTGATTTCGTGCTTTAACGAAACATCAGGGGGCACATCGAGCTGAACCAGCGTTTGATGCGCAGTCTGCAAGGGGATGATGTCTGGCAGTTCGAACTGGCGATTGTCGCCAGCCGCCGGTCGGGTACTAGAGGAGTTGTTTGACTTCTTTTCGTTTGGAAGAGGTCGGCTTCCTCGCTGCGGATAGTACGTAAGGGGCGCCAGGCGTATGAAACGGACATGATAGGATCGCCGGCTAACTACGTTTTGGTTCGCTGGCAGCGCAACGGACCAACTCGCAAGCAAGATGAAGAAAACGAGATGCAGAATGCCAGACACGGCAAAGGCAGGCAGGCGCCTCGCGACAAAATATAAAAACCACACCCTGACCAAAGAGCAGCTCCCTTGTTGCTGAAGTCGTTCGGATATCCTAAGGCGTCGCTCGTACTGCTGCACGAATCGCGAATCTTTCTTTGCAAAAGTATGCCCTGAAAGAAAAAACTGCCTATCCTGCATCAGATGAAAACTCATTGAGTACGGCAATATACAGCAAATACCCGCTTGTAAACAGTCGTGTACAGTGTCAGGTTGCGCAAGACCGTAAACATAGCCAATTTAGATTGATTTAGTTACGCGGATACATTGGCTGCACGATTGCCCGGTACCAGTTGGTCACATGCGAGTTTTTGTGACAAAGAAGAGCTGAGCGGCTGATGAACCGAAAACTATCGTCCATCCTCTTAATCGCGTTTCTCGTGGCGGCAGCCTCGAGCTATTTGGTTTACCGTTTGGTCGGTCGGCAAATAGGCGCAACCCAACAGGCACCGACGAATAAAATCATCGTCGCGGCGCATGATCTGGAGATTGGGACGATTATCCACGATACCGATCTAAGCATGGCGGAGTGGGTAGGGGCGCTGCCCAAAGGTGCTCTCGTCGCAAAAGACGCGGTGGTAGGCCGCGGGGTCGTTTCCGCGCTGTACCAGGGAGAACCAATCTTGAACAGCAGGCTGGCGGCGGCCGGTTCGGGCGGCGGACTTGCAGCGACGATCCGCCCTGGCATGCGAGCGTGCGCGGTGAAGGTCGATGACGTCGTAGGTGTAGCCGGGTTTGTCGTCCCTGGTATGCGCGTCGATGTGCTCGTCTCCGGAACCGCTCCCGGTGACCCCACGGCCGGCGGTCCGGAAGTGAAAACATTGTTGCAGAATATCGAGGTTCTCTCCGCGGGCACTGACATACAGAAGGACAACGAGGGCAAGCCGAAGCAAGTTCAAGTGGTAAACCTGCTCGTTACCCCCGAGCAGGCCCAGCTCCTGAGCCTGGCGAGCAACCAGACCAAGATTCAATTGGTTCTTCGTAATCCTCTCGATACCGATACTCCGAAAACACCACTGATTGCTATGGCGAGCCTTTTTTCAGATGGTGAACCGACGAAACCGAAAGCCGCGGCGGCGGTTCGAAGGACGCCGGCGCCTGCAGCGGCGCCGCAACTGCAGAAGCCGGCCACATCCCCTATTTTTCTTATTGAAGTCCTAAATGGCGGCAAGCGCTCGGAAGAAAAGTTTGGAGCTTCTGAGCACCAATAGGTGGGCAAGGCACATTAATTCATCATCAGGGACACATCCAGTGATAAGGTATCGGACGCTCATCAACCCGGTAATCATAGCTATCTCCTCCGTGATTCTTTTGCCTGGTGTGGCAATGAAGGCGCAGGGCCTTCCAAATGGGGCAGTCGCAGCGCAAGATCCTTCCAACGAGCTATTTGTAGTAGCGGGGAAATCAGTTATCGTCGACAGCGCGCTGCCGATCGAACGTATATCTGTCGGTTTTGGCGATGTAGCCGAGGCAACTGCGGTGAGTCCCCAAGAAATTTTGGTTAACGGAAAGACTCCTGGCGAAACAAGCCTGATCGTCTGGCAGCGAGGCGGTAGCAAGCTTTTTTTCGACGTTAAAGTGGCGCCGGCCGGTTTTGCTGCAGAAAGCCGCCTGGATGCTTTGAAACGGCAGCTTGCTAAAGAGTTGCCGAACCAGAAGATCGACGCGAGCGTGGAAGGTGATTTGGTCTTTTTGCGAGGCACCGTTAAAGACTTGACCAGCTCCGATCGCGCCATGGCGATCGCCGGAGCGATCGGCAAGCCGGTGAATCTGTTATACGTCGACGTCCCTGCACCCGAGCCGCAGATCCTGTTGAAAGTTCGTTTCGCGAGCGTGGATCGAAGCCTGAGCACGCAAGCGGGAATTAACATTTTCAGCACTGGCGCCACCAATACAATTGGTTCCATCAGTACACAACAATTCTCCCCGCCATTGCTGAGCAGTTCGGGCGGTTCGGGAGGAGGTGGTGGTTCGGGGAGCGGTGGTGGTTCGGGAGGCGGCTCGGGTGTCGGTAGTAAAGGGGTTACGGCCACACTTACCGACGCCCTTAATCTATTCTTCTTCCGCCCCGATCTGAATCTGGGTGCAACTATCGAGGCATTGGAAGCGAAAGGCCTGGTGGAAGTCTTGGCCGAGCCGAATGTTCTGGCTGAGAACGGAAAGCAGGCGAGCTTCCTGGCCGGCGGCCAATTTCCATACCCGGTTGTGCAGGGCGCGGGTGCGGGCGGCGCCAACGCC
>Ga0213872_10002245_pt1 | contig 11546 bp, 10 predicted proteins | sample VelepicomBERX_R2_FD_160071 | JGI IMG/M metagenome (GOLD analysis project Ga0213872, IMG submission 160071) | Rhizosphere microbial communities from Vellozia epidendroides in rupestrian grasslands, the National Park of Serra do Cipo, Brazil - RX_R2 | ecosystem: Host-associated > Plants > Roots >... | reverse complement strand
CCCTGCGCAAGGCCTTCTCGGCCAAGAATGGCCGACTGGGCGATTTCGACCTGACCCAGTCGCATGCGCTCTATAAAAGCCTGTTCGGCCCGATCGAGGCTTCGCTGTCCGGCATCGACCAGCTGGTGCTGGTGCAGAGCGGAGCTCTCGCCAGCCTGCCCGCCGCCTTGCTGGTGACGGCTCCGCCCGGCAACGACCCGGATTACCGCCACGCCGCCTGGCTGGCCCGCCGCTATGCCACCATCGAAGTGCCGTCGATCCGCGCCTTCGCCTCGCTGCGCGACCGGAGCGCCACCCATACCGCCGCCGCCAAGCCCTTCTTCGGCATCGGCAATCCGCCCTTCACCGGCGGCGCCGACGACGGCAAGGGCAAGACCGGTCTGTCGGCGATGGGCAGCGCCTGCCGCGATGGCGGCCCGTTCCCGGCGTCGCAGCTGCTGGCCCTGGCCCCGCTGCCCGACACCGCCACCGAACTGCACACCGTCGCCAAATCGCTCGGCGCCGGCGACGAATCGCTGCTGCTGGGTGCCGCGGCGACCGAGAAGAACCTGCGCGCGCGATCGCTGCAGGATGTGCGGGTGCTCTATTTCGCCACCCACGCCTTGCTGCCCGGCGAATTGTCCTGCCAGTCCGAACCTGCGCTGGCCCTGGCGCCGCCGGCGACGCCGGCCACCGACCGCAGCGGCGATGGCCTGCTCGACGCCAGCGAAGTCGCCGGTCTCTCGCTCAATGCCGATCTGGTCGTTCTGTCGGCCTGCAATACCGGCCAGACCGAAACCCAGTTCGGCGGCGCCGCCCTGGCCGGCCTGGCCGAATCCTTCTTCTATGCCGGCGCCCGTTCGCTGATCGCCAGCCATTGGCAGGTGCCGTCCTCGGCCACCGCCCAGCTGATGGTGGGGATGTTCGGGCGCCTGACAACCGATCCCGCCGCCGGCACGGCGCGCGCCATACGCGCCGCCCAGATGGCGCTGATGGACAAGCCGGAGACGTCGCATCCCTTCTTCTGGGCCGCCTTCACCCTGATCGGCGACAGCGGCTCGCCGGCGGGCAAGCCGGCCGTCACGGCTCTCGGGGAGATTTCCAAATGAAGGCCCGCCTGCTCTCCCTGCTCGGCCTGATGGCGGTCGCGGCTCCCGCCGTCGCCAAGGTCGATATGGTGGTGATGGAAGCGCGCGGCGTGAAGCTACAGCCGGGCCAGGTGGTCGATGGCAGCGTCAACCTGACCCTGACCGATGGCCAGCAGGTCTCGCTGATGACCCAGGACGGCAAGGTGGTCAAGCTGCGCGGCCCCTACGACAAGGCCCCGGCGCCGGGCGAAGCGGCAACCGCCAATGTGCAATTGGCCCTGCAGCTTCTGGTCACCCAGGAATCGGCCCGGGAACGCGCCGGTGTGATTCGCGGCGGCCCCGGCATGGTGGTGCCGCCCGATCCGTGGCTGGTCGATGTCAGCAGTTCCGGCCTGCGCTGCCTGCAGGCCGACAGCACCATCACCCTGTGGCGCCCCGACGCCGCAGCATCCCAGCCGATCGAAGTCGCCCCCAACGACCGCAGCTGGAAGGCCGACGTCGAATGGAAATCCGGCTCCGACCGCCTGCCCCTGCCCCACAATGTGCCGGTGCGCCGCCGCACCCCCTATGTGGTGAAGCTGGGCGGCAGGGAAGTGAACATCACCCTGGTCAGCCTGCCCTCGACGCTCACCAACGACGCCATGCGCGCCAGCTATATGATGGAAAATGGCTGTGACGCCCAGGCCAAGGCCCTGTTCGCCAAAAGCGGTGTAATCGCGCAATGAGGGTGCCCAAGATCAAGCTGGCCGGCTGGCCGGCGCTGGTGCTGGTTACCCTTCTCGCCGCCGGCGGCGCCTATGTCGCTACCCACTATGTTTCCTTCCTGACCCTGGCCGAGCGCGCCATCGAGGATTTCCGCCTGGCCACGGTGCAAAAGCCCGAGCCCCAGGACCCCGACATCGTCATCATCGGCATCACCGAAGAGACGCTGGCCCTGTTCCCCTATCGCGAGCCGGTCGATCGCGCGTTCCTGGCCGACCTGCTGGAAACCGTCGCTTCCAAACATCCCCGAGCGGTCGGCGTCGATATTCTGTTCGACCAGCCGACGGAGGAAGAGAAGGACGACCGGCTGAAAAAGGTCATCGCCGAATATCCCGTGCCAATCATCTTCTCCTATACCGACAAGTCGGAAGAGGTATCGGACGACCAGCTGGACTATCTGAACAGCTTCATTCCGCCGGCCGACCGCGTGCAGGCCTATCTGCCGGAAGACGCGCTGGACGCCAAGGTCCGCACCATCCCGGCCAGCCGCAAGATGCGCGACGGCAGCACCATGCCCGGCTTCGCGCGCGGCCTGGTCGGCAAGCTGGGCATCGAGGTGCCCGACAAAATCACCCGCATGGTGTGGCACGGATCGCCCGACATCGAGACCAAGCCGTTCCCGATCTACTGGGCGCATATGATCAAGGTGCTGCCGCCGGCCTGGACCAATTTCGAGAACAAGATCGTGCTGATCGGCGGCTATTTCACCCTGCGCGACCAGCACCGCACCCCCTTCGCCAACGGCCTGACCGGCACCAAGGGCGAATTTCCCGGCATCGAGATTCATGCCCATGCCGTCTCGCAATTCCTCGAGGGCAAGAAGCAGCCGATCGTGACGCTGCGCGAGGAACTCCTGCTGGTGCTGGGGGTCGCTGCGCTCGGCACCCTGATCGGCCTGGTCAAATTGTCCTCTATCTGGCGCCTCGGCATGGCCGGCACCGGGCTGGTCCTGCTCTGGGTGTCCGGTTTCGCCATCGCCTATTATTACGGCCTGTTCATTCCGCTGGTCGAACCCTCGATCGCCATTCTGGCGTCGAGCTGGGCGACCGACGTGGTAATGGGCGCCGAAGCGAAGAAACAGCGCGAATTCATCAATTCCGCCTTTGCCCGCTATCTCAATCCGCAGCTGGTGAAGCAGCTTTCCGCCGATCCCGACAAGCTGCAGCTGGGCGGCGAATCGCGCGACATGACGCTGCTGTTCTGCGACATCCGCGGCTTCACCACCATTTCCGAAAAGTTCGACGCGCAGGGACTGACCCGCTTCATCAACCGCTTCCTGACGCCGATGACCGACCTGATCCTGGCCAATCGCGGCACCATCGACAAATATATGGGCGACGCCATCATGGCCTTCTGGAACGCGCCTTTGGACGATGCCGAGCACGCCGTTCACGGCTGCCGCGCCGCCTTGTCGATGCGCCAGCGTCTCGCCGAACTGAACGTCCAGTGGAAGGCCGAGGCCGAAGCGGCCAATCAGACCTTCATCCCGGTCAATATCGGTATCGGCCTGAACAGCGGCATGTGCTGCGTCGGCAATGTCGGCTCCGACCAGCGGTTCGACTATTCGGTGCTGGGCGACGACGTCAATCTGGCTTCGCGCCTCGAAGGCCAGTCCAAGACCTACGGCCTCGACATCGTGATCGGCGAGAACACCGCGCGCGCAGCCTCGGCCCTGGCGGTGCTGGAGCTCGATTCGATCAAGGTCAAGGGCAAGACCCAGCCGGTGCGCATCTTTGCGCTGGTCGGCGACGAAAGCCTGGCCGAAGATGACGGCTTCAAGCAGCTCAAGGCCGAGCACGATGCGATGATCGAGGCCTATCGCCGCCAGGACTGGAAGAACGCCCTGCAGCATCTGGAACATTGCCGGGACATCTCTCCGCCCCTGATGATGGGGCTGTATCAACTTTATGAGGAACGCATCGCCAGCTATCTGGAGGCCCCGCCGCCAGTGGATTGGGACGGCGTCTATGTGGCACTGACAAAGTAATGAGCGATCTTTCCCATCACCCCTTCGCCGCCATCGCCGAGGCGGTTCCGGCGTTCGGTGCCGCCATCCGCCGCCACGATGCCGGCGATCTGCAAGGCGCCCGCGCCGCCTATCTCGATTTGATGGACCAGCCGCAGCTGACCGCGCTGTGCCTGCATCAATTGGCGCTGATCGCCTCGGCCCGCGGCGAATATCCGCGTGCCGTCGAGCTGCTGCGCCGCTGCATCCGCCTCGACCCCGCCCAACCGCTGGCCTATCACAATCTGCGCGCCGCCCTCGAGCGCGCCGGCGACCAGGCCGGCGCCATCGCGGCGTTGGTCGATCTCGGCTGCATCTTCTACAACCAAGGCGACTACATTCAGTCCGCCGATCTGTTCCGCCAGATCGTCGCCCGCGACCCCAACAATTACGCCGCCCAGGTCAATCTGGGCACGGCGCTGGCCTGGCGCGGCGAGTACCGCGAGGCGGCCCGCCATCTGCTGCTGGGCGCCGAGCTTTACGGCCGCCTGGTCAAGGAAGTCGGCGTCTTCGCCCGCATGATCCAGACCCGCCTGGGCGACTGGCTCGACCTCAAGCCGGGCCACAATCTGCTGCCGCCCGGCCTGCCGAACGGCGCCATCGAGAAGGTCGAAGATGCGCTGACCACGCTCGGCAAGCTGCTCAACGACGCCAACAGGCCCGACGAGGCCATGCTGTGCCTCAGGAAGTCGGTCGAGATGGCGCCCGGCTTCGCCCTCGGGCATTGGAACTTGTCGCTGGCACTGCTGGGCGCCGGCGACTTCGCCCAGGGTTGGCGGGAATATGAATGGCGCTGGCATTGGGACCGTTTCCCCGAGCCCCGGCGCCTGCTGCCCCTGCCGCTGTGGCGCGGCGAATCGCTGGCCGGCAAGCGCATCCTGGTGTGGACCGAACAGGGCTTCGGCGACGCCATCCACATCGTGCCGCTGGCGGCCCGCCTGGTCGACCAGGGCGCCGAGGTCTATCTCGAAGCGCCCAAACCGCTGATCCGGCTGTTCCGCACCAGCTTCCCGGCCATCACCGTGGTCGAGCGCCCCGACAATCCGCATGCGCTCAGCCTGGATACTCCGCTCGATTACGTGGTGCCGCTGATGAGCCTGCCGGATCGCCTGGCCCTGGCGAAATCAGAACTGCCGCTGATGGTCGATTATCTGCGCGCCCCCGACCAGGAGCTGTCCGTCTGGCGCGACCGCCTGCCCGCCGGCGCCAAGCCGCGCGTCGGCGTGATCTGGGCCGGCCGTCCCGCCCATGCCGAGGATGCCCGCCGTTCGGTCCCGTTCGACGCGTTCCGCCGCCTGTTCCAATTCGACAAGGTGCAGTGGCATTCGCTGCAGGTTGGGCCGGCGCAGGCCGATCTGGCGGATGTCAGGAATGTCGAGGACCTGTCGCCGCATCTCGATGATTTCGCCGACACCGCCGCGGCGATGGCGCAGCTCGATCTGATCATCGCCGTCGATACCGGCGCCATGCACCTCGCCGCCGCCCTCGGCCGCCCGGTCTGGCACCTGGCCCGCACCCCGCCCGACTGGCGCTGGAACCTCGACTGGACCAGCTCGCCCTGGTACCCGACCATGCGGATCTTCCGCCAGGTCGAAGCCGGCGACTGGGATCAGGTGCTGGGCGACGTGTTGGCCGCTTTGGACGAATGGACGGGCGAAGCCGAAGTGCCAGCTAAACCGAAGCGCAAGGCGGCGGGCGAAAAGGCCTAAAGCTTTTCCGGAAACACATGCATCCCGTCCTGCCCGAGCGGCAGGTCGCGGACGCTGACGACGGAAGCCAGCGGCAGATCGCCATAATGGTGCGGGAACAACGCCCCGCCGCGCGAGGCTTCCCATTTCAGGCCGGGCGCCATCTTCGCCTCGTCGCAGGCAACCAGCACGAGACCGTCCTGGCCGGCGCGGTGCTTGGCCACCGAGACGATCACCTGATCCGGGCCGGAAAAATGGATGAAGCCGTCGGCCTGGTCCTGCGACGAGCCGATATAGCGCCCGGCGGCCAGGGCCGCTTCCCATTCCGTCTTCTTGCAGACGTGATAAATCATGCGCGCCTCTCCCTCAGCCAACGCGACAATTCGTGCCATTGCCAGGTCAGCAGACCGGCGGAACCAACGATGATTTCACGCAGCCGCTTCAACATCGACAAGGCCAGGCCCATGTCCGGGCCGATGCCGAACAGGCCGCAGACGAGGATGAAACCACCCTCCTGCACGCCCAGCGCGCCCGGCACCGCGAAACCGGCGCTGCGCGCCGCCATGCCCAAGGACTCGATGATGAAGGCTTGGCGCAAGGTCACCTCGTGCCCCATGGCCAGCAGCCCGACATAGATCTCGAACATGCCGCCCGCCCAGGAGGCAAGATGGAACCCGGCCGCCTGGGCCAGCGCCCAGCGCTCCTTCTGCAGGCGGATCAGCTCTTGATGCAGCCCCTGCAGGGTTTCCATCGACAGATTGGGAAAGAATTTCCGCAGGCGAATGAACAAGCCTTCGATCAGGCGCATCAGCCCGGCGCGCTGGGCGGCGACGAAGGCCAGCAATCCGATGCCGCCGAGCGCCACGCCGCCCTCGACCCAATGCGCCCATTCGGAATCGGCGCCCTCCGCGCCCAGCAGGCCGAGGCCCGCCAGGGTGAAAACCAGCTGCATCGCCGCTTCGACGGTGAGGTCCAGCGTAGTGCCGGCGCCGGCCAGGGCGCCGCTGATGCCGGCCTTGATCATCAGGCGGATGGCGACCAGCGGGCCGCCGATCTGCGCCACCGGCAGCAGCGAATTGACGCCTTCGCGCACCAGGCGGAAGCGGAAGAAGGCCTGCGGCGGGTATTGCCGCTCGCCGACCAGCAGGCGCCAGGCGCAGCCGGCGCTGGCCAGCTGGGCCAGATGGATGACGATATTGATCGGGATGGCCCAGCCGGCTTGCCAGACCTCGGCGCCGATCTCGCGGCCGCCGAACCAGACCACCAGCCCGACCAGGATCAGGCCGCCGAGGGCAGCCACCGCGGCCTTGATCATTTCGCCGGCGGGACGGGTGTCGGAGTCAGGCGGGGGCGCGCCTTTTCGGCCTGCTCCCGCTCACGCTCCATCGCGTCGATCCCCGCCTGGGTGATCTCCTCGATGGTGCGGCCGCAGCCGATGCAGACGTCGTTCTCCATGATGCAGATCCCGACGCAGGGAGACTCGGTCATGCTCTTTTCTTCACCACCTGCCAGCCGATCGCCATCAAGACGAACCAGACCGGCGACACATACAGGGCGATGCGCGTATCGCCGTCGAAGCCCAGCAATATCAGGATCAGCGCAAAGAACGCCAGCGTCAGATAGCCGGTATAGGGCGCGCCGGGCATGCGATAGGGCGACACCGCCGCCTTGCCCGCCGCCACCGCGCGGCGATAGCCGAGATGCGAGACGACGATGATGGCCCAGGTCCAGAGCTGGATTACCACCACCACGCTGATCACATAGATGAAGGCCTGCTTGGGCACGACGTAATTGACCAGCACGCCGGCCAGCATGAAGGCGCCCGAGGCCAGGATGCCGCGCGTCGGCACATGCTGGCTGGTGAGCGGAGCGAAAAATTCCGGCCCTTGCTTGGCCTTGGCCAGCACATGCAGCATGCGTCCGCTGGAATAGATACCGCTGTTGCAGGCCGAAGCGGCGGCGGTCAGCACGACGAAATTGATCACCCCGGCGGCGGCCGGAATGCCGAAATGCTCGAACACGGTGACGAAGGGGCTGAAATCCGGCGAGATCTGGTCCCACGGCACCAGCGACATGATCACCACGATGGCGCCGATATAGAACACCAGGATGCGGAACAGGGCGCCGTTGATGGCGAGCGGCATGGTCCTGCCGGGATCCTCGGCCTCGCCCGCCGTGACGCCGACCAGCTCGATGCCGCCAAACGCGAACAGAGCGATCGGGAACACCAGCAGGGTAGCCTCGAAGCCATTGGCGAAAATGCTGCCATGGGTCCACAAATTGCTGACGCTGGCCTCCATGCCGCCGGCGCCGAAGGCGATCACGGCGACACCGAACAGCAGCAGCGCCACCACGGCGATCACTTTGACCAAGGCGAACCAGAATTCGAGTTCTCCGAACACCTTGACGTGCAGCATGTTGGTGGTCACCAGAAGGCCCAACATCACCAGCACCGACACCCATTGCGGCAGATCGGGGAACCAGTAGTGCATATAGACGCCGACCGCGGTCAGCTCGGCGATGCCGACCAGCCCCCACAGCAGCCAATAGGACCAGCCGGTGACAAAACCGGCCCAGGGACCGACAAATTCTTCGGCATAGGTGGCGAAGGAACCGGCGACGGGGCGATAGAGCAGCAGCTCGCCCAGGGCGCGCGCCATGAAAAACACCGCCATGCCGCCCAAGCCATAGGCCAGCAGCAGGCTCGGTCCCGCCTTGTGGATCGCCTCCGCCGAGCCGAGGAACAAGCCCGATCCGATCGCCCCGCCCAGCGCGATCATCTGCACATGGCGGTTTTTCAGGCCGCGAACCAGCCCATCGGACGCGCCGCCACTCATGCAGCGCCGCCCGGACAGAACCCGAATTTCATGCAAACGTCCCCAAAATCCCAATTTTGCCGGACACTATGCAGCAAGACGGGAGAATAGCAAACCGTCGGCCCTCACCTTTCGGCCAGCACCGCCGCCATCAGCGCCACCAGTTCGGCGACCTGCCCGTCCGCTTCCCACGAATAGACCGACACCTGCTGCGCGGGCTCCGCCCCGAACGGCGCATAGGGCCGAACTCGATAGGGCTGCGCCGGCCCCAGCGGCAGCAGCGAAAGCCCCAGCCCAGCCTCCACCGCATTGAGGACGCTAGCAAAGCTGCTGCCGGTGAAGGCGATATACCAGCGCCGCCGCTCGCGCTCGATCCGCTCGAACATGGCGTCGCGATAGAGCCCGCCGGACGGAAAGGTGACCAGCGGAATCGGATCGGGCCAGGTGGTGGGCGCCGCAGCACTCTCGAACCAGCCGATTTCTTCCGGGAATGTGGCGCGATGATCGGCGCTAGCCGCGGCCTCCTTGACGATGGCGATGTCGAATTCGCCATCGCGATAGCGCCGGGTCAGGTCCCGGCTGAGCCCGGTGGTCACATCCAGCCGCACCTCGCGATGCCGTTGCATGAAACCGGCAAAGGCGCGGGTCATCTCGGGGGTGACGATGTCATCGGGAACGCCGATGCGGATCGCGGCGGTTCCGGCCGGATCGGCAAACAGGGTCTCGGCCTCCTGCTGCAGCGACAGCAACCGGCGGGCATAGGCGAGCAGCCTCTCCCCCGCCGGGGTCGGCTGGACCGGCCGGGCGGCGCGATCGATCAGCGGACGCCCGACGGCCAGTTCGAGGCGGCCGAGCTGCTGGCTGATGGTCGATTGGGTCATGTGCAGCCGCTCCGCCGCCAGCGTGAAGCTGCCGGTGTCGGCGATGGTGACGAAAGCGCGCAACAGGCGGGGATCGAACATGAGCTTTATTATGGATGTGAATACTTTCCATCCATACATCTAATTTGAGAATGACCCCGCGCAGGACTACCCTGGCAGACATGAAAAAGCTCCTCGCCCTCCTGCTCGCCGCCGTGCCGCTCGCGGTCTCCGCCGGCCAGGCCGACCTGCTGATCCGCCATGCCAATTTGATCGACGTCGAGCATGCGCGGGTAATCCCCGACCAGGCCGTCGCCACCTCGGGCGACCGCATCGTCGCCGTCGGCACGGACGCCGACATCGCCAAGAGCTGGACCGCCAAAAAGAGCGTCGACGGCCAGGGGCATTATCTGATCCCCGGCTTGTGGGACATGCATGTGCATTTCGGCGGCGGGCCGGATCTCGCCGACGAGAACAAGGCGCTGCTGCCGGTCTATGTCGCCAACGGCGTCACCACCGTGCGCGATTGCGCCGGCGACATGGCCTATGACGTGCTGGAATGGCGCCAGGAGATCGCCGAGGGCAAGCTGTTCGGCCCGACCTTGTTCACCTCCGGCCCCAAGATCGAGGGCATCAAGCCGGTCTGGAAGGGAACGCTGGAAACCGGCTCCGAGGCCGATGTCGACCGCGCCATCGCCGAACTGCTTCGCGTCAAGGCGGACTTCGTCAAGATCACCGACAGCACGCTCAAACCCGAATTGTTCCTCTACGCCGTCCATCAGGCCCGCGCCAACGGCCTTCGCGCCTCGGGCCACATCCCGATGCCGATCACCGTGCGCCAGGCCATCGACGCCGGCCTCAGTTCGATCGAGCATCTGGATTACGCGCACAAAGCCGGCGTGAAGGACGAAGCCGAGATCGCCGCCGATTTCGCCGCCGGCCGCATCGACCGCGCCCAGGCCAATGCCCGGCTGGATGCCGATTTCGACCCGGCCACGGCGATGGAAGCCTATCGCTATATGGCCGCCAAGGGGCTGGTGGTGACGCCGACGCTCAACGTGTCGCGCATCCTGTCCTATCTCGACCGTGACGATCACTCGAAGGACGAAAATCTCGCCTATATCGGGCCGGGCCTGCGCAAGACCTATGACTGGCGCATCCAGCGCGCCGCCAAGGCGACGCCGGAACAGGTCATCCAGCGCCATGCCGCCTACGAGCACATCGCCGCCGTGCTGCCGATGCTGGAACAGGCCGGCGTTACCATCATGGCCGGCACCGATGCCGGTTTCCTGAATTCGTTCGATTATCCCGGTTTCGGGCTGCATGACGAACTGGCGCTCTATGTCGAAAAGGGCCTGACGCCGGCCCAGGCCCTGGCCTCGGCCACCCGCGCCGGCCCCGCCTGGTTCGGATTGCTCGACCGCTACGGCTCGATCGAGACCGGCAAGCAGGCCGATCTGGTGCTGCTCGACCGCAATCCGTTGGTCGAAATCGGCGCGACGAAGAGCATCCGCGCGGTTATCCTGCGCGGCGCCTTGCAGGACCGAACGATGTTGGACGGGCTGCTGGCCGACACCCGAGCCAAGGTAGCCAAATGGAACGCAGCAGCGCCGTAAAGAATCCCAAGGCCGACCTCTATATCGCCAGGCTCGATGCGTGGCAGGCGGAACTCGCGAAACTGCGCGAGATCGCCCTCTCCTCCCCGCTGGCCGAGGATTTCAAATGGGGCCATCCCTGCTACACGCTGGATGGCAGGAATGTGGTGCTGATCCATGGCTTCAAGGACTATTGCGCGCTGCTGTTCATGAAAGGCGCGCTGATGAAGGATCCCGCCGGCGTGCTGATCCAGCAGACCGAGAATGTGCAGTCGGGGCGGCAGATCCGTTTCACCAGCCTTGGCCAGATCGCCGGCATGGAAAATATGATCAAGGCCTATCTCCATGACGCCATCGAGGTGGAGAAGGCCGGCCTTCAGATCGAGAAGAAGACCACCGCCGATTTCGAGGTTCCCGAGGAATTCCAGGTCAGGCTGGCCAGCCATCCCATCCTGAAAACCGCCTTCGAGGCCCTGACGCCGGGACGCCAGCGCGGCTATCTGCTGCATTTCGCCGCCGCCAAGCAATCCAAGACCCGCGAGGCGCGGATCGAGAAGCACCTGCCTCGGATTCTCGAGGGGAAAGGCCTGGACGATTAAACTAACGCCATCCCGCTTTTCACCAAACCGAGCGAAAAGCGCGCCTGCGCCTCCAGCATCACCCGCTGAAAATTCAGGCTCCGCGCCAGTTCGGCGGCGTTGGCGCCGATCTTCTCCGCCTCGGCGGGATGATCGAACAGCCAATTGACCCGGT